>ERZ773010.285-NODE-285-length-37155-cov-17.682749_pt1 | contig 37155 bp, 29 predicted proteins | sample MGYA00580842_ERZ773010 | MGnify/ENA primary metagenome ERZ773010 (study PRJEB29015, sample SAMEA2737982) | human oral metagenome | biome: human oral; feature: human-associated habitat; material: dental | place: China | collected 2107 ... | reverse complement strand
CCTATGACCCCCTGCTTGTAAGGCAGGTGCTCTAAACCAGCTGAGCTATAGGCCCGACGTGGAGGTTAGAGGCAAAAAACGTCCTTTTTGCTCGGCAAAGGTAGGAAAACTTATCCAATCCCCCAAACATCAGGGAAATACATTTCTTCCTGCATATCCTACCCTTTCCCTGAAGTCATCCCGATCTTTCCCCCAAGCCGTCACGACATCCACCCTAAGCCAGCACCAACACTTGCCTCAGCCATCATAATCTTCCGTCTGAATCCTCATGAAGCACCCCGCCTCATTACCCTATCGAAGTACGCCCCTTCATAGTACACACCAGCGGCCCATCATAGGTCACTCGACCGACCCATAATGGGTCACCCCTGCGACCCATGATACATCCCTCGAGCGACCTACCATAGCCCCTCAGTCCATCTCCCGTAAGTCCCGACCTAATCTAATGTAACTCCGCCCCTATTCTTCTGTAATCACCCCTTGATTGTATTGTAATTCCGCCTCCCATCCATCGTAAAGACTCTGGGAGATACATCGGGGTCATGGTACTTTACAATAGCATTCTAGGCATACCATGTATAATCTGGGGAGAGGCTTAACGATGCTCTAGCTCTCGCTACGATAGAGGAAGGATGTACCAAGAGCATCATTCCTAGCAACCTAGTACCTAGCACTCAAATCAGGAAGGCTAAAAAAGCAGGAGATTAACAACCAAGACAGAGACAACTCGTTCACCCTCTAGCATATGTACCAGGCAAGGAGAGACCGACTTCAGACCGACATCTAAGAGTATTCAATATCCCCGATTTGGTTTCATCACATCTGCCTTTAGCTAGATACTACCATGCGCTAAAAGAGATATAACCAGCTGGCTGTACTTGCTACAGACAAGGCATAGGCACCTTTGTCTAAGTGGATACTACTCAGTAATAGGCTTGGAAATCTGCTCTCTGATCCAAGCACGAACCTCACTGGTTATCTCATGCCACTTATCTGATTTACTAAGAAGTTCTGCTATTAACGCATAACCTTCATCTCTAGACATGCCAAGTTTTTCTATCGGATCAGAAAACAACTTGTGATGTTCCACCCCTGCAGAATTGAATGAACGTAGCTCCTCTAGTAGAGACTCAGCCCTAGTAGAAACGATCAAATCGTCTTTAGAAAGATTATTAATCAAGCTGGAATAATACTCTTCGGGCTTCATCCCTTCCGGGAGACAGAATTGCTTTAGCTTTGTAATCAAGCTACTTCGAAGCTCTTCTCGTCCGTCCTCTGTTCCAACCAAATGAGCTTGTAATTGGTTGAGGCGGTCTTCATCAGTTCGATATTTATCTCCATCCAAGATAAAAAGCAGCTGTCCTTTCTCAAATCTCTTGGGAACTAATCCTGTAGCGGCTAACAGAGAGAATGCATTATTTATTGCACCAAATGTCTCTACAGACGCTCGCCTAGTACACTTCTCCTCTGCACAAATCTGCTTAACCAGAGCTTTACTCAGCTTGTCTTCCACATAAATCTCCAGATCCTTCTGGACATCTCCAGTTAGTAGCTCGAGAGCTCGAGGATCAGGGTCCTTTAAACAGAGGCTATCCCCTCCAATGTGACATATGTGGTAAAAATCAACGTCGCGAAGATTAAGTATCGACTGATTATGTGCAGTGAAGATGATCTGTAGGTTTCTAGTATGAGCCATCACTAGCAATCTCTCTATAAGACGTGTCAAGGAAGCTTGATGCAATAGTAAATCAAGCTCATCTATCAGTATCAAACCATGTTTTGCTGCTTTATAAACTTCTTCGAGTATAGTAAAGACCCTTTGCTCACCAGCCCCCATAGAGAGCGATGAATACTGGGTATTACCCACTTGTACACGCTTATTCCTCGGCTTATCACGACGAGTACAGACCTTATACTCAGTATACTCCTTGCCTAGAATATACTTAGCGTCATCAAGAATCTCGCTCCCCGGGTCATCTACAGAGAGATAATCTATATGAGTTCTTAGTTTCTCTTTCTCTATATCTGGGACACAAGTATCAATTCCAATATATGACACCCATCGATATTGCCTAGCTTTTCCATAACTTTTCCTTCCAGGCATCCAACGCTCGCCTCTTTTATGTATTGAAAGCTCTTTTTCTTCAGGGTTACCCTTTTTCCTCTTTTCGGTGTAGACATAGGTAAACCTTGTTCCTTCCCAACTCAAAGCGTCTGTACCCTTAAATGACACAGGAATAAAGAAGTCTGGGAAACGATAGTCTTTCCTATCTTTAAATTTTGTACTTGTAAGCGGATTGTAGGCACACGCCAACAAATGAAGTATCGTGCTTTTACCACTCCCATTAGGTCCAAGAATGGCAGTAAGACCTTTGGGCTTAAAGCTAATATTGAGGTTTCTCAACCCCTTCACTTCATGAATTTTCAGTTCACTTATCCACCGTCCCATACTAGAGGTTATTATCATGTACAAATTCTAGGATAGCCTAGCTCTCTTTCTCTGCTGACCAGTGCTTAATTATGGGATTACTATAGTTCTCCGATAGAGCATCAGATGCTGGTTATCCCCCAAGACATACTTACTTCACCGGAGTCCATTTTGATCCATCCGTGGAGGATTTACAGCTGGAGAATAGTTCTTTTTAGCACTCAAGAGACAAGATGATCAAGGAGAAGCTCTTGACTCTCATAGCAAAGTTAACCATTTGTAGCTCTAGTTCATAGTTTATTCTCCTATAATCACTGACAAATCAGCCCTATGCGGAGATAGCATCGTATTCCTCCTAGCCCCAGATACCGGCTAAATATCCCTGCTACAGCTTGAGAGGAAGCTCTTAACAAGCTCTTGATCAAGAAGGCATCACAAGAGTTCAGCAAAGTCTCCAGCACAAGAATCTAAGCCAGGAGATAGAGCACAAACTGCCTCCTTCGGTATGAGATTTCTCCTGCTACAGAAGCTATCAGATAAGTCCACTCAATTTCATGAAGGAGGGAGCAATTAAAGGCTAATCGAAGCCCTAGCAATTGGAGGCCAACTTAAAGATATGATTGATCGGCTTCAATACAGAGCAGTGCCCTTTTTTATATAAGTGCGGAGCGAAGTAGCCGTAAAGGCAAGGCAAATTAGCTGTAAAAGCTGTGCTGAGTGGCTGTAGGGAGAAGGGAAAGTAGCCGTAGAGACGGAGGGGATTTCGGCGGGGAGCGGGGAGGACTGTGGGAAGCGACGGAGGGGGTGACAGGGAGGGGGCAAGGAGCGGGCAGATACCTAGTCCTCGGTATATTGGTCAGGGCGAGGGTGAGGGCTTGTATTTCTTCGCCTTTCTTCGTACGTTTGCGTAGACACCGAGCCGACGGATGACGGCACTGATCAGCCACTTAAGCCCGACGTCACAGCTCATACGCACCCACAAACAACAAGCAAACAACGAACCTATTGAAGCAACGAAAAACCAGGATAAGTAGACTCTACCCTTCATTAGAGAAGTTTATCTATATTTGTGGTAGTACTTCACTGCTCAGCTATTAACCATCCCATAAGAAATGCTACAGGAATTCACCCTCAACCGTGGTCGAGCGATCATCAACTTCACCTCCAAGTACTGCGACAATCGTCGTAAGATCCTCACCAGCTACGCCTATGGGCGTGTCGTCGAGTCGTTCATCGCCTCGCTCCGTAGAGACAATCCCGTCATCTATGACGCCTTCATCGAGGGCTTCCGCGATGAAGACGAGCTCATCCGTGACTTCATGGAGGTCATCCGTCTACTGAGTGTCTGCGACGTCGACGAGATACTCGAGGTCAACAATAAGTATGCGCCCTTCTTCAAAGACCGAGATCTCTTCCTCGAAGTCGTAGAACTCCTCTACCACTACTGGCGTCGCATGGAGCGCATCGCCGTCGTCCACAACCAGCGCCAAGGAGACGGGGTGCAGAATGTACGCTTCGTCCAGGCCTACGAGCTATTCAACGAGCTCATCCTCTCCATCTACCGCCGTACGAAGGAAGTCGTAAACGGCTTCGCTAGTAAGGTCTATCGCCAGACGACTGCTGGGGCAAACGCTGGGCTCATCCTGATGGATGCCCCCTGGAACTATCCGATGGAGTACAAGGGACTATCCGCTATCCCCTTCATCAACTCCATCGTCATCAACCCGCCCTACGTGACGTACACGAAGAAGAATACCCGTGATGGGATCTTCCGTGAGCATACGATCAACCCCGTGGCCAATATGATCCTCAACGAGGATGAATGGTTCCTCTACCCCGCTAAGGTAGGAGACCTGCTGGCCTTCGTGTACTTCCACAAGGACTTCATGTGCCACGGGCTCGGACTGGCCAATCTCTTCGAGCTCGCTAAGGAGGATGAGTACGTCGGCAAGAAGCCCGATATGATCTACATCTTCGGTTATCCCGACGGGCATGAGGAGAAGCGCACCTTCTACTATAAGGACAAGAAGAACGACATCCTCATCGGCTACGCCAACTACTGCGATGAGATCGACTACTTCGGCTATATGAAGAAGATGCTCCTCACACTGCACAACCTCAAGCAGATGAGCCGTGGCAACCTCCCCATCCATGGTGCTATGGTCAACATCATCCTGAAGAACGGCCGTGAAGCAAATATCATCATCATGGGCGACAGTGGTGCGGGGAAGAGCGAAAGCCTAGAAGCCTTCCGTACGCTCAATGAGAAGTACATCCGACATATGCGTGTCATCTTCGACGATATGGGCTTCCTCCGCCTCGGCGAAGATGGTATCGTGCGTGCTTATGGTACAGAGATCGGCGCCTTCGTCCGTACAGACGACCTCGATCCTACCTATGCCTTCAGCCAACTTGACCGAGGGATCTACACTAATCCCGACAAGGTCAACGCCCGTGTCACGATACCTATCTCGACGTATGAACTGATCTCTAAGGGCTTCCCCGTAGACTACTTCCTCTATGCCAATAACTACGAGGATGCAGCTAAGAAGATCAGCCTCTTTGATGATATGGAAGAGGCGATCAAGATCTTCGAAGCCGGCGCTCGTCGTGCGAAGGGGACGACGACGGAGCAGGGACTTGTCACCTCGTACTTCGCTAATCCCTTCGGTCCTGTGCAGGAGCAGGAGCTGGCTGGTCAGCTGATCCGTCAGTTCTTCACGGCACTCTTCGACAGCCATGTCAAGGTCGGGGAGATGCATACCGGCCTAGCCGTCGAGGGACTGACCAAGACGGGCCCTCGTGCTGCTGCCGAAGAGCTCTTCAGCATGATCAACGAAGACTAGACTTCTGCGGGGGTGTAGGGGCTCACTCCTTGTGATCCGCCCCTACTCCACGACTTAGTCGACCGATACAGAGACGTCCCCCAGTGTAGGATCTCCTACACTGGGGGGCGTCCTTATTATTTGTACGGCCGTAGTTAGGCGGGGAGTGCTATCGGAGTCGGCTTATCCCGAAGGGCAGAAACAAGGAGAAGGAGGAGCGCAAGTAGCGCATAGTAGCTCACGAGCAGAGGTAATGAGAGGGGGAGATGCACCTGAAGGAGGGGGAGACCTTCAGCCCAAGCGACCCCTTCGTACAGGAGCGACGCCCCTTGATCCATCAGCCCCAGGATCGGCATCGGGGGCACAAAGCCCAGCGACAGCACGAGCATCAGGAGTAGCCCCACGGGGATGAGGAGCGTAGCCAGCGGAAGCACCAGAAGGGTCGTCCATAGATAGGCGAGCGAACTCGTACCAAAGAGGTAGAGGCTGAGCGGGAAGAGGAGTGGCTGTACTGCGAGGCTGAGGGCAAGACAACCCCACAGATAGCGCATGAGTGGGTGCTGGAGCTTCCCCAGCATCCCCCAGACAGGGCGGTAGAAAAGGCGAATACTCACCAGCGCTAAGTACGTCAGGAGGAAGCTGGCACTGAAGAGACTCAGCGGACTACAGGCGAGCTGGAGCAAGGCAGGTAGTGCAAGCACTTCGGTGAAGCTGGTGGGACGGCGGAGGATACGACCACCGGCGTAGAGCGTCAGCATCCCCGAAGCACGGAGCGTCGGCACACTACAGCCCGAGATCAGGGTGAAGGCCCACGCCACGACAAGGAGAAGCGCCCAGCGTAAGCGCTCCTGCCTTCGGAGCTTAGGTAGAGCACCGAGGAGCAAGGCCACAGCTCCGACGACGACAGCGAGATGGAAGCCACTGACCGCTAGCAGATGGGCTACCCCACCACGGGCGAACGACTGACGAAGCGCCCGACCCTCAGCGTCGTGCGACACGAGACCAAGCGTCATCCCAAGGAGTAAGCGCTTCGTCTCCAGCCGAAGTGAGGTAGCCGAGAGACGCTCGGCAAGCCGATCTCTCAGCCGAAGAGCCAGGAGTCGAGGGCTAGTGGTAAGGAGCGAGACAGAAGAGGAGGGTCGAACGTACAGCCCTTCTCCCACGCCCCTACCCACAGCGCCGAGACTAAGTAGGTAGCGCCCGTAGCTTGGTCGCCTATGAAGGAGGTCACGGGTATAGCTCACCCGCCGAAGGCGGAAGGCAAGGGTATCCCCGACTTGTAGGGGATTCTCCCCGCCCTTCGGCACAGAGCGGAGCGAAAGCAGGAGCAGGGACGAAGCTCCCGAAGGCGAAAGTAGGCGGAGACGCAACTGATACGCTCCCTGCTGACGAGGGATGGACGTAGCGCCTCCTTGTACCGCACCCCGAAGCGAGTCGGAGGGAGCGCCTTCCTCAGCGCCATGCACCGCCCTATTGGTAGCACTATCGACTTCCCCAATCCTTCTACCGACAGCCTTTGTCCTACCACCGACGGACTCAGTCCCTGTACCTCCTTCCCCGACGGGCTCTGGGCTAGCTTCCTGAGCTTCGATGATCGCCGTGAGCTTTCCCCCAAGGGGTAAGAGCCCTCCTGTACTTCGCTCCATCGTATGCACATAGTAGAGACGGGCGGAGAGGATAAGTAGAAGATAAAGACCTAGGCGCAAGCCCCGGCTTAGCTGACGCTGAGCACCCCACACTCCGCTGAGTGCCCTTCCTCCACGGAGACTCGCCAGCGCACCGAGGGAAAAAGCACATCCCCCACCGATAGCTAAGCCGAAGCTTAGCCAGCGATAGGGGATGAGTTCGTAGGAGAGGTAACCCGTGATGACGAGGGCAAGGAGGCGGAAGATAGGGCTAGCGAGCCAATGATCTTCGATCACTCTTAGCCGTCCTCGCTCGTAGCTTGCTCGGACTTTAGAGGCGAGTGAGTTCCTTGAGACTATGGATGGCTGCCTTGGGATCTTCATGAGAGAAGACGTAGCTCCCAGCCACGAGGACGTCAGCACCTGCAGCGACGAGGTCAGCACCAGTCTTAGCGTTGACACCGCCATCGACTTCGATGAGCGTACTGAGGCCACGCTCATCGATCATCTGCCGTAGGCGACGCACCTTGTCTATGGTGCGGGGGATGAACTTCTGACCACCGAAGCCAGGGTTGACACTCATCAGCAGCACCATATCCAGCTCATCGAGTACGTCGGTGAGGAGTTCTACGGGCGTATGTGGATTGAGTGTCACGGCTGCCTTCATGCCAGCATCCTTGATCGCACCGATAGAGCGGTGCAGGTGGGGGCTGACTTCGTAGTGGACATTCATCGTGTCCACCCCGAGGGCAGCGAGCTCACGGACGAACTTCATCGGCTCCACGATCATGAGATGCACATCCAGAGGCTTCTTGATCAGAGGACGAATGGCCTCGAGGATAGGGAAACCAAAAGAGATATTGGGTACGAAGACCCCGTCCATCACATCGATATGTAGCCAGTCGGCTTCGCTCTCATTGATGAGGCGTACGTCATCCTCCAGGCGTAGGAAGTTAGCCGAGAGGAGGGAAGGCGATATGATCGCCTGTCGCTTACTCATTGGGATAGAGAATGAGGGGGTGAGGGGACTAGACGAGCGCAGCTAGTATGCGGAGCTGTCTCAGCGTCTCTTGATGCCGAGGCTGGGTGCGCTCGAAGGCTGTACGGGCAATAAGATCAAGTTTTTCTTTGTCTGTACGGGAGTAGGGTTGGGTCATAAGCAACTGGGGTTAGGGTAATGAATATCAGTGCCTCGAGTGCTCGAGTGTGGAGCATCTCGAAGCACTGATATAACGCTCCAGTGTGGAGCTCTATTGTTTGGCTTAGGAAGCGGTCGTAGGGAAGGGCGAGGGGGAGGGCTACTTCAGTAGCTCCTTGATCCCACCTAGTGAAGAGAGGACACCCGATGCCTCGTAGGGGAGGTAGACTGTCTTATTGTCCTTGCCCGAAGTCATCTCCTTCAGAGTCTCGAGATAGCGTACGGCGATGAGGTACTGCGCAGGATTAGCGCCTGAGCCTTCGACAGCAAGAGCGATCTTACGGATGGCCTGTGCTTCAGCTTCGGCAGTGAGGAGCTTAGCTTCTGCTTCTGCCTTAGCATGGAGTACCTGTGCTTGGCGCTCCCCTTCGGCATGGTTGATGGCCTGCTGCATGCGTCCTTCGGATTCACGGATTGTAGCTTCCTTCTGCCCTTCGGCATTGAGGATCTGGGCACGCTTGTCACGCTCGGCACGCATCTGCTTCTCCATGGCATCACGGATATCCCGTGGAGGATTGATGTCCTGCAGTTCGACACGATTGACCTTGACACCCCACTTGTTCGTGGCTTCGTCGAGGATGATGCGGAGCTTATTGTTGATGGTATCTCGGCTGGTAAGGGTCTCGTCGAGGTCCATCTCACCGATGATATTACGTAGGCTCGTCTGGGTCAGCTTCTCGATAGCGTCGGGGAGGTTCTGGATCTCATACATGGCACGCATGGGATCGACGATCTGGAAGTACAGGATCGCATTGATCTCGGTGACGACGTTGTCCTTGGTGATCACACTCTGGCGAGGGAAGTCGTAGACGGTCTCACGCAGGTCGATATTAGTGATCTCGGTGAAGCGGACGAAGGTCTGACCGTTGGGCCCTGGGATGGTGTAGCGCCAGCGCATAGGACGGGGACGGTCGATGAAGGGGATGATGATGTTCACCCCCGACGAAAGGGTGCGGTAGTAGCGCCCCAGGCGCTCGATGATGACCGTCTGCGACTGCTGGACGATACAGAGCCCCTTGTAGATGGTGACGACCGCCAGGACGGCGAGGATACCTGGGATGATCAGCTCGATAGGCATAGGTGTAGTGAGTATTTAAGGATGGAGAGTAGAGTGAATGCTAGTGATGGACGGGCTCGACCTCAAGGATGACGCTCTTGTAGCCGACGATGCGCACTTCTTGTCCCACGAGTAGGTCTTGACTAGAGTGACTGATGGCACGCCAGCTGTCGCCATCGACGGCGACACGTCCGCCGGCGTCACCAGTGGGGATGGTCTCTGTGACGAAGACATGCCTACCGATGAGGGCATCCATGCCTGTCTTCGCATCGTGCGAGGCGAACCAGCGACACATCAGTGGCTGAAGGAGCCAGAGTGCTACCAGACTACCGACGCAGAAGCAGATGATCTGTACCAGCCAGCTCCATTCCAAGAGCGCTGCGGGTATAGCCAGCAATGCCCCCAGACCAAAGCAAGCCAAGATAAAGCCTGGGGTAATGACCTCCAGAGCAAAGAGTAGCAATGCAGCGACGAGCCACAGCTGCCACACGGGGAAGAGTGAGAGTATCTCAAACATAGTATTTGCCTTAGACTAAAGGAGTAGAAGCAAAGTTAGCCAATCTCCGCTACTATTCCTAGCTAATACAAGTGGCACATCAATAAGGATGGGCTAGCTTCCCGTTCTCCCGTCAAAGCTCGATAGGGGAATCTACCCTTGATGCCGGTACACCAATATCTTTAGGCTGAATATCCTTGAAGTCAAAATAAACAAAGCCCAACTCTCCTACCCCCCGATACCGTAGCATCTGAAAGAATGGCTTGTTACCTTGTTGCAAACCTTGATGATACTCAGGATGCTTCATCAGCCATTCGTCAGCCCAGGCTCGGTCATATAAACTCAAAAACTCGTATAGGTCTCTTCCCTGCGGATTATCTAGATACACACCCAAAATATCTATGCGTTTCAGCCATTCTTTTAAGAACCTCTGAAACTCCTCTATGACAGGGGAAGAGGTAGCTTTCAAGTCAGAAATAAACTGTTTGAAGTCACTGATCTCTGTACTTATCTCTCCTGGGTCAAGAGTCCAAATGGGGTAGGGCAAGTAGGGTTTGTAATGCTTAGGATGAGAAGTTCCCTGACGTGGACTCAGTACAAGGTAAGGTATCAGCTTCTCTATATTTCCTTCTATAATCTCCTTCATCCTTTCATTCATCCCATGAGAACTCTTCTCTGGATCTATTTGCCGAATACGGCTTCCATTGGGTTCAACCCTAACGTAAGTCTGAGACAGAAGCCATAAACGATAACAGCTAACGGGATCAACAGAATTCTTATCAGGCTTCTCTTCTTTTGCATACTGAAGGAATAGGTTCTCTTTTATGTTCTCAAGTTCACCTTGTGTAAAAGGAATGGTGATCGGATCTACGTTATTGAGAACAGAGCTGACATAGAGAATAACTCCCCTCCGAATATCTGGATAGGCAAAGATCTCAGTGAGTATCTTTTTTTGACCCTCCTCCTCTTCATACTCTCCAATGCTATTAAGGCATTTATCAATTTGGCTAATCACATTTGGAAGCGATCTTCTCTCTTCCTTAGAGAGCATATAAAAAGCTAGATAGAGCATATTAATTGTTTTATCTAGACTATCGACCTTCTCCTCGCATACCGCATCACAAAAGGTTAACCATCGGCTAGAATTCAACATCAGGTCAATATAGCCTTTAATCTTATTCTTTGAATGCTGCGAACTCGAGACAGGGAGAGCTAGATACTGACGAAGCTCCTCTGTATTAATATCATCCTCACTCATAGTTCGATAAAAGTATACCCCAACATACTCCCAGTTATTTGCTCGCCTATGAGCATATCCCCTTCCCTGCCTCCACAACTGCATCATCAATTCAAGAGCTAGCCCTATCTTATTAGCCGGAACCAGTTCTTTATTTATCTTGAGGTATGAACTAAAGTTAATGACATCTCCTTCTGTTGGGTGATCTGACATGACGGATTTCACAGCAGTATCCTGCCCGTCTTTTCCCTCCTCAGTATTTATAACCATGCATCTATCCACCCCATTATCAAAGGCTCGCACATAGTTATCCTTCAAGAAGTCGAATAACAGCGGATACTGAATGCGTATAAGCTCTATAATGAACCAGTCAAAGGGAAGCACATTCCCCTTAAGTTCTTCGGGAATAGATAAGAGTGCATTATGGATACGATTGATTGATCGAAGCGTAGGGAAGTGTTGCTTGAGCTCAATACCAGAAGTGATAATAGTTGTTTTCAGATCAGGATATACTGGCTCAACCTCTCCTAAAACTTTCTCAAGTGCAGTCTTTATCTGTGCAGGGGTAATCTCAGCTAGAGGATATTCCTCTTGTAGAATCTTCTCCATGTAGCGATAGGTATGCTGATCAAAGCATCCCCTGAGCTGAGAGGTTACATACTCCTTATCATAGGCGAGGATATAGCTCATATAGGGGAAGGAGGAGCTGTTGCGCACCAGGGCGAAGAGCTCGACCAGCTCTTCGCTCTCGAGACGATCAACATCATCTATAAAGATGAATATTTTGCGCCCCAGCTTACTAATCTCCCTCTTCAGGAAGTCGTACTGTTGACTAGTAGTCTTTGCATTGACTTCTTGAGATAAGAGACGTGATGCAAGCTGAACCCAAGCATTACTATCCTTCGCTAAGATATGTTCTACATAGTGCACAAAGCCAGATGCCAAAGCTGAGTTATAGGGAGCTAGCGTACGACTGAGCTCTTCGAAGAAGATCTGTGTCAGATTGGGCGCCTTACGATACATCCAGGGATTGAAATCAAGAAGGATTACCTCCTTAGTATATTGCTTTTTGAGGTACTCCTTCAATGCTAGCATAAAGGAGGTCTTCCCAGCACCCCAGGGTGCAACAAGCCCTAGGGTAAATGCAGCCCTCGAAGTATCAGTATGGAATATCTTCTCAGCTAAATCCTTCACCATTTTACCTCGTCCTAGTAGGTCTTGATCGCCAGGCTCGGCAGGACAATCCATTATATAACCTTCTTTTGCTTTACTCGAGCTTGCCTGCTTGCTTCTCCTCCATATCTGCCACCAAGCCCATACCTTAACGATGACCATGCACCCGAAGATGACTGGCAGAAAATCTATGTATAATAAGTCTATATGGATGCTTTGAGGAGTCCATTCCGAAGGGATTTTAGCTAACTCATACTCGCAGTTTGACTCATCTCTAAATCGATAGTACCACCACCCTACGAAGGCGATAATAGACCAAAGGGATATATCCTCACTCAAGACGTATCTCCGTCGCGCTAAAATAATGGAATAGCAGAAGGTCGCAAAAATAAGGCCATACCAAATACATGTACTAACGGGGCTAGGGTGAAATAACACGAGGAGCGAAGCTATGTAACCCTCAAAGGTAGGACGGAAGAAGATATAGAGGATAACCAAGGCTAGAAGTTTCCAGTGCCCCTTTAAGTATGAGGAGAATTGAACTAACCCTTGGAAAATCCAAGAAAACCACAAGGGAGTAATAATTGATTTGGTTGACATTGATGTGAGAATAATAAGCCAAGAGGGCAGTTAAATAGGGATTATTGTGTGGAGTAAAGTTAGTGTTTTCAGGGGGGAGTCTAGGTATGGTGCGGGGGGACGGTAGCATGGGGCACAAAAGGGACCCATTCATGGGGTCCTCGTGCGACCCATTCATGGGTCACCGAGGCGACCCATGAATGGGTCGTCGGAGGGTGCTATGAATGGGAGGCTTTTTTGAGGAGTGGTGAGGAGGGTGCGGGAAGGGAAGACAGGACGGGGGCAGGAGGGAGGGGCGAGGATAGAAACGACAAAGGGTCGGCACCTTCCCGAGGGGAAGGGCCGACCCTTTGGTGAGGGAGGGGAGGCGAACTATTCGTAGGTCAAGAGGACATTCTCATAGACCGTGGAGAGGTCCTTCGCTAGACGCTTTGGGGAGAAGCGCTCGACATAGGTGCGCCCCTCTTCAATCATCTTACGGCGGAGGGAGATGTCGATCAGTACCCGATCGATGAGGGCGGAGAGCATCGTCGCATCGTTGGGATCGGTGTAGAGACTGCTGGGCCCACCTGCCTCCTCAAGACAGGAGCCCGTGGCGCCGATGACGGGGATACCTGCGTTCAGCGCTTCGATGAGTGGGATGCCAAAGCCTTCGAAGCGTGAAGGGTAGACGAAGACCTTCGCCCCAGCATAGACCCCGGGCAGAAGGAGGCTTCCCACCCCATGCAGTAGATGGACACGGGAGAGCACCCCGAGGCGACGGGCTCGGTCGACGACGGTCTGCACGTAGGGAGTCTTGCGCCCAATGGCTACGAGATGAATGTCCTTGTCTTGGAGCTGAGCAAGGGCTTCGACGATGAGGGCCAAGTTCTTGCGCTCCTCGATACTACCTACGAAGAGGATGTAGCGCTCGGGGAGGCTGAGGGCTTGACGTGCGAGTCGTTCGTCCTCGGGAGTCACACGAGCAAAGGCTTCGGAACACCCCTGATAGACGGTGGTCACACGATCTTCATCCACGCCGAAGATATCGATGACGTCCCGCCGGGTCTGATCGCTCACCGTGATCACGTGGTCGGCATGGCGAGCCGACGCCCCATACTTCTTGCGGTAGAGGAGGCGATCGATCGGCTTGTAGAACTGTGGGTAGCGGATGAACGCTAGATCATGGATGGTGACGACCGTGCCGACACGCTGCGCCCGATAGAGGCCCACGGGGAGCTCATTGGTCAGCCCATGGAAGAGGTCGACCTGATGCGTACGACACTGGCGAGGGACGGAGAAGTTGCGCCAGATGTTCCCCCCAGCGAAGGCCAGCGCCCGATGCGGGGTGATGAGGCGTACCGAGCGATGGGAGAGGAGGGACTTGTAGAGCGCTGGATTGCCCGTGGAGGGAGAGAAGAGCAGGTAGCGATTCTCGGGGCGGAACTCCGTGAGCATGTCCAGCACGAAGCGACTGTAGTTCCCGAGTCCCGTAGCGTTGTGCGTGATACGCTTGGCATCAAAGGCGATATTCATCGACAGGAGGGAGATGAAGGGAGATTCGTGGGGAGAGGAAGGGCGTTAGGCTTCGGTCTCCGTCTTGTAGCGGAAGAGGAGGGCGAAGAGCACGGTCACCACTGCAGCATAGGCAGCGAAGACATACCAGCTCATACTCCAGCCAGCAAGGATAGCCGTCGTGTCGTGCTCGGAGTTGACAAAGTAATTGATCACGGCCTGTGCTCCCAGCGAACCGAGCGTAGCGCCGATGCCATTGGTCATGATCATGAAGAGCCCCTGCGCACTGGAGCGGATGGAGGGATCGGTCTCCTTGTCCACGAAGAGTGAACCCGAGACATTGAAGAAGTCGAAGGCGACCCCGTAGACGATCATACTCAGCAGGAAGAGCCAGACACCACTACCAGGGTCACCGAGGCCGAGGAGGGCAAAGCGAAGCACCCAAGCCGTCATAGCGATGAGCATCACCCGACGGATACCGAAGCGACGCAGGGCAAAGGGGATAAGCAGAATACAGAGCGTCTCAGAGAGCTGGGAGAGGGAGATGAGGATGTTGGCATGCTTGACCCCAAAGGTATCCGCATAGGCGGGTATCTCGCCGAAGGTGCTGATGAAGGGATTGGCAAAGCCATTGGTGATCTGCAGGCTCACCCCGAGGAGCATCGAGAAGATGAAGAAGAGCGCCATCTTCCGCTCCTTGAAGAGTACGAAGGCACGTAGACCGAGGGCTTCCACCAGACTCTTGCTCTGTCCCTTGGGCGTCGTAGGGCAGTTGGGTAGCGTCTGCGAATAGACGGCTAAGACCAGACCGATAATGCCCGAGACGGCGAACTGTCCGCTGGTAGCTTCGACACCGACCAGACTCACCGTGATCATCGTGCAGATGAAGCCTACCGTCCCGAAGACACGGATCGGTGGGAAGCTCTTCACTAGATCCAGACCCGCCTGCTCCAGAGAAGTGTAGGCGACGGAGTTGCTCAGCGCCAGCGTCGGCATGTAGAAGGCGACACTCAGCGAGTAGAGTGCAAAGAGGGTGGGATAAGAGGGCGTCTCAGTCTGTGTGTAGAGGAAGACGCCCATCATCAGTGCCCCAGCGATCATGTGGCAGAGCCCTAGGAGACGCTGAGCTGGGATCCAGCGGTCAGCGACGATACCCATGAGGGCGGGCATGAAGAGCGACACGAAGCCTTGCATGGCATAGAAGTTACCTATCTCGGAGCCGAAGCCTGCAGCGCCGAGATAGCGCCCCATAGAGGTTAGGTAAGCCCCCCAGATAGCGAACTGGAGGAAGTTCATCACCGTCAGGCGTAGCTTGATGGAGGTCTGCATGTGTGTGTGTAGTGTAGAGCTAGTGGTATAAAGGAGACGACGACGCCCACAGAGAGCAGGAGACTCTTCGCTGAGGAAGAACGCTGGCCTAATCTCTGTGGGCGCCTTGGATAGGAATTACTTCTGCTGGAGCTGTACGCTCACGAAGCTCACTCGGAGGTCCTTCGATGCCTTGGAGAGGCGGACGAAGCTCGGACGGATGAGTTCGGAGATGCCCGTGATGGTATTCTGCTGTAGCGTGACCGATACGGGTACGATACTCAGGGTAAGGGGAGTCGTGATCGTCCACCCTGCCGCTTCGGTATAGGTAGCGTACTTAGCGAGGTGCTCTGTGACGATACGAGCGATGTTGTTGAACTGATAGGCGTTGTTCTTCGCCTCGTACTTCTTCGACAGATAGGACTTACCCGCCTGGAGCGTCTGTACCTGAGCCGAGAAGTATTCCTTCACCTGATCGGCAGGCAGTAGGAGCAGGTACTCGGGGAGGTTAGTCAGCTGCCCTTCGGGACTCTTGACTTGGATGGAGAAGTTAGCATCTGCCAGCATCCAGGAGCGACCGATGAAGCCCGAGGGGACGGGGAGTGTCGTGGGCTTGGGCGTGGTCTTGAGGAGCTTCTGGAGCTGATCTACCGAGAGGATGTACTGGGTAGTCACACCAGCAGGGCCCTTGACGTAGGTGTATTCGGCAGAGCTCGCTGTGAGGCTCGACACATCGCCACTACTGAGGGCATTGAGGCGAGCTGTAAGCTTGGTGTCGACGAAGCTCTTGACGTAGCGGGTACGCTCAGTAGGCTTGTCCTTCTTAGGTACGCTGTAGTGAATCAGGAGCGCTACCTCGGCGATCTCCAGGAGGAAGCCCTTACCCGTGGCTGGCGTCACATAGAAGCCGGGGAAGATCTCCTTATCGAAGCGTGCCTGCGTAGAGAAGGCATCCTTGAGCGTCGGTGAGATAGAGGCTTCGTAGAACTTCTTCCCTAGGTCCAGCGTCAGCGGGATGGAGAGGTAGTTCAGGGAAGAGCCCTTCTGCACGGGCGTCCCCTTGGAGGGCTGTAGCGTCGCAGAGCCTAGGAGGGTAGCCCCCTTGCGATAAGCTCCGAGGGTCTGATACGTCGTGCCTCGGGCCGAGACAGGCTCAGCGAGCTGGTAGACGTTGACCTTGATCTCGGAGGTCTTCTCTCCCTCGACTCGGTCGTAGTAGATACGGAAGTCTACGGAGTCGATAGTGAGCTGTGCATTGCCCGACTCTTCGAAGGTCGTGGGGCTAGCGGTACGGATCTGCTTGATGAACTCCCCCGTGACTGTCGAGCCGGTGTGATCGATCAGCGCCCCTAGGAGGGAGCGCGTCCCGTCGGTATAGAGTGTAGGAGTAGCGATCGTCTTGGCATCGAACTCCAGGGTCGTAGCTTCCCCTTCGATCTTGTCGTGTCCAGGCTGGATGCTCTCTCCGATGCGTGAGAGGGTGTCGTCGCCACATGAGGTGAAGGCCAGCGTGCCAGCTAGGGCAAAGGAGGCGAAGAGGAGGGGACGAAGTAGCTGCTTCATGGGAGGATCTTTTTGTAGAATTCATTGTGCGCCGCTGCACTCTCCTCTAGTGCCGTATAGGGCAGGAAGTGCGCACCACTCTCCTCGATATGCTGGCGCAGTGCGGGAGAGAGCTCTGGGCTACCCTGCACGACACCATGGGCGTAGTGGATGGCTAGGCGGTTCAGTGCCTCGTAGTCTGTCTTACCATCGAGGATGGAGAGAGCAGCGGGCTTGAACTTGTCGAACTTCAGGCACTCGAAGAGACTCTCTGGGATCTCTACCGGTGCAGGCTCATCGTAGATCGAGTAGACGATCTTAGCCTTCTTCAGGCAAGGATCGTCGTGGTAGAATTTCTTGAGGTACAGCATCCCCAGCGCCGTGAACGTCCCATGGCAATGGATGATATCTGGGATCCAACGGAGCTTCTTGATCGCCTCAAGAGCACCACGAACGAAGAAGATAGATCGCTCGTCGTTATCGTTGGTCTGCGCCTTGGGGTCTGCATCGAAGAGACTCTTACGCTTGAAGAAATCATCGTTGTCGATAAAGTACACCTGCATACGTGCTGCGGGGAGGGAGGCCACCTTGATGATCAGCGGATGATCGTTGTTGTTGATGATCATATTGATCCCCGAGAGACGAATGACTTCATGCAGCTGATTGCGGCGCTCATTGATCAGACCGAAGCGGGGCATGAAGATACGGATATCATTTCCTAGCTCTTGAATCCCCTGTGACAGCTTGCGAGCCGTCATCGAGATGTCCGACTCGGGGAGGTAAGGGAAGATCTCCTGTGAGATGTACAATATTCGTCTTGATTTCATATGTCTGTCGATTAAACATGAAGGCTCCTCTCCTATGGGAGTGAGGCCTAAGATCCCTGCCGTCTGTGCGAGACGGAGGTTATACAAAGATACGGAATTTCCCTCTGAGCTAAGCCCATGCGCTCACCTCCTCGGCACGGAGCGAGGGAAGAAGACACACAAGCGAATCAGCTTTCATTCGCAGGAGAAGAGGCAAGGAGAGCGGTAGGTGAAGAAGGGGTATCGCCCAGCATCTATTTGGGGGCGCCGAAGGACGAACTGCCCCACCCCGCTACAGCCCGCTTAGAATAAGCCTTCTGGGAGGGGGCGAAAACGACCTACAGTAGATCGCCTCTGCGACCCACGGTAGGTCGGTCATGCGACCTACAGTAGGTTTTTCCGACGACCTACCGTGGGTCGTTTTTTTCACCTACCCCGAGAGGTCGCTGAAAGGCGCCTAGCGAGTGAGCTCCATCCAGTAGACGGGCTCGTAGTCGGGGAGCAGGTCGGGACGGGTCAGACGGATGAGGTCCTTGAGGATGAGGTCTGGTCGGTAGACACCCGTCTGCCAGAAGTCATTCCCCCCAAGGGCACTGACCCGCTTATTGGGAACAAGGATCTTCCCCGATCGAGCCGCTTCGAAGTCTTTGTAGTGAGCGTTCAGTGCGAGGAAGTCTTGAAGGGTACGGATCTGGGACATAGGCTGGGCGATCCAGATCTTGTCCCCTCGGTGGTGAGCGAAGATATACTCCAGGCTAACAGGCTTGCCCGTCACGACGTCGGGCGTCACCTCGGCACGTAGCCCCGCATCCTGGAGCATATCTGCCACGTAGCTGTACGCCCCAGGGAGATACCAGGCTCCCTGATAGTCCTGCCCGTAGAGGGTGGGTAGTGCCTCTTCGGCCGAAGGGAGCAAGGCCTTGGCTGCAAGATAATCCTGCTCGATCTGGGCGAAGCGCTCAGAGGCGAGCTTGTTCTTCCCCACGAGGAGACCGATGAACTTCAGCCACTCGGCACGCCCCAGCAGGGTGCGCTCCTTCCATTCGTTATCCTGCAGGACGTGGATCCCCGCCCCACGGAGCTCCTTGTCCTGATCCTGCTCACCCATCAGGTCCTGCAGAAGGACTTCGGGGCGAAGCAGGGCGATTCGCTCGATATCCTTAGCCATCCCCTTAGCGATCGTCTCCACCTTGCCCGCTTCGATACGACGACGCAGAGGTTCCTCGGAGACATAGTTGGGATCACCGACCCCCACGAGGAGGTCGACGGCGTCGAGCAGTGGGAGAGCTCCCACCTGCGGGGTAGCTAGACAAGCCAGCGACTGAATGGGCACAGGGACGTACTCCGTCGGTTCGGCCGAGAGCTTAGGGCGCTCCTTCCCCCGAGGATAGAGGATGTAGGTGGCCAGCTCGTGCCCTTCGTCGGGATGGATGAGGATGAGACGCTTGTAGTCGGGATAATTCTCCACTCGGATGCCCTTGGCATGGGTGAAGGTGACGGCGTAGGCAAAGTCTTCGGAGCTCTGCTGACTGATGCTGTCGGTCTGGCTCGTTTGGCTACCCCCACCCTGACAGGCAGGGAGCGAAAGGAGGAAGAGGGCTGAGAGGCCAACGAGAAGAGTACGGAAGTAAGACATGGGATAAGGCTTGGGTAAGGTAATGGGAACTAAAAAGAGAAAGCACTGACGCCTACCCTCTATGAGAGGAGTGCATCAGTGCTTCTGCTGTGGTAGCCCATGGGGGAATCGAACCCCCCTTTCAAGAATGAAAATCTTGCGTCCTAACCGATAGACGAATGGGCCTCCCAAATATTCAACCGAGCGACACAATGGTCTTCAGTTGCGAGTGCAAAGGTAAAACAAATTATTGATCCACCAAACATCCGAAGGGAAATTATCCACAACCTCCTAGATCTAGGCACTGCCTCTCGAGGGCTTTTTCGGGGGTTGTCTGCGCCCCCGAAAAACGGGGAGAATCTACGAGCAGGAAGGAGGCATTCTCGAGGGAGGGTACAGAAGGGGTAAAAAACGACCTACGGTAGGTCGTCGAAAAGACCTACCGTAGGTCGCAAGGACGACCCACAGTAGGTCGCCTCGACGACCTACCGTGGATCCCTAAATGGGGGTAGCGAAGACTACTGCATCACCTTACGGTCGGTGAAGAGATAGACCCGGTCTCCAGGGCGCACCTTCTCAGGCACAGCGATGGAGCAGACTTGACCCTTGACGGCCTTCTCTACGGGCTCCATCTCCACACGGATCTCTTCGATGGTGAGGCGCACGAGCCCTGTGGTTGGTCCCGTGATGATGATCTCATCGCCGACCTTCACCTCACCGCTCTCGACGGCGAACTCCCCGACACCGATCTTGGAGAAGTACTTGTTGGTCTTGGCGACGTAGATCTTCTGCTTCGTGGCCGAAGAGCCGTAGTTCGACGTCCATTCCCCAAGGCGCTGGCCCAGGTAATAGCCGTCCCAGAAGCCACGGTTGAATACCTGTCCGAGGTGATTGTCCCACTTCTCGACCTGAGCCGAAGTGAAGTCCCCAGCGCAGTAGGTGTCTACTGCCTCACGATAGGCACGCACGACGGTATCGACATACTCGGGGCCACGGGCACGGCCTTCGATCTTGAGGACACGCACGCCGGCATCCAGCATCTTATTGAGGAAATGGATCGTCTTGAGATCCTTGGGCGACATGATGTACTGGTTGTCGATCTCCAGTTCGATCCCGGTCTCCTTATCCTTGACTTCGTAGGAGCGACGACAGATCTGCGAGCAGGAGCCTCGGTTAGCACTCTTGCCCTGCTCATGTAAGCTCAGGTAGCACTTCCCCGAGACGGCCATACACAGCGCACCGTGGGCGAACATCTCGATGCGGATAGGCTCGCCAGCAGGGCCGACGATGGGCTCCTCGAGGATCGCCCGGTGGATCGCTGCCACTTGGTCCATGTTCAGCTCACGAGCCAGCACAACGACATCGGCGAACTGCGCATAGAAGCGCAGGGCTTCGACATTGGTGATATTGAGCTGGGTGGAGAGGTGGACTTCGACCCCGATGCTACGAGCATAGAGCATAGGAGCGACATCCGCTGCGATGATGGCCGACACCTGGGCTGCCTTCGCCGCATCGATGATCTCACGCATGAGCTCTAGGTCCTCGTCGTAGATGATGGTATTGACCGTGAGGTAACTCTTGACGTCGTGGTCACGGCAGATCGATGCGATCTTATGAAGGTCTTCCGTCGTGAAGTTATTCGCACTCTTAGAGCGCATGTTGAGGCCTTCGATACCGAAGTAGATCGAGTCAGCACCCGCATTGATGGCCGCCATGAGTGATTCATACGACCCTACGGGAGCCATGATCTCGTAGTCTTTCCTATTCATAGGGGAGTAAATAGATGGATCAAGTGAAAGGGAGCCTTCCCACCCTAGGATAAGCTCCTCTCGGAGGATCGCAAGGGATGGGACATGCTAGTAAACCTAGATAAAAACCAACCCTCTGGCGCATCGTAGCGACACCGCTCAGAGGGCTGGTCTCTAGAGAAGGGGGAGGATGGAGCCGAAGCTATCGGCGCAGGCGCTCCTCTACACGGGAGCGAAGGGTGCCGGCTAGCTCTTCGACAGGGATACGAGCTAGGACATCTTCAGCAAAGGCATTGCTGAGCATCAGGCGAGCTTCCTCAAGCGAGATACCACGCTGACGCATATAGAAGAGGGCTTCCTCACTGAGCTGACCCGTGGTCATCCCGTGGGAGCACTTCACATCATCGGCATAGATCTCCAGCTGGGGCTTCGACTGCATGCGGGCAGAAGGAGAGAGGAGCAGGTTGCGGTTATTCTGATAGGCCTGGGTCTTCTGTGCATCTTGTGCTACGAGGATACGACCCGTGAAGACCCCTCGGCTCTCATCACGGAGGATGTACTTGAAGAGCTCATCGGAGGTACAGTGTGGTACAGCGTGCTCGATGAAGGAGAAGTTATCCGTGTGCGCCCCTCCTGCCGTCAGGGAGAAGCCAGAGACCTTGAGGTCGGCCTCCTCTTCAGCAAGGGTGATGAAGAAGTTATTGCGTGTCGTGCCATTAGCGAGCGTCAGGCTACTGAGGTCGACAGCGCTCTGCTTCATCTGGCGGACGTAGGTCGAAGTGATACGGATACGCTCTGCACTGGATTCCTCTCGGTCGATGAGGGCAAAGCGTGCCCGACGCCCTACATAGACCTCCAGGGTACGTAGCGCCATGGCTCGACCCGTCTCTTCGGGGCAATCCTCGAAGTACAGTGTAGCCTCAGCGTCATCCTCGACGATGATGAGTGCTCGCTCTACAGAGATATGCCCTGCTCGGCTGGGCAGTATGGAGCGGAGCTCGATATGGCCGGGCATCTTCGCCCCCCGAGGTACATAGACGACGAAGCCATCAGCGGCGAAGAGCGTATTGAGCGCTACTAGAGCATCCGTCTCCACCGAGGCGATCCGTCCGTAGTGCTCCTTGGCTACCTCAGGGTAGAGGCGTACGAAGTCGGAGAGAGAGCCGATGAAGATACCCTGAGGGAAGGCGTGCGAAGCCCAGTAGGGCGACCCTTCGGAGAGAAGAAGCTTCCAGTCCCCAGCGAAGAGCTTCGCTAGATCCGTGCGCTGGTAATCTTCGCTCTTGAAGCGAGGGAGTCCTAGGCGAGCAAAGGTATCGTAAGCCCCCTCACGGTAGTGACCGAGGAGCTGGGGGCACTCTCGTAGCTCTTGGCTGTGCTCAGCGAAGAGCTCGAGGTACTGCTTGGTGATCGCTTCCATAGTCGCTTATTCTCCTACCTCGTCCTTGATCCAGTCGTAGCCACGCTTCTCGAGCTCGAGGGCTAGCTCAGGCCCACCGCTACGTACGATACGTCCCTTGTAGAGGACATGGACGTAGTCGGGGCGGATGTAGTCCAGTAGACGCTGGTAGTGCGTGATGACGATGGTCGAAGTCTCAGGGCTACGAAGCTCATTGACCCCCTTAGCGACGATACGTAGCGCATCGATATCCAGCCCACTATCCGTCTCGTCGAGGATCGCAAGCTTGGGCTCTAGCATCGCCATCTGGAAGATCTCATTGCGCTTCTTCTCACCACCGGAGAAGCCCTCGTTGACCGATCGGCTAGCGAGCTTGCTATCTAGCTCGACGAGCTCACGCTTCTGCTTCATCAGCTTGAGGAACTCTGCCGCAGGTAGTGGGTCGAGGCCAGCAGCCTTACGACGCTCGTTGAGCGCTGCACGCATGAAGTTGACCATGCTCACCCCTGGGATCTCCACAGGGTACTGGAAGCTGAGGAAGAGCCCTAGGTGAGCTCGCTCCTCTGGCTCTAGTTCCAGGAGGTCCTGCCCTTCGAAGGTGACCGATCCTTCGGTGACTTCGAAGGTGGGATGTCCTACGAGGACCGAGGAGAGAGTACTCTTCCCCGAACCGTTAGGTCCCATGATGGCATGGATCTCCCCCTTGCCGACGGTGAGGTTGATCCCCTTTAGTATCTCTTTATCTCCAATGGATGCATGGAGGTTCTCTATCTTAAGCATATATCTATAGGATATGGGTAGTAATAAGGATGGTGTGGGGTGCTTGCCTAGAAGGACTAACCTACGGAGCCTTCCAGAGAGATGGAGAGAAGCTTCTGCGCTTCGACAGCGAACTCCATCGGGAGCTTATTCATGACTTCCTTGGCGTAGCCATTGACGATGAGGCCGACAGCCTCCTCGACTCCGATACCACGCTGCTGACAGTAGAAGATCTGATCTTCGCTGATCTTGCTCGTGGTGGCTTCGTGCTCGACGATGGCAGTGTCATTGTCTACATGGACGTAGGGGAAGGTATGAGCGCCACAGCGATCAGAGAGCAGAAGGCTATCGCACTGCGAATGGTTGCGAGCGTTCTCTGCATTCGGACCAGCATAGACTAAGCCACGGTAGCTATTCTGGCTCTGCCCTGCGCTGATCCCCTTGGAGACGATACGGCTACGGGTATTCTTACCGAGGTGAATCATCTTCGTCCCCGTGTCTGCCTGCTGGAAGTGATTGGTCACCGCCACGGAGTAGAACTCTGCCACGGAGTCATCCCCCTCGAGTACACAGCTAGGGTACTTCCAAGTGATCGCCGAGCCTGTCTCTACCTGAGTCCAGGAGAGCTTAGCACGAGCACCACGGCAGTGACCACGCTTGGTGACGAAGTTGTAGACACCGCCCTTACCTTCCTTATCACCAGGGTACCAGTTCTGCACGGTCGAGTACTTCACCTCAGCATCCTGCTCGACGATGATCTCGACGATAGCGGCGTGAAGCTGGTTCTCGTCACGCTGGGGAGCGGTACAACCCTCCAGGTAGGAGACGTAAGCACCTTCGTCGGCGACGATGAGCGTACGCTCAAACTGCCCCGTGTTGATGGCGTTGATACGGAAGTACGTGGAGAGCTCCATCGGACAGCGTGTCCCCTTGGGGATGTAGACGAAGGAGCCATCGCTGAAGACGGCGGAGTTCAGTGCTGCGAAGTAATTATCCGTATAGGGTACGACGGCACCTAGGTACTTCTTGACTAGGTCGGGATACTCACGGACGGCTTCGCTGAATGAGCAGAAGATGATGCCCTTCTCGGCGAGTGTCTCACGGAAGGTCGTCTTGACGGAGACGGAGTCCATCACAGCATCTACAGCGATCCCACTGAGGATCTTCTGCTCCTCTAGGGGGATACCCAGCTTCTCGAAGGTGCGGAGGAGCTCGGGATCCACCTCATCGAGGCTCTTCGGTCCCTGCTTCTTCTTAGGAGCAGCGTAGTAGATGATGTCTTGGTAGTCGATGGGCGGGATCTTCAGCAGGGCCCAGTCGGGTTGCTCCAGAGTCTGCCAGTGACGGAAAGCCTCTAGACGGAACTGGAGGAGCCACTCGGGCTCTTCCTTCTTCGCCGAGATCAGGCGTACGGTCTCTTCGCTGAGTCCCTTGCCTATGGTCTCGGTATCGATGTCCGTCGTGAAGCCATATTTATAATCGCTCGAGGTGACCTCGTCGATGATCTGATCGTTATCTTGCATGCAATAAAAAGTAATACTTATCTCTTCTTTGGGAAGGAACAACCAATCCCCCTCGAAGGTTTCCGCCTTTAATCTTCAGCACGATTATCCAACAACCATTTCATCCAAGCTCTAGCAGTTCGAGCTCTACGAGCGACAGTACTATCACTTAAAGTTATACCCTCCTCCCTCATTATGTCACTCATCTCTGGGATTGAGATAAGCTCACCTCGCTCAATAGAGGCCTTCATAGCCAGCCTAAGGAACCGAGGACGAAGCATTTCTCTTGCAAGGGCTAGATTCCTCCCATGAATATCCTGTCCCATTATACGTCTGCCTTCTGCTGTTAACTGATAACGACCGTCTCCTCTTTGAACCAACCCCAAAAAGATTGCTGCATTCATATAGTAGTCAGACTGACGAAGCGTGAAATGCTGTTGCTCCGATATATCTACAGGCTCAAGCTCCTGGCCTCGCATCAGTTCTTCTAGAATATTAATAACCCGTCCAAAATCATCTGCTTGGGGAATAATCCTCTCGGGATGATAATCCTCATCGCTAATCTCAAGCTCTTCTATAATGCCCCGTATACTCTGCAGAGTAAGCTGTGGCGAATCTGTTCCGATGACGTATCGAGCTTCTTTCAGTAGCTCTATCGAGTTGTAGCAATTCGTATCCCTAAAGGCATACTCCCGGAAATGATAGATACCATTGGAGTAAGTTAAGAAGACAGAGCGTACAGGCTTACGCATCACTGCTTCCCATCGTCTAAATGGATAATATAACTGACGCACAAGGAAATCATTTGCAAGATGATTCTTGGCCTCAATGAGGGTAATGCTACGTTCCCCCTCATACCCACCATCGATTTCGATCTGTGCATTATTTACACTGATGGGATGCCTCATCCCTTCCCCCTCTACTTCGAAACAGAAAGAGGAAGAGCTCATACGACCGCTTATCGTTGGATATAGGTACTCCTCTTCAAGAAAGCTGGATAGCATACCACTACTGTAAGCACTATTGAGAGCAAGAGCCTCACTCATAATTCGAGTGTAGTCTATGCTTTCTAGAGGTAATACCGGAGTTATACGCCGAATAGGAGATGTAGATGGCATCTCTAATTTATGGAATAGCTTTATCGATCCAATGAGGTAGGTACCTCTGGTGTTTGGCAAGATGCCAAGACCATTATCTTTGAATATACTTGGTAATCGCTCCGAATCGTCAAACTTGGTCATTAAGCGAGGTTCCCGAAGAGTCTTAATCTGCTCTGCTGAAATTTCAAACAACCGACCCAGCCGAACACAATCCAAAATAGCATGCCTCCGGAAAAGCTCTTCCCAAGCTTCGCCATTCAGATCTCTCCTACTCATAATTACGAATAATTAGTTCCTCCACGGCACCTCGACTCGAGCCAACAGAGTTAACCGAACGAGTTGCCTGCACAGAAGTGATTATATAATCCTGATATAAATCTTTGATGAACTCAGCAGAGGAATTGGACTGCATGAAGTGAATACCTCTCTCTGTTAAGCTGTCACAAACATCCTTTAGGCGCCTCTGAGACTCTGCGTTCCATCCTCCCTGCACATATCCAGTAAAGCTGGAGGTCTCTGAGATCGGATGATATGGAGGGTCTAGATATACAAAAGTTTTCTCCGGGAGCTCTCGCGACAAAAGGGACTCATAGTCAGAAGCCAGAATCTCAATATCGTTCTCTCGGAAGTATCTACTTAAAGCATAAACACCCGCCTCATTTACAATATTCGGTTGCTTATAGTAGCCGAAAGGACTGTTGAATTCACCAGCTCTATTCACCCTAAAGAGACCATTATAACAAGTCTTGTTGAGATAGATGATACGAGAAGCTCGCTCTATATCGCTCACATACTCAAAAAGGGGATCACGATCCAGAGATCGCACTTGATAGAAGTGCTCTGGTGTATTCACGTGCCTACCAAGAGACTCGATCAACTCATCAGGGTGATCCCTTACTACTTCATAGACATTAATGAGCTCTGCATTCAGGTCGCTGATGACAGCCTTCTTGGGTTGAAGATGGAACAAGACAGCCCCTCCCCCAACAAACGGCTCACAATACAACCGTTTACCAAGATCCCGTGGGAGCAATTGTGATATTTCGCTAATCAATTGCCTCTTTCCACCTACCCACTTTAGAATCGGACTTACAAAAGGATTCTTCTTTGCCATGAGTTGATTCTTCTAGATTCTTAAGTTCGGGACACCCCCTTTATCATCTTACCAGTTGAGGATAAAAGCTACACTCCTACAGTCTACTGACTGAGAAACTGCATAGCCAGCATAGATTCCCCAATACTTGGCTACGCTACTTGGCGTAGCTGACGCTACGAGTCTCGCGGATGACGGTGATCTTGACCTGTCCGGGGTAGGTCATCTCGTCCTGGATACGCTTAGCGATCTCGGCCGAAAGGGTAGAGATACTGTTGTCATCGGTGTTCTCTGCTCCGACGATAACACGTAGCTCACGACCCGCTTGGATGGCGTAAGTCTTCACGACACCGGGGTACGAGAGAGCGAGCTGCTCCAGATCGTTGAGTCGCTTGATGTAGGCCTCTACGATCTCACGGCGAGCACCGGGACGAGCGCCACTGATGGCATCACAGACCTGGACGATAGGAGCGATGAGGCTCTCCATCTCGATCTCGTCGTGGTGAGCGCCGACGGCATTGCAGATGTTGGCTTTCTCCTTGTACTTCTCGCAGAGCTTCATCCCAAGGAGGGCGTGTGGGAGCTCGGGCTCGTCGTCGGGCACCTTACCTATATCGTGGAGAAGACCTGCACGCTTAGCATGCTTGGGGTTAAGGCCTAGTTCGCTGGCCATGACGGCACAGAGGTTGGCGGTCTCACGGGAGTGCTGTAGGAGGTTCTGCCCGTAGGAGGAGCGATACTTCATCTTACCGATGAGGCGGATCAGCTCGGGGTGCATGCCGTGGATCCCTAGGTCGATGACGGTACGCTTCCCCGTCTCGATGATCTCTTCCTCTATCTGCTTACGCACCTTAGATACCACTTCTTCGATGCGGGCGGGGTGGATACGACCGTCCTGCACGAGCTGGTGAAGGGCTAGACGTGCTACCTCACGGCGCACGGGGTCGAAGCTAGAGAGGACGATGGCCTCGGGCGTATCGTCGACGATGATCTCGATGCCGGTAGCGGCCTCCAGAGCACGGATGTTACGCCCCTCACGACCGATGATACGGCCCTTGATCTCATCACTCTCGATGTGGAAGACGGTGACGGAGTTTTCGATCGCCGTCTCGGTAGCGACACGCTGGATGGACTGGATGACGATCTTCTTAGCCTCCTTATTGGCAGTCATCTTCGCCTCCTCGACGATCTCATTGATATAGCCCTGAGCCTGGTCCTTAGCCTCGGCACGAAGGCTCTCGATGAGGCGCTCACGAGCTTCGTCGGCCGACAGCTCTCCGAGAGCTTCGAGACGCTTCTGTTCGCTCTGACGGAGTAGTTCCAGCTCAGCCTTCTTCTCCTCGAATTCGGCCTTCTTCACCTCATACTCTTCCTTCTTGAGCTCGATGCCTTCGCTCTGTAGGGCAAGCTTCTCCTTGAGGACGTCGATCTCTTGGTTGCGCTTCTCCACGTCGCTCTGGCGCTGGGAGAGCTCCTGTTCACGAGCTTTGAGGCGCCCCTCTATTTGCTTGAGTTTATTATTGCGCTGAGCTACCTGTTGCTCTAGATCCCCCTTGAGCTGGAGGAACTTCTCTTTTACCTCGAGAAGCTTCTTTTGCTTGAGGACCTCGGCTTCGCGCTGCGCTTCGGCTAGTATTGATCGGGTCTTCTGACCGAGTACACGTTCTGTCAGAAGCCACGAGAGGGCAGCGCCGAGCAGGAGCGCAGCGATGCACATGATGATGATGGTGATTGTTCCCATTCCTTGTCGATAATAAAAGTAGTGCTGGAGGAAGGGGACGCTGTGGCGATCAGGGCGAAGCGAGGGGAGCGTCAATGAGCTCGCGAGCCTGGCGGATCAGTTGCTCGAGTTGGCCGTTAAGCTCCTGGAGCTTGGGCGTCAACCCTTGGGTGTGCGCCTCCAGAGAGGCGTGCACCTGCTTGTAGCGAGTAGCGATATCGATAGCAGCCATCGCCAGGTAGCCTTCGGTAGGCACCTCGGAGCGATTGGGATACTTCCGGCGGTAGATACGCAGCGTATCGGCAAGCTCTTCCCCGGCCTCTCGGTACAGGCGCTCGTCGGAGCGAGGCACACGGAGCGAGAGGCGGGCGTGCTCGACAGCGAGCGTGATGCGCTGCTGAGCCTCTAGGCTGGTATCGGGTTCCATATATCGGGAGCAGGGCTCATAGAGTCCCTAGCTATGCGGTCTCTTACTTGATCTCGGACTCAGACTCGTGTATCGTCTCCGGCTCAGTAGCGAGCTGGCTGATACAGCGATCCAACTGACTGATGATCCCATCGAGGAGCTTCCGGGCCTCCTGTCGGCGACCGTCCTCGGCACGAGGAGCGGTGAGGGCTGAGGCAAGAGCTACGGTAGCTTCGTGTCGTCGCACTGACTGAAGCTCTTCCTGCATCGCACGAAGGGCTTCGTCCCGCTGCAGGAGGAGCTCCTTGAGCTGAGCGATCTTCTCGTTCTGCTCTGCGACAATCCCAACGAGGCGTTGGATATTGACTTCTAGGCGCTGGAGCTCTGCGTCTTCTGCTTGGGTCATAGCGTCGTCATTCCTTTGTGCGCAAAGGTACGTTTTTTTACTGGGAGGAGGGCTAAAAGCGTCTATGCGAGTAGGATTATCTCCTCCCTACGGTGAAGAGGGACTACTCCCACCCCCTCCCGAGGACCTCCTCCGAAGGGGTACAAAAACGATCCACGGTAGGTCGGTCGACCGATCTACCGTGGATCGCCGAGACGACCTACAGTAGGTTTTTTCGACGACCTACCGTAGATCCCTTTGGGGGTGTCTCAGAGGGTGCCCTTTCTATGGGTAGATCCCCCTACCCTTTTTCACCCCTATTTTCCGTCGCCGAAGGAGCGAACTTCCTTGGGCGAAATCTCGGCGATCCCCTCAAGTAGGTATTGACGCTCCACGCAAAAAGCCGTAACATTGTAGTCGATACACCGAGCCCCGCATTCACCCCCAAAGTATGCGCCGCCCATTCACTCAACTATAAATACAGAAAGACATGGAACAGGAAAACCTCCGACAGCCGTCCACCGACCGCTACCCTTCGGAATGCACCACTATCATCGTCGGCGGCAAGCATACCGCTGATGGCTCCATGATCGTCGCTCGTAGCGAAGACTGGAACGCTGTCCTAGCGAAGAACCTAGAGCTCTATCGAGACACCGACCACGGGCCCGAGCGCTTCGTCGCCCTCGATAGCCCCTTCCGCTGTGACCTACCCAAGGAAGCCCTCGGATACTCAGCCCTTGCCCCCTACCACCTACACGGACACTGGGGAAGTGCAGGCTTCAATACCGCTGGTGTCGGTATGAGTGCCACCGAAAGTATCTTCAGCAGTGACCGAGCCCTCCAGGCCGACCCCCTCGTACCCGAGGGTGTGGCGGAGAACTCCGTCTTCAACATCGTCCTGCCCTACATCCGCTCCGCCCGTGAGGGAGTAGAGCGCCTCGGTGCTCTGATCACCGAGCACGGCGTGGCCGAAGGCTTCGGTGTCGGCTTCGTCGACAGCCATGAGATCTGGTATCTGGAGACCGCCTCTGGGCACCGCTGGCTCGCCACACGTATGCCCGAAGACCAATACTTCGTCACCGGCAATCAGAGCCGCTTCCGCCAATACGATCCACTGGACAAGGCGAACTATCTGGCCTCTGACGATCTGATCGAATTCGCTATCCAGCACGGGCTCTATGATCCGAACCGTGGCGCCTTTGACTTCCACGAAGCTTATATCCGAGATGTAGCACTTGACACGACCTACAACTATCCCCGTGTCTGGGGCCTACAGGGGAAGCTCAGCCCCTCCATCCCCAACGACGTCACTCGGAATACCTTCCCCGTCTTCGCCCAAGCCACCGAACCCATCTCCCTCGGCAAGCTACGCGAACTCTTCCGCTTCCACTATGACGGCACCGACCACGACCCCTACCTTCATCAGAATCCCCGTGAGGTCTATCGCCCCGTCTCCATCTTCCGCACCACACAGACACATATCCTGCAGGTGCGCCCCGAGCTACCGCAGGCCATCGGCCGGGTGAACTATGTCGCCCTAGGGATGGCTGACCTCGGTGTCTTCCTACCCCTCTATCAGGGTGTCCGCTCTTATCCCAAGGCGTACACGAAGGGCACCAACCACTCGTCGCACGACTCTGCCTACTGGAAGTTCCGCAAGGTGCAAGCCCTCGGCATGGTGAACTACAACCGCTACGCCCCGCTGATCAAGGAGACCTACGCTGCCTTCGAAGCCGAAGCCGACCAGCGTCAGCGTGAGATGGAAGAGCAGTATCTGGCCATCTACAAGACCCAGCCTCTACGGACGCAAGACCTGCTTCAGGCCTTCTCTGACCAGCTCCTTCGCTCCGCACTAGACGTCACGGACGAACTGATCGAGACGCTCTTCACTCGCCTGACGGAAGACATCCAAGCCGAGTACGAGTTCCACGGCGCCTAGCGCTTCCTCCCTACAAAAACCAGAGAGCCGAGATCCTCACGATGTGAGGATCTCGGCTCTTGTTCTTTAGCACTTAGGCGGGACGGCTACCACAGCTCGTGCCAGTGGCGGAAGTGGCTGAGGAGATAGTGGGCGCCTCGCTCAATGACGGTGAAGGGTACACCTTGTTCCCGCCAATAGGCCTCTTGGCTCGGGGGCGGGATGACCCGATCATCGTCGCCGATGAAGGCATGAGACCAGAGACCTTGCGCCTGTGGCTTGGGCACGGGACGAGGGCGATTCCGCTCGATGGTGTAGGGGCGAAGGAGTTCGTCGTAGATGACATCCGTAGGGCGCTCCCGCACATCTTCGTAAAGGTGACGATAGGTCTTCCCTCCGAGCATGCGCCTGTCGAAGCGCACCCGATTCTCCTCGGTGATGCTACCGAGCGTCGCCTGATAGACGGCTTCGGGGATACCGTAGACATCATCCATAGGGTAGCCCGTCCCGGCCACCGCCGTTCCCGAGATGAGGTGCTCTCTGAGGCGAGGATGCTCCGAGAAGAAGCGGTCGGCCGCCCACACACCCATCGACCACGCCACGAGACGAAGTTCCCTATAGGGGTGGAAGTCAAAGTCGAGCTGATCATCCCGATAGTCCCAGAGGATGAGGAGATCATAGCCCTGCTCCCCCGCTAAATGCTCTACGGCGACGGGGCCAAGCGCCCAGCCATTGAAGTAGAGGATAAGACGGCGGGAAGGGGCGGAGGCTGAGCCTGGGATAAAGAGTTGCTTCATGACGGGTTAGGCTTCGCCGTCTTCATCCTCGGGTTGCTCGAGGGCCAGCATCTCGGCATAGTCCTCCCAGTCGGGATCCTCTTCGCAGTGGATATCCAGAGGAAGGGTAGGATAGGGCTCAAGGCAAGCATTCAGTCGCTCGCCGAAGGTGGGAAGGTGGCGTGTGTAGAAGGTCCAATCCTTCTGCCCACCGCCGGTATAGTTGCCCGTGAGGATGGCGAGCTTGTCCCTCTCCATGATCCGTCGGAGCTTGGGCTCGATATCTTCGATGAGACGGGCAGTCTCTTCGTCGGGCATCCCGTCGGCCTCGGCGGGATACGGCCAACTAATATCTACACGCACACGGAGCTTCCCGCCGGATCGGAAGCCTTCGATCCCCTTGCGCACCGTCACGAAGACGAGTGCCCCCGTCTCGGTATGGCTCAGTGTCGTGAACCAGTCATCAGTAAGTATCATAATTCTTCTCTTAGCAGTCGATCTACCTAGGGTCTGAAGCCTTCTCTTAGAGGGCTCACCCCTAGGACTTTGCTCGCAAAGATACTGAGAAGCTGGGGAAGTCCCGGGGCGGGTGAAGCGAAGCCTCGGTAGGCGAGGCTCGGGAAGGGGCAAAATGGGACCTACTGTAGGTCGCCTCGACGACCCACGGTAGGTTTTTTCGACAACCTACCGTGGGTCGTTTTTGGGGGGCTTCAAAGAGCCGTATCTACAGGGCTTGTAGCGCCCCTAATTTTAGACCAAAGACTTCCGTCGCCAGAGAGCAATACTTTCCTCTAGGATCTCGGGGAGGATATTCGGGTATCCCTTAGGATCTAAGGCTTAACCATCCAGACATTAGAAGAAAGGCGGTATATTTGCCCAGAACTCAATCAGCGACTGTGTAGTTTGATGAAGATATCATAGCCCCCCATCAAATGGGCACGATACTTTAGGTCGATCTGACAAGATGAGAGCTGAGGAGTATCAACTAAATCGTCATCTGGATAACTTCGGAGGATATCCTATCCATCTCTTTCCATGCATCGAGTAACAAAGCGAATCATCTATGCCACTGCAGTAGCAATTGTCCTCCTTCTTGCTACAGTAGCCTGCCTCTACCTCACGGGGTACATCCGAGTCTATGGTATCAGATCAGGCTATGCGTACCTCAGCCGTGAAGAGCGGGCAAGGATTGTCTTCTCTCGGAATAAGCTCCGCGACCTCGACGAGGCCCTTGATAGGGTACATAGAGAGAAGAAGATCCTATGCGTCAATGGCGCCGAACTCCGAGTAGCCCTCGCCTCCAAGCCCAAGGCTTTGGTCTACATCTTCACTGAAGGTTGCACCTCGAGTAGTTGTCTTCCCCTGAGCACCATTGGGGCATATGCGCATAAGATCGGTGCAGCGCCCTATTATGTCGCCATTGACCTCATGCCTGAACTTCTGAGGCACACCGAGCCTATTCTCAGCATCGACTACACGTACTACGGCACGAAGTGGCATGACAGCTTCTACGAAGCCTTCGTCAAGGATCTCACGGGGCGATCGACCGACGAGGAGCACTTCAACTTAGTTCTCTTCGAGAGGGGGCGCATAGTCAGGACCTTCACCACGGAGGAGCTACTCCAGTAGTCATAGTTTATCGCTATGATAAGAGCGTAAAAGGAGCTTAAAGCAAGGAGTTATCGCGGGGTGTCCCAATGGGGCACCCCGCAACGCATCTACAAATACGAAGCACGATCCTGCCACTACATAGAGCTACCCATGGGGAAGTCTCGGAGCGGGCGAAGCGAAGCCTCGGGAGGCGAGGCTCGGGAAGGGGCAAAATGGAACCTACTGTAGGTCACCTCGACGACCCACGGTAGGTCGGTCGACCGACCCACAGTAGGTTTTTTCGACGACCTACCGTGAGTCGTTTTTGGGGGGCTCAGAAGAGCCGTATCTACAGGGCTTGTAGCGCCCCTATTTTGTGCACTGAGATTTTCGTTGGAGGAGAGCGAGGCAGTCCTTTAGGATCTCAGGGCGGTGATTCGGAGATTTTTTAGAATCTGAGCGTTCACTATCAATATATTGTAAGAAAAGCGGTATATTTGCTCATAACTCAATCAGAGACTATGTATTTCGATGAACTAGATCTTGAGGACGAGGTACTCGATGGCCTAGAGGCCATGAACTTCTTCGAGACCACTCCCGTACAGGAAGCTACGATCCCTCTCCTCCTCGAAGGTCGTGACATGATCGCCTGCGCACAGACAGGCACTGGCAAGACCGCCGCCTACCTCCTCCCGATCATCAACCGCCTGAGCCGAGGCGAAGGTGACCCTAAGAAAGTCAATGCCGTCATCATGGCTCCTACCCGAGAGCTAGCTATCCAGATCGAGCAGCAGGTAGAGGGCTTTGCCTACTTCCTCCCCGTCTCTTCCGTGGCTATCTACGGCGGTACCGACGGGATCGCCTGGGAGCAGCAGCGACGAGGGATGGCGCTGGGTGCCGAGATCGTCATCGCTACACCAGGGCGACTCCTTGCGCTGATGAACCTCCAGCAGGCAGACCTCTCCGGAGTCTCTTACTTCGTACTCGACGAGGCGGACCGCATGCTGGATATGGGCTTCCAGGAGGATATCCTTCAGATCCACAATGCCCTGCCGAAGGAGTGCCAGCGAGTGATGTTCTCCGCCACGATGCCCCCCAAGATCAAGAAGTTCGCCCGCACGATCCTCAGAGATCCCGCAGAGGTGGAGCTGGCCATCTCCCGCCCACCCGAGAGCATCGTCCAGTCGGCCTATGTCTGCTACGAGCGACAGAAGCTCCCCATCCTCACCCAGCTCTTCAAGGAGACTCCTCCCACCCGTACCATCATCTTCTCCAGCTCGAAGCTCAAGGTCAAGGAGCTCGCAGCCGTCCTCTCCCGTCTCGATATACGTGTCGAGCAGATGCACTCTGACTTGACTCAGGAGAAGCGTGAGGAAGTGATGCGTAGCTTCAAGGCGGGCAATGTCGACCTCCTCGTAGCTACCGACGTCGTAGCACGAGGCATCGATATCGACAGCATCCGCATGGTCATCAACTACGATATCCCGCATGACCCCGAGGACTACGTGCACCGCATCGGTCGTACCGCCCGTGGGGGTAATGATGAGGGTCTGGCGATCACCTTCGTCAGTGAGAAGGAGCAACCCGGCTTCGGGCGCATAGAGGAGTTCCTCGAGAAGACCATATACAAGATCCCCGTCGATGCAGACTTCGGCCCCACACCCGCCTATGAGCCACACCGCCGTCCCGAGCGTGGTCGTGGAGGTCCTTCACGCCACGGCGGAGGCAAGGGCAAGGGCGGTGGTCGCTCCCGTGAGCATGCTCCTAAGGACACGCATCAGCAGTCGGGTCAGGAGCAACAGAAGCACCAGAGTCGCAACAAGCGCCCAGGACGTGGCAAGCCCCGTCTACAAGGCTCAGCAGGCAAAAAGGAGCCTCAGCAGTAGTCCCCCACCACCACACATCTAGCACCTATCCTCTATGACATCCAAACTACTCGACGACCTGAGCCAGGAGACCAAGAAGGGGCTACACAAGCTCCGTGTCATCAATTACCTCCTCCAGCACAAGACGGCGACGATGACCGACATCGCCAAGGAGCTCTATGTCAGTGTGCCTACTGCCTCCAAGATCCTTCAAGAGCTACAAGACGGTGGTTGCATCCAGGAGCAAGGGAAGCTTGAGATCGGTGTCGGACGCTTCCCCCTACTCTTCGGGCTCGATCCCGAAGGGGGGTACTTCATCGGCGTAGACATCAAGCGCTCCTGCATCCACATCGGCCTGATCAACCTACAGAGCGAACTGATCTGTGCCGACTACGACATCCCCTACAGCCTGGAGAATACCCCCGAGGCTCTCGAGGCGATCTGCAAGGAGATCCGAGGCTTCATCACCCGTCATGGCATCCAGCCCAAAGAGATCCTCAACATCAATGTCAACCTACCTGGGCGTATCAATCCCGTCACAGGTCACAGCTATAGCCTATTCAACTTCTTCGGGGATCGCCCCCTGTCGGAGATCCTGAGCAGTAAGCTCGCTCTGAGGGTATCTATCGACAACGACACCCGAGGTATAGCGTTCGGGGAATTCACAGCCGGCTGTACTAAGGACAGCAACATCAGCTCAGCTCTTTATGTGAACATCAGTTGGGGGCTGGGGCTCGGCATCATCCTCGACAAGCAGATCTACTTCGGGAAGTCGGGCTTCTCTGGGGAATTTGGTCACATCTCGGCCTTCGACAATCAGATCCTCTGCCACTGCGGGAAGAAGGGCTGTCTCGAGACGGAAGTCAGCGGTCAGGCTATGTGCCGTAAGGTCCAGGAGCGCATACGCGCCGGGGAGAGCTCTATCCTCTCTTCAATCGTCAACTCAGGGCGGACTCTGAAGATGGCCGACCTAGTCAGCGCCTGCGCCCAAGAGGATATGCTCTGCCTGCAGGTACTGAGCGAACTGGGTCGAGAGCTCGGCAAGCAGGTGGCGAACCTCATCAATGTCTTCAATCCCGAACTCGTCATCATCGGGGGAAGTCTCGCCGATGATGGAGGCTACCTCACCCAGCAGATCAAGGCTTCGATCCGCATCTATTCGATGAGCGTCGTCACGCGAGACACGCAGATACGCACAGCGACCCTCGGTGATCGAGCAGGACTCATCGGAGCTTGTATGCTCGCCCGCTCCCGTCGCTTTGCAGAGCCAGCTAAGTAGACGGATCACCTGCCCTCACCTTCGCTCGCTCGTTGCCCCTTCCCCTAGCAGGGAGCTAGGGGAATCAAGAGCAGTCTAGAGCACAAATAAACAAAGGAAGCCCCTTCGTAAGTCGTCGGACTTACGAAGGGGCTTTTTCATTCCTTCCCGAGGGGCAAAAAAACGACCTACGGTAGGTCGCTGAAAAAACCTACGGTAGGTCGTCGATGCGACCCACAGTAGGTCGCATCGA
>ERZ773010.282-NODE-282-length-37481-cov-6.082990_pt1 | contig 37481 bp, 55 predicted proteins | sample MGYA00580842_ERZ773010 | MGnify/ENA primary metagenome ERZ773010 (study PRJEB29015, sample SAMEA2737982) | human oral metagenome | biome: human oral; feature: human-associated habitat; material: dental | place: China | collected 2107 ... | reverse complement strand
TGGAGGTAAATTTTTAAAATGAAAAAACTTATGACAAATTTGAAAAAAGCCAAGGCGAAAGCTTTCACTTTGGTAGAAATGTAGGTTACTAAAATTATTTATACTTTCCACTTGATAACAATTTTATCAGCTGTTACCTGGACCTTATTTATAATCCCTCTTACAAGTACCTTTTGGCTTTCGTAGTCCATTGAAAATACTTTTTCAGCGTTTAGCAGCTCCCTCATGTCGGCTTTTCTTTTGTCTTTTCCAAGCGCAGGATCATTTTCTAGTTCAGTCTCAAGAGTAGCCCTCATGCTTATAAATTCAGCTGACTTGTTCTGTAATTCCTCAAGAGTAATGCGATCATCTATGTATAGATCGTTTAGTCTACTGAGTTTCTTTGACAGCTCCTCTATTTGTTTCTTGTAGCTTTCACGGTCTAGGGTCTCGGCATTGTCGTCTGAAAATATTTTGTCCAGGTAACCAGCGTCATCTTGTAGCTTGCTGATTTCTGTCAATACATAGTTTTCTATGTCATCTTTTTCGTAAAATCCTGAGTCACATTTTTCATTATTGTTGTATACAGTCACGCCCTTAGTTTTCCTAGGGTGTCTCTGATGGCATTCGTACCTGATGAACCTAGTGCCGTCTTTCCTCACCACTCCCATTAAAATTTTTAAAGGTGCGCCACAATATCCACATTGGGCAATACCTGATAGTATGTATTTTGCTTGGAATGGTCTAGGATTGACATTCTCTGCTGCTGTCCTTTGTCTGATCTTCAGCTCTTCCTTGGTCTTGTTGTATACCTCCTCTGTAATTATTGGCTCATGATTACCTGGATAAACTTCTCCCTTGAACTGATTGAAACCACAATAGACAGGGTTATCTAGTATAGCCCTGACAGACCGATAGCTCCAAGGCACATGCTTTGGGTATTTCTCATTTAGATCATCCCTCAGCTTAGTAATCGATCTCCCTCTCAGGTAACTTTCAAAAATAAACTTAACAGCCAGAGCCTGAGCTGGATTGATAGTAATGGTTCCTGTTTCTCTGTGGTAGTCGTATCCATACGACGTCCTAGCCCACATCATAGATTTTCCAGCTTTAGCCCGTCCTATTTTCCCAAGCTGCATACGTTCCTTGATTTGCTCCCTTTCTAGCTGAGCAAAGACGCTCAAGAGCCCAATCATAGCCTTACCGAAAGGAGTTGAGGTGTCAAAATTTTCCTGTAGGCTCAGAAAGGCTATATTATTCTTTATGAAAATATCCTCAATCAAGTAAAGCGTGTCTTTTTGACTACGGCTAAGACGGTCCAGTTTATAGACTAGAACCGTGTCAAATTTTCTTTTTTTAGCGTCTTTGATAAGTCCCTCTAGCGCTGGTCTGTCAGTATTGGATCCTGAAAAACCTCCATCAGTATATACTTTGTATACATTCCAGTCTTTAATATCGCAGTAGCTAGAGAGTTTGGCTTTTTGCTCATCGATAGAGTACCCCTCCTCAACTTGCGAGGTGGTAGACACCCTGACATATATAGCCACTTTATTTGTAGTTTTCATTGTAGTACCTCTTTCAAAATTTCCTAAAAAATGATAAAATAGGTACAAGAAAAGACATCATGCGAGGTTATCTCCATGAAAATCCTTTCTTGTAATTGCTAGCCTCACGCTCAGACTCGCCAAAGTTTGAGAGCGTGGGGCTTTTTTTATTTTTTAGATTTAAAGACGCATCCGCAGTTTCGACAGCGCCAGTTGTGTTTTCCTTTTTTACCAACCAGGCCGAGGAGGACGAATGGCCAGGCAATCATCCAGCCGATGCACCCAACACAACCATTGAAACCTTTACGGTCCTGCATCATGTATTCAATTTGATCACTGCCACATTTTGGACAACGTTTTACATATTTAGCCATTATTTTATATTCCTTTCTTAATTGTGCTAAATTTTTTAAGCTTTATAAATATCTACGACCTCCCCGATTGTACGGATGTCGTCATTTTCTGTTAGATGGATTTCTTCATAGCTATTATTTAGACTTTGCAAGTACCAGCGTCCATCAAAATCACGCTTTAATTTTTTAACAAAGTTTTTGCCATTTACCTGGAAGATACCGATTGAGTTGACATCAATTTGACTAGCTACTCTGATAAATAATAGATCGTTATCTTCTATAAGTGGCTCCATTGAGTCGCCAGCTACTTTAGCAATAGTGTCATACTCGTTAGGAACATCATTGGCTCTCAGTCTTACCTCCATGTGGAGATTGTCTTCCTGAAATGTTCCATGTCCAGCAGCTACCAAACCCTCTACATAATCAGTAATGTAGTCCTCATCATCTTGAGGCTTGTTAAAAATAGAAATAATATTAGAGCTTTCTTGCTCCTCAAGTTGGTCTTTAGCATAGCTAAGGACTTTCTCTTGTCTAGGTTTCTCTAATTTGTTGTAGATAGGCAAGATTTCAGGCTGTTCATTTGATATTGAGTTACGCTCACTATCTGGTATACGTTTTCTCTCAACGTCGTAGCCCATAAGCCAAGGTTCGCTTACTTCAAGCGTTTTAGAAAGTAGGTAAATTCTGTGTTGGTCAGGAGATTGTACACCATTAACATACTGAGAAAGTGTACTTTTCCCCATTTTTATTCCTAATTCTTTTTGATAAGGTAATGATTTTTCAAGTATTTCAACTTGTTTTAAATTTCTTTCGGACATGAGCTGTTTTAGTCGCTCGGATGGATTGCTACTCCTCATGAAACCTCCTCCTTTTTCCTGTTCATAAGCCTATTATAAACCATATTGAACAAAAATTCAAGAGAAAGTTCATAAAAAATGAATTTTTTGCTTGACTAGGTTCATTCAACGTGATAGAATATGTTTTGTAAAATAGTTCATGAAAAATGAACAAGAAAGGAGTCAGCTAATGAGTAACGATTATTCAAAGCTTGCAGGAAAGATTGTTGAAAAGTATGGCACTCAATACAACTTTGCTCAAGCAATGGGGCTCTCAGAGCGCTCAATCTCTTTAAAGATGAATAATAGAGTTCCTTGGAAAGATTTTGAGATGGCAAAAGCCTCAGAGTTGTTAGATATTGATGTAAATCAATTACATGAATATTTTTTTACACCTAAAGTTCATGTTCGTGAACAAATAGCATAGAAAGGAGCAAATATGAACGAACTCATCAATGTAACTCTTAATGAAAAGCAGGAGCCCATTGTATCAGCTAGGCAATTACATCAGACGCTAGAGGTCAAGAAAAGATTTAGCGCTTGGTTTGAACAAAATATCAAGGATTTTGTGGAGGGGTACGATTTTACAGGCGTACCTGGAGGTACACCCGTTAAAGGTGGAAATGGAAACACTCAATATCTGGATGACTACGCTTTAACCTTAGATACAGCCAAACATTTAGCAATGTTGTCTAAAACAGTTAAGGGTCAAGAGGTCAGAGCCTACTTTATCCAAATTGAAAAGGACTACAACAGCCCTGAGAAGATTATGGCAAGAGCTTTACTCATGGCTGATCAGAAAGTCCACAAGCTGGAGGCTCAGATTGAGGCTGACCGTCCTAAGGTGCTATTTGCCGATGCAGTGAGTGCAAGTAAGTCATCTTGCCTGATTGGTGAACTAGCTAAAATTTTGAAACAGAATGGGATTGACATTGGACAAAACAAACTCTTTCAGTGGCTACGAGCCCATGGTTATCTAATTAGTCGTCGTGGAGAGTCTTGGAATCAGCCCACTCAGAAAAGTATGCAGCTTGGACTGTTTGAACTCAAAAAGACAAATATCAATCATCCTGACGGCCATACTACAGTCAGTACAACTACTAAGGTCACTGGTAAGGGCCAACAGTACTTTATCAACAAGTTCCTTGATCAGGAATACTTAACAGGATAGAAATAAAAAAGCCCCTCTGGAACGGCAATTCCATTGAGGGACTAAGCAAAATACTTTACGAGGTAATTATATCATGAAAACAGTAAAAAAGGAATGGGAGCCACGGATTGTAAACATCATGGCAGACGGCTCTCAAGTTGACGATCTGACAGGATATGTCATCCCTGCCGGTCATTCCTACTATGACATCATTCTAGGCATGAACAAGCGAGAGTTACAGAAAGGGGCTTAAATATGAGGTATGCAGTACATAATCAGGAATACCAACGAGAACTACACTCAGATGAACAACCACTCAGCTCAAAACTCAGAACTGAGCTTGCAAGCTAAAGGGTTGCTATTGGTACTGATGTCTAACAAGGACACATGGCGTCCTTACATTGATGAACTTTCAAAACGTTCCAGGAATGGGCGTGACGCTCACAGGGCCGCTTTTGATGAGCTGAAAGAGGCTGGCTATATCCGTGTCTATCGTAAGAGCTTTGGCCGTGGTAAAGGTATCCAGAACTTTCCTTTAGTTCAAGACGTACCAATTTCAGATAGTTATTGGGAGTATTGGGTAAGTAATCTTGAGAAAGAGTTATCCACAGAATAGTAAAAGGGTTCATTTACAACTTACTGATTTTACAAAGTTGAAAAGTTCAAAAGTTGAATTTTACAAAGTTGAAAAGTTCAAAAGTTGAAAAATCCGACACTAATAATAACTAATAAATAATAATGACTAACTATACAATAATCTAAGCCTTACGGCACTAACTTAGTAATAACTACTAACTTACAACAAACTACTACTAATCTAAATAAAAGAAAGGGATAACTGAGTTATCCACAGGAGAAAAAATCATGATTGACAAAGACCAAATTATCAAAGCACAACAAGAAAAAATTGAACGTATCGAACAGCTACAAGAGGAGTTACATAAATTATCCATGTTAGGATTGCTAACTGTAAAACTTTTGGAGTTGCCTGGTGACTTAGGGAAGATATTGAAAGTAACCCACGACATCTCACATGTCATCAAGGATGTATTGGATGGCATGAGCCCAAATGAGGCGATTAAGCAGAACATGACAGAAGATGATGAGGAGGAAGAATAATGTTAGACAAGTTGAAAGAATTTTTTGGACTAGATGACCTTTGGGGTGATGGCCAATCAAAATCAAATAGCAATCTAATTGACGTCAGAACTCTCCAAACTGAAAACAAACGGCTTAAAGACATCATCAAGCAACAAAATGACCTACTAAAAGAGCTTTTGGAGGAAAATATGGAGCTTGGACGTAGTCGCGGATGGTATGCTGATACAGTCGCAATGCAACAACGCCTGATTGATGTATATCAAGACATGGCAGGGTAGGAGGCAGCACATGGACAGAGGACTATTTGGCACCTTTGACTATGACCGTGATTACTTGCAGCCTCCTGAACCAATGGAAGAACGTGATCCAGCTGATTGGATTTTCAGCGCTGGTCAATGGATCTATGTAGGAGATTGTTAGCCTATGAATAGAGAACACAACGAAAGGTAGAAGAAAATGACTAATGATATTCAAACCGCAGAGAAAAATTTTTTAGAAAATCCACAGACTTTGACAAGTGGGATTGTTAGGAAATATCTTGACCCGCAAGGTAAAGCTAGTGATGAGGAACTTGCTTATTTCATTGCTCAAGCAAGAGTACAAAATCTAAATCCTTTCACAAGAGAGATTTATTTCATCAAATATGGAAATCAACCAGCCCAGATAGTCGTTGCTCTAAAGGCATTTCAGAAAAAAGCTGACGCCCACCCCCAATTTGACGGGATGGACTCAGGTATTATCTATGAGAAAGACGGAGAAATCCAACGGTCAGAGGGTGCATTTTTGCCACGAGGCGCCGAAATCCTGGGAGCTTGGGCAGTAGTGTATAGGAAAGATCGTACACATCCAACAAAAGCAGAGGTAACTTTCACTGAGTACGATAATTCAAAAATCAGAAAAGAGGGGAAAGTCAACCAATATGGGAAAGAGAACAAACCTAACACATGGGACGAAAAGCCAGCTGTCATGATACATAAGGTAGCAATGGTGACAGCATTAAGAAATGCTTTTCCTAACGAACTAGGAGGACTTTATGAGGTAGACGAATTACGAGAACCTAAAGACGTCACACCTCAAGAGAGCCGTGAGGATGTAGTAGCACGCAAGATGGCTCAGATTGATCAATTCAACAAAGAGCAAGAGGCAAATCATGTAGATCCTGAACCTACTCAAAATGAGGAGCCAGTACAGGGCGAATTGCTAGACGGCGAACTTGAATATTAGGAGGACAACATGCAAGAATTACAGGTTATTGATGACAAGAAAATCAATAAAATCTATGAGATGATCGCAACGGATGAACTTACTAGAGAGTCTTTTGAAAAAGACCTCATAGAGGCTACTGAGAAGTACAAGGACTATATTCCTACAGCTAGTACTCTCAAAGACGACAAGGCAAAGCGAGCTGAATTTAATAAGCTAATTGAGTCTAAAAATCGTATCCGTATCGACACTAAAAACTTGCTATCAGAGACGGCTAACACATGGGATAGTTATGCAAAGTCAATTATTGAACCATTTGCAACCGTAGTTAGTGAATTTGATAAAGGTATCAAGGAAATTGAAGAACATCAAAGACAACTAAAAATAGATACGGTTAAGAGTTACATAGCCAACAAATCAGCTGAGTACATGCTGGATCCTCGTCTCTTTGATGAAAAGGCCCTTGAGTATGTCAAGGCTAGCGATTTCATGGCAGACGGCGTGACGCTTAAAAAAGCCACTATGAAGTCACTTGATGACATGGTCACATTTGAGTTTCAGAAACAGCAAGAATTTGAAAAGGCTAAGTCAGCTATTTCAGGGTTATGTGCTGAGTATGGCATGACTGACTCACCGTACATCCGACAACTGAAAGACTTGACTCTTGCTGAGGTTTTTGAACAAATCAAAGCTGACTATGAATTTGAAAAGCAAAAGGAAGAACTCAGGCAGGCTCAAGAACGAGCAGAACGAGCTAATCAGGAGCTTTTAGCAACTCAACAAACTAAACAGCAAGAACAGGCTCCAAAATCAACGGAAACCCCAAAATTTGACCCAGAGTCAGGCGAAATCTTGGACGGTGGGCAAATCCCTCAAAATGAGCCCAACGCTCTCAGAGGGGCTGAAAACGACCTGAAACGATATAGCCAAAAAATGACTTTGGAAGTGTATTTTGTAGACACAGCCGAAAAAGACCGTTTCAAGGCTGGTCTAAGTCAACTTGGATTTGATTTTAAAAAGAACTATCAAGTCAGCGGTTATCAACGTATTGAGCCACTGACTCAGGCTGAACTCAATGATCAATGTGGGTGGTAAGTATGAGTAAACAAGTAAAAGATATACTAGAAACTCATGACACAGGCTGCCCACATGGTATTACATTCGCTATACATCAAAACAAAGAGGAATGTATTGCGTTATTTGGCAGGTCTGGATGGCCTGGTCTCAAACCTCGTTTTATTCGTTGGAATGAAAGTGTTGAAAACCAAACAACATACAAAACTGAGGAATCCTTACTTAATGCCTATGTTGATAAGGTTAGGGAAAAAGCTGCTGACTGGATTTGTATTGAATTGCTACCGTTTTAGGAGGAAGTATGGAAATTAGAGAAATATCTGACAGCGTATCAATCTACTCGGACGGCAAGAGATTGCAGGTTATCCACAACCTAGGGGATGAGTTTATCCTAGATTTTAAGGTGGGAGAGGATAGCGTCTGGAACCTCGATGGCCAAGTCGTAGAAATTATTGACATGATTGAGCCTGTCTTTAAAGTTTGTGGCTTTTGCTCAAAAGCTGGAGAGGGTATGCAACGCTTAAAACAGGCTATCGTCCACTTTGAAAGATTTGATCAGTACATCAGAGACAATCAGGATGACCTGGTGGTATGGTGGCACAATCCAGGAGGGGAATATGAATTTTAGAAAGAGTGATTTACTTAATTATAGACAACTTTGGTGGCTTGATAAATTTCTAGTTGGACATAAAGGATATATCGCTGGAGGTTGCTTTAAGAATATTTTCAATGGCGAACCAGTTAAAGACCTAGACATATTCTTTGAAAACAACCAGGATTTTATCGAAGCTCAGAGATATTATAAACAACTTATAAAAGAGAAACCAAAAGACTGGAAATTTTCGTACGAAAACAAAAATTGCTGGTCTATATATTCTATAAAAGATAAAGTTCGTTTAGAGCTCATCAGAAACACATACGGAAATCCAAAACAAGTTATTTCGAATTTTGATTTCACAATAACGAAGTTTGCTTATTACAAAAACTATGACAATTTGGATGAAGATGATTATATGGCTGTTTTTGAAGTCATATTTCATGAGGATTTCTTTGAGCATTTGCACACAAAACGTTTAGTTGTTGATAATGTTTTGCCATATCCCGTAAGCACATTTAATAGGATGTTGAGGTATGCCAAATACGGTTACCAGCCGTGTAGAGAAACGAAAATAAGAGTTGTCACAGAGTTGGCCGCATTAGACCCCGAAGATGAAAAAGATTTTGAAGAACAACTTGGAAAAAGTTTGTACGAAGGGATGGATTAGATGATCAATAACGTCACATTGGTTGGGAGGCTTGTAGCGCCTCCTGACCTACGAAAAACGCCTAACAATGTATCTAGCTTGCAGGGCACACTTGCGGTCAATCGCAATTTCAAGAATGAAAATGGAGAGCGTGAGGCTGATTTTATCAATTTTCAAGCGTGGCGAGGCACAGCTGACGTCATTGCTCAGTATTGCAGCAAGGGCTCTCTTATCGGGATCATTGGACGCATACAAGTCAGGTCTTACGAGAAAGACGGTCAGCGTCGATATGTAACCGAAGTAGTCGCTGAGAGCGTCGCTCTGTTAGAGAGTCGCAACAGTCAGCACGGACAAGGGCAAGGCAACAGTTTCCAAAATGGAGATAGCTCGCCTTTTGTCGATCCTAACCCATTTGATCTACCAGATGACGGCTTGCCGTTTTAGGAGGTATCGATGTCAGATATTAAAATACTTGACGCTTGCTGTGGAAGTCGTATGTTTTGGTTTGATAAAAACGAGAGGCATACAACTTTCATGGATATTAGGCAAGAAACATTTGAGATACATGACAAAAAGGTCAACGTAGCCCCTGATGTTATTGGTGATTTTCGTGACATGCCATTTGAAAATAATACTTTTAATTTGGTTGTTTTTGACCCACCTCATTTAAAATGGGCAGGTAAAAACTCAATCATGAAAGCTCAGTATGGTCAGCTGGACAAAGTTACCTGGTCGGAAGATTTGGCCAAAGGTTTTGAAGAATGTATGAGAGTTCTAAAAGTTGGAGGCACACTAGTTTTTAAATGGTCTGATTGTCAGATAAATGTAAAGAAATTACTAGAGGTGATACCATTCAAGCCCTTATTTGGTCAACAAAGAGGTACCACTCACTGGCTAACATTTGTAAAGTTTGAGGAGGAAAGTGTTGACAATTAAAATGACTGTTTGGGCATTGTTTGACAGCGGTAATGGTAGCTATACAAAAGGCGTGAAAGCCCTGAATAGTTCGGGGGGGGCTAACATTGACATCTATCCAATCGGAATAGACATAGAAAACAAGAACGATCATTTTATAAATCTGGACCTTGCAGATTACAAGCGCTTATTTGGAGATAACACGCTTTTTGATACGCTTGACAAGTTGCCAAAACCTGATTTGATAATAGCTAGCCCACCATGTGAAAGCTGGAGTAATGCTAGTGCTATGTGCGAGGGTAACGCTTGCTGGAAACAAGAAGACCTCTCAGATAGCCTCTTTGCTCCACAAAGGGAGCCTAGCATGTTTACGATTAGGAACGCCTCTGACTACGAGAAAGTCTATATAAATTATCAGTATGACCGTCAATTTATGAAAAGGGTAAATGGGGAGCTTTGCGCTTTCAATACCATTGAGATCATCAAGCGGTATAACCCTAAATATTTCATCATAGAGAACCCAGCAAGTGGGCGCTTGTGGAAATATATTGAGGATGTCATGGATTTCAAGCTCCCACATCTCAATCTCACACGCTACAACAATTATGACTACCCTTTGCAGAAACCCACAAAGTTTGCTAGTAATCTTGATTTAGGTCTTAAAAATGACATTATCAAGCAAGAAATTGAATGGGGAAAATTCTCTAAGTCATACAATGAACGGTCAAACATTCCACAAAACCTAGTAATAGAGATTTTTACTAAGGTTTACAATGAATTTTTACAGGAGAAAGAACATGATAACTAAAATCAATGTCCCAAAAACATCAATCGTAATCGAGATTGAAAATAAAGAAATCAAAATTGAGAACATGATTGGCTATGATATGAAGATGGTTTTTAGAAACCAGGACGCAGAGCCGTCTTTGGATGAAAATGGGGACGTTTTTGAGCCTCTCTACTGGCTAGACATTAAGGCAAAACCTGAGGAGGACGTAGAATACCATACAAGTTTAGGAGTGAAGAAAGAAAAAAGAAAACTAGCTGAGCTACAAATATTCTTTGAATATATCGAGGCTAACAAACAAAATCTTTTTGATCTCTGTGGATTGAGAGGGGAGCTTAGTTAAGATGAAATTAACCCTGAACATTGAGCCTAAACCTCAATCACGGCCACGGTTTGCGAGACGTGGAAATTTTACAACGACTTACGAAGACAAGGGCATGAAAACATGGCGCAATCATTGCCAGCTGCTCATTGCTAATCAGTACATAGGTCAGCCTATTCTTGAGGGAGCTCTGAGGGCAAAGCTTAGATTTTACATCAAGCCTCCTCAGTATATTTCCAAGATCAAGAAGAACCAACAGGCCCTCCTGGATGAGATTATCCCTGTAGGAAAAAAGCCTGACATAGACAACTACGAAAAAGCCCTTTATGACAGTATGTCAGGGATCGTCTTTCAGGATGACGGTCAGATAGCTCTGCATGACGTAGGCAAGTTCTACAGTCTAAATCCACGGATAGAGGTTGAGATGGAGGTCATGAAAATCCCTGATTATTTGAAGAAATGAGGAAGTTAAGATGAATGTTGTAATTTATTTTAAGAATGGTAACACAGCATATTTTAAAGATGTTAAAGATTATAAACCAGACACTGAAAACATTTGCTTTTCTTATTTTGGGGTCTCATCCCAAGAAAGAAAAAAAGCTACTTTTTATAAAGACAGCATTGCTGGTATAGCTAGAACACAGGAGGCAGCAGATGAACAAGCGGCAACGTAAAAAGATGTATACTAGGGCCTTTTCTAAGGCTTACGACGAAAGCCTGAAATGGCAGAAAGGAAAAGAGCAGGTATCTATAACAACGGTCAAGAATAGGCAAGGAAAAGGATTTATTATCACCTCTCTTACCACACAAGTTGAAATAATGAAACATTTCAACCAGGAACGCATGGAAGAAATTACTATTGAGGGTTACATGCTAGATAATAAAAAATTGGGGCTGATATGAGAATTAAGACATCAAATGACACGATCATTCACGTCAATAAGTCTCAACGCAGTATCACGATCGAGGGTGTCGAATTAAGCGGCGATTGTCGGGCTCTGGTATCTGACAATAAGAACGGAACAGGGACAATTACCCTGATTTTCGACGGTAAAATTATTTAGAGGGGGAGACATGAAACGATTTATCGCAATATGGATTGTATTGTCAGCCACTTTGAATATCTGGCAATGCGTCCACATTAAAAATCTTGAAAAAAAGCGCCCAATTATCGTCTATAAAGCTGACAATCAAGGCGCAGAAATCAAAGGCAGAGTCGTCCACAAGGAGAAGATTGGTGAACTCTACACGATCACAATACAGAACTACGGCATTTTCGTAGTTACTCAAACAAACTATGAGTCTTTAAGGATTGGAGACGAGGTGAGATTATGAGACCAAAGTTTAGAGCATGGATTTCAGAGGCTGATACCATGACGAACGACCTTAAAGGCATTGATTTTGAAAATGAGACTGTTGTGCTAAGAAAACTTTACTATGAAGATGGCTTTCCAGTAGAGACGGAAGTATTTGAAGTTGAAATCAGGAATGCAATCCTCATGCAATCAACAGGCCTTTTTGACAGAAATGGCAAGGAAATCTTTGAGGGGGATATTATTACAAATGGTAAAGATGTTATGTGTATGAAGAGACATAACACGCTAGGCTTTTACGTGGAACAAAAAGGCAAGGTTGAATTTATTGCAGACTGTGCAATTTTAGAGGAATTTGAAGAGGATGCCAAAGAGATTGCTGATAGTCTTGAAATCATCGGCAACATCTACGAAAACAAGGGGATTTTGGAGGAAAAAGATGAAAAACGAAAATAAAGACTCCTTACCAAAAGCAGCAGGCAGTTGCTTAGGTATGATACTAACCTTATTTATCAGTCTATGGCTCGCAGGAGTAGTCATTCAGTACGGTTGGAATAACATCATTGCAGCAACATTTGAAATCCAAAGAATAACATTCTGGCAGGCTGTCGGAATTGATTTGCTCATTACTGCGATTACTGGAAATCCGAAAGGTGATACAGAAAAATCTTGGTTGGAGGTCCTGGGAAAAGTTATTTACTGGTATCTCGTTCTTTGGGCTCTAATGTGGATTGTAGTGAGCCTTTTGTAAAATAAAAAAGCCAAGACACTCTCTGCCTCAGCAATAATTTCAAACACTATTATTATATCACAAAGGAGACAGAGAGTGAATAAGGCTAAAGAGCTCTTGAAAGAGTTGCAGGATCTGGACATGGACATCCAAAGCCGTATAGACGAAATTAACGAGCTTGAGGCAGGTTTGCTCTCAAGCCCCAAATGGACTGACGTCAAAGTCCAAGGCGGACAGACTAGAAAAGTTGATGATGTCTATACTCAGCTTGTCGTGATGAAAGAGGCTATAGAACAGGATACCAAGGAAGTTATTAACAGGAAACTTGAGCTAGGTAGAATGATCAATAGGCTTAAAAATCCAAAAAGCAGGTCAGTCCTTAGAATGACTTACATTACTAAGACCTACATTGAGGATATTTGCGACAATTTGAGAATTAGTAAGGCAACCTATTACAGATTACGCAAACAGGCTGAGTCTGAACTAGAGGAGACTATCATAGACAAAGTGAGCTAAAGTGAGTGCGCATGAAGTCTAAAATCTGTTAGAATGGTAGTATCAAGAATTAAAGCAAAGGCACCTTAGGCAACGACCTAGAAAAGCTTCTGAAAAACTGCTGGCTTGGGTTACCAGTGGCGATAGAGTAGGATGTTTTAATATCGCAAAAAAGACTACACAAAATAAAAAAAGAAAAAAGTAATTTCTAATTAACACCGCAAGTCCGTAGTCTGCTTGCACTAAGTCACTCTTTGAGTGGCTTTTTTATATTTCAAAACAAATAAACAGCAGGAGGTTTAGGCTTGGGTAGAGCAAGAGACCCCAACCGAGACAAAGCATTTGAAATCTATTCAGAAAACAATGGAAACATTGAACTGATTGAGATTGCTGAGCGTTTGGGTGTTTCAGCTGGCACTGTCCGAGGTTGGAAAAGTAAAGACAAATGGGAACCTAAAATAAAAGGAACGTTCCAAAAGAAAAATACGGAACGCTCCAAAAATCCAAGGGGTGCTCCTAAGGGTAGTAAGAACGCTTTAGGGCATGGAGCACCTAAGGGGAATACTAACGCCCTCAAACATGGACTATTTGCTAAGTATTTGCCTCAAGAGGTATATGAGATAGCGCAAGAGCTTTCGGAAAAACAGCCTATAGATATACTCTGGGAAAATATCACGCTGACCTATGCCAATCTACTACATGCTCAGCGTATTTTGTATGTGCAGGATGTTGAGGATACTACAAGCCTTGTCACAAGCACGGCTAAAGGTGGTGTAGGTTATGAACATCATACGGCATGGGATAAGCAAGGTAAGGCCTTAGCTGCAATGGCAAGGGCTCAGTCAGAGCTTAAGAGCATGATTAAGACCTACGACGAGCTCACACGCTCCCCTCTTGTTACGGAGGAGCAACGCTTGAGGATTGATAACCTCAAGGCTCAACTAGGCTCTGGTGATGAAGATGACACAGTGATTACTGGATTTACATTTGATAGGAGTGAGTATAATGGCAATACTGAACCTAGCGAAACTGATTAACCCAGTATTTGATGAAGTCCTCTATACACTCAAGAGCCATATAGTGCTAAAGGGTGGCCGTGCCTCTACTAAGTCATCAGTGGTCTCTATTGACCTTGTAAATGACTTTATCAATGACCCCAACGGTAATGTGGTAGTCTTGCGAAAAGTAGGTAAGTACTTGAGAATGTCAGTGTATGAGCAGATAAGATGGGCCATCTATGAGATGGGGCTAGCTAATCAGTTCAAGTTTGGGAAATCTCCCTTACAAATCACCCACAAAAAGACAGGTACAGCCTTTTATTTCTACGGTGTAGACGATCCAATGAAACTCAAATCCCAGAAGATAGCCAAAGGTTATGTAATGGCCGTATGGTTTGAGGAATTGGCTGAGTTCGCAGGCCGTGAGGACATTGACATAGTTGAGGATACTTTCATCCGTCAAGAGTTGCCAAACGGCAAAGAGGTCAAGGTCTATTTCACATACAACCCTCCAAGAAATCCCTATGACTGGATAAATGAGTGGGTGGCAGAGAAAGCTAGTGACCCAACTTATATGATACATCACAGCACCTACCTTGATGACAAGCTAGGTTTTTTGTCTAAGCAGATGAAAGACAAGATAGAACGGTACAAGGAGACGGACCCTGACTACTACCGTTGGATGTATTTAGGCGAGGTAATCGGTTTAGGTAATCATGTCTATAACATGAGCTATTTTAAACCACTAGAGAGCCTCCCTGATGATGATAGGCTAATAGGCATATCATTTGCCCTGGATACAGGACACCAACAATCAGCGACGGCCTGTGGAGCTTATGGCCTCACTGCCAAGGGTAATGTTATCTTGCTTGATACTTTCTACTATAGCCCAGCTGGCAAGACCATCAAAAAGGCACCTAGTGAGCTCTCTGTGATGATACATGACTTTATAGACAAGGTCATGAAACAGTACAGAGTACCTAAACTCAAGATGACTATTGATAGTGCTGAGGGTGCTTTGCGTAACCAGTATTTCAAAGATTATGGCGAGCGCTGGCATCCAGTAGCCAAGAAGAAAAATCAGACCATGATAGATATGGTTATTAGCTTATTAGCTGAGGGGCGCTTTTATTACCTTGACATTCCTGCTAATAGGATCTTTGTTGAGGAGCATAAGATGTACCGATATGATGATAAGTCACTCAATACTGATGATCCAAAAGTCATCAAGGAAGATGACCACACGGTAGATGAGTTCAAGTATTTTGTCCTAGATAACGCTAGAGAGCTAAGACTAAAAGCCTAAAGGAGCTAACAATGGGAATAGTACAGACTATCAAGAATTTTTTTACAAGGAGCAAGTATGTGATGACAGCACAGAACTTAACGAATATCACTGATCACCCTAAAATAGCAGTGTCATCCACAGAATATGACCGCATTAGGGAAAATCTCAAGTATTATGCAGGACATTATCCACAGATTGAATACACCGACAGTAACGGCACGCCTCAAAAGAGAGCTTTCAACCATCTGCCTATTGGACGTACAGCAGCCAAGAAGATTGCAAGCCTAGTATTTAATGAGCAGGCTGAAATCAAGCTAGACGACAAGGACGCTAATAAATTCATTCAGAAACAGCTACAAGATGACAGGTTTGTCAAGAATTTTGAACGCTACTTAGAGAGCGGCTTGGCTCTTGGTGGCTTAGCTATGAGGCCATACGTTGATAGAGACAAAGTAAGAGTCTCTTTCATTCAAGCGCCTGTCTTTTTGCCTCTACAATCAAACACACAGGACGTCTCTAGCGCTGCTATTATTACTAAGACAATCAAGTCAGAGGGTAACAAGCAGAAGTTTTACACGCTGATTGAACTGCACGAATGGGGCAAAGATGACAAATATACAGTCACTAACGAGCTCTACAAGTCTGATAATCAGAACATTGTAGGCGCTAGGGTACCTCTATCAGACCTCTATGAGGATCTTGAAGAAGTGGTAGACCTGAACGGCTTGAGTCGTCCTCTCTTTACTTACTTGAAGACCCCAGGGATGAACAACAAAGATATTAACTCAGCCCTTGGCTTGTCTATTTTTGATAATGCCAAGACTACAATGGACTTTCTTAATACGACCTATGATGAGTTCATGTGGGAGGTTAAGATGGGTCAGCGCAGAGTGGCCGTTCCTAGTCAGATGATTAAAGTTGAGTACAATCAGGAGGGCGAGAATGTCACAGTCAAGCGTGAGTTTGAGGCTGGGCGTAATGTCTATGAACAGATTGACTCAGGGGATATGGACAAAGGCATAGGTATTACTGACCTTACAACGCCTATCCGATCAGATGACTACATTAAGGCAATCAATAAAAACCTGGCTATTTTTGAAATGCAGATAGGAGTATCTTCTGGAACCTTTACATTTGACGGTAAGAGCTTGAAGACAGCTACTGAGGTTGTATCAGAGAACTCTGACACTTATCAAATGAGAAATAGCATTGTCAGCTTGGTAGAGCAGTCTTTGAAAGAGCTCATTATCTCAATGCTAGAGCTAGGCAAAGCCTATGGACTCTACAAGGGAAACATCCCTGACATGGAGAAAATCAGCATTAACCTTGATGATGGAGTCTTTACAGACCGAAATGCTGAGCTGGACTACTGGGTTAAGGTTGTAAATGCTGGCTTTGCTACGGATGTCATGGCCATTGAAAAGGTGCTCAACGTGACTCCTGAGAAAGCTAGAAAAATCAAGGCTGAGATTAGCGGAAATGTCATTGATGAGGCTAGTGGAGAGCGCAGCCCAGATGATGTAGGAGTATATGGAGAATGAACTTACTAAAATATTTTTCAAAGAATTTCATGCAACAAGTAAGGTCATTTGTAGGAATTGAAAGCCCCTCGCTAGAGCAGAGAAAGCTAGCAAAGAGAATGGTAGAAGAAATGGGAGAGGCTATCAGTGAAAGACAAGAAGAAACCAATCAAGCTAAATGATGAGCAGTTAATGCTTGACGCTAGTAACGTTGCAGACATATATCATCAGCTAACTCTTGACCTTTTTGACCAGGTAATAGATCGTATCAAAGAGCGTGGCTCTGCTAGTCTTGATGACAACCCTTATATTTGGCAACTTGAGAAAATGAATGAGATGGGCCTACTCAATGAGGACAATGTCAAGCTCATTTCTGACCGCTCAGGAATTGCTGAGGAACAGCTTAGGCACGTCATCCAAAACGAGGGCTACAAAATCTACAAAGATACCAAACAACAGCTTTTAGAGGCTACTGGTGGAGGTGGTTTTGCTGGCAACTCTACCATTCAGACCAATCTAGCTGCTTATGTCAATCAGGCTATGGGAGATATAGACAACCTTATCAATACCACTTTACCAATGAGCGTGAGAAAGGTATATCAGTCCATAGTCCAGGAGAGCGTGGCCAAGGTTGTTACAGGCCTTACCACCTCAGACAAAGCTATCTCTGATACAGTCATGAAATGGGCAAAGAAAGGCTTTTATGGCTTTACTGATAGCCAAGGAAAGCACTGGAAAGCCGACACATACGCTAGGCAAGTCATCAAATCGACGGCTTGGAGAGTCTATCGTGAGGTCAGAATGGCTCCAGCTGAGGAATTAGGTATAGATACCTTTTACTATCACAAAAAGGCCACAGCAAGAGAGATGTGCGCTCCTTTGCAGCATCAGATAGTAACTACTGGAGTTGCTAGGACTGAGGCTGGGGAGCGTATTTTGGCGCTATCAGACTACGGCTACGGATACGCTGGAGGCTGTCAGGGTATTAACTGTACTCATGAGATGACGCCATACATCCCAGGGGCTAACTACAAGCCTGATTTGCCCGACGAACTAAGAGACTTGACACCAGAGCAAGCAATAGAAAACGCAAACGCTCAGGCCAAACAGAGGGCCCTAGAGAGGTCTATCAGACAGTCCAAGGAATTTCTCCACGTTGCAGAGAAACTAGGTGACCAGGAGCTAATAGACAAGTATAAGAGCAAGGTTAGGATCCAACAGGGAGCCATGCGAGACTATCTCAAACAGCACCCTTTCCTACATCGTGATTATGCTAGAGAGAAATACTATGATGACCCTTATTCAAAAGCTAAGAAAGAGGTTAAGGCAAGGAAAGAATTGGATAAATTAAACGAACTAAGGAAACCAAGGCCAGTTTCTCAGTTAAAATCCGATTTGACAAAGGCTTACTCAGCTATAGAAAAAAATCCTGATATTTCAAGAGGTGAATTACAAAACCTGTTTAGCCGTAGCTATGATCTAGGCACCCTACCTAAAAGTTCAGTCTTGGGAGAACATTCTGGAGCAAGTGTACAAATACCAAATCACATGCTGTCTTATATCTTGACAAAACATAGGGGCCAAATATCATTAGAGGAGTTCCAGAACATAGATAAGGTTATTCAAAATCCTAATATTTTATCAGAGGACATTAAAGGTCGAGCTAATACATTTAACTTGATGAAACAGATGCCCGATAAAAGATTTATGGACGCTGTAGTCATGGATAAAAATGGGGAAGTTGTAACCCATTTTATGATGATGAACGAAAAGAAAGGAACAAAAAAAGTAAACAAACTTATAAAAAGCGGAAGAAACTATGACATTTTCGAGTAATGATGATATAATATTACTGAGGAAATGAAGTAGAAAAATATCGGACGCACACGCACCCGAAAGGGTATCTGAGAGGTGGGGAATGTCCGTCCCACCATTTCCTAAGCGCTTAGAACGATCTAGGCGCTTTTTTCATGCAATAAATTGCTATAAACCACTATAAACCGTATGGATTTCCATTCGGTTTTTCTTTTGCCCTGGAGCATGGCGTAAAACTGTCTTAATTTGTCCATGTGACGTAAAAAAGGAGGAGTTAAGACATGAGTCTTAAACGTGAAATGTTAGTTGAGGCAGGCATCGAGGACAAGAATGTCATTGACAATATTATGCAAGCGTACGGTGCAGGTATTGAAAATGCCAAGTCACAAGCCAAATCGGAACTACAAGCCGAAAACGAAGCATTAAAACAACAGCTTGAGCAACAAAACCAAGCTATCAATGATCTACAGGCCAAAGAGGGAGCAAGTGCTGAAAGCAAACAACAGCTTGAAGACCTAAAAGCCCAATTTGACCAGTACAAGCTGGATAGTGAGGCAAACCTTGCTCAGATCACTAAAACTAACGCTGTAGCCCTAGCCTTAAAAGATGTAGGAGCTTACAACTCAGAGGATTTGATGAAATTCATTGACCTAGAAAAAATCGAGCTAGGGGAAGATGGAAAGCCTCAATTAGAGGACACAATCAACTCACTCAAAGAGTCAAGCCCTTACCTATTCCAAGCTGAGGACAAGCAGCCTAACCCTAATATCTCTGTGCACGGAAATCCACCAGCAGAAACTGGATACGATCATCTAAGTGCAGAGGACAAAGCCCTATTTGCAGGCTTTGATAGCGTATAAAACCAAAAATAAAGAAAAGAGGAATATTACACATGGCAGTAAATTACGCAGCTAAATTTGATGAAAAAGTAGATGAGCGCTTTGCTAAAGAGGCCCTATCTACTGGTATTGTTAACCAAGATTTTGATTTCCTTGGAGTTGACACCGTCAAGGTCTACTCTATCCCAACATCAGGAATGAATGACTACAAGACAACTGGGCAAAATCGCTACGGTGACGCTGAGGAACTTGGTAATACAGTTCAAACTATGACAATGAAGAAAGACCGCTCTTTCACATTCACGATTGACAAGAAATCTGAACAGGACACAAATGGTGTCATGGAGGCTGGAAAAGCCCTTGCACGTCAGTTGTCAGAAGTCGTTATCCCAGAAGTAGATACTTACCGTTTTGCAACAATCGTAGCTGGCGCAGCACCTGATCATATTGCAACAGCAGCTGTGACTAAAGAGAACGCTTATGAGGCTGTCCTTGATGGTCAGGTTAAGCTCACTGACGCTCTTGTCCCAACAGCTGGCCGTGTCTTGCATGTATCACCTAAGTTCTACAAACTTATCAAACTTGATCCAACATTTGTGAAAAACTCTGACCTTGGCCAAGAAATCACTATCAAAGGTCAAGTAGGTATGATTGACGGCTTGCCAGTAGTTTTGACACCTACATCACGCTTGCCACAAAATGTAGAGTTTATTATCGCTCACCCTGTGGCTACTCCATCTCCTGTTAAGTTGGAAGACTACAAGATCCACGACAACCCACCAGGAATTAACGGTAAACTCGTTGAGGGCCGTATCCGTTACGACGCTTTCGTTCTTGACAACAAGAAAAAAGCTATCTACGTTCACAAATCAGCATAAGGAGGCTAGCTAATGGCTAAGAAAAAAGAAGAAACCACAGAGGAAGTTGTGGAAAACCAAGAAGTGACAGAGGAAGTTGTCAAAAAATCTGTTACTTTGACAAAAGATGGGGTTTCTTTTACCCTATCTGACCCGATCATGATTTCAGCTTTTGAAAATCAAGGATATGAAGTGGAGGAATAAAGTAAATGGCTAAATTTAAAGCGACATCAAACGTTGTCTTTATCGTTGACGGCAAAGAGCAAAGCTATGACAAAGATGTAGAGTATGACATGGATGTCAAGACAGCTGAGGCGCTCAACGCTAAAGGTGAAATTACACACCCTGAACTCAGCCCATTCTTTGAACGTACTGACAAGGAAGAAAAAGCAGCAAAGGCGGATAAATAACACCGCCTTTTTTAATTGGAGGTGGTTACTATCGCTTATTTAACACAAGATGAATTTAAGGATTTTGGTTTTGATGAAGTTGAGGACTTTGAAAAGCTACTAAAGAGGGCAGAGATTGCTATCAACCTTTTTCTTAACAATTTCTACAGCTTTGTAGATTTTGAAAAAGAAATTGAGCACAGAAAGCAAGCTGTCAAGCTAGCTACGGCTTTCCAAGTAGCATATTTGGACGCTAGTGGGATCACTACGGCTGATGATAAGCAATCAGTCTCTACTGTGATTTTAGGGCGGACTCATATCACCTACAAGAATAGCTCTAGCCAGTCTTTAGAAAGTGCTAGGTATAACTTATCACTTGACGCTCTAAATACTCTGAAATCGGCAGGATTTGGCTACAGGGGGGTAGGCTATGACAGACATTGACAAACGGTTATTGATTGATACTGTAACAATTCAGAAAGCCACAGGAGAAAAAGACGGATGGGGGAAAGAAGTATTTGAGAGCCCAGTGACCCTTAGAACTGTTAGGTTTGACAGACAGTATCAAGTGAAAGGTACGAAGAACAACCGCAAGGAGTCCAAGCCTAGTACGTTATTTGTGTACCCTAAATATTGCCCAATCGTCTTAGACAAGACCTTTAAAAATGCCATAATCAACGACGGAGAACGTGACTACAGAGTGACCTCTGTGGTTCCTGTCAGTTATCCACATAAACAAAAGGTATTTTGTTATGAAGTGGAGTGTATCTGATGGGAACAGGCGTATCTGTCAAGGTTGATTTAAAGGGGATTGAGAAAAAGGTATCCCCAACGGCATTAGCAAAAGGGAAGTTAGCAATAGCTAATCAGATGTTGATTGACTTTACTCCTTTTGTACCACGCAAAAGCGGTGAGCTTAGCGGAAGTGGCCAAGCGACAAAAGACGGAGTTAAATATCCTGGACCTTACGCTAGAGCTCAATTTTACGGCTCAAGCTACAACAAGGTTAGGACGTTTGTCTTTAAGAAGTACACTACACCTGGAACAGGTAAGCGGTGGGACTTGAAAGCCTCGGCTTTACATTCTGCTAACTGGGGGAAAGTCGGTCTAAGAGCAATGGGAGTGAAAGCATGAATAACAATGATTTTTCAGAAGTCCTCAGAGATTTCATCAATACACTAAACCTCCCTCTGGATTGTAAGCTTGATTACTTATCAGAGGGGGAGGATTTAGTCCTTTATCCTTTACCAGGTGGGAAGATTTTAACAGAGTACATGAACGGCAAGCAGGACATTAGCCTTGTCTTTGAGGTGGCAATCAAAACGACTGATCACCAGAAGACAAGCTCTATCCTGTGGGCCATCAATCATGCTCTCGCTGATTTTAATCTGGAACTACCTAGCAAAAATAATTCATATCAATTCAGAGGCCTTGAAGTATCACAGCCATTCCTAAATGACCGTGATGAGCAAGGCTTTTATATTTACATGTTAGATGTAACGGCAAAATTAGAAACACATGGAGGAAACTAGATGCCAAAAATGAAGAACGCCAAGCGCAAACACTTTCTTGCGCCATGGACAGCAACATCAGCAACAACAGAGCCAGGTAATGACGCCTGGAAATGGCTTGCAGACGGAGTGAAAACCTCTGATCCTGAAAATGACGAGGAGACAGATGACATTGCATACTACAATGGCGACGGTACCAAAAAAACTGTAGTGACGTCTGTTAAGAGTGGATACAGCTTTGAGGGTGACTACATCAAAGAGGACGAAGCTCAGGCCATTATCGCAGCTATGCGCTTTAAAACTGGAGATGACCGTAATGTCTGGTTTAAAGTCGTAGACGCTGATGGCAAAACACAATATGTCGGAGTCGCTACTGTCTCAGGTATCAAAATTGGAGGCGGAGATGCGTCTGAGTATGAGGCCTTTGAGTGCACTATCAGCTGGAATGCAGCGCCTAAACAATCTGCTGTAGTTGGTTGATGATTTGAACTAGGGGAGTGAATGGGCTCCCCTTTTTATTTTTGATTTTAAAAAATTAGTAGGAGAGAAAACAAATGGTAGTAATTAAGAAACGTGACAATGTCATCCCTGTTGATTTTGGAGAGTTCAAGCTTGAATTTGTAGCCAATGACCAAAATATCCACAAAATGGAGTCAGTTGGTAAAAAGCTAAAAAAAGATGGCGAAAAACTAGCTAACACAGAAGACAGTAAGGCCTTTGAAACGTTACAAGACTTGGTAAAAGGGTCATGGACAGAGTTGTTTGACCAAGACGCTTATAACAAGGTCTATGATTTCTCTAACGGCTCAACCGTCGATACTATGGCTTACTTGCTTGAGGCTATCACAGGGGTCATTGCAGAATGGGAGAAACGTAACAATACAGATGCCCTCAAAAAATATCTAGGTGACTGACATGCTGGATCTATCAAGGAAATTGACAGATGAGTTAGTCCTTGGTGATGATGTGTATCCAATGAATATCGCTTTTAACAAGGTCTTGAAAGTTGTAGAGCTGATCAATGATGATGACATTGACGAGCTTTACAAGCCTTTCCTGGCTATTCAAATCTTGACTGATGTAGATTTTACTCAGGCTTTAACTCCTAAACAAGCTACAGCAATCTTTAAGATGATTTTTGAGGAGCATATCAGAATTATTCCAGCTAAAGATACAGCACCAGTGCTAGACCTAGCAGGGAACCCAATCAAGAGCAAAATACGCTCCAGGAGTCAATCTGAGGGAGGAGATCGTCTCTTTAGCTTGAAGTACGACGCTGAGTATATTTACTCATCATTTCTCCAAGCTTACGGCATTGACCTCATAGACGCTCAGAACATTCTACACTGGAAGAAGTTCAACGCTCTACTAAATGGGCTACCCAGTGATACTAAATTTGCTGAGGTGCTGAAAATACGCTCTTACAAGCCCCAAAAGGGAGACAGTAAGCAGTACAAGGAGAACATGAAGAAACTCAAAAAAGAGTATGCTCTACCTGATGAATTTGACTACTAATTTTAGAAAGGAGGTACAGAATGGCAGATGGTTCAGTTACTATCAAGGTTGATATGGATGGCTCAGGCGCTCAGGCTGGAGTGAATAAGCTCAAGTCCCTTTTTGGAGGTCTTGAAAGTGCAGGATCAAAAGTGGGCTCGGTATTCAAGTCAGTCCTAGGAGCTAATTTGATTAGCTCAGCCCTTACTACAGGAATTGGGACTATTACTAGTGGTATCCGTGAAATGGCCTCTGAGCTAAACAGCTCACAGAAAGCCTGGAAAACTTTTGAGGGAAACCTCCAAGCCTTTGGACGATCAGCTGAGGAAATCAAGGCAGCTAAGGACGAAATGCAGGACTTTGCGACTAAGACCATCTACTCAGCATCTGATATGGCTAGTACTTACTCACAGCTTGACGCTGTAGGGACTAAAAATGTTGGTAGTCTAGTTAAGGCCTTTGGTGGACTTGCCGCCTCAGCAGAAAACCCAGCTCAAGCCATGAAATCACTGTCAACTCAGGCAACACAGATGGCAAGTAAGCCTAAAATAGCCTGGATGGACTTTAAGATCATGATGGAGCAAGCTCCTGCTGGTATGGCGGCCGTCGCAAAAGAGATGGGAATGTCTACGGCTGAGCTTGTAAAAGCTGTCCAAGATGGAAAAGTTAAGACAGAGGACTTTTTCGACGCTATGAACCGTGCAGGGAACTCAGACGCTTTCCAAAAGATGGCCACAGAGTTCAAAACAGTTGACCAGGCTATAGACGGGGCAAAAGAAAGCCTCTCTAATAAACTTATGCCAGCCTTTGAAAAACTTAACAAGTTTGGAATTAAAGCAGTCAATGCAGTATCTGACGCTCTTGAAAAAATCAATTTTGACAGTATTGCTGAGAAATTGGGAGGGCTACTAGAGAGCATTGACATTGATGGGTTTATCTCGGGCTTATCTAATGGATTTGCTCAAGCAGGTCAAATGGTCTCTAATTTCTTTGCTATTTTTAATAAAGAGGGCGTATTTAATTACATCTCAGATTCAATCAGAGATATTGTGGTCACAGTGCAATCTCTTTTCGAGGAGTTGACCAGTGAAAGCAATGGGTTTAGTAATGTTGTTGAGGGTATTGCTAATGGGGTAATTTTGGTAAATGTAGTTATCCAAGAATTAGCCGCTGGCGTTCAATTTGCTCTTGAGGCATTTGCTAACACTGGAGCTATTAAAAATGCTTACAGTGCTTTCAAGGATTTCACAGATGCAGCTTTAAAACTTGCTGGAAAATTAGGAGATGTCATCCCTTGGGATGTCATAGGAGCTGCATTAGGTCATGTAGTAAACGCTATTTCATTAGTTATCAGCTGGATTTCAAAATTATCTAAGTCAATTAGTGCTGATGTCTGGAGAGGTTTGATAGTTGGAATTGGTGGAGCTCTAGTTGCTTTCAAGGCTTTTAATTTCTTAAAAACATTCAACCCTTTTGGTTTATTTAAGAGTAAAGCTACAGAGGCATTGAGTGGCACCACATCAACTGTCACCTCGATAGGGTCGCAAATTGTATCTGTCATCCGCAGTCTTGGGCAAAGTGTAGCCGCAGCTGCTAGAGGTATTGGCCAAGGCGTTGGTGCTGCTTTTCGTGGGATTGGACAAGGGTTATCCATGGTCAATCCTTTAACTATTGCAGCCCTAGCTGTCCCTATTTTGGCTTTAGGGGCGGCATTTGCTTTGATGGGAACACAAGGGCAAGGTATCGCAACAATCCTACAAGCTGTAGGTGATGTTATTGTCAGTGTAGGTACCGCTATTGGAACTATCCTAAACCTAGCTTTACAAGGCTTGGCTCAGGCTTTAGTAATCGTAGCACCTGTGCTACCTACTGTAGCCTCAGCGTTCGCAATGTTATCACCCCTAATTTTAGCTGCTGGGATAGCAATTAGCTCCATTATCAGCTCATTTAGTGGGTTAGCACCTGTGATTACAGCATTAGGGTCAGCTATTAGCGAGATTATAACGGCTATCAGCTCAGGTATTGCTGAGATAGCAACGGCTGTGACACCTATTATTGAAATACTTTCAAATGCTTTCGTACAAATTGTGACAGTTGTGTCTGGAGCGATTGTACAAATCGTTGAGGCTTTAGCTCCATTTATGCCAGCTATTTCCGAAATGGTTCAAGCAGTAGCTCCAGTGCTCCAGTCCTTAGTAGAGGCGTTTAATAATCTGATCAGTCAAATCAGCCCAATTATTGAGAGTATCACAAATCTATTTAAGACTCTTGGCGAGCAAATCAGTTCCATTTTAGAGAGCGCTGGTAGTGTAGTCGAGTCCTTTGGTTCAGCTATTCGTAATGTCCTTGATGGGATTGCAGGTATTTTCGACAGTATCGGGAATGCTGCTAAAAATGCTGGTCTAGGTGTTAAATACATGGCTGAGGGAATTAAAATCCTTGTAGATCTAAACCTTGCTGATTTAGTAGGAACTTTAGCGGCAGTGGCCACTGGACTTGCTGCTATTGCAGCCTCAGGCATAACTACAGCTGGACCAGGGTTACAACAAGCAGGGACAGGATTGAGTTTAATTGCTACATCTGCTCAACTTGCAAGCGTATCTATGCAATCACTACCTACAGCTCTATCATCCCTAAGCACTAGCCTCAGCACACTACCTGAAACAATGACAATGGCAAGTACAGCCATGAGCACCTTTGCTACATCAGCCATGAGCTCGTTTGCGAGCCTTGGAGGCTCTGTGGCAAGCATTATGACTTTACAAGTAGGGTTGATGTCTCTAGCTAATGCAATGATGATGGCTCAAAGCGGAGCCTCTATGATGGCCTCTACATTGTCGATGATTAACTCATCAGCGACATCAGCCTCATCAGCTATGTCTCAACTTGCCTCAAGTATCAGCTCAGCAATGACTCAGGCTCTATCATCCGTGCAAGCAAGCATGCAACAGATGGTCTCTGTGGTCATGCAATCAGCAACTCAGATGACACAAGCTGGCCAACAGGCAGGGCGTGGGGTTTCTAACGGAATTACTAACGGTATCCGTTCAGGAATTGGATCAGCAACAGCTGCAATGTCAGCTATGCTAAGCTCAATCCGCTCTACAGCCATGTCAGGCGTAAGCTCTATGAGATACGCAGGGAACATGATCGGCCAAGGATTGGCGCAAGGTATGTACTCGGCGCTTGGAGCTGTCACGGCGGCAGCTAATGCGCTTGTCGCTCAAGCTGAGAGAGCAGCGCAAGCCAAGGCTAAGATCCACAGTCCGTCACGACTATTTAGAGATAATGTAGGTAGATACATTGCTCAAGGTATTGCTGTAGGTATTGAACAGAATAGCTCTGATGTGGTTGACAGTCTAGCATACGTTCAGAAAGAGATGTCAGCATTCAAATTTGGCGCTGAGGATTTACTTGGTTTGGGTAAACATACTGTATCTAGTCAGTTTAGGCTCAAATCACTCACAGAACGAGCAGAAACAAGCCAAATTGAGGTTATTCGTGACCAGGCTGACAAAGTCCTAGCCAGAGCTCTTGAAGTGGCTGAGGAGGCTGTCAAGCGCCCTGTGAATATGGTACTAGATGACGGTACTCTGGTTGCTAAAATCGGAGACCCAATGACTAACTATCAAAATGATAAGTTAATGATTGATAACATGATGAGAGGTATTATCTAATGACTAATGACACAATCACAATCAATGGATTTGACCTCTCTGAGGTTATTGACATTATAGACATCATTCGTCCAGTAGGAAATGAGCGCCACGTTGTCACAAATGACGCTCCACTTGTCGGAGTTAATCTCCAAGAAGTGCGAACAGGCGCCAAAACCATCAAAGTCAAGTTTGCTATGCAATATGGCAACGGCATGACACTTGAAACGGCTAAGCACAAACTAGCTGGCATTTTAAACACCTCAGAGGCTGTCAAGATCGTCATTTCAGACGAGCCTGACAAGTACTACATGGGCCTAGTATCTGGCTCTGTGGACATGGACAACATTACTAGATGGTTTCAAAAGGGCAGTTTTGACCTGATTATCCCTGACGGAGTAGCTCACGGATCAACCTATAAGCGCTTTGATAACGGACAAGAGCAACCTGACAAGGTTGTTTTTAATTTGGTCAATAATGGCAACGTCCCAGCTTTTCCTGTCGTTACGGTTAAGAATAACACCGAGAACGGCTATATTGGTCTAGTTAATGCTAGTGGAGCTCTTGAGGTTGGTGATCGTGAAGAGGCTGATATAGGCATAGTTAAGCGGTCAGAGGTATTGATTGATTTTAGAGAAGATAGAATTTCAAACGGTTTTGCAAGAGCTACTAAAAATAAGGCTGTGACTAACGATAATGGCGAGAATGTGGTAGGGACTTCTGAGCTAACTACATTGTGGAATAAGAAACACATTAGACTAAAAGATCAAACCACACCTGGCAAATATGGGAACTATGCTACATCTCTATCATGGGACGTCCCAATAGACAGCGCTGGCGCTGTTGGCTCGCTTGATGACTACATCACAGGTAAACAGATATTCGTATCTAATGCAGCTAATCAATATGGATTTATCAAGATTACAGTATCAGACACAAATGGTCAGTTTTTGTATGGTTTTGAAACATTCAAGCGAACACAAGGACAGGATTGTGAGTTTAATGTGTTTGGTTCTGATGGGAAGGGGAGCTATTACTTTCTTAAGTGCTGGAATTTCATAGGCACCTCTGGCAGTGATTTAAACCCCTTTTCATCAACCAAAGGTCAGTTTGAACTCAAGCGCAATGATGACAGGCTCCAGGTTTACTACAAAGGCTCTCATTACAGCTTTATCATTCCTGAAATTAAAGGCCGAAAGTCAGCTAAAATCCACGTCATGCTTGGAGCGTATCATGACAAGCCTATCCTGGCTCACATGTATCTTGATGAACTCTTATACCGTAAGGATTTTGTCCCAACAATAGGAGATGTGCCTAACCGTTATCCAATCGGTTCAAATGTCGTGCTAAACAGCGAGAATGACACTGTCACTGTGGACGGTCTTGAGAAGATTGTGGATGTAGTGGATGGCTCAAGTTTCTTGACTATTCCACCTGGAAACAGTCAGCTTGAAGTCTATTGCTCAAGTTGGGTCAAGACCAAACCCACTGTCAAAGTAGAATTTAAAGAAAGGTATCTATAACAATGTTATTGACAATACATGACTCAAATTTGAGAAAAGTGGCTTTTATCGACAATAACAAACAGGATACATTGAACTATTTCAATGACACCTGGACAAGATACCTGGAAACTGGTTCTAGTACCTTTGATTTTACAGTCTTTAAAAAGGCAATTATCTCAGATGTAGGCAAAAAGAGGGCCTATAACTCTCTCAATGAGAAAGCCTTTGTTTCATTCAGATATAAGGGCAGAACTTACCTACACACCATCCGAAAAATTGAGGAAAATGAGAAAGTTATCAAGTGTTATAGTATCAACTTAAACCTTGAGCTGATCAATGAGTACTCTATTCCTTACAAGTCCCCTAAAGCTATGAGCTTTAAGGAATTTTGTGAGGAAATGGACTTGCTCAACTATACTTTCTTGAAAATCGGTATCAATGAGGTTGCTAATAAGAAAATCTCTGCTGAGTGGGAGGGCACAGACACCAAACTCAACAGACTACTTAGTCTGGCTAAGAAATTTGGCGCAGAAATTGAGTTTGACACACGTCTCAACGCTGACAGCTCTATCAAGTCATTTACAGTCAATGTCTATCATGAGCATGATGACACCCATCAAGGGGTAGGTCAAATTAGTCCAAAAATCTTGAAGTATGGGAAAAATCTCAAGACAATCACTAGGACGATTGACAAAACTGGGATCTATAACACGGTTGTCCCTACAGGTAAGGACGACAAAGGTAACGTAGTTGATATTAGGGGTCTTGGGCCTTGGTCAGTCAACAACGCAAAGGGAGAACGTGAGTTCTACCAGTCAGGGGCTGCATTGTATGCCCCTCTTTCTATGCAGATGTATCCGTCTACTTTCACTCACTCGACAGGCGACCGTGACCAGTGGACGAGAAAGGACATGACGGTAGAGAGTTCAAACCCTGAGGTCATCCGCTCAACAGCCTACCGTGAACTCAAAAAGAACTGTTACCCAGCAGTCACTTATGAGGCTGAGGGCTTTGCGGATCTTGAAATAGGAGACACAGTAAAAGTCTATGATGACGGCTTTAGCCCTACTCTCTTGCTTGAGATGAGGGTATCTGAGCAAGTCATCAGCTTTACCAATCCTAGAAACAATAAAACGACTTTTTCAAATGCTAAGGCGCTTGAAAATCGTCTATCTCAAGGCATTCAGCAACAGCTAGACAGAATGATAGAGGACGCTAAGCCCTACACTATCAAGCTAGCTACAGACAACGGTATAGCCTTTAAGAATGGCCAAGGTCAGACTATTGTGACCCCTACTTTAATGCGAGGTAACAAGGTCATCAACAGCGGCTGGCGTTGGGTTGTGGATGGTGTAATCAAGGCTACAAGCTCTAGTTACATTGTGAGGGCTGCCGACATCAATCAAAAGATGGTTTTGACAGTTTCAGCCTGGGTGGATAACAAAGAGGTATCATCTGAGCAGTTGACTCTCATCAATACATCAGATGGGCTACAAGGTCAAAAAGGGGATACAGGCCCGAAAGGTGACCCTGGACCACAGGGAGCAATAGGTCCTAAAGGAGACCGAGGGGAGAAAGGTGAGCGTGGAGAACGTGGACTCCAAGGACTCCAAGGTTTGCAAGGAGCCAAAGGTGACCAAGGTATTCCAGGGCCTAAAGGAGCTGATGGACGTACACAGTACACTCATATAGCTTATGCTGATACTATCTCAGGTAGTGGATTTAGCCAGACTAACGCTGACAAGGCTTATATAGGAGTGTACGTTGATTTTAACTCAACTGACAGTGCCAATCCTGCTGACTATCGCTGGAGTAAATGGCAAGGTCCAAAAGGAGAAAACGGTAAGGACGGCCCTCAAGGTATTCCAGGTAGGCCTGGAGCAGATGGGCGTACACCTTATTTTCACAGGGCGTGGGCTAACTCTGCTGATGGTCGTGATGGTTTTAGTACAACAGATAGCACAAATAAGCGCTATTTAGGTACGCTGACGGATTTTAACGAGGCTGACAGTCAGGATCCTGCAAGGTACAAGTGGACAGCTCTTTTTGAGAATGTGAGTATTGGAGCTAAAAACTATATCAGAAACGCCTCATTTCTTTCTGGGGAGAACAAGTGGAGCAGAGCCTCTGTAAATGGACTAGCTTATAATTTCGCTCACTCTATGTCTAATAAAGGCAGACCAGGCTTACATATGTTTAGCGAGAATAACACTGTTATTCCTCGCTGGAAAGGGATATATCAAAAAATTCCATTGTCTCAACCAGCAGACACTCCAGTCACTGTTTCAGCATTGTTTGCGAAAGATGGAGCGCCTCAAGAAGCCCATATCGGACTTCATTTCATGAAAGATGGAGTCATCGCCAGACAATCATGGATTGATATACCTGCTTCAAAAATCACAGACAAGTACCAACGCTTTTCTCTATCAGCAAAGCACAATATACCTTTTGACTCAATAACAGTCATGCTCTATGTCGGATATGACAAGATTGTTAATTTGTATGTTACGGACGCTCAGGTTGAAATCGGCAATGTAATGACTGATTTTAGATTATCAGACGAAGACGTGCAAGAGACTATCAACTCTAAAGCTGATCAAGCATTGACTCAGGAGCAACTCAATGCTCTCAATGAAAAGGCTGGAATTATTCAAGCAGAGCTTGAGGCTAAGGCTAGCGCTGATACACTTGATAACTGGATAAAGGCTTATAAGGACTTTGTCAATGCAAATGAGACCGCAAGAGCACAAGCTGAGAAAGATTTGATTTCAGCTAGTCAGCGTGTTTCTAACATTGCTAAGGATCTTGGAGAATTGTCTGACCGTTGGAATTTCATCGATACCTATATGAGTTCCTCAAATGAGGGGCTTGTGATTGGTAAGAATGACGGTAGCTCTAGCATGATGTTCAATCCTAACGGACGAATTTCAATGTATTCAGCAGGGGTTGAGGTCATGTATATTTCACAAGGGGTCATTCATATCGAGAATGGTATTTTCTCTAAAACAATCCAGATTGGACGTTTTAGAGAGGAACAATATCATATCAACCCTGACATGAACGTCATTCGTTATGTAGGATAGAAAGGAGTAAAATGGCTAAATTTAGTAACTCAAGTGGGAGCTTGTATCTCAATGTTTATGTAGACCAAGGCTCTCAGAGTATCACAGCTAACACATCAACCGTCAACTGGAGGATGACAGTCAGTCGTACAGGCGCCTATTACACTCATAACCATCAAGGAGACAGTACTTTGTCTCTCAATTTAGACGGTCGAAACGTGCATTACAGCTACCCAACGTGGGAAACATCAGGCGAGGAGTACACTCTTGCTAGTGGGTCAAGTACAATCAGCCACAATGCGGATGGGACTAAGACCTTACCTATATCATGCACGTTCAATCCGAATAATGGCCTGCATGGGACTATCACAGTATCAGCAAGTCTTAGCCTGACGACTATACCACGCTCTAGCTCTGTAAGCGTGAGCGCTGGAGTCATTGGTAGTGCGGTTACTATCAATATCAATCGTCAGAGCTCCAGCTTTAAGCATACAGTGCGCTATTCCTGGTCTGGCAAGAGCGGAACGATTGCAAGCAATGTAGACACATCCACTAGCTGGACGATACCTCTTGATTTTGCTAACGATATTCCAAACTCAGCGAGTGGGACAGGTACTATCTATGTAGATACCTACTCAGGATCTACTAAGACAGGTACACAGTCAACCACACTAACAGCTAGCGTGCCAACCAATGTCAAGCCCACTTTTACAGGGGTTTCATTGTCAGACTTGAATGGTGCTGCTCAAAATCTCATCCCAAGCGGAAACACGTTCATCCAAGTAATCTCTAACATCAAAGTAGCGTTTAATGGCGCAGTCGGCTCCTACGGCTCATCCATCACTGGATACTATGCTGAGATTATTGGCAAGAACCAATCCACAAGTTCAAATGGTGGCAGTCTTGGCATTATGAATTATCACGGCACCATCAAAATCAGAGCAAGTGTCTCTGATAGCCGTGGTAGATGGTCTGATACTAAAGAGGTCTCTGTAACCGTGCTTGAGTATTTTGCCCCTGCTCTTAGCTTTAGCATAGCAAGAACAGGCTCAACCTCTAGCACATTGACGGTCACTAGAAATGCTAAGATTGCCCCTTTGACAGTATCAGGAAGTCAAAAGAACGCAATGACCTTGACTTTCAAAGTTGCTCAGCTTGGGACTACTAACTTCCAAGTGGACTCAGGGCCAGCCACTGGATCCTGGACAAGTATCTCAAGTCTAGTCAATTCACAGGCTAATCTTGCAGGCAATTATCTAGCCAATCAGTCGTGGGTTGTTATTGGCACACTTGAGGACAAATTCACTCGTACTGATTTCATGGTCAACGTGGCCACGGAAAGCGTGGTTTTGTCTTACGACAGATCAGGAGTTGGGGTCAATAAAATTCGTGAGCGTGGAGCCTTGGATGTGAAAGGTGATATATACGCCAATGACCAGCCTATTCAGCAATATCAGCTGACGAATAACAATGGAGGCCCTCTGTGGTTTGATGGCAGGCCTAACGTGACCAATGTCAATCTACTAGATCGGCCTGGTCAGTATTACATTGATAGAACAGCCAGAGGAAATCCAAATGGGCAGTGGGGCCATCTTTTTCATTACAGTAACTACGGAAAAAATGATGGCGACTATAAAGAGGCCATTCAGCTATTCTATGGGAATAATGGACAGGTCTATTTCAGACATCATAGATGGTCTAAGACGGTTGATGACTGGGAGAATTGGATACAATACGTATCTAAAAATGATATGCAAAAATACACTCAAGGAATACCTTGGCAAAATGCCAATTTACAAAATGGGTGGAGTCATCATAGGGACTATGGAAATGTCCAATTTTCAAAAACTTTTGACGGTATTGTGTATTTAAAAGGGACTTGTAAAGGCGGAAAGACTACCCGTGAGTCAATCATCTTTACTTTACCTGAAAATTTCAGACCATCCACAACGTTATTCAAAATCGCTTTAAACAATGACTATGGCTCTGCTGTTTTAGGTATCTATCCGAGCGGTAATGTAGTCGTAAAGGGGAACGTTGACGCCACTTGGTTAAACGTTGACAATATTTCGTTCAAAATTTAAAAAGGAGAAAGCATGAAATTAGAGTATGGCACAAAGTCACAGGAATACGATGCAAGCGGAGCCGCGTCCGCCACCAAAATCACGCTGGTTAACTCAGACGGTGCTTATGTACCTGTCTTTCTACCAGCTGACAAAATCGGTTTGTCAAATACGGAGCTGTTTGAAATGGCTCTTGAAGTTTTGTATCAGGAAAACTTTCCACAGCGTGCTGAAAACGAGAAATTCAACACGCTAGGTGAGAAAATTGCTGAGTATGACAAATTGATAGAGAAAGCTAATAAAACTATCGCAGCAATGGAGTCACAAATGGCCACCCAAAAAACACAGTCACAAATGGCTCAGGTTACGCTAATGAGCGTAATTTTCAAACTAAATGAAAAGGGGTTATTAACAGATGAAGACCTTGCTGAAACTGGTACCACTGAAACTCAGTGATTTTAAAGAAGAATTGAAAAGAGGAAAAGACATGATGATCAAATTATATGCAGTAAACGTAGTAGCTGGTACTTACCCATTCGCAAAAGTGCCTAAAGTACTAAAGGCTAAGGTAAAACAGCAAATCGCCCTCATGGTTGAAGATGACGAAATCCTAGCAGAGCTTACCAAAGAATAAGGAGGGGGAGCATTTGAAACCTGAGTATCAAGCGTTGATCACTATTGTAGGCTTTGTCATTACCGTCTACGGTTTCTATAGTGTATTGAAAGCTAAGAGTATTGAGCAAGCTACAAAGATCAATACTCTTGAGCTCAAAATCTCCTTTAATGAGCAAATCATCAAGGAACACACACGCCGACTAGATGACCATGACAAGCAAAATCAGGCCCTAGTGGCTATGACCGAACAAATGAAAAACCTGACGGAAGATGTCAGGGAACTAAAAACAATGATTAAAGAGAGGAAATGAAATCATGAAAATCAACTGGAAACTACGCTTTAAGAATAAAGCGACTCTTGCTGCTATCGTTGCTACAGCAATCTTGCTAGCGCAACAACTAGGCTTTAAATTGCCTGACAACATCAATGATGTAGCTAATACAGCTCTTACATTGCTTGTATTGATCGGGGTTGTTTCTGACCCTACTACCTCAGGCTTGTCTGATAGTACGCAAGCTCTGGACTACGACACACCAAAGAAAGGATAAGATATGTCAAGTAAAGCAGAAGTATTACAATTTGCTCACAATCTAGCAAATAGTGGGATGGGCGTGGATAACGACGGTGCGTATGGTACGCAGTGCGCAGACCTGCCATGTTACATCATGCGTCAATTTTTCGACGTCCGCCTTTATGGAAATGCCTATGACTTGCTAGCATCAGCAGAAAGTCAAGGAGTAGATGTCCGTTATGATGTTGCTTATCCTGAGGCTGGCTGGATCTTCGTCAAGAGCTTTGTAGCTGGAGACGGTGTCAACTACGGCCATACAGGTCTTACTGTTGAAGATAGTGACGGCTTGACTGTCAAGACCATTGAGCAAAACATTGACGGAAACTGGGACTTTTTGGAAGTCGGCGGCCCTGCTCGTTATCATGAGCGAACAGTTGGGGAAATCGTTGGTTATATCGTACCTCCTTACGAGGGCGGCACGGACGACGTCTCAGAAGTTGAAACAGAGCCAACGACTGACGAGATTACCCTTGAGGAAGAAGATGGTACATTTACAGTCGGTGAGGCTCATATCAATGTACGACGTGCTCCAAACCTAACAAGTGATGTCGTGGCAGTTTATGAACCAGGAGAAACCGTTCAATACGACTCTAAAGGCTCAGCTAATGGCTACCGTTGGATCAGTTTTGTAGGTGCCTCTGGCAGCCGAAACTATATGGCTATCGGACAAACTGACGAGGCTGGCAACCGTATCACTCTATGGGGTACTGTAGACTAAATTACATTTACTAGAAAGCAAAATAGATTACACTAAAACCGCAGGCACTAGCTTGCGGTTTTTTTGTTTGTCTGAAAGTACTTTTTATCAAAAATTTTAGTATCTTTGATTGAAATGTTAGTGGTCTTGCTCATCATCAGTGTTCTTCTCTTGCTCTTTGTGCCCAACTTGACCAAGCAAAAGGATGTCGTAGATGACAAAGGAAAAGCTGCTGTTGTCAAGGTCGTGGAAAGCCAGGCAGAACTCTATAGTTTGGACAAGAATGAAGATGCTAGCCTAAGTAAATTACAGGCGGATGGTCGCATCACAGCAGAGCAAGCCAAGGCTTATAAAGAATACCATGCAAAACAAAAAACAAGTCAAACTGTTGCGGATTAAGGCCTTTACCATGCTGGAAAGTCTCTTGGTTTTGGGACTTGTGAGTATCATTGCCTTGGCTTTATCAGGTTCTGTCCAGTCCACTTTTGCGGCGGTAGAGGAGCAGATTTTCTTTATGGAGTTTGAAGAACTATATCGCGAAACCCAAAAACGCAGTGTTGCGAGTCAGCAAAAAACCAGTCTGAACTTAGATGGACAGACGATTAGCAATGCCAGTCAAAACTTGACCGTTCCTAAAGGAATTCAGGCACCATCAGGACAGACGATTCACTTTGACCGAGCTGGAGGCAATTCGTCCCTGGCTAAGGTTGAATTTCAGACTAGCAAAGGAGCGATTCGCTATCAATTATATCTAGGAAATGGAAAAATTAAACGCATTAAGGAAACAAAAAATTAAGGCAGTGATTTTACTAGAAGCAGTAGTAGCTCTGGCCGTATTTGCCAGTATTGCAACCCTTCTTTTGGGGCAAATTCAGAAAAATAGACAAGAAGAGGCAGAAATTTTGCAAAAAGAGGAAGTCTTACGTGTCGCTAAGATGGCTCTGCAGACAGGTCAAAATCAGGTAAACATAAACGGAGTGGAGATTCAGGTGTTTGCTAGTGAAAAAGGATTGGAGGTCTACCATGGTTCAGAACTGTTACTCGCGATTCAAGATCAGTAAGGTAAGAGCTTTCACTCTTTTAGAATCTCTGCTTGCCCTTATCGTCATTAGCGGCAGCTTGCTCCTCTTTCAAGCTATGAGCCAGCTCCTCATTTCAGAAGTTCGTTACCAGCAACAAAGCGAGCAAAAGGAGTGGCTCTTGTTTGTGGATCAGCTGGAGGCGGAGTTAGAGCGTTCGCAGTTTGAAAAGGTGGAAGGCAATCGCATCTACATGAAACAGGATGGTAAGGATATCTCGATAGGCAAGTCTAAATTAGATGATTTTCGGAAGACCGATAGCAGTGGCCGGGGCTATCAGCCTATGGTTTATGGATTGAAATCAGCACAAATCACAGAGGAAAATCAACTGGTTCGCTTTCGTTTTCAATTTCAAAAAGGCTTAGAAAGGGAATTCATCTATCGTGTGGAAAAAACAAAAAGTTAAGGCAGGTGTTCTTTTATATGCAGTCACCATGGCAGCCATTTTTAGCCTTTTGTTGCAGTTTTATTTGAA
>ERZ773010.281-NODE-281-length-37581-cov-67.600171_pt1 | contig 37581 bp, 28 predicted proteins | sample MGYA00580842_ERZ773010 | MGnify/ENA primary metagenome ERZ773010 (study PRJEB29015, sample SAMEA2737982) | human oral metagenome | biome: human oral; feature: human-associated habitat; material: dental | place: China | collected 2107 ... | reverse complement strand
TACCAAGCTTGTGGTTGAACTGGCGGAGGGTCTCCAGCACGTTGCTCTTCACGTTAATGAAGTTCTCGATGCCTACTGCCTTAAGATCATCTGCACAAGCAGGAGCACCTGCTACGACAAACTCAGCACGACCTGCGAGATACTTGAAGGCTTCGGGAGCAAACTCTGCATACTCATCATCACTCGAGCAGAGGACAATGATCGAAGCACCTGCTGCAAGACCAGCATCAACCCCTTCCTGTACCGTAGCAAAGCCCAGGTTATCCTGGATCTTATACCCAGCACAAGCGAAGAAGTTACTAGAGAACTGCGAGCGAGCTAGACGCATAGCGAGGTTACCGATAGTGAGCATGAAGACCTTAACCTCCTTACCCGAGCGTTCGGTGGCAAGACGAAGAGCTTCGAACTCAGAAGCACCACGATCAAAGTTCAGCGCCTCGATCGAAGGCTTACCACATCCACAGCTATGACCAGCTTCGCTCTCTTCGTGGAGTTTCTGTGCAGCCGTTTCAGTGAAGTTAGGGAACTGATTCGTTCCGAGGAAAATTTCCTTACGAGCAGCTACAGCAGCGTGACGCTTAGCGTTACTTGCATTCACTGCCTGCTGAACTGATCCTGCCTCGACAGCAGAAGCAAAGCCACCGGCTTCTTCGACCTCGAGGAAGAGTTTCCAAGCCTGTTCGGCAAGAGCGTTTGTAAGATGCTCGATATAGTAAGAACCTGCAGCTGGGTCGATGACCTTATCAAAGTGAGACTCTTCCTTGAGAAGAAGCTGCTGATTACGTGCGATACGTTCGGAGAAGTTGTCCGACTCCTGATAGGTGACATCAAAAGGCTGGACTGTCAGTGAGTCTACTCCACCGAGCGTTGCGGACATTGCTTCGGTCTGTGTGCGGAGAAGGTTCACGTGAGCATCATAGATCGTCTTATTCCAAGTAGAGGTCACAGCGTGCATGTGGATCTTAGCTGCTTCACCCTTGTACTGGTCGCCGTAAGCGCCGACGATCTCAGCCCAAAGCCAGCGTGCTGCACGGAACTTAGCCAGCTCCATGAAGTAATTGGATCCAACACCAAAGACGAACTTGATACGGCTGGTAAGCTCTTCGATCGAGAAGCCTGCTTCAGAGAGCTTATCTAGAAGCTCTGCACCCCAAGAGAGCGCATAGCCTAGCTCCTGATAGATGTAAGCACCAGCATTATTAATATTGAGTGCATTGACCGTCAAGACTCGGAAGCCTGGCAGAGGACGGATAGCCTCAAGGAGCTGCGAGCAGGTAGCTACCCACTGTGGGTTGGAGATACCCTTAACAAGCTGCTTCTTGAAAGGATCGAAGTTGATCGAGCCCTTACACTGCTTGACATCTGCACCTGACTCGGTCAGATAAGAAGCTAGAGCCCCTGCGAGCTGACTAGCCACAGAGATACAGCAGGTGAAGTTAAGTTCGATGGCTTCGGGCATGATTCCCTTAAGGAGGATAGCCAGAGACTCCTTGTTAATCTGATCACGACGAAGCTTGAAGCCCAGAGAAGTGACTCCCTTATTCAGGATGTCGAGTGCTTTGGCATTAGCTTCTTCGAGGTCTTGTACGTTGATGTCTTGACGAATGAGCCATTCGTTATCTAGACGCGTAGAGCGGACATAGGGGTATTCCGCAGGCATCACGTTAGGGGTAGAGAGACCTTGGAGGTCTTCACGGCGGTAGAAAGGCTGGACATTGAAACCTTCGTTCGTGCGCCACACGAGCTTGCGGTCGAAGTCTGCACCCTTCAAGTCGGTCACGATCTTATCCTTCCATTCCTGTGTGCTAATGGCAGGAAATTCGCTGAGTAACCGTTCTTTGTCAGTTGCCATAATAGTTCAATTTAGTGAATTGATTACTTATATCCACAAAGGTAAGGCAAATGGACGGAATAACCATACCTTTAGCCCATTCTACCTATACCTCTATACAGATCTCCCTAAGACCTTTAAGCATCCATGAGTAGTGGATCCAAATCATAGCCTACACCATAATTTATATATAGAGATCAGCTCTTATTCCTACTGATTGATCTCTTGTCATTAGCAAAGAGTGGTAGCGTTCATCACCCAGCACTTCTCCTCAAGACACCCCTCCCTCTTCCCTATCACTGGGAACAAGTACTAGGAATAAGGCTATAGATTTGTTACTAACGAATGGGGCTCTTCATTACTATTCAAAGAAAGCGTCATTACTAACCAACGAAAACTTCATTAGTAACCCTACTAATGGTTCAGTAGAAACACTTCCTACCTGGTAATATAAAGCATACAATGCAACGACGGCCACCGCCCTTCGGATGAAGGGCGGTGGCCGTCTATAGCCATTAGTCTCCTAAGATAGAAGGAGACTTTAAGAGAGATTACTCGCGGGCTTACTTCTTCAGCGCGTCACGGATCTCACGAAGGAGCTGAATATCCTCGGGAGTAGGTGCTGGCTCAGCTGGCTGCTCTTCTTCCTTCTTACGGAAGGAGTTCATAGCCTTAATGAGAAGGAAGATACAGAAGGCGATGATGATGAAGTCAACCGTAGTCTGTACGAAGTTACCCCAGTTTAGCTCGATAGCTTCCTTGACAGTCTCACCCGCAGCATTAAGCTCAGCAGGACGGAGTATCAACTTAGAATCGGTGAAGCTACTGCCTGTGATCAGACCAATCGGAGGCATGATGATATCATTGACCAGCGAAGTAATGATCTTACCAAAAGCACCACCGATGATGATACCGACTGCCATGTCCATGACATTACCCTTGAGGGCAAAGTCCTTAAACTCCTGGATAAATTTTCCCATTGTTATTAACTTAATTTGATGAATAGGGTCTATTAACTGGAGCAAAGATACAAATAATCACAATGTATACATTTATCATACCCTAAGTAAACCCAGCACCCTCAGATGACTCACCTTAGGCTAGCCCAACGAATAAGACGATCATACCAGCGAGCTGGGAGCAGGCGATGCAGGCAGAAGAGAGGTCGAGCACCAAAGCCAACAAGGTAACGAACCCTCGGACGCTTCGACTGAACGGCATTGACTATAGCACGACTTACGATCTCAGGCGATGAGAGTAGCCCTCCATGGTATAGTCGACGAATAAGACCAGCCATACGACCTGCCTCTGCCTCGTAAGCACCGCCACGAGAGACAGCCTCTAGCTCATCCGCTGTCAGATCTCCGAAATCTGTCTTAATTCCTCCAGGCTCGATCAACACGACTTGGATACCATGTGGAGCAAGCTCTAAACGTAAGGCATCGCTCAACCCCTCCACAGCAAACTTCGTAGCGTGATACCAGGATCCAAAGGGTGTAGCCACCCTCCCGGCTATCGAGGAGAGATTGATGATACGTCCCCCACCCTGCTGACGCATCTGTGGAAGGACTAGCTGAGTCAGCTGGCTGAGAGCAAAGACATTCACCTCAAAGACTTGTCGAGCATCCTGTAGCGAAACATCTTCGACAGCTCCATACAAGCCGTAACCTGCATTATTGATCAAGACATCCAGACGCCCCTCCCTGCGGATGAGATCATCTACGACTTCTCGGCAAGCCTCCGCATCTGTAATATCTAGTCGAAGAGGGAGTACACCATACGCCTTCAGAGGCTCCATCTGCTCAAGACGCCGTGCTACGGCATAGACCGTATGCCCTAAGCTAGCTAGATCCTTAGCCGTCTGATAGCCAATACCGCTACTAGCTCCTGTGAGTAGAATGACTTTCTTATCCATAAGGTGACGATGACTTAGATACGTGGAGCAAAGGTAGTAGCTTATTCTTGTAGCCAACCTCTCTATGACACTACTGGAGAAAAAGGAAGTCCGTGTAGTCTCTCCACCGTAGAGCTACACGGACTTCCTTTAGTAAAAGCACAGAGCTTAGCGTCGTTCGCTCCAGCTAGAGGTGAGCGTTAGGATAGGCAGGCTAATACGGAAAGCGACATGCGCCCGAGCCGCTTGCCAGTCGTAGCCTCCAAAGAGACCAAAGCGAGCGAGCTCTCCCCAGCCAAGAGAATAGCCAAGCTCTGAGAAGGCTCGTCCATCTTGGGTAAAGAGTTGCCTAGCATGTATCGCTTCATCCATACGTAGCACTTCTCCAAACCCCTTGGTACGAGCAAGTGCCAGATTATTCGAAGAGAAGGTAAACTCTTGTGTTGTCCAGCTCTTCCCTCCAGTAAAGAAAGCAGGGAGCGTAGACCAACTATCTCGGAAGAGTTCACGTCCCGCCCAAGCAAGGTGGGGGAAGTACTTCTCATCCGAAGTATCTACCGCCGTACGATCTAGGAAACGCCCATAGCTTAGCTTGAAGTGCAGCTTATTATCGGCATCAAAAGGCAGAGCGCCTCGTACGAAGCCGTCCAGCTGACGGTAGTGCATATAGGGTGTCGCAGAAGTATCCCAGTTCCCCGGATGAAAAGCCTCCCGATAGCTCAGCCCAAGCTCCCTACGGAAGCCAATAGGGATGGGAGTCCCCGTAGCGCTACGATTGAGGAAGGAAGGCGCCCAAAGCACTTGCCCCGAGGCTATCAAAGCTCGATGATGGCTCAGTGGGAATCCTGCCTGAGGTCTACGATCCTCAAAAAGCAGGGACGCCGAAAGATCTAGCTGAGTACTCAGGCTCAAGCGATGACGCATAGCTAGGTAAGTCTTCGCATAGTCTCGTACGGGACTATTGCCTGGCTGTAGCTCCCCGAAATATCCACGGTAGATCTCTTCGGGCGTAGTATGTGCCGTCTGCCGAGAGGTATGTCCACCTGAGAGCAGGAAGAGGCCATTCAACTGGGGGGCATAGTAGAGCAGGAGATTATTCTCGGTGTACCAGCGCTGAGTCCTTAGCGCATAGTTATTCGAGGTACGCAAGCGTATACTTCGTCCTTCCCCTAAGAAGCGAATAAGCTGTAGCTCATAGCCTAGCCACTGTCCATCTACCTTGTTATGGTCGGGTATGATGTTAGCCACGCCGTCGATCCCTAGTTGCCACTTCCCGAAGTCAAAGTTCTTCCCTACCGCAAGGTCTATGACCTTAGCCATTGAGCTTCGTTGACCTCCCGAAGTCTCACGCGAGCGCACTTGGCTAGCTGCAAAGGCTCGAAGGAAGTCGTATCCCCGATTCACATTGTAGGGCGTAGGTGGCTCGTATCTGAATAATCGATCGATATCCGCATAGCCATACTTCGGGCGAGCCTCACTAGGAGCTAGCAAGGTCTGACGTAAGCGATCTAAGGAATCTCGCTGACTAGAAGACAGGCTAACCGCCTCCTGAGCATGCACCATACCCCAAGAGCCCCAAAGGAAGAGCCCGAAACTCGCCGAACGTAGAAGCTTAGACAGCATAGTACCTAAGGGAGTAGCGTGAGTTCTCCAAAGAAGAGAGGACGATGGAAGGCAGGCTGCGCTTCCACGATCGGTGACCAACTGACAAAATGAGGATGAGCGGTCTTGTCACCACACTTGTATAGATTAGCTCGGAGCGATCTTGGGAGCACACCAGCTTGGTATCCCATCGTCGTCCAGGGTATGGCTACGGCTAGTTCCCAGCTCTTTCTTCCTGTTTCTTCCAGTCCATGCTGTCCTAGGAGTGTACCCCAGCGCTCGATACTAGCAAACTCTTCTGGTGAAAGCAAGACACTCTCTGCAGGCGAAGCATGGTGTGCTGCGTAGCAAACACCAGCGGCATTGAACTCAAAGTTAATATAAGCATCACCGACCTCACGCTGCATGAAGAACTCGACACAGCTATCCTCATGCACGTAGTTACCGTCTCCAGGAGAGAGCGTACGAAGATCTTCGCCTACGACGACATAGTCGATATAGAGAGCCTCTGCATCATAGCCCATATAGACACAGACGAGGGGGCGATGAGGGAAGTCCTTGGCCCAGTTAAGGGTATCGATATAGATAGGAGTTCCCTGCTCACGTAGACGCACAGAGAAGGCTTCGAGAGATAGTCCCGCACGATCTAGGCGAGGGATATAGGCTTGCTTCATAAGATGGGTTAAGAAAAGAGGTGTGGTCCGAATATCCTTCGTCTTACTCCCAGATGACGGAGTAGATCCCCAGTAGGGCAATGATTATCAGGACGATGGCCACAATACGGTTGATCCATTCAAGGCTCTGGACTCCAAAGCGTGAGGAGAGTTTCTTGACGAGGTAGGTCAAGCAGAACCACCAAAGGAGACATCCTAAAGCGATCCCTGCCATAGCCATAAAGAACTCTATAAACTGGAGCTTCACAGCCCGCACGAACTCTAACCGAGCATAGAGGGGCAGGAAAAGAAGGATAATAAAAGGATTGGAGAGAGTTAGAGCGAAAGCTCCCGAAACCTTCTTCAGGCTGTAGGTAGATTTAAGTCTATGCTGAGGTGGAGCTTCTTCCTCCGCTTCTGGAGAGATACGTCGTGTCAAGAGGACGGCACAGAAGATCAAGATAAAGATGCTCCCTCCCAAGCGCAGGGAGCTACTATACTGATCGAGTAGATTAAGTATGATCCCGACACCCCAGTAAGCTATCAGCCCATAGACAAGATCGCTTAATGTGGCACCAAGACCTACGAGCATCCCATCCCGACGACGACCTCGCATAGTCTCTCGTAGACAAAGCAGACCTGCAGGCCCCATCGGAGCGGAAACGAGCATACCTATTAGTATGCCCTTAGCTAGGGTTAGGAAGAACTCTAAGAGTAGCATAGGTGTACAAAGATAGTCATTTCGTGACGAGTGCGACGTGAAAAGCTACCCCTAAACACAACCCCATGCCGTGACACCCTTAGACAGACGCTCTGACAGAGGTAAATCTTTCAGGGACAAGAGCTATACCTTTTTGCAACTAAAGCATAACCTCTATCCAACCTAAGCTTATACTTCACTCCAGCCACCTCCGACTCTCCTCTCAAGCGACAACGAAATCAGATCAATATATCATAACCCATAGAGCAAGAGAAGTCGCTCTATGAAAGAGGTACGATTAAGGACTATCCCCCGTAAGTCGTAGTCTTTCGGAGCATTCACTCAATCCTTTTCGAGCCCTACTAGACTCCTAATCGAAGAAAAGGAAAGCGCTACACACAGCCTCAACGGAGGTAGGTGTAGCGCTTAGATGATCATCATTGGAGGGAAGGCGTTTCTTCACTCAGCTAAGAGGAAGGCAAGACTCGAGCCAAGCCTTGATCTTGTGCTAACTTAAGAAGTTCTTCGAGATCTTGCTCGCCTCTGGCCGGTGGCAATTCACTTAAGGTCGAGCAAAGGTAATTCAGGAGATAGTCTAGGGAAGCCTGCTGATGCTCTTGAAGAGGCGCCGAGATCAGCTGGGCGGCAGTACGAAGTTGAGGGAAGACCTTCATAAGTTCCGCTCGACCCTGAGGGGTGATACTGACCAGGATGCTACGGCGATCTCGTTCGTCTGGTTGCTCTTGGATAAGTCCTTTATTGACGAGACGACGAATAATCTCCGCCCCAGACGTCTTCTCCATAGCATTAAGCGTATGAAGCTCTGTCTTGGTCAGAGGACGACCGTGCATCAGACTGGCTAGATAGGAATACTCCTCTTCAGTCTGTAGCAGATCCGAAGCAGTGAGAGCACGCTTGATATAGCCCTTGGAGTAGCGATGAAGTAGGCTTAGATGTCGAGCGATGGACACTTCACGGCTTTGGCTTACCGGCTGAGTGCTTCCCGAGAGATGCTCCAGAGCTTCTCGTCCCTGAAGCATACTCCCCGTGAAGACGAGGAAACTCATGAGACTTAGCTCTTCCTCCTCTGGGAAGGCCTGCTCGAAGAGAGCAATATATTCGATGAGTTCGGTGAGCAGACGCTTACTCTTCATCTTAGTGTTAGGATCTGGTTTACTTGGGGAAGGGTACCGTTACGCAGGAGGATGCGCTTCTGATCATCCAGAAGATAGAGCCCCGAGCCATGCTGTAGATCATAGCGACGTTCGCTAGCGATGAGTCCAGCAGAGTCATAAGCCCACGTCGTCCCCTTGGGTAAATAGGTACGAGCTAGACTATCTGGACGGCTACTCCCTGTATAGATAACAAGAGGACGGAGCTTCTCCTGCTCGATGAGCCTCGTCAGACTAGGGATCTTAGAGAGCTCCCGGCTCCACCCTTGAAGTTGAGTAGTACTATCACGAAGGAGCAGGAGCAAAGTGTAAGGTGCTCGAAAATTCAGCAGTCTACTGCTAAGGCTATCTCGCTCATGGAAACGAAAGTCTTGGGCGACCCTTCCCAAAGCATTATGCCTCAAGCGTGCTAGCTCAAGCACGGCCTCCACACGCCCCAACGAATCGATCTTCTCCGACTGAGACTGCCAGCGTAGCACTTCAGCATAGATCGCCTCGTCATAACTAGGACTGCCTGCCGTATATAGACACCGCTTATAGATCGGGAGAACCAACGCTAGCGACCGAGGAGAGAGCGCCTCTAACCCTTGATAGAGCGACGGACGCACCTCCTTAGGAGATAGTCCTACGATGAAGCTACAGAAGTCCTCCGTCTCTCGGCTTAGACGCTGAGGCGCCTCTTCTGGCCACACCAAGAGCTTATCCCAGTAGTGAGCGACCAGATAGGCTCGCTGCTCACGAGGCTCTGTCAAATGCTCCGGTAGAGCTACCTCTGCTGATGTACGCTTAGTAACCTGAGGACGGCAGGCTACTCCCAATGCAAGGGAGAGCAAGGCTATGACCACACCCCAGCAGGAGAAGAGAGCTCCAGACTTATTCATAGAAGTTATCTCGGAAGGCGATAAACTCCTTCTTCCTCAAGACATACTTCCCCCACCAAGCCCGCAGGAAGCCCGTACCATAGCCCCACAGCTGAATGAAGCAAGCGGGTACAGCTAGCAGAGCGACCTCCAGGCTACGTCCCGTCCGAAAGTAAGCATCGACGAAAAAGAGGAGAGCCAAAGCACATAATCCCCAGCGTCCTACGCCAAGGAAAAGAGCGACGAAGGAGCAAATAGTAAAGAGAGCTGGGAGCAGATGTACCAGACGAGTACTGCCTGGATGACGTGACTCTAGATGAATGCGCGCTATCCCCGAGTTATGCACTTGCTTGAAGAACTTCTTGAAGTCCACACGGCGCTTATGGTAAACGAAAGCCTCGGGGATCAGAGCCGTCACCTTCCCCTGCTCGATCAAGCGCAGGCTAAAGTCGATATCTTCGCCAAAACGCATCCCTTCGTCAAATCCTCCTAAATCCTCATAGACACTCCGACGACAGCCGAGATTAAAACTTCGTGGCTTAAACTGCTCCAAGGCACTAGCACTTCCACCACGAATACCTCCTGTCGTCAAGGGAGAGGTCATCGCATAATTGATAGCCTTCTGTACGACAGAGAAGTCAGGTGCCGCTGCATCTGGCCCCCCAAAGGCATCGACAGGTCTAATCGAAAGGAAATCATCCACAGCTCGCAGGTATCCCGCAGGCAAGACGACATCAGAGTCTAGGATGAGCAAGTATTCCCCTTGCGCCTCTCGGGCTCCTCGGTTACGCGCCTTCGAAGGACCACCGTTAGGTGTGACGATATAGCGTAACCGTTCTCCGAATGCCTCCCGATAGGACTCAATGATTGCCTCCGAAGAGATGGTCGATCCATCCTCGACGATAATCACCTCATAGTCTTGTACCGACTGACACACCAAGCTACCGAGTAGCTCCTTTAGCTCTTCGGGGCGATTATAGAGTGGGATAATGAAGCTGTAGCGCATGGGATTTAGGCTAGCGACCACTCGGTGCCCTCCTTCGTATCCTTGATGATGAAGCCTAGAGCAGTCAGTTCATCACGGATCTTATCTGAGGTAGCCCAGTCCTTACGGCTCTTGGCCTCCTGACGAAGAGATAGGAGCAGGTCTATAGCCCCCTTGAAAGCATCTGTCGAAGCTCCTTCACTCAGACGCTCATCTCGAAGGCCTAAGAGGTCACGAAGGAAGAGACGATAGGTCACCTTCAGCTCCTGTAGATCCTCCGCAGACAAGTTCGCCTGCCGATGATGCACAGAGTTGATGATACGTGCAGCGTCAAAGAGCTCTGCGATGACGATTGGAGTATTCAAGTCATCGTTTAGAGCGGCATAGGCACGCTCACCTAGACCACGTACCTCAGACACACTCGTCGCTGAGGACGCTTGTAGCCCATCGAGTAGTGCATCCGCATCTAGAAGACGCTGGAGCCCCTTCTCGGCAGCCTTAAGCGCTTCATTACTGAAGTCCACCGTACCACGATAATGTGCACCCAAGATAAAGAAGCGGATCGTCATCGGACTATAGGCTTGATCCAGCTGGGCATTATCGCCAGAGAAGAATTCATCGAGTGTGATGAAGTTCCCCAAGGACTTCCCCATCTTCTGTCCGTTGATGGTGATCATATTATTATGCATCCAGTAGCGAACCATCTCTCTACCGTCCTGCGAAGCTCTAGCTTGAGCGATCTCACACTCATGGTGAGGGAAGACGAGATCCATCCCTCCACCATGGATATCGAACTGCTCCCCTAGGTACTTCCGTCCCATAGCGGTACACTCCGCATGCCAGCCTGGGAAGCCATCTCCCCAAGGGCTAGGCCAACGCATGATATGCTCAGGCTGTGCCTTCTTCCAAAGAGCGAAGTCTAGTGCACCTCGCTTCTCGCTCTGACCATCCAGTTCACGCGTATTACTTAGCATATCCTCGATACGGCGGCCGCTAAGCTCACCATAGTTGAAGCTCTTGTCATACTTCTCCACATCGAAGTAGACTGATCCTCCACTCTCATACGCCAAGCCAGCATCTAGGATACGCTGCGTCAGTGCTATCTGCTCAATGATATGCCCAGAGGCCATCGGCTCAATACTTGGAGGCAGTACTCCGAGCTTCTCCATGGCCTGATGGTAGCGGGTGAGGTAGTGCTGTACGACCTCCATGGGCTCTAACTGCTCTAGGCGAGCCTTCTTAGCGATCTTATCCTCTCCTTCGTCTGCATCGTGCTCGAGGTGACCGACGTCCGTGATATTACGTACATAGCGCACCTTATAGCCCAAATGAGTGAGGTAGCGGAAGAGGATATCAAAGGTGATCGCTGGACGAGCATGCCCGAGGTGAGCATCACCATAGACGGTAGGACCACAGACATAGAGACCTACATGAGGCTCATGCAAAGGGACGAACTGCTCCTTACGGCGGTGCAGTGTATTGTAGATCGATAGTGGGTGTTTCATCGGATGAACTGACCTAATGATAATACTGCATAGTGGCCTACACAGTGATCATCTTCATCCATATAGGCTATTTAGCATACCTCTACCTCACCTCACTCGAAACAAGAGACTTCAAGGCTTCAGTCAGAGGTAAGGCAAAGATAGGAAATTAAGGCTACTTATGCCCCATGAGCTAAGTAAAAATCAGCCCGTGAATTCAGTGATCTTCGATCGGCATCCGTGGCTTTTCAGATCCTGAATAGGACGCTCTCTCCAGCGAGCTCACCGACCTAAGCGACCTACAAGTGACACGAATCAGTCCACGAGGCCATTACCTTCCCCTCTCAACTTAAGACCCAACCAAGCAAAAGTTTATCACTAACGAAATATAAGTTCATTACTAACACTTGGGACGTTTATTCCTAATGATCCTGTCGATTCATTAGGTATGAACGGATCAGGTCTTCCTAACTAAATCCTCCACGCTACCCCACTCATCCAAGAGTAAGAGTTAAGGAAAAGGACATCGAGAGAAGAAAAAGACTGCCCCACGAGTAACTCTCTATCGAGCAAACTCGTGGGGCAGATAGCCTCCTAAGAGGAGGAAGATCCTATCCTGAGCTTAGGGCACCGTACAGGTCTGAGTAGGTGTAGTGCACTGCTCCTTCTCAAGCGCTGTGATCACTTGGTGAAGCTGACGCCCTAGACCGATCGTATAACCCTGAGAATAGAAGACAACACGATTGAACGTGTCGGCGATGATGAAGACGGGCAGGTTACCAGCTCGTAGCTTGAGAGAAGTAACCAGTTCGCTGAGGATCTTACCTGATTCATCACGACCGAAGACCGTCTTCTTGGGCAGTCCAACGAAGTCCTCTGGACGGTAGCGACTTTGGCTCATCTTGTCCTTGAAGAGAAGTACAAGACTACGATCCCAGTGGTCGAAGGTCTCCTGCTCAGCGATAATGTCCTTCAAAGCATGGTTCGTAGGCTCTTCACCAGCACCGAGGACGCCGAGGATGTAGTAGCCACGCCCTGTAGTAGCGAGGACAGACTGCTCCTTCTCTCTAGGAGCTACGAATTGCTCTGCCTTGGTTAGATCCTTAGCTTCACCTAGGTAAGCGAAGCGATTCTCTGCATCGAAGCTACCGAGGACAGCCACCGCAGTCGTATCACGACGCATGACGAGCTCTTCGTCAGTCGTCTTACCTGGACGGATATCTAGGGTGCGCATATTGACTAGTACGCTACCACTAGCTAGACGCGATCCCGTGACAAGCATATAGTGTCCAGCATCCATGGGAGCACCATTCTTAAAGGTCTTAGCCCACGAGGTACCCTGCTCTAGACCATTATCACCTTCGTCATAGGAGAGCTTCTGAAGCTGCCCCTGGTTATCGAACTTAGAGAGCGTGAACTGGTAGTAATACTTCGGATTGTCGATGATCCCATTGTCTTGGTAGCTTAGACGAAGTATCCCCTGCTGAGGAGCCGAAGCCGGACGTGCTACATCTAGGAGGACATCCTGCCAGCGACCATCTTGATAGGCCTGCACCTTACCCGTAACTCCATCGATACGAGCGGGCCAGCCCATGGCACGAGCTAGCGAGACGAAGAAGATCCCTCGGGAATAGCTATCGGCCTTACGAGCCTTCCATACACCGATTGGCTCAATGGGATAATCCAGCGGATTGTAGTCCTTATCGAGCTCAATCTCCTTCTGACACCACTGACGAAGAGCTTCCAGTGAAGACTTAAATCTACGTTGTAGATCCGCTGAGACATGCTGCTGGAAGAAATGCTTGTAGGGGACTAGAGGCTCATTCGCAACACGAGGATTGAAGATATAGCGCATGGCTAGCTCCTTATCCGAAGCAAACTGAGGGAGGGGCTGCGTATAGTCGAGGTGATCACGCAGTACCTCGAGCGTCACATCACGAAGATCCTTCGCAGAGATAGCACGAAGAAGGGACTTAGCGGCCTCTTGATCCTTGGATTCTTCGACGAAAGTACGGACAGCCTTCCAGTTGCCTCGTGCATCAAGTCCTTCAAACTGCTTGTCGAGGAAGGTCGATACATAGCGTCCACGGATAGAGTCTTCGACAGCCATACGACGGTTATTCTCCACACGCTGAGCATCGGAGAGCTCGGGATACTTAGCGTCCTCACGAGGAGGCGTGATGAGGAGATCCTCATTGATCTTATCCGTCGGACGATACTTCAGCTGGAGACGTACTTGTTTGTCCTGACCAAAGTGTGCCTTTAGGAAACCAAAGGTATAGGATCCCTGACCATTAGGCTTACTTGCGTAGATGAGCATATCCCCCTGACCAGCGGTGAGGAAAGCACGCCCTCGGCTGTCCGTTAGCTTAGTCGCTACCGTATAGAACTCGCCGTAGTTGTAAACCTTGAATTCCACGGGAACACCTGCTTGAGGGCGACCTGCGGCATCGACGACCTGCACATCGACCTTACCCGTGTGGGCATAGTTATCGATCACATTGATCTCGGTGTAGGTAGGTGTGCGACCGATGACTTCCTCAGGACCGTCATAGCGACCGAAAGCCTTCGTATGGACGAGCATGGCTCGAGAGACGGGAGCATTGAACCAAGCCAAGTTGAGTACTGGCTCGGGCTCACAGGCACCCAAGTAAGCCCACTTACCACCTATCCAAGCTTCGACCCAAGCGTGGTTATCATCGGTATGCGCCCAGCGAGGAGTGTAAACCTGACGAGCAGGGATACCAACGGCACGAAGAGCAGCTACAAGGAGTGTAGACTCTTCCCCACATCGACCATAGGCCGTACGTAGAGTAGCTAGAGGAGAAGAGGTACGTGAGTCACTCGGAGTATAGACGACGTGCTCATGGCACCAGTGATTGACCTCAAGGACTGCTTGCTCCAGTGTCAAGCCCTTGACACGCTCCTTAAGCGCATTAAACAGGAAAGGACGGGAAGCATCCAGCGCCTCATTATTGACACGGATAGGCAAGACAAAGTGACGCCACTCACGCTCAGGGATCTGCTTGCCCCAAGGCATCTCTTGGCGTGCCTGGAGCGAGCTACGTACATTCTCTAGGAAGTAAGCTCCATCCCGATCAATAAGGTCATTGGTCGGCATATAAGCATAGAGGAAAGTCAGTGCATCACGCTCCTCGGAAGAAAGCGATGAGTCGAAGATACGGAAGAGGTCACCGCGTGGGAAGGCCTGCTTCTTACGAAGGAAGTCTTGCTGAAGCTGGCTCTTTGCAGAAGTCTGCTTGACAGCTTTAGCTTGCTGAGCAAAAGAAGGAGCAAATGCCCCCGCAGAGAGCGTCAAAGCAAGCGTCAGAATACGTATATTCATCGATTAGAAAAGTTAGTGTTCATCTAAAGAAGCTAGAGCTTCGAGGGCTCCAGAGATCTTCTTGGGATCTGTAAAGAGGTAAGCATATTCATCAATCGTCACCGTCCCTCCCATGGAGACACCTTCGTGACGATAACGCATAGGGCTAGGCTCAGGTACTCGTCCGGTGAAGTGAAACTCTTTCGCACCCGTGATACGGGCAAGCTGAGCGATATTCTCAGGCGTCACACCAGCACCGGGCATGATGATGATCCGATCACCGGCCTGCTTCACTAGCTGAGCGATGACCTCTGCACCCTCGAGAGCTGTCGCCTTACCTCCCGAAGTGAGGACACGTGCACAGCCAGCCTCAATAATATCTTCGAGAGCTACAGATGGATCTCGACAGACGTCAATAGCCCGATGGAAGGTCACAGGAAGATCCCCCGCAGCCTCGACAAAGCGACGCAAGAGCGTCTTATCGACCTCACCGTCGGGAGTCAGGCAACCAACGACGATACCATCGACTCCTAGCTGTCGAGCCATCTTGATATCCTCGAGCATAGCCTCCACTTCAAGGGGGCTATAGAGGAAGTCTCCTGCTCGTGGGCGAATGATCACATTGAGTTTGATGTCAACAGCACGGCGTGCAGCGACGATCTCTCCATACGAAGGAGTCGTACCACCCTCAGGTAGGCCTGCGCATAGCTCTATACGATAAGCCCCGCCGAGCTGAGCTCGACGGGCGCTTTCGGCACTACCTGCACAGTTTTCTATGCGGTATTCCATGAGTAGTAACTATAATTACTGAAGAGTTACCTCGACGATATAGTCAATCGCATTGGCTTCGGAAGGAGCCTTATCGAACGTCAAGGTCAACCCTGCCTTTGTCTGCTGGAAGGGGATCGCCTTACGTGACTCAAAGGCTACGACACGCTTGACCTTTTCGGTCAGAGGGAGGGAAAGCATACGGCTCTTCCAAGAAAGGATATGCAGGTAGAGCGTCTTCCCCTTCTGTGTCGTCACACCCCACTCCTGAGGAGGAATGATCCCTTCACGCACACCATCCTTAACGGTCACACCATTGGTCTTCATCCAGCGACCGATCTTCTCTAGACGATCTACAGCAGTAGCAGGAAGAATCCCCGAAGCTTCAGGGCCGATATTCAGGAGAAGGTTAGCATTACGCCCAGCAGTCTCGACGAGCAGACGGATGAGTGTCGTATCAGACTTGTAGTTCTGATCAATGATCTTGTAGCCCCACATCCCATTCATCGTCTGGCAGGTTTCGATAGGGAGTTTACTGATTGACTGCCCGGAGAGACCTGCTGTATTGGCTCCAGGGACATCCCGCTCAAACATCTGGAAGTCTTCACCCTCGTGTACCTCACCATGGTGATTGTTTCCGATGAGACAGGCTGAGTTCAAAGCATGGATACCAGCGTACATCTTGTCATAATGCCAGTCGAAGCCAGGATTCTCATCCTGATCCCATTCACCATCGAACCAGATAGCTTCAGCGCCATAGTCTTGGACAAGCTCTTTCAGCTGAGCATTCATGAAAGCATCATAGGTCTTCCACTCACCATGGGTCGTACGCCCAGTACCTCGCCCGGTACGTCCGATGGGATAGTAGTCATCACGCGTCCAGTCAAGGAGCGAATAGTAAATATGGAAGCCTAGACCTTGCTTACGGCATTCATCACGGAGCTCGGCGAGGATATCACGCTTGAAAGGAGTTGCCTTGATAATATTGTAGTCACTGTGCTTCGTATCCCAGAGGGAGAAGCCCTCATGATGACGGGAAGTGATCGTTAGATATCCCGCTCCCGAAGCCTTAATCGCAGCGACCCACTTAGCAGCATCAAACTGCGCGGGATAGAACGCTGCAGCAGCCTTAGCATACTCAGCGTGGTTAAGATTGGCATTCGTCATATACCATTCCCCTTGGGCAAACATGCTGTAAAGTCCCCAGTGGAGGAAGATCCCGAAGCCACGATCACGAAACTTCTCCCGTGCTTCCAAGTTCGCTTTCGTTGGCTGATAACCCTTCTGCCCAAGAAGCGGAGAGGCACTAGCCGTCAGAAGCCCTAGCGCAAGCAGGGCTGTACGTGTAGATGTAAGTAAGCTTTTCATCGATGTTATGAATACTATCACGATTATCACGCACGATTATCACGTGGTGAATTGCCTTCCAAAGATAGACAAAAGAACGAAACCCCAGAGGTTTACCTTAGCTAGTCTCAACCCGGATATGTCAAAATGACAAAAATAGGCATTTTACACCTATAATACGACTACAGCTACCTTCTATAATCAGCCTTTAAAACAGATATCCACCCCAGATTATCTCTGTATGATCCACGCTTCTCACAGAAGGAAATAGGGTTCTCTAGTTAAACTCTAATCCCCCTTAAAGCAAGATCGCTGGTCTATTATGCCTTTTTACCTAACTTTGATTACCGTGGTACTGCGCTAGCAGCCCACTTCACATTTATAATCTAGCTATAAGTATGAAGAAGATTCTTCTGTCGGTAGCTCTTCTTGCTACCACCTTCGCCTCTGCTACAGCACAGGTCGAATACAAACCACAGGCTGGTCATGCCACTGCAGACTTCAGCCTATTTGCTAACGGTATCTTCAATCAGACAGCCTCTCCCATCAAGCTAGGAGATCGCGAAGGTATCAATGCCGGGCTCCTCAAGGGACGCTACTTCGTCAATGAAAACCTAGCTCTACGTGCGTCACTAGGGCTTGCTTCTGGGAGCTCTACGACGAAGGACTCTAATCTCAACACTGAAAATGTCAAGAAGAGCAATGAGTTCACTTTAGGCTTTGGTGCTGAACATCATTTCAGTGGTACCGACCGCCTCTCTCCTTACATCGGAGCAGAAGTTTTCCTTGGATCTGTCACCTCATCACACAAGGACGTCTCTTCTAGCCGTACAATTACCACAAAGTCTCCCTCGGGCTTCCTCATCGGCGGTGATCTCCTCCTCGGTGCAGACTACTACATCGCTCGTCACCTCTACCTCGGCGCAGAAGCAGGACTTGAGCTCCGTCATACCTCCACGGGCAAGGGGAATGTCACGACGGCTCCTAAGAATGGCTCAACTACAAGTGTTGATGGTACCCAGACTGAAAACGCTGGTGGTATCAATACTGGACTAAGAGCAGGCTTCAAGATCGGGTTTGTCTTCTAAGAGATACACCTAATCCAAAAGCATCAAGGGCGCAACGGATCAGATCCGTTGCGCCCTTGCTATATAGCGATGAGGAATGATTACTCTTCGTCTTCCTCTTCCTGCATATTGGTGAAGACGTTCTGCACATCTTCGTCATCCTCTAGCTTCTCGATGAGCTTAGCCAAAGTCTCACGTTGCTCTGCTGTGACAGGCTTCGTGTCATTAGGAAGACGAACGAACTCTGCCGAGGTAATCTCATAGCCTGCACTCTCAAGGTAAGCCTGAATCTGTGCATTAGCAGAGAAAGCACCATAGAGGATGATCTCATTCTCATCCTCCTCCAGCTCATCTACGCCGTAGTCGATCAGCTCCAGCTCGAGCTCTTCCAGATCCATCCCATCCTTCTTGGCGATGTGGAAGATACACTTGTGCTCGAAGAGGAACTCGAGACTGCCTGACGTACCGAGGCTACCTCCGAACTTATTGAAGTAGCTACGTACGTTCGCTACAGTTCGCGTAGTATTATCGGTAGCTGTCTCTACGAAGATTGCGATACCAAAGGGTCCATAGCCCTCGTAGTTCATCTCCTTATAGTCAGAGAAGTCCTTAGAAGTTGCCTTCTTGATAGCGCGCTCGACGTTATCCTTCGGCATGTTCTCCTTCTTGGCTGTCTGCATCAGGACACGCAGACGAGGGTTAGTCTCGGGATCAGGTCCGCCAGCCTTCACTGCGATGGTGATCTCTTTCCCTAGCTTGGTGAAGACGCGGGCCATATTCCCCCAGCGCTTCATCTTACGAGCCTTACGATATTCAAATGCTCTTCCCATAAATGTATTCTTAGGTTATGTTTGACTATTGGATATGTCTTAGCGGAGAGAGGCTGCGAAGGTATCGAGCAGGCTCTTCTGTATCTTCTCCATGATCGCCTCGATCTGCTTGTCACTCATCGTACGCTCCGTATCCTGTAGGAAGAAGGAGAGCGCATAGCTCTTCTTACCTGCGGGGAGATTCTTGCCTTCGTAAACATCGAAGAGCGATACACTCTTGAGGAGCTTCTTCTCTGCCTTACGTGCTACCTGCTCTAGCTCTGCAAAAGTCACCTCCTTATCTAAGAGAAGCGAAAGGTCACGGCGCACGACGGGGAACTTCGGTAGCTCGCTAATAGTCACCTTAGCACGGTCAGCAAGGCGATTTAGCGTATCCCAGTTGATCGTAGCAAAATAAACGGGTAGCTCAATATCCCACTTACTGAGAAGTGCTGGATGTACCTGACCAAGTATCGCTACGGGCTTACCATCATACGTAGTATAGGCATAGCCTTGGCCTGCGAAGATATCCGACTCGACGAAGGATGCCTTCAGACCAGACTCTTGGACACCAAGACGAGCGAAAATATTTAGGACATGTGCCTTTAGCTCAAATGGAGAGGTAGATTCATCAGCATGTGCCCAACTATTCTCGATACGCTGACCAGCGACCCACAATCCTAGGGTTTGTGTCTCACGATAGCCAGGGAGCACCTTAGGAGAAGCCTTCGTTTGATCAGGCGCTAGCTCGTAGCAGTTCCCCCATTCGTAGTAGTAGAAGGACTTCTGCTGACGGCGGAGGTTACGACTGATGCTTGCTAGACCGCCGAAGAGGAGCGTCTGACGTAGGACATTCAGCTCACCGCTTAGGGGATTGAGTAGCTGGACTAGCTTGTCAGCTGGATAGCTGGTAAGCCCTTCGTAGTAGGACTCTGAGGAAAGGGAGTTATTGAGTAGCTCATTGAAGCCCGCACCCGTCAGCTGCTCTGAGAGCAAGATACGGCGATGGTAAGAGCGGTCTACCTCTCCCTGAGGGCTAAGGTTAGCATGGATGTAGCCACTCAGCTCGATATTATTATAGCCATAGACACGCATTACCTCCTCGACGACGTCCGCTGGGCGAGTGACGTCGATACGATAGCGAGGCACACGTAGCGTCCAGAGGTCTCCAGCCTGGCTCGTGACCTCGATCTCGAGAGACTGTAGGATGGTGGCGATGGTAGCTTCGGGGATGACCTTCCCCATCAAGCGATAGAGGTAGTCTAGGCTTAGCTCGATCGTATAAGGCTCGGCAACTACGGGATAGTGATCGTAGAGACCACCATCGATATAGCTCCCTGGGCAAAGCTCTAGGATGAGGGAGGCGGCACGTAGGAGCGCCCACGTGGTACGGTTAGGGTCTAGCCCTCGCTCAAAGCGGAAGGAGGAGTCGCTATTGACGCCCAAACGTCGGGCAGTCTTACGCACCGACGTCGCGCCGAAGTTAGCTGACTCGAGGAAGACGTCTGTCGTCTCCAATGTCGTACCTGAGTCTGCCCCACCCATGACACCAGCGACACAGAGGGGACGTCCGCTGGCCGAAGCGATCACGAGGTCTTGGGCGGAGAGGGTTACTTCGCTCTGATCGAGGAGAGTCATCTTCTCTTCTCCAGCGAGCTTGACCTTCAGCCCGCCTTCGGTCTTAGCGAGGTCATAGGCATGTAGGGGCTGGCCGAACTCATGCAGTATGAAGCTCGTGACATCCACGACGACATTGATCGGGCGTAGCCCAAGTATTTCCAAGCGTTTGCGTAGCCAATCGGGGCTTTCGGTCACCTTTAGGCCACGGATCACAAGACCCTGGAAGCGAGCACAGCGTGCCTCATCGACTTCTACCGAGACGGGTAGCGGGCAGACACCTTCAGGCTTAGCGATCACCTCAGGTAGCACCGCACGTGTAGGCTTACCCTGCTGGGTGAGATAGGCTGCTAGATCACGAGCCACGCCATAGTGCGAAGTGGCATCGACGCGGTTAGGTGTGATGTCCACCTCTAGGACGTGATCTGAAGAGACGCCGAAGTGCTCCGCTGCAGGCGTACCGATCTGGATCGAGTCAGCATCGAGGAGGATGATCCCATCATTAGCCTGACCGACACCGATCTCACTCTCGCTACAGAGCATACCGAAGCTCTCTACCCCACGGATCTTACCCTTCTTGATCGTGAAGGTATCACCCCCGTGTCCCAAGACTGTACCGATCGTCGCCACGACGACGCCCTTACCAGCGACGACGTTAGGCGCACCACAGACGATCTGTAGAGGAGCTTCGCCCCCCACATCTACGGTCGTGATATGCAGATGATCAGAATTCTCATGAGGTTCGCAGGTGAGTACCTTACCGAGGACTAAGCCTTTGAGTCCACCAGGTATAGACTCGACTTCGTCTACCCCACCGGTTTCGAGGCCAAGGGAGGTGAGAGCTTCGGCGACCTCCTCGGGAGTAAGGTCTGTGGCTACGTATTGGCGTAGCAGATCGTAGGATATATTCATTACTTCGTCCTGATATATAGATAGCTGGAGAGCACGGCGCTCAGCGCAACGCAGATACAAAAGTACGAAAAGCCCCGAAGATAGCCGAAGAGCTCCCAGCCCTCTCCAAGGAGAGCCTATGCTCTCCCTAATACCATAATTATACAGAGCCTGAGAGGAAGCAGTCCCTACTCGGCTCGCCTGCTAAGCCTAGCCCCGAGAGAAGGTTTACCTTTCCCCGAGTAGAGATAGACCTTAGTCAAAAGAGAGGTAAACCTCTATGTAAGCGAAGATACACCTACGATGGCTAAGTCCTAGTAGCTCATTGGGCACCCCACCTACAGGAGGTACTCCCAAGCTCTAAGCCCTCCCTAGAAGCACAAGACTTCTCGGAGCGACCGTCTAGCGTATCCCCTCTCCAAGGTAGTAGCTCTTGGGATTGGGCGGATGTGCTTATCTTTGTAAGAAGACGTCTTCCGGCGTCTCATCACGTCACTCGACATCCATCGACATGAAGATTTCTCAGATAGTTCGCCGTACTCTTGTACTGGCTACCCCACTCTGCTTCGCCCTGACGGCCTTGGCTAGCCCGACTAAGAAGCACCTTGACAGCATCGAACTCATCCCTCGCCCAGCTTCGATCACCTACGGTCAAGGGCAGGCTCATCTACCTAAGACGCTGACCATAGCACCCTCTACGCCCGAACTCCTACGCCAGGGACTCCGCAAGAGCCATAGCCTGAGAGTGGCGAAGAAGAACGCCTTCCTCCGGACACGCCTAGATGCCAGCCTAGCTGGCAAGGAGGCCTACCGCCTCAACATCAGCCCCCGTGGTATCGAACTCGTAGGGAAGGATGAGCTAGCCCTCAAGCAAGCCTCCCAATCCCTCCTACAGCTCCTCGACCAATATGGCTCGACGCTCCCCCAACTCTCGATCCTCGACTCTGCTCGCCTGAGCTATCGTGGCGTGATGCTTGACGTCTCTCGTCACTTCATGAGTGCAGATATGATCCTACGTCTCTTGGATGAGATGGCTCGCTACAAGCTTAACCGCTTCCACTGGCACCTTGTCGATGGTGGAGGATGGCGCTTCCCCTCGGAGAAGTACCCGCTCCTGACGAAGAAGGCGGCCTTCCGCACTAAGCAAGACTGGGACGAGTGGTGGCAGCATGACCGCCGCTTCGTCGACGAAGGTACCCCTGGAGCCTACGGAGGCTACTACTCCAAGCAGGACATCCAGCGTGTCCTTCGCCATGCAGATAGCCTCGGCATCACCGTCATCCCAGAGATCGAGATGCCAGGACATAGCAATGAGGTCTTCGCCGCCTATCCAGAGCTGAGCTGTGTAGGTAAGTGGGACTTCGATAGCTCCGATGTTTGTATCGGCAATGAAGCAACTTTCCGATTCTTCGAAGGGATCCTTGATGAAGTCATGGCACTCTTCCCCTCGAAGTACATCCACATCGGCGGAGACGAAGCTGCGATGAAGCACTGGGGAAAGTGCCCCAAGTGCCAGGAACGCATGAAGAAGGAAGGCCTCAAGGATGAGCATGCCCTCCAGAGCTATATGATCCACCGCATCGAGAAGTACCTCAACAGCAAGGGGCGCAAGCTCATCGGCTGGGACGAGATACTTATGGGCGGACTCGCACCCGATGCTACGGTGATGAGCTGGCGTGGCGAAGAAGGAGGCATCGAAGCCGCTAAGGCCGGTCACGACGTAGTCCTCACGCCCGGGAACCCTGTCTATCTCGACTTCTACCAGCGTGAAGCCAACGGAGAGCCTCGTGCAAATGGAGGCTTCAACACGCTTGAGAAGGTCTATGGCTACAACCCGATGCCCAAGGAGCTTACCCCCGAGCAAGGAAAGCACATCCTCGGCGCTCAGGCCAACCTATGGACAGAGTATGTACTCGATGAGAAGCACGCCGAATACATGCTCTTCCCTCGCATCATCGCTCTAGCTGAAGTCACCTGGACACCTCAGCAAGAGCGCCGATACAGCGACTTCATTGGACGCATGGAGAAGCAGCTCCCCCGCCTACTGGCTCGCGGTATCAACGCTTACCCACTGAAGCGCATCGCGGCACGTACCCTAGTCGACACGAATAAGAAGCAGGTAGCGATCACGCTGGAGAGCGAGCGTCCCAGCATGGATATTCGCTACACCACCGATGGCAGTGAGCCTACGGCAAGCTCCCAGTGCTATCTGGGGGAGCCCATCACCTCCTCTGACTCCATTCTCCTAGTCGCTCGCTTCTTCGACGGGGAGCAAAAGCTCGACATCCCTGAGCTTCGCTACCGAGCAGACTATCATCAGGGCATCGGAGCCAAGATCACCTACAACGGGATGACGTGGAATGAGCGCTACCCAGCTGCAGGCGAAGTCACCCTACTCGATGGCGTACGTGGCACACCGACTTACCTCGACAAGCTATGGCAGGGCTTTACCTCCGATCTAGATGTGATCATTGACTTAGGAGAGGTCAAGGAGCTCCACCATGTCCTAGCGAAGTTCATGCAGGAGCGTGTGCATGGTGTCGTCCTACCCGAAGTAGTTGAGGTATTCACCAGCATAGATGGGAAGGACTTCCGCTCTATGGGCAAGCAGACGAACGAAATCCCCGAGAGTCACATGATCACCCATTTCCAGACCTATTCAGTACCTATGCAGACCCAGGCTCGCTATGTACGTCTCGTAGCCAAGCGTCAGCCATGCAAGGGCTTCCTCTTTACCGACGAGATCATCATCCATTGATCCCCATGCAGACTACCTTAGAGCAGATGCGCCAAGCCATTGCCGAGAGTATCACCGCTCGTGGCTTCGCTCGGCGCACCCCTCAGGGGCTCTTTGCCCCCATAGATTATACGCTTGCCCTTGGTGGTAAGCGTCTTCGCCCCCTCCTGTGCACCGTAGCAGCCTCAGCCTTCTCCCCTAGCTGGGAGGATGCTCTGCCCGTGGCCGTAGCGCTAGAGATCTTCCATAACTTCACCCTCCTACACGATGACCTCATGGATGCCTCACCCCTACGTCGTGGTCAGGAGACGGTCTATCGTAAGTGGAGCGTCAATACCGCCATCCTATCAGGAGATGCGATGAGCATCGAGGCCTACAGCGCCCTAGGCGAAGTACAGCGACCCGAGCTCATCGGTGGACTCTTCCAGCGCTTTAGTCAGATGGCACTCGAGGTCTGTATCGGCCAGCAGCTAGATATGGAGTTCGAGACACGTAGCGATGTGACCTCAGCCGAATACATGGAGATGATCCGCCTGAAGACCTCCGTCCTCCTAGGCTGTGCCCTAGAGCTAGGAGCACTTGTAGGTGGCGCCTCCGAAGTCGATGCTAAGAAGCTCTATGAAGCAGGGATTTCCCTTGGGCTCGCCTTCCAGATCCAAGATGACCTCCTAGATGTCTACGGAGAAGAAGCGACCTTCGGCAAGCCCATCGGTGGCGATATCATCCATGCCAAGAAGACGCTCCTCCTACTTCATACGCTCGAGACACTCACGGAGGCTTCCCTTGAGAGGCTAGAGTCACTCCTCTCCCTAACTCCCGAGGAGCGTAAAGGGCAGGTAGATGCTGTCCGTGCACTCTATGACGAAGCAGGGACCCGCATTTTCGCCGAAGGAGAAGTCACTCAACTAACGACGAAGGCCTATCAGCAGATCGAGGCTCTCAGCCTACGTCCTGAGGGTAAGGCGCTCCTCATTCAGCTCTTCGACACCCTATCAGGGCGCACTAAGTAAGCCGACCATGCTTATTGATAGTCACACCCATATCTATGCGGAGGAGTTCGATGAGGACTTCGAAGCCATGCTCCAGCGAGCTGAAGAGGCAGGTGTTGTACAGTTTGTCCTTCCAAATACCGACGTCGAGAGCTGGGATCGGATGCTTCCTCTGTGCGAGCGCTATCCTAATCGCCTCTTCCCCACGATCGGCTTACACCCGACCTATGTCAAGGAAGACTACAAGGAACAGCTAGCCACGCTAGAAGCTCTCCTTCCCCAGGCACAAGTCTATGCTATCGGCGAGATCGGCCTCGACTATTATTGGGATACGACTTTCCAAGCGGAGCAAATCGAGGCTTTCAAGCATCAGCTACGCCTAGCCGACTCCCTCGATCTCCCCGTGATACTACATATTCGGGAAGCCTTTGCCGACGCCTTCAAAGTACTTCGTGAGCTGAATCTCCCGAAGCTACGGGGGGTCTTCCATAGCTTCACCGGCACCCGAGAGGAGCTAGAAGAAGCACTCTCCTTCTCCAACTTCTACGTAGGCATCAACGGCGTCTTGACCTTCAAGAACTCTAACCTCAAGGACTACGTCACGCTCATCCCTCAGGAGAGACTGCTCATCGAGACAGACGCTCCCTATCTCGCACCAGTGCCTAAGCGAGGAAAGCGTAACGAACCCTCCTTCCTTCCCTACACGCTGAGCTTCCTCGCCTCCTGCTATGAGATGAGCGATGAGAAGCTCATGCATATCACCAGCGACAATGCCCGTCGCCTCTTCCATCTCCCCACACGATGAAGTATATCCTCCCTATGCTCTTAGGTAGTGCCCTGATCCTCTCCTCCGCCAGCTGTGGTGGTAGCAAGAGCCAAGCACAAGCTACCGAGGAGCAAACACCCTCGAATCAGCGCCAGCCCGCAGCCTTTGATGCGGACTCAGCCTATACCTACATACAGAAGCAGGTATCCTTTGGCCCTCGCACACCAGATGCTCCAGGGCACGATGCCTGCCGACTATGGATCATCGATAAGCTCAAGGCATGGGGCTACACCGTCACTGAGCAGACCTTCCCGGGTAAAGACTACTATGGACGATCCGTCACAGGGACGAACATCATCGCTACCCTCACTCCCGAAGGTAACGATCGGCTCCTCCTCATGGCACACTGGGATACACGTGCTGTAGCCGACCAAGATCCCCTCGTCTCTAGTCAGGATAAACCGATCATCGGAGCGGACGATGGGGGAAGTGGTGTCGCTGTACTCCTAGAGCTTGCTCGCCAAGAAGCCTTACATCCATCGGGCAAGGCGATCGACTTTGCCTTCTTCGACCTCGAGGATGGAGGTTCATCAGGCGATGACAGCTCTTGGTGCCAAGGCTCACAATACTGGTCAAAGCACCCACATAGCTTGAGCTATAAGCCTCGCTGGGGCATCCTCCTCGATATGGTCGGAGCCAAAGAGGCTCGCTTCTATTGGGAGGGTCTCTCGAAGGCCTATGCTCGCCCTCTCCTTAGCACACTCTGGCAGGTCGCAGGAGAGCTCGGCTGGGGGCATTACTTCGTCCAAGCCGATGGGGGTACGATGACCGATGACCACGTAGCCGTAGTTCAAGATCTTGGCACCCCAAGCGTAGACATCATCAACTACGATCCTACCCGATCGACAGGCTTCGGCACCCATTGGCACACCCATGCCGATGAGCTATCCATTATTTCTACGGAGACCCTACGAGCTGTAGGGCAGACCGTAGCGACCACGCTTCGCGAGGAGCTTTAACCATAGATTAGATAACCTATGCCCACGATTAACGAACTACAAGACGAGATCATCGAAGAGTTCTCCGCTCTCGATGACTGGATGGATCGCTATGCCCTCATCATCGATCTAGGAAATACGCTCGATCCACTTCCTGAAAGTGATAAGACCCCGACGAACCTCATCGAAGGATGTCAAAGCCGAGTCTGGATCACAGCCTCCTTTGATGGCGAACGTGTACACTTCCGAGGTGAGAGCGATGCCCTCATCGTTAAGGGGATCGTCAGCCTGCTCCTGCGTGTCTTAGATGCACAGACACCCCAAGATATTCTCTCCTCCGACCTTTACTTCATCGAGCGTATTGGCCTAGCCGAGCACCTCTCCCCTACTCGCTCTAATGGGCTCGTATCAATGCTTCGACAGATGCGTCTCTTCGCTGCGACCTTCGCTCAACAAAGCTAACCGTCCCTTTATCCTATGCACTCCTATCTCAAGACAAGCCTTCTCGTCGTCGCCTCTGCGACAGCTCTCCTGACCGCTTGCTCTCCACGCACTCAGGCTACTATCGGAGACGACCTCCTCTCATTCGTCGATCCTTTCATCGGCACAGGAGAGCACGGCCACACCTTCCCAGGTGCTACCCGCCCCAATGCCCTCGTGCAGTTCAGCCCTGACACCCATCTCATCGGCTGGGATGCTAGCAGTGGCTACCACGACTCAGATAGCGTCATCCATGCTTTCAGTCTGACCCATCTCTCAGGGACAGGGATCGGTGACCTTGGCGATGTCGCTCTTCTTCCCTTCTCTGGAGAGGACAGCCTACGCCCCATCGCTACCTTCGACAAAGCGACCGAAGTCGCTTCCCCAGGCTACTACGCCGTCCAACTCAAGAACTTCGGAGTAAAGGCTGAGCTTACTAGTACCGATCGTGTAGGTTTCCTTCGTGCTAGCTATACCGATAGCACCGACCGCAAGCTCCTACTAGACCTAGGCCATATTCTCCAGCCTAACTGGGGGCACAAGGTCATGGGGAACGACTTCCACTTCGTCAATGACTCTACCCTCCAAGGGACATACTACACCAAAGGCTGGGCAGAGCATCATCAGCTCAGCTATACGATCCGCCTGGCTAGCCCAGTCGATAGTGTCGCTCTCTATCGTGATGGCCAGCGCCAGCAGATTCGCTCAGGCTTCTCTGTGACGAAGGATACGGCAGACCTCAAGCTACACCTTTATCTACCTGCAGGGAGCCAGCCCTACCTCGTGAAGATCGGTATCTCTGCCGTCTCTCCCGAGGGAGCTGCGAAGAACCTCGCTGAGGAGCTCCCCCACCGGGATTTCGATGCCGTACATCAGGAGAGCCGACGCATCTGGTCTGATGTCCTTAGCAAGATCACGATCGAGAGCCAAGACAGCGCCATCCTGAAGAACTTCTACACAGCACTCTACCATGCCCATATCGCTCCCTTCAACTATCAGGATGTCGATGGTGCTTTCCGAGGCATGGACAAGCAGATCCATCAAGGAAACCCAAAGGATGGACACTACACCGTCTTCTCTATCTGGGATACCTATCGTGCGCTTCATCCACTGCTCACGATCATTGACCCCGACCAAGCGCTCCGATATGGCAAGAGCCTCATCCAAGACTATCAAGAGGGCACGATACTTCCTCGCTGGCCTCTGGCTGCGAACTATACGGGATGTATGCCCGGCTACCACTCGGTCAGCATCCTAGCCGATCTCGTCGCTAAGGGGCTAGCTACGAAGGAGGATCTACGACTCTGGACAGAAGCAGCCGTGCGCAGCTCGGTATATCGGGAGGATCTAGCGAAGAAGTTCGCTGGCACTCGTGAGCTAGACCTCATCACGCGGCATCCGTACTACAAGGAGACGCTGGGCTTCGTCCCCGCAGACTCCATCCCCGAGAGTGTCAGCTGGGGAGTCGAGATGGCCTACGATGACTGGTGTATCGCCCGTCTAGCAGAAGCTGCAGGGCTAGATTCCATCCGTCAGGCCTACGACAAGAAGGCGCTCTACTACCAGCGCTATTGGGATCACGAGACCAAGCTCATGCGTCCCGTGATGGCTAATGGCCAGTTCCGCACGCCTTTCAATCCTCGCTTCTCCGCCCATGAGAAGAGTGACTATACTGAGGGCAATGCTTACCAATGGAGCTTCTATGCCCCCCACGACATGGAGGGCTTCCTCAAGCTCATCGGGGGCAAGGCCGTCCTAGAGCAGAATCTAGATACGCTCTTCACCACGTCTTCACGCATCGATGGAGCAGAGCAGTCAGGCGACATCACGGGGCTCATCGGGCAATATGCCCATGGCAATGAACCCAGCCACCATATCGCTTACCTCTATAACTACACTGCTTCGCCTCACAAGGGGCAAGCCATCCTTGACACCGTCCTACGCCACTTCTACAAGCCTACCCCTGACGGGATCATCGGCAACGAAGACTGCGGGCAGATGTCGGCTTGGTACGTCCTTAGCGCCCTTGGCTTCTATCAGGTTTGCCCAGGTAAGGCCGTCTATACGATTGGTCGTCCGCTTGTAGACAAGGCTACGCTACGCCTCAAGGAGGGAACCTTCACCATCCTAGTCAAGGGCAATTCGCCAAAGAACAAGTACGTGCAGTCGGCCAAGATCAACGGGCGAGACATCACCTCGACCCTCACCTTCGCCCATGCGGATCTTCGTTCAGGAGGTACGCTGGAGATCGTCATGGCAGATAAGCCTCGCAAATAGCATTTGAGCGACATCCTTCTATGAGTGACCTGCGCTAGCTTCCTCAGGGAGCTAGCGCAGGTCGTTTTCTGGGAGATTAAACCTCCTCGATTCCCTATCCAGCCACTTCCCAACTTCATTCCCGAGATGTCTGAGTTTCATTAGTTATAAAAGGATCCTCCGTGCCTAATCAAATAGGCGGGCGATTAGTAACGAAGTGTGAGCTTCATTAGTCATGAAATGAGCGTCTCGATCGTATGATTTCCCAAGACGGGGAGGAAGCCTCTTGATGCGGGGTGCTCTTCAGCTTGTTCAGTCGCATTTCCCCGAGATCAAGAGAAAAGTATCCCCACCTGTCATCCAAGCGACAGGTGGGGATGCTTCACTTGTGATGTCGAGAGGATCCTAGTGAGGATCCCTCTAGGCGATGCGTCAGCCCATCGTATAGGTATGGACACTTACCCCTTGAGCAGAGGGCAAATAATTGATACCCCACCAGCACATCTGTAGAAGGATGAAGGAGATGAATAGCCTCTGAACTCCCCCTCTAATCGCTGGTATTAGCGAGACTCACCTTTTCTAGTTCGAAGGGGGACATTGCCCTGCGAATGGGTATGTGGTCACTCTTGGAGTCAGCGCTTAGTATGGATTGGTGGATTTGAGTTCAGTAAGACCTCAAGGTTAGCCTTTCGTCGAGGGGTGGTTTGGGAACCCATGGTGGGTCGTAAAAGGGATACTACAGGAGGTGACCTTTCTCCCAGTGAAACGCCTCAAGATTCCTCGCCCAAACCATCCTGCCCCAATACGTATACGTTTCGAGCCTGAAACGTATACGTATTGATCACGAAGGGTATACCCGTTGTCCGCCAGGCTTATTCTTCCTAGCTTTGCACATCGTCAAACTCAAACAAATAGATCTTATGAAAATCGAAATCGGAGAATCCCTAGCCTTGAGCTACCTCAAGCACGTGAAGAAGTGCGTGATCTATCAGACAAACTGGAAACTATCAAGCTGGTGGTTGCAGGAGTTAGGGAAGCAGTCTCCAGCTGAAAAGCTCTATGATGAATTAAAAAAATCTTCGAGCAAGGAGAAAACAGCAGCGACAGATTTTGATGTTAAGGATGTCTTGACATCTGACTTTAGTCAGTTCTTAAAGCAGGCTGAGATCGATGCACTAGGAGTTGATAAAGACGGGAACGTATATGCCATAGATGTCGCCTTTCATGAGAGAGGGCTGGGGTATGGAAAAAAAGTCAATGCACGAGATCGTGTGATGAAGAAATTTGTGCGGTCTTATATGATAATGCTGGGCTGCTTCCCGGATCGAAAATGCACAATCATTTTTGCCTCTCCCAAAGTGGATAAGGCAAAGAATGATTTGATTAAACCAGCCTTTGATGCGTTGAGTAGCGATGAAAGATTTAAGGATACAGGGATTACGTTCGAATACATTGCCAATAAGAAGTTTGAGACTGATATCTTGACTCCCACTATTGAGGCAAGTAAGGATGACGCAGATACAAGTGAGCTATTCTTAAGAGCATACAAACTTCTCCATATGCCCTATGTTGATCTCAACCCAGAGGCAACGGAGACGGAGGTCAATGAGCTCGTCTCTCTTCAAGTTTGACCTTAAAATATAGAAGTGTCCCCACCTGTAGCTGAGGCTACGGGTGGGGACGCTTCTTTGTAGAGGCTTATGGGGGACTGTGTCCTTAGCCGAGGGTGTAGGTATGGACACTTACCCCTTGCGCAGAGGGCAAATAATTGATCCCCCACCAGCACATCTGTAGAAGGATGAAGGAGATGAATAGCCCCCAGAGCGCCACACGACGATAGCGGTCGGAACGCAGACGTAGGTGGATATAAGCCAGATAGGCGAACCATGTGGCAGCAGCCCATGTCTCCTTAGGATCCCACGCCCAGTAGTGTCCCCAAGCTTCCTTTGCCCAGAGTGCCCCGAAGAGGATACCGACGGTCATAAAGGCCCAACCCACTTGGACGAGGTTGTCGCAGATGTCCATCTCGTGATCATTGATCGGAGATTTCTTGAACCAGAGCAGGTAGGCAGACATCAACGCCGCAGCACCGAGCACAGCGTAGGCAAACATATAGACGATGACGTGCGGTGCGAACCAAGGACTCTGGAGCGCAGGCATGAGCGTCTTATTATGGATTTCGGGATTGACCAGATTAACCGTGGTAAACACACCCGCCAGCACTGTACTAAAGGCCAAGATCCAGGGATAACGCCAGCGTGAATAGACGATCAGCCCTGCCGAGGGAAGGAAGAAGGCATACCACAAGCGAGTCTCCCCCATCGTACGAAGAGGCGGACGCTCTAGCGAGAGCCACAGACCAAGGATAAAGGCAAAGTAGACGAGTAGCCCTGCAGCCGTAAGGAGATAGGTAGGAAGAGGACGCTTCTTCCAAGCTGTCCAAGCGCCACCTGCCCATAGGAGGAGAGCAGGGATAGCAAAGAATATGAAGGAATCCCAAGTCATAAGGATAGAATTGTAAGAGTTGGAGTCAAGATGCTAAAGGAGTCAATCATCCGCTTGCTGTACTTTGGCTCTATGGCTTTGGGGCAAGGCGAAAGTCCTCCCTTCGCTAGAGAAGGATAGCTTAGCGTCTCTTCTTCTGCGAGACAATAAAGGTAAGTATCGCACCTGCTAGGAGCAGATAGACACCGACATAAACAGCCGGAAGCCAAGGATCTTTGACGAGCTCAAAGGTACTGGTCTCACTCCAGCGTCCCATAGCTTCGTCGTAGCTAAGCTGGTAGATCTTCCATCCATCGACCGTGACGGGCTTGTTCACCTCGACGGTAGCGATGATATTCTTCTGTGACTCGGTATAGACATGGATACGTGATGCGTAGCGCTCCGGCTCACGACGAGCCATGACAAGACTCAGCTCCTTCGTCAGCTTCAGCTCTTGGAAGGGGAATAGGTAACTCCCACAAGTGACCCATCCGACCTGAGGCTTCCCCACAGGACGATCTCCCTCCATACGTTGAGCTTCGACGAGGAGCGCAGTGACAGCCCCCGAGGATCCCCAGGCGACATAGTTTGTCGTATCGGATGTGATGACGGGAGCTGCTAGAGGGAGGTTTTGACGCACACGGATACGCCACTGCAAGAGCTTCCCCTCACGAAAATGCTTATCGACAAGGACGATCTCGGGGTTCTTCGCTGGGATAGACTTCCCCGTTTGGCTATTGATTAGAAGGAGCTTGGGCGGATACTCATCGATCGTGAACTTCTCCAGCTGGATAGCTAGAGGGAGCTCGGTGAAGCCTTGTTCGTGAGTCGCACGCCACTCGGGCATATCCGTGGAAGCCTTGAGCTTCACTCGCTCCATATCCGCACTCCCTAGCGTGGCAGCGACGATAGCAATGAAGAGCCCCAAGTGTGAAAGGAGAGATGGTACCTCCCGTAAACGAAAATGTAAGATCTGTCGTAATGCTATCAGCCCCACAATACCAGCCAGACGCGCATAGATAAACACGAATGGCCAGAAGGAAAGCATGCGAGTCAGCCCAATCGGATCGATAGCACGCTCATAGGGAGCTACCTGACGAGTGAGTCCCATAGCCACAGTGAGCAGGGCAGCATAGACTAGTGTGGGGACAGCGGCCTCAGCTGTGAAGAGGAACGCAAAGAGCCGCACTCGGTGTCGTAGAGCATAGATGACGACGAGAGAGAGCAGGTAGAGGACGAGGAAGATGATGTTGATCGGGAAGGCAAAGTCAGACCAGTTGATCGGGCCAACAGTGAACTGCAGGAGCAGTCCAACGACGATCAGCCCAGCACCGGACACAAAGCCTTCTTTCATTTTCCAGATTGCATTGAACATAGGAAGGGAAAGGTTGGAGGAGAGAGGAAGCGCGGCGGCAGACGATGAGGTCTGTCGCCGCGTCATATAGAGGATATCAGATGTATCTCAAGCCTATGATGGAGGCTTAGAGCTCGATGAGCTTACCTTGCTGTTTAGCTGACTGAACCCACTTGGGCACAACCGTATTTAGGAACTCTGCCTTATCGGCCTGAAGCTTCTTCCCATCAAGACCGATGTATGCCCAAGCCTTTTCCTTGCTCGAAATGTCAGGCATAGGCACATCACCCGTAAATCCATGTCTCGCGAGTACCTTGGCGATAGAGATACGTGCTTCCTGAGCATAACCAAGGCTCTGCCCTAGGATACGTGTCACTTCCTGTGGTGCATGGAAGGAAGCTCCATGGCTAGCCACAGCGAAGTCCCAGCGCCACTGACTCTTGCGGATAGCTTGGAGAGCAGCCTTCATTTCAGGCTCTGTCGCTCCATTGTCCCAAGCATACTTGGCTTCGATATGAGCCTTAGCCAGCTCCTTCTCTACACGGTTACGGACGTCGTTAGCCATACGCTGACGTTCGTAGACATTCTGACGAAGGGTTTCCTCATCTTCACGGTGGCAGGTCTGACAAGTCTTGTCGATACGAGCCAGCGGACTTACGATCTGATGATCTGAGTACTTCACTCCTCCTTCGCTCACATAGGGCATGTGGCAGTCCGCACAGGAGACCCCTCGCTGTCCGTGGATACCCATACGCCAGAGTTCATAGTCTGGGTGCTGTGCTTTGAGGATAGGCGCACGAGAGAGCTTGTGGGTGTAGTCGGAGTAGTTCATCTCATCGTAGTAGGCCTCAATATCTTCGACGGTGAAGCCCTTATCGTGTGGGAAGGTGAGGTATTTGCCTTCACCCTTGAAGTAATACTCCGTATGGCACTGTGCACAAACGAGCGAACGCATATGCTGATGCGACTGCTGAGACACATCCTCACCTCGGCGAGCGAAGGCTTCAAAGAGAGCAGGGCGTGCAGGCTTGAGGTTCATCGTACGTGCATCGTGGCAGTCAGAGCAACCGATCGTATTGACGATCTCACTCCCCCACTGGCTCCAGGGAGCCTTGTAGAACTCAGCGATACCCTTTTCCTTCATCACACGGGGGACATCGGGGCTCTTACAGGTCCAGCAGGTCCCGGGCTGTATATCCTCCTTGCCATTGACACCAGGGGAGCCTGTACGAAGGATCTCACGCATGTCTTCGATGGCGTGCTTGTGCCCACGTGGTGTGTTATACTCCATTGCGAACGAGTAGCCAGCCCAGAGCACCACCATCTCGGGGCGTGCAGCGAGCACATCGACACGCTGGGAGCTATTGAATTCCCCTTTGTAAGTGGTATCTGCCGTCTTGGCCCACGTCTGATACTCTCGTGGAAAGTCTTCGGCAAACTTCTCGTTCTGTGAGACGATGGAATCCGAGAAGAGATGCTTGCGATTGTTATAGATGCTCACGACCTCAGCTCGACGCTCGAGGAGGGAGGAAACGATGAGTCCAAGTACAAAGACTACGACCATCGAGCCCCCAAATAGGAGCCATCCTTGCCAACGTTTTAATTGTTTTGCCATGATTCTAGGTTTCTTTTTACGTTGTTATTGTTCTGATATTGTTCTTTTGCGGTGATGGGGGTTACTTAACCATCTTCTGCAGCCAGGCGGGCACGGGTGATTCGGGAAGTGGCACCTCTGCCGCTGGGGTGGATGAGAGTGAGTTCATTTTGCCGTGGGCCACATCTCGATGGCAATCCCAGCAGGCTTTTCCAGCGTCACACTTGACGTCCATGTAGGTAATGCGTCCCGTGTTGACTAGTTCGGTGTTGAGGGTGGCATGGCAACGCACACAGTTCTCCATGATCACCTCTGCGCTCTCATCGATAGCACGAATAGCTTGGCGCTCTTGACGTGTGACGAACTTGTACACGTGGTTCATACCGTCCTTACCCTTGAAATAGTACTTGCGGAAGACGTTATCGTGCGGTACGTGGCAGTCGTTACAAGTCGTGTTGCGAGCGTGTGCCCCATGCATCCAAGTAGCGTAATAAGGAGTCATGATGTGGCAGTTGACACAGGCCGAGGGATCATCTCCTAGGTAGGTATGAAACCTAAGCAGATAGAGGAAGAGTCCCCCCAACCCCATCACGACCCCGCACACGAGCCAGAGAGCCACCTTTTGGCGGTAGCCTAGGCGAGGTAGTCGTCGTAGGAATCTGTTCATTATCATGAGGTTTAAGCGATAAATACACTACAAATATAATTAACTTTTCTTTGCCCCCTACACACGTCCTCTCTATCCTTTTCTTGGGAACTAATAGGCTGTCGTAACGCGATACTCTCAGAGTAGTAAGACATGGGCTTCTCCTCTCAGAATATAATCGAGGGGAAGTACAAAGAGAAAGTGAGCTAATAGATGAATCTTCAGCCCTTATCTTCTCCCTGCTTAATCCTCTCCCAGTCTCTTCCTGTTAGTTATTCCGAATAGTCAGGATAAAGCTGCTAACTTTGAACAACTAACATCATAACCAACACATAGCAAGTATGTATAAAGGATTTCAATTAGCGCTGGATACAAAAGCTGGTATCTTCAATAATAGTTTTTTTAATGTACGTAAGATAGAGGCTACAACCTTTTTAGCTCGAATCGTACCAAAATGAACAACGTTATAGATCATTATAGTCGTCTGAATATCTGGTTCCTATACAGCCTTCACCCTCTATAACATCTAACTACATTCGTATGTAAATTATAGAACCCCAAGCCACGCCATTTAAGCCAGAATATACGGGACACCTAAACTTCTGCATCAATGTGGTGGACAATACCCTCCGTAGGAAATACAACAATAAGACCATCGGCTTGTTCCTCCGTGATGATACAGACAAAATGGTGACTCAATAGGCACACTCAGGCTACCTACCAATTGGCGTTAGCGATTATCAACTAACAAAGACTATGCTCAATAATCTAAAATCAGATATATTTGTAGCTGAAGAAGAGTTATTCAAAAAAGCTATGTAGCCAACTATTTTCTAACAAAGTATCGGCTCCATACACTTGAATAACTCGGTGGCGTATTTGTAACTAACTTCATAATAAACTATGATTCAAAGATTTTTTCACCCAGTAGGCCAAGGTGCATTTTACTCTGAAAGACACCTGTTCCACAACATTAATATTAATATTAATATTGTGTATGACTGTGGCACAGAGTACAAGAATAGAAATAACACAGACATAAAAAATGTAGTTAGGCAGAGTTTTAGCGAAGACGATGTAATTGACATTCTCTTCATCTCACATTTCGATTTTGATCACATCTCGTTAATTGATACGCTGAGGAAGACGGTCAAGAGAATCAAACGGGTTGTGATACCTCTGCTCCAAAAGGGAGAAACGGTTGTCTTATACAACGTGTATAAGGCTTTAGGTGAATACGATTTAGCTCAATTAGTAAACGAGCCTAATAAATTCTTTGGAGAAGGAACTCAGATAATCGAAGTAAAGCCACACTCTGAGGGAAATATTGAAGAGGGAAATATCATTAATGTGTCAGAAAGACCTGACATTAAAGAAGTACCAAGCGGTACTGGACTAACCATAAATAATCTCAACGACTGGGTTTACATTCCCTTTAATTATAAATATGAAAGAAGAAGCGAAGAGCTTCTTTGCAAGTTAAAAGATCAGAAGATTGATGTTGAGCAGTTAAAAGATCAGAAAACTACCGGAACTAATTACATTTTAGATCCAAAGGTCATTGAGAAGATAAAAGTTGCCTACGAAGAAATCAGCGGCAATATTAATGAAAACTCTATGTTCTTATATTCAGGCCCACTATATAAAAAGGATATACATTTCTGGAGAGGGAGATGTTGGCTTAAATGTTTTTACTGGGAGCACCCCTATTATTCTCCCTATCATTACAATACACATAGAGTTGCCTGCCTATACACTGGGGATGGCGATTTAAATGAAAATAAAGTGGATGTAAGAAGTATATATAATCAGTATTGGGATTTAATAGGAACAATACAGATTCCACATCATGGGAGCCTACCGTCTTTTAATGCAAACATTTTTTATGATGAGTATTTCATATGCCCTATTTCTGTAGGAAAGAAAAATTCATATGGACATCCATCTCAGAAAGTTATTAGTGAAATACTTTTGCATGAAAGTTATCCTATACTAGTAACAGAGGATATTGATAGCACCTTCGTTGAAGTAATAACATGCGACTAGATGCTCTAGGATTAAATATTAATCAAGCAAAATCACTCTAACAGGTTTAGCTCATTTATTATCATTGCCTGAGGAGTCGCTTCATCCATGTACCTCCCCCCCCCCGATATTGCACTAGGGTTTCCATCTCTATCCACAATCTCTTAATAATTCATAGCTTAATCATGTAAGAATATGGAAGCATTATTCAAGGAATCAGACTTCGACTTGATCGCCAAGTATGCAG
>ERZ773010.268-NODE-268-length-38975-cov-4.143679_pt1 | contig 38975 bp, 22 predicted proteins | sample MGYA00580842_ERZ773010 | MGnify/ENA primary metagenome ERZ773010 (study PRJEB29015, sample SAMEA2737982) | human oral metagenome | biome: human oral; feature: human-associated habitat; material: dental | place: China | collected 2107 ... | reverse complement strand
GTTGCATTGAAATATAGAGCAGAAGATAAGAATCCAATACTGCTAACATCAGATAACCTCTTACAATCGAAGGCGCTTGGTCTAGGCATAAAAACAATATCTTTGCAAGATTTTCTTTCGGAAAGAAGGTAATACAACGTAAATCCACTATGACGCTACAAGGTGTTCTTTATTTGAAGTTACCATCGTCATAGTGGATTATGCCGCCCTATATGTATAACATGCAGGAGATGGTTTGTAAGTACACATAGTAATTGCAAGTTCTGTTCCAATGTTTTTATTCAAAGTACACAATAATACATCCTTCCTTGATGGGAATTTGGGGTGTAATTAAGGGTGTAAATCGCATAACCTGCTGATTTACACCCTTAATTGCGGAGAGAGGGGGATTCGAACCCCCGATACGCTTTAGGCGTATACAAGCTTTCCAGGCGTGCCTCTTCAACCACTCGAGCACCTCTCCTTTACTATTTCGGCTGCAAAAGTAACATATTTTATTGATGTGTGCAACACATTGACGAAAAAACTGTGGAACAGAAGCTTGGCACATCACATATATTGGCATAAAAAGGAGAAGAGGAAAATATGACAGCGACCACTTAGTAAGTATAATCGAAAAGATTCGTGAAATATGTCGATTTGTTATTTCACACAAGCAATGAATTATAATTAAACTGCTCATAGCGTATAGAACATTTCAAAAAGCAACAATCAAGCCATTAATAGGCGTTAATATGACATTTCTGTTTGTTAAATTGGGATAAAGAAATGCGTAGAAATTGTTGTTTTACAATATTTGCCCCTATATTTGCATGCGGAAAGCTAAGACAAGACAAAAATAGTAATTCAAAAAAAGAAAGACAATGAAAAAGTATTCAAAGTACATCATTGGCGGATTATGCGTGCTTTCTGTTGCATTCTCTGCCAGCTCGTTTATGAAGGTTAATGCAGCCTCTGCATCGGCAGCCGTGCCTGCTCAACCAGTGGACCTTACTTTTGCCGCTGAAAAAGCACTGCCCGCAGTTGTGCATATTCGGTTCGTTCAAAACTCTAAGGTGCAAACCGTTGAAGTTCAAAGCGACCCATTTAGCGATTTCTTCAGCGACCCGTTCGGTTTCTTCGGTAATCCTGGACAAGGCAACGGTGGAAAACAAAAGCGACAAGTACAAACACCCAAGCGTGAAGCAACAGGCTCGGGCGTCATCATATCGGCAGACGGATATATCGTTACCAATAACCACGTGGTAGAAGGTGCCGACCAACTAACCGTTACGCTGAACGACAACCGTGAGTTTTCGGCTCGCATCATCGGTACAGACAAAAACACCGACTTGGCTCTTATTAAGGTAGACGGTAAAAACCTGCCTACCCTACCTATTGGCGACTCTGACAAACTGAAAGTTGGCGAATGGGTGTTGGCAGTTGGTAACCCCTTCAACCTTAACTCCACCGTTACGGCAGGTATCGTTAGCGCCAAGGCTCGTTCGTTGGGCGGCAACCCAATTGAGTCGTTTATCCAAACCGACGCTGCCATTAACCAAGGTAATTCGGGTGGTGCGCTGGTCAATACGCAAGGCGAATTGGTGGGCATCAACGCCATGCTCTATTCGCAAACGGGTTCGTACAGCGGATATGGGTTCGCCATTCCCACCACCATTATGAATAAAGTGGTGGCCGACATCAAGCAATATGGAAGTGTGCAACGTGCTTTTATGGGTATTAAGGGTGGCGACGTGCGCGTCTATCTGGATGTTGAAAAGGAGAAAGGAAAGGAACACGACCTTGGAACAAACGAGGGTATCTATGTTGAGAGCGTAGAAGACGGTGGCGCCGGATCAGCAATCGGCATGAAGAGTGGTGACGTTATTGTGGCCGTTGACGGTAAAAAACTCACCAAGATGGCCGAATTGCAAGAAGTGCTTGCAAGCAAACGACCTGGCGACAAGATTTCTATCACTTACCTGCACAATAAGAAAAAGACTACTGCTTCTGCAACATTGAAGAACGCACAAGGCAATACGAAGGTGGTTAAGACGGCCGACCTAGACATTCTTGGTGGAAACTTCAAGGAGATTACCGCAGAACAAAAGAGTCAATTGAACATCACCTCGGGTCTAGAAGTTATCAAGGTGAACAACGGCGCTCTAAAAGACGCTGGTGTTGCCAAAGGGTTTATCATCCAAAAGGTTAACGACCAAATGGTGAAATCTACCGACGACTTGCAGAAAATTGTAAAAGAGGCATCAACAAGTAAAGATCCTGTGCTATATATCCAAGGCATTTACCCCACAGGCAAGAAAGCTTACTTCGCCGTTATGGTTGGCAACTAACGCCCATTTGCGACATTAACCATACGCGTCAAGGTGCAAACAGACCTTTGTAAAAGGCAATAGCACCATTATCCTGCACATAAAACGGAAGCATTGCTTCTAAATATGGAGTGCGCAAAGGGATTTTCCTAAGATTGATGTCGCTAAATTTAAAGACTTAAAGAGCCATATTTCTCTCATTGTTTCGAGAGATGTATGGCTCTTTTTATAAGAGGAGTATTGGCCGACGAACTAACCTGCTAACGAGTAAAGAAGCTGACAAGCTGGTCAATTAACGTCATTCTAGAATTGGCAAACCAACCAACTGACAAGCTAGCAAGTTGAATTCGTACAGAATTAACTGCAAGAAGCCAACACACCCACAAAGAAATAACGTTGAAAGCGAAGCTGCCATATCTGGCAAGCCTCGCTTTCTTCCAAAATAAAAATTCAATAGGTTATGTTTGAGTATGGTGTTCTAAATAGCTTCCGCCTCATCGCATTAGCCCCAAATTTCCCAAGAATCGTCCATCAGGTCTTCGTCTTCTTCGTCAAAAACACCACCCTTTGCATCTCCATCATTAGATTGATGTCCCGAATTTTGCAACATCAGCATCGATTCATACATTGTCGTTGCAATTTCAGACATCGGCTTAACATAATTCGTCTTCATAGCTTATCCCTTTCTTTATTGTACTGATACCTTTACACCATTAATTACATACACTCCTGAAGCCACAGCAACTCGCTTCGTTTCATTAGCTTTCAAGTTCAACTTCGCCACACTCATGCCGTTAACACCAAATATTTCTACCCGCTGAGCTCGCTTTGCACAGATAATTAACATGCCATTTGCGGTCGTTACAGCAAGATCGGCATGTGCTTTAACACTGTTAATGCCGGTGGTTTCACCATTCTCGCCAAACACGACATTGAAAGTAGCCATCTTTGCGCCTGAACTGCTAACAAACGAATAGTAAGAACGGAACGGTCTAATGTTCACCTGTTTCGGGTCGGAAGGCAAATTCAAAGACGAATAATACTTATTATTAGCGAAATAGAACACTTGTTGCACTTGCGCGCCACAGTAAGTACCACGATTTTCAAACACATAGTTTGTTCCGTTGCCAGTTCCCTTTGCCTTTTCGCCTGCTAGATAGACCTTATTCTTATGTTCAGTGGTGGGCAAAATGTCTGCTCCATATTGCAAAGCAACAAACGACTGACCGTCTTTCGGCACATACTCGTCGCTAACCAATACCATATAAGGCTTATTGGCTTCGGTGGTTGGCCCCGTAACTTTAACGAAATGGGCCTCGCCATCAAACTTCATATAGTCGTAGCCCTCTTTTTGTTCAGGACTAACAGATAGACAATTATCGGGCTGCATAGTGTAAACCTCGAACGAACAATCATCACCTCGGTTAACATGTTTACCATCCGTCAAGGCCAAAGTAAACGGCAACATCAACGTAGCCTTCTTTGCCTGACCGTTTTTACCCGATAATTCGCGTACGTATCGTGCATAATTAGCCGCATCTACACGTATCTTATAGGGCGAATAGAATGGCTGCTTGTCGGTAAGAATAATGTTACGCGATGCCTTATAGGTTCCACCTTCTTCGGCATAAGCAAAGTTATCGTCGGCGTGGGTTGTGTTCTTGGGCAAGAAAATCAGTGCATTCTTCGCCAACGCGTTCTTCAATGCATCCCAAGAGTCGGCGTTTGTTGAATACGTTCCCTGCATCTTACGACCCATATCCACATAAAGCAACCTATCCATAGCAACAGGCACGTTGCTTCCTCCAGCAGCAATGGCAACCTCCAACTGCTGTTTCACCGCTTCAATAGAGCTGTATCCCAAGTTGCCGTCGGCATCTTGCGATGTGATTGTAGCACCATAAAACGCGCCATTCTCTTCATTGCCATAGAACGAATTGTCGTACACGCGCTCGAATGTTACGCTCGGCGTGTAGGTTCGTGCCACCAAGTGAATCTCCATATCGTAGTAAGCGTAATAGCGATGTTGGGTTGCTGTGGTGGGCGCGATATTATAGCGCGTCTCGTCTGTTGTGAATACAAAGGCGTTTGTCTTATAATCCTTGTTCTCTTCTGTTGGCGTCATCGTCACATTGGCAAACGTTCCACCCGCAGCAGAATATGCCTCTAAGGTAAACGGATATTCCTTGAGAGACGTTGCAATGGCCATCTTGCTCACCTCATCGGCATTGTTAAACTTAAATGCCTTTGTTCCTGCCGTCGCCACATACACTTTCTTCGTATAATCGTAATCTGCTGCATAGTCGGGATGACTGTAAATATTGTTGTTCGAGTTGCCAAACAGGTTATAATATTCGGATTTCACAAAGCTGTAACGTGCATTTCCGTGCGTCGTTCCATCGTGATAAGTGTTGTCGGCATACTTACTTTTCAGATTTTCGAAGGTGAAATTGCAAGCCGTATTCAGCCAATCACGAGGGATGTAGAAGTAAAACACACCACCGCCCACACTGAAATCGCTCGAGACAAATTCGCGAGAAATCCTCACGTCACCATGATTACACATCAGCTCCATGTGATTAATGTATGGGTCTAGTGCCTCTAACGTCAGCTCGAGGTCCACTAAACCAGCCCCACCCACAACCTCCAACTTAACGGCATCATTGTTCAAGCCAGTCAAATTGAAGCTGCCAGCTTCTGTTACATTAATTTCTGTGGCGTTTTTACCTGTCTTATCATAAACTTTTAGCGTGTAAGGCCTTACGGGCATTGCTGTGTTTGGCGCGTAGTTTACCTTTGCAGCAGTGATACGATAATGCAAGGGCACCTCGTTTTGTTGTTGGTCCACCGTCCCTATAGGCGTTTCGGCAAAGTAAGTTTGCCCCGGTTGAATTTCGAAATAATAGTTCTGCCCGCTCTTTACACTTTTGATGCTGCGGTTTCCCATAGCGCTGCCTGCACTCCGATTATCCAACGGCAAGTTCTGGTCTACGCTCGCCTTCTCATAAAACAAAGCCTGAGCCAACAAATCTTTCACTTCCCTATACACATAGCTTTGACGGGTTACGCCTGTGTATGTGTTTTGGCTAATCCTTCCAAGGTCTACCTTTCCCGTCGCAAAGGCACATTGAACTACACTCGTTCCCGTTTGGTCTTCTTTTTGTGGAGCAACAGAAATTTTAAAAGGCGCTTCGGGGGTGAAAGTAAGCTCTACATACTTCAAGGTTACGCCCACATAGTGTCCCCGAATATGCGTAGTGGGATGGTTGGCAATCTTAAAGTATAGGATATTACCCATGTCGCCAGGGGTCATGCTAGTGCGTTCAACCGTATATTCTGTATTACTTACGTTCTTTTGCAAGTCGCAATAAAACCCCGCTTTGAAGTCGAATGCAGAAGTAGTCTCCCCGAAATAAAAGTTATGGGTATGCTGAATATTAAGCGCTTTACTTCCATGTCCAAACGTACTTACATTGTTTTGCACAATAATCTTATAGCCCGTAAACCTATAACCTTTGGGTAAGGCAAGCGTCATGTAGCCATCTCTAATTGTGCCACCAAACAACTGAATACCTTTATCTACGCCCGCGTTATACAAGTTGTTGGCATGCACCGCCAACTGACCATTAGGCGAGAGGTCGGTTAGGTCTGAAACGGTCATCGTGAGCGGTAGTTGGAAATGCTTCCAAGTGGCAAATCCGCCTGCGCCGAAGCCTGTTTCGGTAGACCCACCTTCATAAGATGTTTGCGAACAAATCATGCTTCCTGTCTTTTCACTTACCGTTACGTTCTGTGCCTTTCCTGATATACAATTGATAAAGACACCCAGCAAGAGCGCAGCAATAAATTTGCCACCCCCTTTTACGTGTAAAAACATTTTTCTCATAACACTCGTTTTTATTACATTAATGTTGATAAATATAATACTTTTAGCGTTTTAAACGCTGTGGTAACAAAGCTTTCAATAGATATTTTTAAGCTACTTGCACATCATTAGGTTTGCATCGGTCATCTTGAAAAAGTTATCGCTGAACACGTAGCCTTTGCAATGGTGGGGCGCAGACCTTTATCAATACTACATAAACCACACCTATTCAATCACAAAAATAGACCTAATCACTGGTTTACTAAAACTATCGGCAGCACAAAATTGCGCAAAAGCACCTAAAACACAACGCAAAACAACGCAAAAGCACGAATAAAAACACTAAACTTTAGTGAAAACGCAGTTGAAACAGCAAAGTTTAAACACTAAACGCCATCCCTTTTAAATAAATTTTTATATCTTTGCGATAGATATAGCGATGTTTCAAACCTCGAGATTGTGTACTACCTAAACTACAAAGCCACAATCAAAGAGACTTATATATATGGTGCGCCAGTAATAGAAGCAAGTAAAATGCGCACAGAACAATGTTCCACTACGGGATAACTCTTCAAGCATAAACAAACAAACAACAAACGACTGCCGAATTAGAAATATTAACCACAAGATGAAAACAAATGTTTTAACCGCTCGATGCGAACGGTTTATCAGTTCGCATAGTGCCGACAGGGAAGAACGGATACGCTTTATCGTGTTTTTCACAGGCGCTTTACAACTCACCATCTTCACGTTGCTAAACATTGTAGGTGCAATCGGCATCAGACATCACTTCTTACAAGCTGTGGCTTTTGCCCTTCTAGCCCTTTGTATATCGATGGTTGTGCTCTATCTTCGGCGTACACTCACGCTCATCCAAGCCTTTTCTGTCTTCGCCATCTGTGCCCAACTGCTCGAAATGGCACGCATCGGCTTTCTTGCCCTCGCTAAACCGCAGGGCTACGAAGCCATGATTATATATTACCAAATAGGCTCTTACACCATTCTGCTCTACCTCACGCTGGGCTTCGTGCCCAAAACGCCCTTCATCTCAACGGCATTAAGCATTGCCACGCTAGCCTTTACCACATTTTATTACCACGCAGCCATAGACATTCAAATAACCATTCTCTTCACATTGCTCAGTCTTTTTACCTGCGCTTTGGCACATATCAGCCAACGGGGCATGCAGGGCATACAACAAGAGAACAAAAATTATCAAGCCACCCATAACTCGATACTCAAGGCTTTCAATATGCGTCAAAGCGAATTGATAGCCTATCTGCAACTATGTCGCACCAAAGAACCCGGCAGCAAGAACATAGACTTACTTTTAAACCAACTCGACGAGCAATCGAAACATAACCTTATACACGCCGCCATGGCCTTAAAGAAAAAGCGCGAGGCCCAACAGCTTGTCCTAAGCAAAAGCTTTCCAAGCCTCTCGCATACCGAACTTGAAGTGGGGCGCTTAGTGGTTGAGGGCAAAACGTTAAGCGAAATTGCAGTAATCATGGGTAAGTCTACCACCAACATCAGCACAGTGCGCGGGAACATTAGAAAGAAATTGAACCTGCTACCTAACGAAAACCTTGAAGAAAAACTAAAAGAATTGGCCATGCCTATGGCAAAGATGGCCGCAATTAGCTTTTAGGAAAGGGAATAAGCGTTAGGAAAATAAGCAGAGATATACCTACAAACGGGATATCACATCACGGCTTAACCATTGCTATTTACTAACTTGCAAATCGCGTTCAATCAGATCTTGCCAAGTAGCTTTTCAAAAATGAGATGTTTCCATACGTGTGGTACTTCTGTTCCAACTAAGTTGGAATGCTGTTCCACATTAAATGGAATACTGTTCCACATGACATGGAACAAGATTCCATCTTAGCTGGAACAAGACGAGAGTTCTGAAAGCTATGTTATTGAGCTTTCTAAATGGATTGCAAACACTTGCCTATCGTTCTCTTTGGATAAACACCAAACAGTGAAATAGTACACAAACCATTCACGACACACGCTGCTGTAAGAGTGTCAAAAGTTCGTCGCGCCTCTCACAACTAAACACATGTATGCGGTTTGAGGTATGTACCACCAACATTTGGTCGCTGTTTTTCACATACGCCCGATACTTACCCAAGGTGCGATTATAGAACAAGCCATAATGACCAAAGAAGAAAGAGATGCCCCAAAGGCGCAAGTCTAAGCCTATTTCGTCTTTGGTTTCCACCTTGGTGATGGTGTTCAGCGGTATGCGAACCTTGCCTATCTGTCGGTGAATAATAAGTGTGGTATCGTTTAACGTTACCTTGCGTATCTGTATACAAAAGGCATAGAGCACCACAAAAACGCAGGCTGCGAATATAAGCAGGTTGGTGAAGAAAGCTCCTGACCCAAAATCGCTACGAACCATTCCGCCCATGCAGGCCATAAAAGCACCATGCATAAGCACCATAATGATAACGGTGGTAGCAAGCACAAACTTTGAGTAGGGCGAACGAAATGTGTATGTATCCATTTTTATATTTTGTATTTGGGGAAGTTGGATGTATAGGATGGTTGGTTTAAATCTCGCTTAGTTCTAGCCAGCGCATACTTTTCTCGTCTAGTTCGTCTTTTAGTATGGGCAATCGCTTGCTTTTCTCCGTTATTTCATCAACCGACAATGCGCCACTAGAAAGCTGCGCCTCTATTTCTGCTTGTTCGGCTTCAAGCGCGGCAATGTCTTTTCCCAGCTGTTCGAACTCGATTTTCTCCTTATAGCTTAGCTTGCGCTTGGTCTCATTGCGATAGGCGGGTTTCTCTTTCTTCTCGGCAGGTGCGGCCTTGACCTCTGTCTGCGACGACAGTTGACTCCATTGGCGATATTGGGTATAGTTGCCAGGGAAGTCTTGCACCTCTCCCCCACCCTTGAACACCAAGAGATGGTCTACCACCTTATCCATAAAGTAACGGTCGTGGCTAACAATGATAACGCAACCAGGAAAATCTTGCAGATATTCTTCAAGCACTTGCAGCGTCTTTATGTCCAAGTCGTTGGTGGGTTCGTCTAGTACAAGGAAGTTGGGATTACGCATCAGCACCGTGCAAAGGTAAAGTTTTCGCTTCTCGCCACCACTCAACTTATATACATAATTGTATTGTTCTTCGGGCGAAAACATAAAATGCTGCAAGAATTGGGACGCCGAAAGATGGCGACCGCCACCCAAATCTACATACTCGGCAATGTCGGTTACGATGTCTATTACCTTCTTTTGCTCGTCAAATTTCAATCCTTCTTGCGAGAAATAGCCAAAGCGAACGGTTTCGCCTATGTCGAAACGCCCGCCGTCGGGCTGTACCTCGCCAAGCAACATTTTGATGAACGTAGATTTACCCGTACCGTTATTGCCCACGATACCCATCTTCTCGAAACGTGCAAAGTTGTAATAAAAGTCGTGAAGGATAACTTTTTCGGGCGACCACGCTTTGGAAACATACTGGCATTCGAATATTTTAGAGCCAATATAAACGTTGCTGCTTTTAAGGCGCACTTGCCTTTCTTCTATGCGCTGTTTGGCCTTGGCCTCCAGTTCGTAAAATGCCTCTTCGCGATACTTAGCCTTATGTCCGCGCGCCTGTGGCTGTCGGCGCATCCAATCTAGTTCGCGCCGATACAGGTTGTTGGCATGTTGCACCTCGGCACGTGCATTATCGAGTCGCGCTTGCCGTTTTTCCAAGTAATAGGCGTAGTTACCTTGATAGGTGTAGATGGTGTTATTGTCTAACTCGATTATCAAATTGCACACACGATCGAGAAAATATCGGTCGTGCGTAACCATAAGCAAGGTTTTGTTACCACGCGAAAGAAATCCTTCCAACCATTCTATCATCTCCAAATCAAGGTGGTTGGTGGGTTCGTCTAATATCAGGAAGTCGGGCTCGGTTATAAGTGTGTTGGCCAACGCCACACGCTTTTGCTGACCTCCGCTTAGTTCGCCCATGGGCTGGTTCAAGTCGGCTATCTTCAGCTGCGTAAGTATCTGCTTGGCTTTAAGCACCTTTTCCTCGTCGCCATGATGGTTAAAACAGGCGTCGAGCACTGTTTCCTTGGGGTCGAACGTGGGCGATTGCACCAAGCAAGCCACACGCAAGCCATTGCGATAGATAACCTCGCCGCCGTCTTTACCCTCTTCGCCCATCAATATAGACAAGAGCGTAGATTTCCCCGTTCCATTTTGGGCAATCAGTCCTACTCGCTGCCCCTCGGCAACAGAGAACGAAATGTTTTCAAACAGCACCTTCGCACCAAATCTCTTGGTGAGGTTCTGCACGTCTAACACAGGTTTTGGGTTTGCCATAAGCCTTTATTGAGCCTCTATTTCCTTATTTATTTCGTCGATATAATTAAGCAGTTCTTCACGACCGATGCGCTTTTCGGAGCTGGTGATGAAATAAGGTGGCTGCTCTTCCCACGAGTCTTCCAACTGTTTCATCCACTTCTCGGCATTCTGTTTAGCCTTTACCAAGCCCAGTTTGTCGGCCTTAGTAAATACGATGGTAAAGGGAACGCCACTCTCGCCAAGCCAATCGATAAACTCGCGATCAATCTTTTGCTGTTCGTGCCTGATGTCGATTAACACAAAGAGGTTAACCAGCTGTTCGCGTTGAAGGATGTAGCTAGAAATCATTTGTTGCAATTTCTGCTGCACGGTTTTAGACCTCTTGGCAAATCCATAGCCAGGAAGGTCTACCAAATACCACGAATCGTTGATAATAAAATGATTGATAAGTAGTGTTTTGCCAGGCGTGGCCGACGTTTTGGCCAAGCCCTTATGGTTGCAAAGCATGTTTATGAGGCTCGACTTGCCCACATTTGAACGGCCGATAAAGGCATATTCTATCTTGTTGTCTTTGGGGCAAAGCCCAATCGACGGGGCTGAAAGGGTGAAAGCCGACTTCTTAATGTCCATAAGTTCAATGATTTTTTACCTTAATATATAAGGGTGATAAAAGTTTATGGGGGCGCTTATTCTCTGCAAGTAGCAAGAGGCGATGCTCCATATATTCACAAATGGTATTGTGAGCTGCACTTTATCGGCATGCGATACAGGCTTCTACTACCATCATATTTATATGCAAAGTTAGTGAAAACAATTGGTTTTCTTGCTTTTCGGATAGAAAACATCGTGCAAGGAGGTAGCGATCGACCATCGGTTTGCATAACGATATAGACAAAAGCCATTGCGATGATAGATAAAAACAATACGAAAAACATTGAATACTAAGAATAAAAGACTAACTTTGAACAAGATAAAAAGGTAGACATGACCATTCAATACATCATCATCACTATCATTATAGCCATTGCCATTGGGTACGTGGCCTATAAGATATACGAAACCGTTACCGATTCAAACAACCCTTGCGGGGGTTGTAAGGGCTGTTCTATGAATCAGCAGCAAGCCGACAATGAGCCATCGGACAAGAAAAAGCCTACGTGCGACCATAAAATGTAGAAAACATTTGGTTTTCCGAATAATTATCTATACCTTTGCATCGCATTTAACAAAAGGGTACCTTGGCCGATCGGTTAGGTAACGGTCTGCAAAACCGTGTAGGGCAGTTCGACTCTGCCAGGTACCTCTACGAAAACGGGAAAGTTCAATAAAGAACTTTCCCGTTTTCTTTATGTACGGCTTTAAAGTATAAGGAAGTTTGGGGGTTAGTAATAGCCAAACTCGGGCATTGTTCAGTTGCAAGCAGAATATGGATTGCAGCATTGGTCAACAGGAGCAATCCACCCTTCTTTGGTAACATTCGCTTCCTTTGTCTTTATTTTTAACCAATCATCGCAACAATCCGTTATAACGTATAGGTCGCCCCAACAAGGATGTTCGATGTAACAAGACGCTTCAGAATTGATATCAGGGCGTTTATAAAGCCTTATACGCTCTGTTGTAGCTGGATTTATCCCCAATAATCTTAATGGTATCCAACCTGATTGAATAAACGCAGAATCGGCATTGCTTGCTATCTCTACATGAGCAAATTCATTTTTTGTAGCGTTGATTGTCAAAATGGGATAGTCCTCGGTTATCGTGTCATTAATGATAGAGTCAACTGGTGTGCTGGCTGTTGTGGGTTGATGGTATAGATAAACGTATGTTTGAACAGGTTTTAATAAGCAGCTACCTCGACATGCTTTATCATTAGTAACACAACTAAAGACCCCACAAACAATGATTGCTGATAATATTAGAGACGTTTTCATTTCTCAAATTGGGCTATTATTTTTTTAAGACTCTGCCGATAAATCATATCACTACAATCTACTATTAGAAAGTTTGACTATCTTCCTTGTATCAAGTTTAAGCGGTTCCGTACAAACTTTTGATCTTATTGGGTATATATAAGCATTTCCCTTATCAATATAGAAGCAATACTTGGCTTTTTGTTCAAATTCAGCCATGCAATCAATATCGTAGATCTCTGGCATAATTTGCTTCAAGTAATTAATAAAAGTTGGTGTACTAATGATTTCGCACAAGTATATTGCACCATTTTGTTTATATAAAGTATAACTCTTTATTGAAATATCAGAGGCGCCAGTCTGTTCATTCTCTGTAAACTTGTAGGCAATAAAACTTAGATACTTACCTTTACAATAGGTTTTGACCTCTATGCTTAATTCGAGAGCCCAGTCTTCATAAATCTCATTATATATTTCTTGGCACTCTATTTTAATACTACTTTTCATGCGAGCCTCCCTGTTCATTAAATCCTTGTATCTGCATGACCACTCCTTTTTTCAATGAACAACAAACAGAATTGATACGCATTTACCATAAAACATCACAGAGCAATGTGTTCTCATGAACGATTAGGCATTATGCCAGTTAGTTCAATCCAATATAAATCACTAACCATTGGGGTATCTGCCCTATGCCTTAGAACGGATACCCAATGGCCAAATGCAGACTTTGACTATTCTTAAAGCTGCCCATATTGTAGAAACCACTCTTGTAGGGGACATGGATACCAATACCCCAATCTACACGAATAACAAAGAAATCGAGATCGTAACGTAGGCCGATGCCTGTTCCTAGGGCCATGTCTTGCACTAGACTCTTTGCTTTAAACGTTGAATTTGGGCGCTCGGTAGAAGAGTGCATCGCCCAAACGTTGCCCGCATCAAGATAAATAGCCCCATAAAGGCTACCAATAAGGCGCGGACGATATTCTAAATTGAACAAGAGTTTGATGTCGCCCGTTTGGTCAAGATAAGAGTTTGTGCTTGCCGTGGGATAATAGCCACCTGGACCAATACTGCGAGCGGTGAACGCCCTTATGCTATTTGCACCGCCAACATAGAACTGCTCGCTATAAGGAGCTTCAGTTGCATTGCCATAACTCCATATCGCGCCTGCCGATACATGGGCAACAAGCTGCGAATGAGGGTTTAATTTCCATATCTTACGCCACTCGGTCTCTAGCTTAAAGAAATGCGCAAAGGGGTTCTTAAACATCGTCTTATCCTTCTCGTTCCATTTCTTACCAGCCGCCATATAAGCCAACGACAAGATATTAGAGGCTTCGCTTAACGTGGTTTGCCACCAAATGGGATGTCGATAGCGCGACGGACTGTTGTAAATGTAGCTGTAACGCATCTTAGGAATGAACACATCCTTCATCGTTACCTTCAAATATGGGTTGGCGTTGAGGATGGAATCAAAGGTGGCAGTATGGCTCGTCATATAGTTGTATTGCAAGGAGATGGGCGAGAACTGATGCATCGAGCGTTCGGAGGTTTGCACATTATAAGTGAGTTCGCCCGAAACTATGTGGCGTTTAAAATAATTACCCCTGCTGATGACACTCGAAGAGACCTTGATAAGTGAAGAAGGCGTATTGTAAAAACGACGAGACTGCCAGAAAGGTGTAAAAAGACGTGGGAACTCCAGCGAGGCCGAAGCACCATATTCATAAGATTGCGTCTGCGCAGCAGACCCTGTAGCACTATGTCCTGTTTGCCATTCGTACGAACCGAACACGTTAAGATCCAGCTTCTCGGCACCTCGGAAGGCGTTGCGTTTGGTAAAACCCACGATGAGAGCTGGTCCCATGCGACCGTTGGTCTTGCCCGTGTAATTGGTTTCGACGTAGAAGTCGTAGGGCTTTTCAAGTAAACCCGTTATAGAAAGGTCAAGCGTGTCGGCCTGTGAAGTGGTGTCGCGCGGGGTAAACTTAAAGTCGGTCATGCTGAATAGTCCCATATCCATCAGCTTAGTCGATGTTAGATTCTCATCGCGATAGCGATACATGCGCCCTGGATGCACCTGAATGTTGCGCAACAAGATGCGCGAACGTATGGGCGAACGCTTTCCATTGTAATACACCGTAAGACGTTTGCGCTTTACGGAATCGGTGAGTGTCTCACCCATTTGTTTACGAAGGTAGAAGTCTATCTTACCTACATACCATCGACGCTTAGCCGTTTCGGGCATGGTGGCTGTAGGCAGCATCTTCAATTGCACCTTTTGGGGCACTTGAATGGTGTCGGCAAGGAAAGAAGAGTAGCCAGGTTGATAATAATAATAGCCGTTATCGCGCAACAAATTGCTGATGCGATTGCGTTCGGTATCAAGTGACGAAACAGAGAACGCACTACCCTTCTGCAGCTTCGAGATAGAGGCACGCGAGGCAATGAGTTCTGTTATCTCGGGGGGAAAATTGAGATAAGCCACCGAGTCGAGCGTATAAAGTGGCCCAACGTTGACCGAATAACCAATTTTCGCTTTCTTGGGGTTCTTCTGTGTGAACACTTCGTACTTCACACGACCTTGAAAGTACCCATGATTTTTCAATGTGTTTTGCCCCACTGATGCGCGCAAGGCTGGATTTACCCAACTCATCAACACTGGAGGCTTACCAAACGTTTTGCTTATCCACTTACCTGCACCCGATGTCGCCCCCGAAAAGGCGTTCCATATCCAAAGACTTATGGGGAAAGGAGTGCGATAATAGCTGCTACCCAAGAATGCACCGTTGGGCTCGCAAGCCAAAGCCGCCTCTAATTCTTCTTGCGTTGAGGTGAAGTGCGAGTTGTCTTCATAATTCTCGTACTTTATTTTCTTGAGTCCCGTATATAGTTGGTCACCTTCCGGAACACCCTTAGTGGTGGAACAGGAAGTAACGACAAGCGTTGTGGCACAGGCCAACAATGCCAAGAAAACGTGTTTGGGGTTATTCGCCATTTTTCTTTTCTTTACTTAATGAGTCGGGGGTTGCGGGCAGCACAACCTCTTCGGGAACTTTTAAACGGAATATATCACGGAAGTGTCGCAGTTTTCTTCGCCAGATAAAGCCAAAGCCATACTTGCCAATATCACCTTCCAGCCAGTCGTAACTATCGCGATTGTAGAACAATTGCATGTAGCGTGTAGAGCCTTGATTTAAGCGATATTCCAACGAAACGTTATCAAAGAAGGAGTTATCCCTTCGTCCCGCGTCGGAACCAGACGACACTTTACCACCCACAATGATACGAAGGCGGTTACTCCACAAACGTTTGGCAAACTTAAATGAATAGTCGGTGTGCATGTTACCACTAGCGTCCGTTACGTTGTCGAGACCAAAACTTAGGTCGAGTGTTCGCAAGGCGTTGCCCGTGATGTTGTTTATCTGACTTTGCAAGAATGCACTTAAGGCATTGTTCATAGAGAAGCTGCTGGTGTTGCCATCAGCCAGATACATACCCGTGGTAAGCATCGTAACTGCTAGTTTTCCGCGTTCGTCACTACCCATGGTGTTAAGCTGGTTGCTCACCGTCATGTCTTGCGGAGCGTCGATGGTAAACTCCAATCCCATATTCTTTAAAGTCTTAGTCACAACCACGCCACATTCGAACTCAACGATACGTCCATCACTACCATTTGTGGTGACAGAGGCCTTCGTTATCTCAGTTGCAGTAATGTTTAGGCGTGGATTCATTGGGTCGCCAGTAAACTCGATGTAGCTGCCATCCTTAATGGTAAAGGTTTTAAGCGGTATCACGGGGAGCGAATATTTCATCTCGCCGTTGTTAAGCGTATAACGTCCAGTGAGTCGAAGACCATTTACAGGGGTGTAACGCATGCGCAAATTGCCACCGCCCATCAAGTCTATGTAGTTAGACTTATCGGCATTAAGGGCACAAAGTATGTGCGCATTGGGGTCGATATTCATGGTCAGATCCATGCTAAAGCCCGTTAACGTAGGGCGATTGATGGTTTCGGCCTTGTTCTCGGCAAAGTTCGTGAACGACACCAACTCTTCCATTTGGTTATCAGTTGAAAGTGGCGAGTCGCGCAGAACGTAAGTCATGTCGGTGGCATCAAGCACATCGAGCTTACCGCGCATGCTTAGGTTGCTCAATTCACCAGACATACGCCCATTAAAATTGACAAACACCTTGCCAAACACTTCCGAACGATAGTTCTCCTTAGAGTTGATAATCTCGTATTTGGTGGCACGCATGCGCATGTCCATTCGCATACGGTCGGGATTTGAGAAATCGAATTCGCCCGATATGTTCAGTGGGCTGTCGTTGTGAGCAAACACTTCGAAGTTCTCGAACAGCAAATGGCTATTCACAATACGAACGGGGTCGTTGGCAAAGCGTAGCGTTACACCGTAAGGATCACTGAAAACATGGGCTGAGTCAAGATAAACCTCACCATTAATCAGGGGTTTCGACACAGGTCCTTTGATGACGAATTCGCCTTCTGCATATCCGTTAAGGCCAAAAAGACGCTGGGGTATAAATCCGTTGACGATGGAAAGGGGCAGACGTTCTAGCAACAAGGTGGCGTCGAGTTTGCCACCATGTCCCGAATTGTATGTACCCGACAGATGACCAACCTGTATATCGTTCTGACTTAATGTACCATCAATGTAGTGACCACCATCAGACTTCGGCATATAAACAAACTCGGAGCTGAGATTGCCCATCGGACTTTGCTGATAAACTAAGTCGGTGACCGACACAGCCGAAGAGATTGACAGCGATTCTTTTGTTTGTATCGCGTGGAAGTCGCCGTTAAGCGTACCCGACACTTCGGGCATGTAGGGCAAAACGGAAAAGAGCTTCTCGAGATTAAAGTGGTTTAGCGAGAGCGTAATGTCTTGTAAGGCCTCCTCGTTATCGTTATTGGTGGTAAGAAGGATGCCCGTTCCATCGGTGGCTCTCAAGCGCACATCAGCGCGCACCCGTCGATCATCGCCCAAGAACACATAGTTACCATCGTTCACGGTGAACCGTTTATAGCCCAAAACAGCCTCGCGGTCCATCAAACTAAGCTGTATGCCCTTGTCTTCCATCGTTGCGCGTACACCTACACCGATGCCCAATTTATTGGCTTCGTCGTAAATGTTGGCCTTAATGTATGTTCCGCGTTCTTCCAAGGCCCCGTTTAAGAGGGCATTAAACACGTATTGAGGATTCTTCTTATTATTGCGCACCTGCACCGAATAGGCAATACGCTCTGCATCAGACTTCAAGCCCAGACGCACGGTGTCGATAAGTATGCTGTCGGCCATCAGCTGATTGATATTGAAATAACCGTTTAGCCCGCTTACGGGCGACGAATTGAGGTCGGCAGACACTTCACCCACCGAATAGCCATACTTCCGCAACACGCGCATAAAGATGTTTTCCTTGCCACATTGCAAGTAGACATTGGCCAACGGCAGACGTTCGCGCAGGCGCATCTCGTTAATGTGCTTGGTGGCAAGTTGGTTGCGCAGTTCTGTCCAAAAGCCCATACCACGATTTAAGATGTAGGCATAGCCTCCTTTGCTGCTCACCCGCAAGGCAAAGTCACCGCAAACGAGGTTGGCATGGGTTGTATCGCGATTGGTAAAGAGGTTTACGTTCATTGCACCTAGGCGATAGTCCTTGGCCGTATCGTTAACCATGATGTCGGCAACATTACCTTCAAGTTTATAATAATCCTTACCGTTGGTTTCCAAATTGAGGTCGCTGCGGAAAGAAGCTACCACCTTTTGATCCAACAAATGCAGGTTATAAAGGTCTAGCTTGGCAAGGTCGGTGTTGATATGCGCCTTTATCAGCTTACCACTATTTCGTCCGTTGACGTTTATCGAACCCTTCAACAAGGGGTTATTGCTTTGTAACGAGGCAGTGATAACCCCGTTATGCATCTGTGCCTTACCTGCAATCTTGTCGAAATCGTAGCCTCCGAAGTGGAAACGAACTATGCGTACCTTAGCAAACAGTTGGGTCTTGGGCGACATAAAATCGGTTCCCGCGCCTCGTGCTTCCACTTCGCCCGTAAAGGGATGCAAGCCCTGGTTGGGCAAGAAGTGCTGTAAGGCCAAACTTTTCAGCTTGACATTAGCCTCGTAGGCCATCTTATGTGCATCGAAACGTCCCTTCAACTGCACACTTCCGCCACCTTCTCGCATCGTAGCATCGGCTTGATACACTTCGCCCTGCATCTTGGCACGAGCGTTGAGAGCAATACCCGAGGGGATATTGACTTGTTTTTGCAGCTTCTTGTCTAACAAAACCTTGGCGAAATTCAGGTTGTAGGTGTTGGCTTTCAAAAATATCTCGCCCTTGCGTTTACGTGCATCCATTGGCTTTTCGACATAACCCGTGGTTTGCAGTTTAAAGGCGGTGGGTAAAACCGCATTAAGGCCTGAGAAAGCGATACGCTCTTTGTTGCCCTTCGCTACACCGTCGATCCGCAAGGGATAATTGGGGAAAGCTTTTCTGAATCCTTCTGGCATGCCTCCCATGGCTCGCAGCAAGTCGACTTTGCCCAAAGAGGCGTGCAGGGAAACATAGAATTTGCCAGGATTAACATCGTCGAAGGCGTTCATATCCATGTTAAAGTTGGCCGTAAGCGACGATTCGGGGGTACGCAATTCAAGGTTAGGCAACACAATGCGTGTGGAATCGAGGGCAACATGCCCACTAAGATGATTTACACGCACGCCACTTTTCTCCTTAAAGGCGCATACACGCAGGTTCATTTTTAATTCGGGCTGACAGAAATAAAAAGAATCGATGCCCAAATTCAGTTCTGTAAGGCGTATGTGATTAGGGTCTAAGCCGTCCGTTCGTGGTTTGTAGGTGAGATCGTAGTTTAGACTACCGTTCTGCCAATTGAGCGTTTCAATCCGATAGAGATTCTTATACAAGTCGAAATAACCATTCTTGGCATCAAGTTTAGGCAGGTCTACCAATACTGCCATGGTGTCTCCTGCTGTTCGCAGCAGGGCTTTGGAGCGTTCTACCAACAACTTATCAACTTTTATCTTCCAAAAAACAGGTGTCTTGGTGGTGTCGGGCGGAACCGTGTCGCTCAACTCCACACTAAGATTGGCATCTTTTAGTTGAGCTTGGTTCACTCTAATAGTCTTCGAATTGAGGTCTACTCCCCTACTCTGTACCAGCAACAAGCCCACGTTACCTTTTATTCGCGCCTCGTGCACAATGTTGGCCGTGTTCATCCGCACATTATGCAACGACAGTTCGTTTACCTCTACCTGATTACTTAACAAGGGAAGCAATTGCACATTGGCCACTATCTTGCCCACATTGGCAATGGTATCGGTTTGTCCTGATATTGAATCGTTGGGTTGTAACACTCTTACGCCTTCTATGCCAAGATCTAAGGGAAACACTAGTTTCACCCTATCCACCGTTATATTCATGCCCATCTTCTGCGAAGCATAGCTCGCAACCCGCTTAACAGCCCAGTTTTGCACAGGTGGACAGTAAAGCAGAACCACTAAGATTAGAAAAAGCACTATCGGGATGGCAATGGCTATGACAGCCCATCGGATATATTTCTTCATATAAAAACGCACACTCGTCTATCTATTTCGCCTCAAAGGCAGCTATTCAACCTGCAAAGTAAGCATTTTTTTTTGATAATTAGCCACCTAGCCGACAAAGAAATGATAACGAACAACAATTTATTCAAATTTAGGGTGAAAAAATAACAATTACAATCAAATGGATATAAGAATATTTACACCATACTTTTTGTCGGCACCAATATCTTCAGTATAACTTCAAAAGATTTTCCTAACAAATTGGTATACATAGAAAATAAGTGCCGAGCAAAATCAGATAACAACGCCCGAATATAGCCGATATTGCGCTACAAGCCTTTTGTAGTGTGACTACAAGAGGCTTGTAGTGCCACTACAACTTAATTGTAGTGTGACTACAAAAGGTTTGTAGTGGCAGTACAGACGCATTTGTAGTGACACTACAGATGCTTTTGTACCGCACAAACTACGTGTATTTGGACAAACAGAGCCTTGTCGCAGTAGACTTGTGAAGTTAGAACGTTGCATTAGCAACCATATAAAAGTTGTTCAAATAGGAAAGACCAGGTTAGGAAAAAGAGGCTCTATTTGCATGAGGTAATACTGAACCGCATTGAAAAAGTTTGCTCTAAATTGGCTTGTTAGAAATAAATAAAAGCACATTGCGTTTATATTTGCACTAATGAAATTGGTAAAAAACAACAGAAAGTAATAATTATCACTCTATATCTCATCCACTTTTTTTCGCAATCACATTATAAATAAAATATTGATTATTAATAACTTAATAAAATAATCAAGGTTAGAAAGTCCACTTTTAGCCCTTTGTTCGGTATCAATTGCCTCATTTTGCTTTAACTTTGCATCATATAACTAATGATTTAAAATCGCATAACTAATAATTTAAAAATAAAGGCTTAAACATGAAACATTTTAGATCAATCCTTTTGTTCATGGCCTTACTGGTTTCAACAATGGCCTTAGCCCAAAACATAACCTATTCGGGCACGGTTGTTGATGCACAGGGAGAGCCGATTATGGGAGCTTCTGTTATTCAAGAAGGTACTTCCCAAGGTTCTGTTACCGATGTTGACGGTAGATTTACAGTCAGTGTGGCACCAGGATCAACACTCATCATCTCTTATGTAGGGTATAAAACGCAGCGTGTAAAGGCTACAGACAACCTGCATGTGGTGCTCAAAGAAGACGCTAAGGCATTAGATGAGGTAGTAGTTGTAGGATATGGCGTTCAGAAAAAGAGCGTTGTGACCGCTTCTATTGCAAAAGTAAATAGTGAAGACTTAGCTAAGACGGCTCCATTACGTATGGACAATGCCTTGAAAGGTTTGGCTTCGGGTGTTACGGTGACAACAAACTCGGGCCAACCAGGCGCAGGTGCGCAAATCCGTGTGCGTGGTATTGGAACCATAAATAATTCAGATCCTATTTATATTGTAGACGGAATGCCACTTGAAGGTGGTATCGACTATCTGAATCCAAGTGACATTGAGAGTTTGGAAGTGCTAAAAGACGCAGCTTCAGGAGCCATCTATGGTGCCCGCGCAGCTAATGGTGTTGTACTGGTTACGACAAAAAGCGGTAAGAAAGGGCGCGCCCAGGTGAACTATAACTTCTCATACGGTTGGCAAAACCCTTGGAAGCACCGTGATGTTCTTGATGCTACCAACTATGCCGTGATGATGAATGAGGGACTACTCAACGCTGGTCGTGCTCCGAAATTTGCCGATCCCTATAATTTGAAGGATGTTTATGGCAACCGGATCACGAAGGGTACCGACTGGCAAAAGGAGGTCTTCAACAACAATGCACCCATGATGAACCACGAACTGAATGTGAGCGGAGCAGGTGAAAAACTCAATTATTATCTCTCAATGGGTTATTATACACAAGAAGGAATTGTGGGTGGTAACTACGGACGATCAAATTATGATCGTCTTACCCTACGCAGCAATACCAAGTATAATCTCTTTGATGACACGAAAGAACGTAGTTGGCTCAACAAACTCGACCTGACTGCCAACGTTTCCTATGCACGTATCCATTCTACTGCCATAGAAACAAACTCGGGTTGGGGTTCTGTGCTGGGTTCAGCACTGACACTCTCCCCGATTCTTACACCTACCATCAATGGTGCAGCTGCCGATGAGCACGTAAAAGCTAACCAAAACCAATATCGTCTTTATGTACCCTTCTATACGGGACGTACTGACGCCGAGGGGCATCGTGAGGTATATACGAACCCTGGTTCAGCCTATAATGAGATGGGAAACCCACTTTCGATCCTCTCTTTGCCACCTTCTAAAGGATGGAGCCATAAGATTGTTGCCAATTTTGCAGCCTCACTGCAATTGTGGGAAGGACTCGTTTATCGTTTTAGCTATGGAGCCGACCAAAGTTTCTGGGGCTCGGATGGCTACACACCTATATTTTATATCCGTAATGGCTTCAGTTCGGACAAGACCAACGCCAATTCAAGTACAAACCGCGGTACAGTATGGCAGTTAGACAATACGTTGAGTTTCGACCGCCAGTTTGGTGAACATCACGTTAACGTAGTGCTGGGACAGAGTGCTAAGGCTAGCTATGGTGCCTATTTAAGTGGTAGCCGTGATGACATCATTAACCTTGCCCGACCTTATATTGACGCAGCTACGGGGCAGAGTGCTGACGGAAAGCAATATGTAAGTGGTGCTCCGAATGATGAAGCTAAGCTAGCTTCTGTCTTCGGACGTGTAAGCTATAACTACGCAGAGCGATATATGGCAGAGTTTACTATGCGCCGAGATGGCAGCTCTCGTTTTGGAAGAAATAATCATTATGCCACCTTCCCTTCCTTCTCGCTAGGATGGAACTTCATCAATGAAAAATTCATGGAAAAGAGTCGTGATTGGTTGTCTAATGGTAAGCTACGCTTCAGTTGGGGAAAGAATGGTAATGAGAACATTGGTAATTTCCGCTATACCGTACTTGCTTCAACAGGAAATAACAACAACTATATCCTTGGACGCGACGACCATTCACAGACTGGAAGTAAAGCTTCTGGGCTTCCCAATCCCGACTTAAAGTGGGAAGAAAGTGTACAAACCGACTTGGGTATCGACCTTGGTTTCTTTAAAAATGCCCTAACATTGACTGCTGATTACTATTATAAGAAGACGAATGGCATGCTGATGGCAATGAATATCCCTGACTATGTTGGCGAGACTAAGCCTATAGGTAACGTTGGTATCATGGAAAACTCAGGCTTTGAACTAGAACTAGGCTACAAATGGCACATCGCAGACGCCCATTTCCGTGTAAACGGCAATCTTTCTTACCTACACAACAAGCTCGTTGCCTATGGTAATGAGACTGGTATGGCCAACTTAGATACCTTCCAAGGCATTGGAACCATCACGAGGGCAGAGAACGGGCGACCTTTCCCCTTCTTCTATGGTTTCAAGACTAACGGCATTTTCCAGAACGAATCAGAAGTCACTTCGTACGTTAATAAAGAAGGAAAACCGATTATGCCGAATGCTAAACCAGGTGATGTTCGCTTCGTAGACGTCAATGGTGATGGTCAGATTACTGATGAGGATCAGACTATGATAGGAAAAGGAATGCCCGATTGGACTTTTGGATTTAACTTTGCAGCCGATTGGAAGGGCTTTGATTTCAGTATGATGTTGCAGGGAGTTATTGGAAACAAAATCTTTGATGCTACACGCCGAACCGATATAGACTTTACAAACCTCCCTTCGTGGATGCTTGGTCGTTGGACGGGAGAAGGCACTTCAAATAAGTATCCTATCTTCCGTATCGGTGATACTACGAACAACTGGCGGTCGTCCGACCTCTATCTGACAGATGGAAGCTATCTCCGCCTAAAGAACATCCAGTTAGGCTACACGCTTCCAAGAGCAATTACACAGCGGATTCGCATTCAAAGGCTTCGTCTGTTTGTGGCAGCCGACAACTTGATTACCTTTACAAAGTATGCTGGTTTCGATCCCGAAATTCCTAACGGGAACAATGGCTCTTCTTTGGGAGTGGATTATGGCGTCTATCCTCAGGCACGCACGTGGACAATAGGCTGTAACCTTGGCTTCTAACTTATTTGATAGAATCATTGTAAACACTTAAAATAGGAAACAAGATGAAAACCAATCATATAATTAAAATCGGTTTATTAGCAAGTCTGACGGTATCTACCGGTTGCGGGGATAGCTTCCTTGATGTTACTTCCCATACGCAGGACTTTGTTGAAACCTACTATACCGACTCGCTACATATCAGTCAATCGCTCATTGCTGCATATAGCCCACTACAATGGAACGATTGGAATGGAAATCAATATAACCCACAGAACGCAATGAGCGACATTATGGGAGACGACATGCTCGTAGGAGGTCAAAGTGTAACCGATAATCAATTCTGGCACTTAATGGCAAATTATGAGGCGCAACCCAACAACTGCATGACAGGAATGTGGAGCAACATGTACTGTGGCGTGAAACGATCCAATGACTTGTTGAAGTATGCCAATGAACATCAACAGAACCTCCCTACAGCTTCGTACAAGTTGTGGACTGCCGAAGCTCGCACACTTCGTGCCTATTATTACAATATGTTGTGGAAGTTCTGGGGCAATATTCCGTTCTATTTTGAGAATCTTTCCGCACCGTTCAGAGCTCCTCAGCTAAGTGCAGACGAGGTATATAACAAGGTGATTGCAGACCTTGAGGACGTCATCAGCATGAAGGTGTTGCCTACGCGTTGGGATGATGCCAACTTAGGACGTGTCACTCAGCCCACAGCCTACATGCTCTATGCTGAGATGGTTATGTATCAGAAAGATCAAAGCCGTTATCCAAAGGCCTTAGAGTATATGCAGGAAATTATCAACAGTGGCAAATTCAACCTCAATCCAAACTATGCCGACTTGTTTACTGCTGCAGGTGAATGGGGCGATGAAAGCATTTTCGAAGTCAACTATTCTGACTTGAAGACCAACCGCGGTTGGAGTACGGGTGATGCCATTATTGCTGGCGGCACAGTTTTGCCACGTTTGGCTTCTGTTCCTGGTGGTATTCCTGAGTTGGGTATTGATGATGGCTGGGGATTCTGCCCGATACGCGAAAGTGCATATAAGATGTTTGATACGCGGGATGCACGTCGCAACGCGTCAATATTAGACGTAAGGAGTTATAACAATGCCAATCCCAATTTCAAAGCTCGTTATCAAAACACAGGCTTTTGGTGTGGAAAATTTGCAGCTTACTCAAAGAACGTGGAGCGAGCTACGGGCGACAAACAGCTCAACTATAACAACAACCTCCGTGTTTACCGATATGCCGAGACGTTACTGAACGCTGCCGAGCTGTTGTTACGCACGAATGGAAGCAACGCAACAGCCCTTACTTACGTGAATAAATTACGCTCTCGCGCCGGAATAGCAAATCTTTCGGCACTCACTTTGGACGATATCATCAATGAGCGACATCTGGAATTTGTTGGCGAAGGTAAACGTTATTGGGATTTGGTACGAACAGACAAAGCCGCTACCGTACTGGGATCGCAGCAAGAATACCGCACCAATGCGTGGACGCCAGACAGAAAATATCAGCCGATTCCTTATACCGAGCTTTCTAAAGATACGGAATTGAAACAGAATCCTGGCTATTAATCACTCACTAAAATACGAATAACATGAAAAGATATAATTTCAAACACATGGCATTGGCCATCATGGCAGTTCTGTCTTTCGCGGCTTGTTCGCCCGAAAATTATGCAGGTGTCGATGAGAGTGCACTGCCAACGATGGATGGAACAGACTATCAACTCAACGTAGACCAGTCTACCAACCAGGTAACTATGTCGATATCTCAGTTGCCACAGGGAACTTACCCCGTGTGGTTCATCGACACCAACACCGATGGTGAACCCGATTTTTATTCCACACTTAATCAGCTTACCAAGGTTTATGGTACTCATGGCGATTATTTCATTGAGCTTCATTTGGCTAATCGCAACGGAGTGAGCCGTGCTGGTGTGCGTAAAACGTTTCACATTGATAACGACCTACTCGATCCAGCTATCATCAGTCGCCTCTCTGGCAAACAATGGCGTATAGACCATGCAGCAAGTGGACACATGGCATGTGGTCCTTCTGGAACAGACGGAACAAGCTGGTGGAGTGCTGCTCCCGAAGATAAAGCGGGTAAAGGTGTTTATGATGACCGCCTAAGCTTCACAGCCGAAGGTGGCTACACCTATGATCCAGGTGAAGGAGGAACTGTATATGTAAACACCAAAAGTGGCCTTTTCAATGAATTCAATACCAACGACGGTGTGGATTACATGGCCAAAGTAAAAGCGCAGACCACTACTTATAAGCTCGAAGTGGATGGTGACAAGAAATATCTTGTGCTTCCTAAGCACACGCTCTTCCCTTATCTCTCTTCTGCCGACCAATATAACAACCCACGTTTCCGCATCGAAGACATCACTTCCAAAAAGTTGGTGCTCGTCTATGACAATGGCTCTATTGCCTGGCACTTTATCCTTACCAGTACAGACGATGTGCCATCACAACCTGGTTTCGGTGGATATAAGTACGATAGCAACTGCAATATGTGGAAGAAGGCAACCTTCACCAACGCTTTCTACTATGCCAATGGCGATGGATGGACCGCAAACCCAGACCCAATCGGTTTTAAGAATAACGGAAATGGAAGCTACACCATATCGCTTCCCAATGCTTCTTCGCAACAATGGCAAGCACAGGTGAAGTTCTTTACCGATATGACCGCAAACGCCACAACCAAGTATGACTTCTCTTTGAAACTAGAAGCATCACAAGACATCAAGGGTGCAACGGTGAAACTTGTGAAGCATGGCGAAGATGGAACCTTCTTCTTCACAGAACGGGTTAACCTCAGCGCGGGTGAAAACATCGTATTCTATAAGGACAACATGGAAGGAATCGACATGAACAACGTAGACCTTGTGCTAGATTTCGGCGGAGCTCCAGCTGGAACAACCGTCAAAGTGAATGATGTGGTGTTCAAGGAGCATGACTGCAAAGACGGTGCTGGTCACCCTTAATAAGAACTTCAAACAATAATTATATAGAGATTGGTGCACAACATAAAGGGCTTGCTAGGAAAAGCTAACCAACTGTCTGAGAAAGATCGTTGACTTATTAGAAATTACAATACAACTTTCAGAATAAGTTCCTGTGTTGCCTGTAAGAAGTTCGAATCAATCTCACACAAGCCCATAATAGCTTTTTGCGGAACATTCATGAGTGTTCCGCAAATAAGCTATATTGGAGCAACTGGATTTCACGCTTTGGGCCATAGTAAGAAGGAACAAAGAATAATCAATTTGAGGAATAAGTAAAAGAATAGAATATGAAACGCATGATATTATTTAATTTTCTGTTTGCTTTGACATTTGGCTTCACAGCTGCATGTAGCAGTAATAATGGAGAAGAAAATGGTTCTGGGGGGCTGAATAGTGAAAACATCAAGCTGTCGCAGACTGAGATAACGCTTCCAAAGGAGGGAGGAAAAGCTACAATTAGCCTTACGACCAACCACGAATGGGCTGCGAACTCTTCGCAATCTTGGTTGAAGGTTAGCCCAGCCAACAGCATCAAACACAATGAAACTTTAACCATTACGGCAGGAGCGAACCCTATTGATAAGGAACGCAACGCCACCGTGACCATACTTTCGGGTAAGGGGAAGGCCATTATCCAAGTAAAACAAACGGCAGGCACCCTAGTTGACTCGCTGAAATGCCCAATCGGAGGTGGCTATAAATTGGTGTTTCATGATGAGTTTGAACGAAACGGTGAACTTGATGCAACCAATTGGACGCACGAAGTGTGGAATCCTCGAACAGTAAACAACGAGTTGCAAGCCTACGTTAACGGACACATTGACGGTCATCGGGTAACTGAAATCCGCAACGGAAAGTTGTTTATTCATTGCTTCAAACACAATGGGGGCATCTATTCTGGCCGTGTTTATGCCAAGAAAAATTCAGGATTCCGCTATGGTTATATTGAGGCTAAGATTAAACTTCCAAAGGGTAAGGGCACTTGGCCAGCCTTTTGGATGTTGCCTGTAGATTTTAAGAACTGGCCTGCCGATGGCGAAATAGACATTATGGAGCATGTGGGTTATCATCAAGATTATATCCATAGCACTATCCACTGCACCAAGTATAACAACACTGGCACCAATATAGAATCAGCAAATCGCTTTGTTAGCGGAGCCACAACAGGCTTCCACGTCTACGGTTTAGAGTGGACAGCCAAGGAAATGAACTTCTATGTAGACGGGGTAAAGCTGCTCATGTACAAGAACGATGGCTCTGGCATCGCTGCATGGCCGTTCGATAAGGCGTTTTATCCAATCTTAAACCTCGCTTGGGGCGGTGATTGGGGCGGTCAGCAAGGCGTAGACGAAAGTGCTTTGCCTGCGACAATGGCAATCGAATATCTGCGCATCTATCAAAAGTAAAATGCAAGAAGAGATGAAACGACTATTATTAACAATCTCATTCGCAGGATGTTGGGTATTCGGCTTAGCGCAATCACAAGACATGAAAAGCTTTATCGACAACCTCATGAGCAAGATGACGACTGAGGAAAAGATAGGACAGCTGAACTTATTGCCAGGAGGTGACATCACAACAGGGGCCGTTATGAACAGTCCTTTGGCCAAACTTGCCACCGAAGGAAGGTTGGGTGCCGTGCTCAATGTTGTGGGACTCGATAAGATTCGTCCTCTCCAAGAGGCTGCAGTCAAGCGAAGTCGGCTAGGAATTCCATTGCTCTTCGGTCAGGATGTGATACATGGTTATCAAACTGTGTTCCCTATTCCACTTGCACAATCGTGTAGTTGGAATTTAAAAGCCATTGAGGAAGGAGCGCGAATTGCCGCTAAAGAAGCCACATCACAGGGCATCAACTGGGCTTATAGTCCGATGGTTGACATTGCTCTTGATCCACGTTGGGGCAGGATAGCCGAAGGAAACGGCGAAGACCCCTATCTCAACGGTTGCATAGCTGCTGCAATGGTGCGCGGATTGCAAGGCAACTACGGTCGAGAGAACGTCATGGCCTGCGTGAAACATTTTGCACTTTACGGTGCATCCGAAGCCGGACGCGACTACAATACGGTTGATATGAGCCGTCAACGTATGTTCAACCAGTACTTCTCTGGCTATAAAGCTGCGATCGATGCTGGTGCTGGTTCGGTGATGTCTTCATTCAATGTTGTTGATGGAGTGCCTGCTACGGCCAACCAATGGTTGCTAAACGACGTACTCCGAAAGCGTTGGCAGTTCAATGGTTTCCTTGTAACCGACTACGGAGCAATCAGGGAAATGATGGCTCATGGCGTAGGAGACGCACAAACGGTGACCATAAAAGCGCTGCAGGCTGGCACAGATATGGATATGTGTTCCTCGCTTTTCACAGAGCATTTGGCTGAAGCTTTAAAACAAGGACATATAACCATGGCCGACATCGATCGAGCTTGTCGGCGCGTACTTGAAGCAAAATACAAGCTAGGACTTTTCGCTAATCCTTATCGTTTCTGTGATACAAAGCGGGCAAAGCGCGAGCTTTACACGCCCGAACACCGTTTGGCGGCTCGCAATATGGCTACCGAGACTCTCGTATTACTAAAAAACGAGGGGGAATTGCTACCTTTGGCCAAACAAGGAAAAATAGCTTTGATCGGTCCCTTAGCCGATACGCGCAACAACGTCGTTGGCTGTTGGTCCACAGCAGATACGCCTGAGAAGTATGCAACACTGAAAGAAGGGATGCAACGTGCCGTAAATGGTAAGGCAGAAATCCTCTATGCTCAAGGTTGTAACATTTATGATGACGCCGATACACAGGCTGCTGGCACCTTCAACCGAGCCATAACGCGCGTTGACAAGCAGCAGGCTCGCGACGAAGCCCTAGGCATTGCCCGCGAGGCCGATGTCATTGTGTGTGCAATGGGCGAGCTTGCTGAGATGAGCGGCGAGTGCGCTTCGCGTGCTAACCTCTGTCTTCCAGATGCCCAGATGGAACTGTTACAGGCATTGGTGGCATTAAACAAGCCACTAGTATTATTGAATTTCTCTGGTCGTCCCACAATAATGAAGTGGGAAAGTGAGCATATTCCTGCCATTATGAATGTGTGGTTTGGTGGTTCTGAGCTTGCAGATGCCATTCCAGATGTGGTTTTTGGCGACAAAGTTCCTACCGGAAAACTCACAGTAACGATGCCCAAGGTGCTCGGACAAGTGCCCATTTACTATAACCACCTGCCTACGGGTAGACCCGTAGCTGAGGGAACCAATCACTTTGTTAAGTATTCCAGCAATTATATTGATGTGCGTAACGAACCTCTCTATCCCTTTGGTTATGGCTTGAGTTACACAACCTATGCCTATAACGACATTGTGCTGAGCGGTAAAGAGATGACTAAAGACGGCAGACTTACAGCCACTGTCACCGTGACAAACACCGGAAAGCGTGAAGGAGATGAGGTTGTTCAACTCTATATTCACGACAAAGTGGCATCGCTTTCACGTCCCGTAAAAGAACTGAAAGGCTTCCAACGCGTTCATTTGGCAGCAGGAGAAAGCAAGAAAGTGACATTCGACATCACGCCCGATATGCTCAAGTTCTACGATTACAACCTAGAAGAAGTACTCGAACCAGGTGAATTCGACTTGATGATTGGCCCAAATAGCCGAGAAGTAAAAACAACATCTTTCATGGTTAAGTAATATTTGGCCAGCCGTAAGGCTTCCCCTTATGGTGTAAGTAAACAATTCTCCATGTCAAAACCCTTTTTGGCATGGAGAATTGTTGTTACATTGCTTTGCCGTTGTCGAGAAAAATTCTACCTTTGTATATGTATTAAACCTGTTGAAACTACAATCATGAACCGATTCATGCTTTCTTTCCTCATGCTGTGGGCAGCCCTATTTGTAAAGGCTGCTGAACCTCTGCACGATCTCGACTCAATCTATCATTGCCTTGATATGGAAATCGAGCGTTACGCAACCTATGTGGCGAAGAAAGAAGCTGGCATCAACCTCCTGAAACGGCAGTTGAAAAATGCACAAGAGCCTGAATTGAAGTATGCATTTTGCTTTCAACTTTATGAGGAATATCGTGCTTTTGAGAACCACACCGCCATGAACTATCTGCGGGCTTGCGTGCGTTTAGCTCACCAGTTGGGCGATCCTGTTCGTGCAGACCGTTGCCATATTCTGCTTTCTATTTGCTGTTCAAAAACAGGTTTATATGATGAGGCCGAGAAATACCTTGCCCTTGTCGATGTCAAACAGCTTTCACCAACAAATCTGGGAGACTATTATCACGCCTGTTATAAGCGCAACAGCGAGTTAGCTTATTATACTTCGGTGACCGATTTGAAAGCAGGCTATCAGCAAAAAGCCGATGAGTATGAGCAGCTGATGCAGCGCTTCATTCCCCGAAACTGCGATTTAAGCTATCAGATACGTGAGCTTCGATTGCTGAACAGTAAACAACTCGAGGCATCAATGAAGCTAAACACAGAATGGTTACGCATAGTTAAGAAAGGCAGCCATCGTTATGCACTCGTGGCGCTCTACCGTTATTTGGAGTATAAAGCTGTCAACGACACTACCCGAATGATGTATTGGCTGGCAGAATCTGCGCTGGCCGACGTGCGGAATGGTATTATGGACCAAGGTTCGCTGTGGGAAATGGCAAACCAACTGATGTTGCAAGGTGATGTAGACCGAAGCTATCGCTATATCTCTTTTACCAGTGATTGTGCCAATCGCTTTGGTTCGCGCCAGCGCAGTTGGCAAATTTCGCCTCTCTTGGCAGTAATTGCCAAACAATATAAAATGGAGAATGAACACAAAACAGAGCTCATCCAAATTGCAGCCCTGTCGTGCGGTGTACTGGCATTGCTGCTTTTAGTCTCGGTTATTTTCGTAAATCGACAGCGCAAGCGACTGGCATTAGCGAGTAAGAAGCAGAAACATTATAACAGACAACTCTCACAAATCAATGCCCAACTGTCTGAACTGAATCGCCAATTAAGTTCTAGCAATATGAAACTCGGCGAGTCAAACCGCGTCAAAGAAGAGTATATCGGTAGGTTCCTTAGCCTTTGTTCACTTTACGTAGACAAAATTGAGTCGTTCAGAAAACAAGTGAACAAGATGGTAAAGAACCGGCAATACGAGGAACTTTTCAGGGAAACGCGGTCCACTTCACTGAAAGAACGCGAACTAGACGAACTTTATAACAACTTCGACGATGCCTTCCTGCATCTCTTCCCTACCTTTGTCGAAGAATTTAATGCCCTACTCCAACCTGCCGAACGTATCGAATTGACAGAAGATGGTCACATGCCAGTCTCTTTACGCATCTTCGCTTTAATTCGAATTGGCATAGAAGACAGCTCAAAGATAGCCGAATTCCTACACTATTCTGTGAACACAATCTACAATTACAGGGCACGCGTGAAGAATGGCGTCATTGCCGACCGCGATAATTTTGAGCGAACGGTGAAGAAACTCGGCGCTCAAAACAAGAATACTTGAGCATCGAAGTGAAGACTACAATCATCCTGCGGTGCGTTTTACGGTTAGTCGTTGTGCTACAAGCTAGCTTGTAGTGTGGCTACAAAAGGTCTGTAGTGTCACTACAAAGCAGTTGTAGCGGCACTACAAAGCACTTGTAGCGTGACTACAACTCGTTTGTAGCCGCCGTACAAGACGTCTTGTACGGCATATCCACTAAAAAATGCCGCTGCGAAAGGTGTTTTTTCGGGGTCAAGGGGCTGAAACACGGAAACCTCTAACGTCGTTTTTTATATTGCCAAAAAGACTTTTGGGCGGGTTTGCCCTTATAGGTTTGGCTTGCCGAAAAATGGAAAGCCGAAGGGCGGATGTGGCAAGACGACTATCAACCGATTTGAGGTTGGTAAGTGAAAAAATAGTTAACCTGAGATAAGTTTTTTCTTTTTCCTTGCGTTTGTAAAATAAATTCACTAGATTTGCCGTTGGATGCGTTCGCGTATGCCATGCCAGAAAGGGGCGTGGGTAGGCGGGCGCATGCCGCATCGGTATGGACCGGCGACGGACTTCCGTGGACTCGGAACCTTTACGAGCAAGTGCCCACCGGCCTTTCCGCATGCGGACTAACCTGAAAAACAATCGAGACATGGCAGACTTCATTTGGAACGACATCGTGGTGAGCATAGACGACAGGCGGCTGCATGGATTCAGGTCGCTGAACCTGCACCAACCCGTGGGCGACCACCACAGCTTCGAGCTGACGCTTGACCCCGACACGGTGGGCAAGAGGTACGTGGAAGGGTTCACTGACGGCACCGAATGGCTCGGCAAGCGCATGCTGGTGCACGCCAACGGGGATGACGCCGCGGTCTTTCTCGGGGTGGTCTCGAAGGTGTGCATCCGCAAGGAGAGCCTCGACGGGGGCACGCTGCTGGTGTGCGGGCATTCCACGACGTACTTGTTGGAGAACGGACCGAGCTTCCGCTCGTGGCTGGGACGTACCCTGGAGGAGATCGTCGGCGAGCTGTGCGCCAAGGCAGGGGTTGGCCTCATAGCCAATCCCGAGAACCGGCTGCGGCTGGATTACGTATGCCAGTACGACGAGTCGGACTTCACGTTTATCCGCAGGCTTGCCCATGACTATCACGAGTGGCTGTATTACGACGGCACGCGCCTGGTGTTCGGCAAGCCGAAGCGTCCGGATGCGGTGGGTTTGGAACTGGATCGGGACGTGACCGGGTTCGAGGCCGGTGTGCAGACGCTGGCCCGTCCCGCCACGGTGTTCTCCTATTTGCCTGCGCACGACCTGCGCATGGTCGAGAACACGCCCGACAGGCCTGCGGGACTGGACCTCCCGGGCTATCGCGCTTTCATAGCATCGATGGGCATGTTCAAAGTTCCCGCGCTGCAATACGCCCGCTCGAGGGTGCACCACATGAAGGAGATGGAGATGTACGTGAGGGAGAAACAGGCCGCCGAGACGGCCGATTCGCATTACGTCAAGGGCCGGATTCGGGGGCGGTGGCTCTCGGTCGGCAGCGTGGTGAAGATATCGAGCCCCTTCGGCAAGCGCATCGGCAGCTTGGCCGAGGCCTCGATGGGCGAGTACCTCGTGGTCGAGGTCTGGCACGGCGCCGGCGAGGACGGCTCCTACGTCGGGCGCTTCAAGGCCATCCCTGCGGTGGCGCACTGCCTTCCCATGGAGGACCCAGGCCGTCCGGTGGCCGAGACGCAGATGGCCATGGTGGTGGGCAACGAAAACCCGCAACGGATGGGGTGCGTACAGGTGCGGATGAACTGGCAATCCGACGGCATGCGTACGGACTGGATCGGGGTGATGACGCCCGACGGCGGCGGTGGCGAAGGGGGATCGAAGGGCCGCGGGCACCTGTTTATGCCCGAGGTGGGCGACCTTGTGCTGGTGGGTTTCCGACTTGGCGACCCGAACCGACCGTACGTCATGGGCAGCCTGTACAACGCCAGCACGGGCATTGGCGTTGGCGAGGGCAACCGAGACAAGAGCATCAGCACGCGCAGCGGCATCCGCATCGCCTTCAACGACGAGAGCCGGTCGCTGTCGATTACCGATCCCAGCGGCAACATGGTGCTGATGGACGGGAAAGGGCACGTGAGGATAGACGCCCCCAACGGGCTGGTGCTGAACGCGGGGCACATCGAGATGAACACGGGCGGCGACATGACGCTGAACGTGGGGAACGGATTCATGGCGAGCGTGGGCGGCAACTGGACAACGAGCGTAGGCAGCGCGATGGACACGATGGCGAACGACTACCGCACGACGGTGGTGAACGGACTTGAGATGAGAAGCGCGTCGGCGCTGTTGAGTACCGACACGAACATGCAGCTGCAAGGCGAAACGGTGAACGCCATCGGTACGAAGAGGCTGCTGATGCACAGCGACGAGCAGGTGCTGGCCAACTCGCGCGGCAGGATGGACATGAAGAGCGACGGCAGCCTGAACATGGAACAGAAGGCGGACGACGTGAAGAAGGAGGAGAAGGAACGGATGGCGCTAGCTACAGTGGAGTTCAGGCCCGACGCGGCATATAATGGGGAGTTCGGGTTCGACTGGCTACGGGTGAAAGGCGATCCTGTGCCTAAACAAGTGAAGGATAAGGGTAGCGGGGGTTCGTCGCAGCCACGTTCTGGCAACAATGGCAAGAGCGACGAGCCTGCCCGGCCTGTAGAAACGTCGTATAAGGACATTATCCTGGGCGGATATTGCGACGGGAAGCGAAACCTCACCAAGGATGAGGCATACGAAAGGCTGAAGAAAGAATACAGGCAGGTGCCCATCACGTTCAGGAAAGGCGAGGGGAGCACGTATTTCGTGCCTTACCTCAACCTGTATTCGGAAGAATGCGTAAAGGAAATGTCGGATCTCGAGGGTGTTCCTAAACCTTGCTACAAGGCCACGTTGCGGATGCTGGTAGACATTAACGAAGAGGTGGACAGGCTGGAGTTCGACTACGACAAGGACATCTTCGAGATAGACAGGCCCACGCTGACGGACAAGGAGAGGACGGAAGGCAAGACGGAGTCGAAAGACAAGACGATAGAGATAACCTGCAAGAAAAGTTTCAGCGATGAGAACAAGGGCGTCATCCGCGTGTTTGCCTATCCCAAGGGGTGTGCGGACAAGCCGATGGCGGAGCAAGTCAGGTTGCGAAGCCTAGCGGGAAAGATAATGGTTGGGGTGAACGACGAACAGGCACAAAAGAATATGAAGTTCGTGCTGGTGCGAGTGAAGACGATAATCAATTCAAATGTAGTGACAGGAGACTTCACCCCTGAACATCTAGAACTACTAAGCAATACCTTGCATCAGATGTATATCAATCCCATGTTCGAACAATATGCGGAAGAAAAGGAGAGCGAGAATCCGTCGGGAACTTGTGGTAAACAAGAACCGATGGTTTTGGACCTAACCCAAGGTCCCTATGCAGAAGGGTTTGCCAAGTATACAGATCGTAATAAAATCACTAGGAACCCAGTTGCTGGAGGGTACAAAAACAAAAAGGAAGTGCCGTTCCAGCGTCAATTGGATGAAAACTTGGCCAATTTCCTTCGGACAGCTTTCTTGCTACAGTATCCTCAATATGCAAACAGCTTCACGATATTTTCTTTTGTCAACGAGGGGACGGGGACACTTCGTGGCTTCTGTGAAGTGGCGGCAGATGTCAAAACGATGAAGTTCTCGCATTTCAAGCAGAATGTTGTACTCTTCGGTAATCGCTTATCAACAACCCTTAGTCACGAGGCTTTGCACGGGCTTGGCTTGTTTCACACACATTTTGATGAAAAAGTAATAGGAGAGAAGGAGAAAAAGTATGTGTTTATAAAAGACACGACAGACAACATCATGAGCTATGCAGACAGCAGGAAAACCACTTGGTATTGGCAATGGGAGATTGTAAGGGACAAAAACAAATAGTATGATGATGAGAACATTAATTATCTTGGCAATGGTGCTATCCGCCAGCATAAGGGGATGTGCACAAACAGACAATGTTGAACATAATAAGGGAAAGAATATGAAAAGGTATTTTGACATTAAGACATTTAATGAGAACCAAGACCGTTCAGGTAATTATAGGTATACGACCTATGATATGTCGATAAGACAATATTCATTGTATGATTCGAATAGACTATTAGAGGGTTATGTTGAGGATTGCAGAGAACTTCATACGCCATATAGTTACTATTATAGATACGATACTAGGGGAAGATTGCGCCAAATGTCAGTTTCTTTTAGCGGAATTCATATTGGAAAAGCATATTCCTACGACTCATTGGGCCAAATAACTGAGGAGAAAGACTATGGTGCACCCTATAAGTTTAAGCTGAGTGACTTGATTGAGAAGATGAAAAAGGAATATGGATGCGACTTGCTTAATAAGGAAAGAGTTGCTGACATGTCTCGTTCCGAAGGGAAGGAAGACCTTAAACGGCCATGGTATTCGGTATATTACCTTGACGCGAACAAGCACATGTCTGGTGATGAGTATTTGATAGACGGAACCACGGGTGAAACCTTGTATGTGATAAAGAATAAGCAGATGGACGAGTGGTGGGACAACATAAAGTATTACAAGGCTATTATGAATGGGGTGCCGATGTCCATAGAGGAAAAGTACCTTTACGAATTGAAAAAGAAAAAAGAAGGGCAAAAAAAGAAAGGGACAAAGAAAAATGGAAAGAGCTTTTGGCGAAAGTTCTTTGATTAAGGCCTTATATGCGACCTAGCCTTGCTTGTGCCAATCAATAGTTAAGCGGAAATGTACCGCCACCGCCTTTCAACATGCAACACAACCCTTTTTCAATCACAGCCCTATTTTGAAACCTAAAACATGAAACGATGAAAATGCTTATTGTCATAGTCCTTTCGCTATTCGTCTGTACACATGGATGTGCCCAGACAGACAGTGTTGAACATAATAAGGGAAAGAACATGAAAAGGTATTTTGACATTAAGACATTTAATGAGAACCAAAACCGTGCAGGCTATTATGAGTTTAAGACCTATGACATGTCAATAGAGCAACGTAAGCGATACGATTCGAATAAGCAACTTATTGGTTATATAGAGGTCTGCGAGGAACTTCGTAGGCCATACCGCTATTATTACGAATACGACACGAAGGGAAATTTGCGCCACATGTCAGTATCTTTCTGTGGGTTTCACATTGGTAACGAATACTATTACGATTCGCTAGGACAAATAACGGAAACAATAGACTATAGTGCGCCCTATAAGTTTAAGTTGAGCGATCTGATTGAAAAAATGAAAAAGGAATATGGATGCGACTTGCTTAACAAGGAAAGAACTTACAGGGTATCTCGTTCAAAAGGTGAAAGAAACCTCAAAAGGCCATGGTATTCGGTATATTACCTTGACGCGAACAAGCACATGTCTGGTGATGAGTATTTGATAGACGGAACCACGGGTGAAACCTTGTATGTGATAAAGAATAAGCAGATGGACGAGTGGTGGGACAACATAAAGTATTACAAGGCTATTATGAATGGGGTGCCGATGTCCATAGAGGAAAAGTACCTTTACGAATTGAAAAAGAAAAAAGAAGGGCAAAAAAAGAAAGGGACAAAGAAAAATGGAAAGAGCTTTTGGCGAAAGTTCTTTGATTAAGGCCTTATATGCGACCTAGCCTTGCTTGTGCCAATCAATAGTTAAGCGGAAATGTACCGCCACCGCCTTTCAACATGCAACACAACCCTTTTTCAATGACGCCTTTATTTTGAAACCTAAAACATGAAACGATGAGAATGCTTATTGTCATAGTCCTTTCACTATTCGTCTGTACACAAGGATGTGCACAGACAGACTGTGTTGAACATAATAAGGGAAAGAACATGAAAAGGTATTTTGATATTAAGACTTTTAATGAGAACAAAGACCATGCAGGTTTTTATGAGTATGAGACTTCTAGAATGTTGGTAAAGCAATATACATGGCATGATTCAAATAAAGGTTTTACTGGCTACATAGAGGAATGTGAGGAACGTTACACGCCATACAGTTACTATTACGAATATGACACGAAGGGTAATTTACGCCACATGATAGTGTGTTTCAATGGATTTAATATCGGGAAGGGATACCGTTACGATTCGTTGGGGCAGGTAACGGAAACAATAGATCACAGCAAGCCCTATAAATTTAAGCTGAACGACCTGATTGAGAAGATGAAAAAGGAGTATGGATGCGACTTGCTTAATAAGGAAAGAGTTGCTGACATGTCTCGTTCCGAAGGGAAGGAAGACCTTAAACGGCCATGGTATTCGGTATATTACCTTGACGCGAACAAGCACATGTCTGGTGATGA
>ERZ773010.264-NODE-264-length-39305-cov-14.209070_pt1 | contig 39305 bp, 38 predicted proteins | sample MGYA00580842_ERZ773010 | MGnify/ENA primary metagenome ERZ773010 (study PRJEB29015, sample SAMEA2737982) | human oral metagenome | biome: human oral; feature: human-associated habitat; material: dental | place: China | collected 2107 ... | reverse complement strand
CGTGGCGGCCGCCGATGGCGTTGGCCTCCAGCACCAGGGCGACGGGGCTGTCGAAGTGCTTGCCGTTGATGGTGACGGGCTGGCCCTGCTCGAAGCGGATCGAGACGTCCTCCGTCGCGATCTCCACCGCCGGGTCCCAGAACTTAACGCCCATGATCGGCTCCACCGTCTCCAGGGAGACGCTCAGCTCCTCCAGGGTCTTGGCCTCGTGGGTGGCGCCCCAGATGTTGGCGTCCGTGGAGTAGGCCTTCTCCTTGGAGTCGCGGTAGGGCAGGCCGCGCTGCGTCAGCCAGGTGCTCATCTCCGCGCGGCCACCCAGCAGCGAGACGAAATCCTCGTCGAGCCATGGCTTGTAGATCCGCAGGCTCGGGTTCGCCATCAGGCCGTAGCGGTAGAACCGTTCGATGTCGTTGCCCTTGTAGGTGGAGCCGTCACCCCACACGAACACGTCGTCCTCGGCCATGGCTCTCACCAGGAGCGTCCCGGTGACGGCCCGGCCGATAGGGGTGGTGTTGAAGTATGCGCGACCACCCGAGCGGATGTGGAAGGCGCCGCATGCCAGCGCCGACAGTCCCTCCGCGACGAGGGCCTCCTTGCAGTCCACGAGCCGGGAGATCTCGGCGCCGTAGACCTCGGCGCGGCCCGGCACCGACGCGATGTCGGGCTCGTCGTACTGGCCGATGTCGGCGGTGTAGGTGCAGGGGACGGCGCCCGACTCGCGCATCCACGCGACGGCGACGGAGGTGTCGAGGCCGCCGGAGAATGCGATGCCGACGCGCTCGCCGACGGGAAGAGAAGTCAGAACCTTGGTCACGGCCGCCAGCCTAGTAGACCCGCTGCCGAATCGCGCACCGGTAATCGCGCAGAGTGAATGCCGCGGGGTCCGAATGCCGCGGGGTCCGAATGCCGCGGGGTCCGATCCGGTTTTGCTGGCCTTATTGCTGTTTGCTGGCCTCACAGCACAGGCAAACGTGAACAAGGCCAGCAAAACCGGGTTAAGGCCAGCAAACCTGTGGCAGGGCCAGCAGCGCCAGCTGGATGTTGCTCAGAACTCCAGGACCAGCTTGCCGACGTTGTCGCCCGACTCCAGGATCTTGTGCGCCCGGCGCACCTCGTCGAAGGGGACGCGGGTCTCGGGGGCGGGACGGATCTCGCCGGAGGCGATCTTCGGCCACACCTTCTCCGCGACCTGAGTGCAGATCTCGGCCTTCTCGCCGGCGGGACGGAACCGCAGCGACGTCGCGGCGATGGTGCCCATCTTCTGCAGCAGCAGGCCCAGGTTGAGGGTCCCCTTGGTGCCGCCCTGGAGGCCGATCACCACCATCCGGCCGCGCTTGGCCAAGGCTTTGACGTTGGCCTCAAGGTACTTGGCGCCCATGATGTCGAGGATCACGTCGGCACCGTGGCCGCCGGTGGCTTGGCGTACGCCGTCGACCCAGTCGCCGTGGTAGTCGAGCGCCACCTCGGCGCCGTGCGCCAGGCAGTGGAGCAGTTTCGGGTCGCTGCCGGCTGTCGCGACGACGTGCGCGCCCAGGGCCTTGGCGTACTGCGTCGCGAAGGTGCCGACGCCCCCGGCCCCGCCGTGCACCAGCAGCGTCTCCCCGGGCTTCAACCCGGCGACGTCCATGTTCGAGACCACCGTGGCCGCGACCTCCAGCAGCCCCGCCGCGGTCACGAGGTCGACCGACGGGGGAGGGGAGGTCAGTTGTCCCTCAGGGACGACGAAGTACTCGGCATATCCGCCGCCGGCGAGCAGCGCCACCACCTCGTCGCCGGGCTGCCACTTGGTCACGCCGTCGCCGGTCGCCTCGACGACTCCGGAGGCCTCCAGTCCGATGATGTCGGTGATGCCCTTCGGGGGCGGGTAGTAGCCGCGGCGCTGCAGGAGGTCGGCGCGGTTCACGCCTGCAGCGACGGTGCGCACCAGCACCTCCCCGGGCTGCGGGGTGGGGGTGGGGGTTTCCTCGATGTTCAGGGCCTCAATGTCCCCGGGCTCCTCGACGATGACAGCTCGCATGACGCCGAGTCTATGCGAGTCGCCAGATCGCTGGACTGCCCTTCCCGGTCTGCCCGCCGGCCTGCCTCTGAAATTCTGTTTGCTGGCCTTGTTCACGTTTGCCTGTGCTGTGAGGCCAGCAAACGGCAATATGACCAGCAAATATGGGTTAAGGCCAGCGGGCGTCCTCGCCGGAGCAAGAAACTCGATACGGACAGTGCATCGATCAGTAAGCTAGTCCTTCCGGATTAGCTGTTGAGCCGGTCAAGCCAGTAGCCAGGTTCACGGCGATCATGGGCGTAAGCGAGAATGAGGATGAGGTTTGGTTCCACCGAATAGACAACGTGGTAAGGGTAGCCGCGAACCCTTTTACTGCGAATCACCGTTCCATCGTCACCGGTTGCGAAGAGCGGGGCTGCGTCTGGCCATTCTGCAATGTCTAGTCGCGCCTGCTGTGCGTGTTCAATGAATCTAAGGCCGATACCTTGCTTTTGCTCTTCATACCAGCGCACAGCAGCGTCAAACTCGGCAATTGCTTCGGGATGCTCCCATTGGCTGAGAGTCATGCGGTGAGGGAATCGCGCAAACGCCGATAATGCTCATCGGCATCCACGAGCTCGACTGTGCCAGAACGTGCTTCGGCGAGTCGTCTGGTGGCTTCAGCACGCCAAGCGGCATCGACCTCGGTGGTCTCATCGGTGTCGTGGATGCTCTCAAGCAGAACGTTAGCGACGACCGCGCGACGATCAGCGTCGAGCGCGAGAACGTCTCGAATCAGCCTTGCAGTGTCCGGTGCCATAAGCCAAGCCTACCCGGTCGGCCGCTGCCGCACCGCGCCAGTTTCGCAGCAGCCAGGACCGGGTATGGTGCAGTCGGTCTCGCAGCCTGGGCTCCGTTCAGATCATCTTCCCGATGGTGTTCCGAGTCCGATGGCTCCGATGTAGTAGTAATCCCCGGTGGGTGTTTGGAGATGGTGGGTGGCGAGTTTCTGCATGGTCTCGGGCTGGTAGATTTCGAGGACGGGATTCTCTCGGTCGTAGTGGAGGACGTGGAGCAGGCCGTCGGAGAATGCGATCTCTCTGAGTAACGGTCCGACGTCGAAGGTTTCCACTTTTCCGGTTTCGGGTGTGATGCGGGAGATATAACGGTATTCGCTGAAGTCGCGGGGGCCTGGATTTAGGAAAGTGTGAGCCACGTAGATTTGCCCATTGTGCTGCTCCACCTGGTAGGGCATGTCGTGTTCCAGCTGGATCTGGTCGACGCGTCCGGAGGCCTGATCCACCACTCCGAGGGTGGTGAGCCTCTCATCGAGCATCGGCTCGATGTGCTGGTTCTCCCAGAATGGCAGGGCGAAGTAGACCTTGCCGTCCAGGACAGTGGCATCACTGATACTTCCCTCAATGGGTGGCCAGCTGAGGGCCTCGGAGAGGTTGACCCGGTTGGAGAGGGTCAGGCTCTCTGGCGGGCCGCTAATGGTCTGCAGTTCGACGGGACCCAATGACTGGTCTGCGTCTTTGGTTCTGGTGGTGGTGAAGGCCAGCAGGTCGCTTCCGGAGACAGCCAGCTGTGATGGGGCGGTGTTGCCGGTGCGGTAGCTACCCTGCCGGATACCCTCGGGGGAGTAGACATCCACCCAGGAATTATCAAACCCGCCGCTGACGTAGGAGACCACGGGGTTGCCTGCCACATCGGCGAAATCAAGGACCCCGGCCTCTTCCAGCTGGGTGATCTGGACCGAGCAGTCGCTGCGATTGAGCCGGCCAATGCTGGACTTATCGTGGACGGTATTGCCATTGGTAGAAAACCAGGGAGAAGGTGTTGCGCCACTGAACTCAGCGGTTTTATCGATTCCCTGGACGTCGGCTCTGATCTTGGCCTGCCGGCCGTCGGTGGTCCATATCTCCACCCAGGAGGGGAAGGCGGTCTCGGAGGACCACAGCACCGCCACCCCGGTGCTGCAGTCCCCCCGGATCTCGGTATCCCCGATGCAGCCTGCTGTCCAGGCGGTGATCCCGGCCAGGGCGAGGGTTGCCATCACGCGGCGCCGGATACTCATGGCCGCATCTTGTAGACCAGCTTGGTGTTCGGGGTCTTGACCAGCTCCATGGGATGAATGGCCTTGCCGTTCTCCTCGGTGTTGAGATTCTCAAAGAGCCCCTTCATTGCGGTTTCTCCCTCGTGGAGTTGCTTTTGGACTGGTTTGACGCTAACACGATGCTGCTGCAGGGTGAAGGATATATGTGAAAGAATTTTCAACCTCCGGCGCCGTCTCGGTGTTTACAATAGTAAATCCCCATGCCAGAGCCATGTTAAGGTGGAAGTAAAAGTCATTACGTCGTCCAAAAAGACGACCAATAGGCCGAATGTCTCTCGTGTTTCGAGGGGATTATTCAAGGTAATTGCCAAATATATACAGGCTTGTTTTGTTGAGGAATTCATCGACCGGAGCGGGCGGCATCTACCTGGGCTGCGGTGTGGGGTTTACTCAATGTTCAGGGCCTCAATGTTCAGGGCCTCGATGCCCTGGGCTCCTCGACGGTCACAGCTCGCATGACACCGATTCTATGCGAGTTGTAGCTCGCATTTAACAAAATCTAATTGTTTCCCTGATTTTCAAGCCCATGGGGCAGGGGTTTGGTGTACCCGGGACTGCAGGTTTTGTTTTAAGAGGGCTATGTCAGATCACCGGACTGCCTTTCCCAGTCCTGCTGCGCGCGATCAATGAGCCTAAATGCGTGCTGGTAGTACTGTTATGGCCCCTCCGGTAGGATGGCGGTATGACTCGGAAGATTGCGGTGAGTCTGCCGGACGAGCAAGTCGACTCGATTCGTCGTGCCGTGGAGCAAGGTAGGGCGGTGTCCGTGTCCGGTTTCATCAGTGCGGCTGTTGCCCGGGCAGAGCGTGAGGACAGCCTGGCGCAGTTGTTGGATGACCTGGACCGTGAACTGGGTGAGGTGAGCGCTGATGACCTGGCCTGGGCTGACAAGGCGCTGGGTCTGTGATGACAAAGTGCGGCAGGGTGACTGGGCTGACTTTGGGCACCGGGGCGCTGCTCGCGCTTGAGCGAGGCGACTCCAGGGTGCGGGCGTTGCTACGGCGGGCCCTCGAAAGTGGCATCGGGTTCTCAGTGCCCGCTGGCGTTGTGGCGCAATCGTGGCGTGGCGGGCCCCGGCAGGCGCGTGTGGCTCGCCTGCTTGGTGATCCTGCGGTGAACGTGCCGCCGCTGGACGATACGACGGCCCGAGCCGTTGGGCTGTTGTGTGGACGAACCGGGCATCCGGACGTCGTGGATGTTCACGTGGCGCTGCATGCTCGGGAGCAGGGCCAGACCGTGGTCACTTCTGATCCTGATGATCTGCGTACGATTGATCCCACTCTTTCCCTGATTGTCGTGTGAGAGCACCCAGCGCATGCCCCGCCTCACCAGTCAAACCTCCCGCGACGGCCGCAACGACGTGCCTTCCATAAGAGCGCTGTGCGGCTGTCTGCTGGGGTTCGCCATCTTTCAGGGGCTGTCTGCGTGGGTGGGGATGGTTGAGCTTCTCCTAGCGCCCCAGTGGTTCGCGCCCATGCTGCAGGGCACGCCCTTCGTGGAACAGACGGGGCTGGCGGCGCTGCTGCTCGGGGCTGTCGGCGCGGTGCAGTGGGCGGCCGTAGTCGTGCATCTGCGACAACGTGCCTGGCTGCCTGCGGCGCACACGATCGCCGGCGCTGTCATGCTCGGATGGATCGCCGGAGAGTGCCTGGTGCTGGACTCTTTCCAGTGGATGCACGCACTGTGGGGCGGAATTGGTGCGATCCAAGTACTGCTGGTAGCTGCGCTGCTGGGCGCATTCCGGCCGTGGGAGAAACTCTCGTAGACATTCGGTGGCCTTTCCCTGATCTCCGCCGTCCCTGGTTGCTGACTAGGCTTTCTCGTCGATGAGTGAGGAGATCTATCTGGCGGGCGGGTGTCTGTGGGGTGTGCAGGCATTCGTGTCCACCCTGCCCGGGGTGGTCGAGACGGAGGCTGGGCGGGCCAATGGTGCCAGCTGCAGTCTCGACGGTCCCTACGACGGCTATGTCGAGTGCGTGCGGACGCGCTTCGACCCGGTCGCTGTCGGTGTCGCTCAACTCGTCGAGCACCTGTTCGAGATCATCGACCCCTACAGCGTGAACCGGCAGGGGCCGGACGTCGGGGAGAAGTACCGGACGGGGGTGTACTCGCAGAACCCAGCGCACCTAGCGGAGGCGCGGGCTTTCATCGACGGCCGCAGCGACGCGGGCCGGATTGTCGTTGAGGTTCTTCCGCTGACCAATTTCATCTGCAGCGCCGACGAGCACCAGGATCACCTGGCCCGCTGCCCCGACGACCCCTGCCACATTCCACGAGAGTTGCTGACGAAGTACCGACGGTGACCGGCTGCGGGTCGTCGGCACCTCCTACGGATTGCCGCTGGCCACAGGAGCCACAGGGGCCGCAGGGACTGTGCTCAAGAGCCGCCATCAGAGCGCGCCCCTTCAGGGGATTGATTGAATCGACGGTTTCAGATGGGGTCCTCTGACCAGGCCAGCTGCCGCGCCGAGACGAAATGCCGCGGGCTGCCGTCGACCGGGTCGGTGAAGGACAGCTCCCGGGCCAGCAGGCGCAGCGGGGTGCCGAAGTCATCGATGCCCACGTCTGCGACCTCTGGGTAGAGCGGATCCCCCAGCAGCGGCAGTCCGAGCTGGTTGAAGTGGGCGCGGATCTGGTGCGTCCTGCCCGTGAGCGGACGCACCTCGTAGCGCGCCCAGGAACCACGCACCTCGATCACGTCGATCCACGTCTCCGAGTTTGGCGGCAGGTCCAGGACCTCGGCCTGCAGCACCCCGACCCGCTTGACCAGATGCGACCGCACCACCTGCGGGAAGCTGGCGTCCGGGTCGAACGGGGCGATAGCTTCGTAGACCTTGCGCACCTCGCGGCGCGCGAACACGTCCTGGTACGCCGACCGCCACCGCCGCTGCGTGGTCATCAGCAGCACCCCAGCCGTGCCGCGGTCGAGACGATGCGCCGCCGACAACTCCGGCAGGCCCGTCGCCGCCCGCCCCCGGACGACGGCGCTCTGCAGCACATGCCGTCCCCGCGGGATGGTGGACAGGAAATGCGGCTTGTCGAACACCACGATCCGCTCGTCGCGGTGCAGCACCTCCAGCAGCCCCGGCACCTCCGCCTCTGGTCGCAGCTCCCGGTGGAACCAGATGAAGGTGTTCGGCCGGTACGGCTCATCGCCCCGCCACGGGACGCCATGCTCGTCGACGAAATCGCCGCGCGCCAGCATCGGATCGACCGAGTCACGACCCGGCCCCAGCTTGTCGAGCAGAAACTCCCGCATCGTCGCCCACGGCGCGGGCGCCCCACGGTCCAGGGTCCGCACCCACGCAGCCTGCAACCCATGCCGGGGTGGGAGCGGCGACTTCGGAGGCATGGCCACCATTGTCGCGGATCAATCGGCATACCGGACGATTCGGCCACCTCGCCGCCAACCGGCTAGGATGGTCGACGCGGACACAACCCGCACGGCGAGATCGCATAGTGGACTAGTGCAGCCGCCTTGAAAGCGGCCGAGGGGCAACTCTCCGTGGGTTCGAATCCCACTCTCGCCGCCACGCACAGCCACAGCTCAGAGAACGTCCCCTGGTTCCTAGCCTCACCCCTCGGGATGATAGGCGCAGGCATCCGACACCTGTTCCCCAGCCGGGGACTCAGATGCCGACGGTGCGCCGGAAGGCTGCTGTGGGTTGGTCTGGGCTGGCTGGGATGGGGCAGTCGAGGTTGCTGACGGCTTGGCTGTGCTGGGAGCCGCGGAGGACGTGGGTGCTGCGCTTGTGCTGCTGTCTGTTGGTTCATTCGTGACCGAGGACGGGTCGATGACCGACTGCACAGTCCTGCGCATCTCAGCGAAGTCTGGGTTGCCGTAGATGAAGCCATGGTTGCCATCCACGAAGGCCAGCCGTGAGACATTGCCGTCCTTGACCTTCAAAGCCAGTCCCGTCAGCGGCTCCACCACGTTCCGGGGGATGTCGGTCATTACCATCTCTGATGATGCCTGGGCGATGGCCTCGTAGGAGGTGGCCATCGTCGTTGGATTCGCCTGTTTAATGACTGCATTGACCAGGCAGGACTGGCGGGCCATGCGGTCATAGTCGCTGGAGTCGAAGCGGCTGCGGGCGTACCACATGGCGTGATAGCCGTCGAGGAGCTGGTCGGGGCCGGAATCCAGCCAGGCGTGGGGCCTGGCCCCGGTGGAGTGGTCGCCGCCGATGGGGAGTTTCCGGTTGACGTTGAGTTTGACTCCGCCCATGGCGTCGATCAGAGCCTGTAGGCCGTCGATGTTCACTAGCGCGAAGTAGTCCATGTGGAGTCCGGTGATGCCTTCCACTCCCTGTTTGAGGGCTTCCGCGCCGGGATAGGGGGCTGAGGAGACGGCCTCGGCCATCTGCGGCATGTCCCCGCTGACGGTCCGCTCCCAGATAGCGTTGACGAACCATTCCTGCTCGTTTCCGGCCCCCCGGAAACCACGGGGGAACAGCTGCTCCAGCTTGCTGCCCGCCGGGAATGGCGTGTGCTGCACATTCCTGGGGATCTGGATCAGGGCGGTGTCGCCCGTCGAGGTGTTAATGGAGGCCACCATGATGGTGTCAGTGCGGGGAATATAGCTGCCTTTATTGTCGGCGATGCGGCTGCCCGTGCTATCGGCGCCGAGCAGCAGGATGTTCACGCGAGGGGTGTTCTCCCACGGATTAGCCGCTCCCGGGTCGATGGTGGGCTGGCCAGGCGCAGGGCCTTCGCGGAAGACCTTACTCAGCAGATCCAGTTGTGACAGGGTGTAGCGGGCGCCGACTGCTAGGGGGGCTGAGGTGACGAAGGTGAGGGCGACGACCAGGCCGGCCCCGATGCCTCGTTTCGCCATCTCCAGGCCGCGTGGCCTGGTCAGCAGGTGGGTCGTGGCGATCAGCAGAGGCAGCCCTATGGCACCGATGATCAGGGCCATCATGATGACGACCAGCGCCTTGGGGCTGGCCACCCACCCCAGGACCCTTTTCGTGTTCGTGATGGCCTGCCAGGCCAGCAGCACCAGGAGCAGCAGGAAGCCTGATGGGATCAGGATTCCCAGGATCTTGGCCCAGCGAGACTTGGCTCCTAGTAGGCCGGCTCCCGGTAGGATGGCGCTGGCTGCGGTCAGGGCGGCGCTGCGGCGGAAGGAATCGTGCCATGGCCCCTTCGCGCCAGCAGCGTGTTTGGGGGTGGTTTTGTGGTCGCTGTCCTTGGACGCCCTCGTCTTGCTGCTGCCGTCACGCGAAGCCGACGATGCGGTCTTCCTGCTCTGCGAATCTCTGGCGGAGTCTTTGGGCTTCCTCCGGGATGTGGAGGACTTCCGGCTGCTGTTGCCGGATGGTGTCTTGTGTGGACGGATGGAGGTTCGCTCGGCTTCGGACTCGTCGCTGAACTCGTGTGTGACGTCGTCGCGCTGGCGTCCGGGGTTACCGCCGCGGTAGATCCGTGGGAACCTCTTGCTGTCGGACAAGACACGTCCTCCCTTCCATACTGCGGCTCAGTGTACTTGCCAGTCGGATGAATGGACGACAGTCACCCAGCAGGCCAGAACCCCATTTGCTGGTGCCGTCGTGCCTCGGCTAGGCTTTGGGCCTACATGGAGGTGTCGCCTAGTCCGGTCTATGGCGCCCGCCTGCTAAGCGGGTTTGGGACTTAATCCCATCGCGGGTTCAAATCCCGCCACCTCCGCTGAGGTGTTCAGCCCAGGTCCCCGGTCGCAGGACCGGGGACCTTTTCATCTCTATTTCTTCTATTCGTCTATCGGGCGGGAAGCGCACCTTGCCTGGTGTCAGGTTACCGCCCGACATCAGGCAGGGGATTCGGAATCGGATCCGGGTTCAGCGCGACCCAGGCGACGGCGAGTTCACTGACGCGGTTGACGGCATGCTCATCTATGATCCCCTGCATCAGGACATCTGTTAGGTCGTTTGCCTCTGTGAGCTGTTCTCGGGGCAGCGGCGTTCCTGAGGCGAAGATGTCGCACATTCCCTCAGCCAGGGCATCGTAGGCATCATCCCAGTTGCCCCCACCGTTGCCGAGAATCTCGTTCCCGATCTTTCCGCTGATGCGGATCACCTCCCCCTGAGCGGTAGCTGCGCGTCCCGACCCAGGCACAAGCGAATCCCACAGGGCGGTGTACGCCTGCCGCCACGTCCCCTGCGGTACATCAATGCGACTTACCCCGTCGTGGATATGGATCGGAGCGACGGGCGGGACCTCACAGATCTCGAACAGGCGATCCAGAGCCTTGCCGGTTGCGTCGAGCACCTCGCTGCGATGACCGCGGGCGAGGGTGCGCTGGAAATCCTTGCCGATAGGCCTGAGTAAAGACGCTTCTTCACCGGTGAGCTGAGCCCCAGCAGCCATGAGCCGCTCGACGACGGGGAGCATCCACCTGGCCAGATAGGTTTCCCCGCTACGCAGCACAAAGGTAATGGCGCTGTAGCCCTCCACGGGCCATCCGCTCGCACGCCGAGTGGCATCCGCGCCAGCGGCAAGGAGAAATTCTATGGCCTCCAGGGAATGTAGCTCAGCGGCTGTGTGCAGAGCGGTTCTGCCATGGTGATCGGAGGCATCGACGTCGGCTCCCAGGCTCAGCAGCAGTGGGATCTGTTCCGTCTGCCGGGCGGCACGGGTGTGCAGAGGGCGATCGCCATACCTGTCCTCTGCGTTGATGTCCTCGCCACGCTCGACGAGCCATTTCACCACCTCGTCGGGACACGGAGTGAAATGCAGTAGAGACTTCTGATAGTAATCATCTTCCCGGGCTCCGACCTGGCAGTGTGAGAGGTCTGCGGATATCTTTTCGAGGTCGCCGCTGGCTAGAAGATCCGCGATTCCAGCGGGAAGGATATTGCTTAATTGAGGCATGATACTCTCCTCTGAGTCTTTGGTGGCCTGCGCTGGCCGGTTGGCCACATTGTACTTGCTGCTGCTTAACGTTGTCCATGCCGGCATAATCTGATTTCCTCTTGGTGGTTCAGATAGATTTCCTTGTGATATATCCGAGTCGGAATATTGGGTGCTGAATGGATAGTCTCTGAGGGGTGAACCGGTCGCATGGTAGAGTAAAGTTAGCAAAAGCAAATATATGAGATTCATTCATGGCGGTGTGTAATTCGATGCTGAATATAAAATCTATATGACATTGACTGCCAAATGAAGTGGGTCTCATGCGTAACCGGAAAGGTGGGAAGAATGTATGTTGCGTGAGAAGCTACGTGGACGGTTTCCACGAGGGATGATCGCCGCGGCCATGGCTCTTGCTCTGGGAGGTGGGGGCCTGATGGTGCATGCCGCCCCGGAGGCTCAGGCGGCGGATCGCCTCAACAGTGTCTATCAGTTCAAGGATACGAATTATCCTGTCCCGGACAGCAACGTCCTGTGGGTGGCGACGGACGGCAGTGACAGTAATCCTGGAACCGAAGCCGCGCCTCTTCGCAATATTGGCGATGCGGTGAAAAAAGCCAGCGACGGCTACACCATCGTCGTCAAGAGTGGTGTCTATCGTGAGGCCCATTTCTTCGTCAACAAGCCGAACCTGACAATTCAGGCGGCGCCCCATGCCGAGGTGTGGCTGAAGGGCAGTGATGTCGTCGAGGGTTCGCAGTGGGCGAAGGACGGTAATGCCTGGAAGACCACGGGCAAATTCAACAATATGTGCCATGTCTGCACAGTCAATGTTGATCCCAGCGTGGAGGGTCTGGCCGCCTATCCCGAACAGGTCTTCATCAATGACAAGCCACTCCGCCAGGTCGCGTCCAAGGAGGAGGTCACGGAGGGTACCTTCTTCGTCGAGGACAAGACACCGACCACGGCGAAAGACCCGAAGAACAACAAGGCCGGCCTGAACTACGGCGCGGAGGATGAAATCACCTACTACGTCGGCTCCGACCCGACGGCGGGCACCACCGAGATCTCCGAGCGGCCGCGGGCCTTCACGTCTGTGGGTGCGAATTTCGCCTGGAAGGGCATCAACGTCTCCCAGTACGCCCCCGTCCAGGAGTGGGGCTTCGACAGCGTGAAATACCCAGGCCTCAACGGCACCTCCGCGGCGTCGGTCAACCAGGCGAACTCCGTGGTGCAGGACTCGATCTTCGCCCAGAGCTCAACCATCGGACTCAACCTCGACCAGGCCGAGGGGACGCGCGTTGTCGGCAACACGTTCATCGACAACGGGGCCAATGGTGCCGGAGCGAACAAGGCGCACGGCTCCTCGTATGAGGGCAACACCTTCACGAACAACAATGCCGCGGGTTTCGAGGCTCGTGGGACGGTGTGCAAGGCCTTCTGCACCGTCTCGGACATCAAGGTCACGCACATAGAGAACTTCTCCTTCCGTGACAACATCGTCGACTACTCGCAGCTGGGCCGTGACTCCTCGGACGCCGCCAATGCGAAGGAATACCGTGCTCCGTCCTTCTGGTGTGATGAGGGGTGCATCAACACGACGGTGACGGGGAACTTCTTCACCAATGTGCCGCACGCCATCTTCTACGAGGTGTCCGGCAGTGGCGTCATCGCCTCGAATATCATCGAGGGCAGCGGCAAGGGAATCGGCATCTCCAGCAGCAATGATGTCAAGGTCTACAACAATTCGATATCGCGCACATTCCAGCCATTCGAGTTGTTTGAGGATACACGCATCAATGGCTGCAACAGTTTCTCCGATGGCAAATGCAATAGCCCGGAGAAATGGTCGATGAGCAAGAAGCTGCCGTGGGATCTGAAGAACATTGAGATGTACAACAACATCATCTCGTCCCGCGCCTGGGTGTCGAATGACGGCAGCGAGCCCTATTACGCCTATCCGGTGCGCACCACCGGCGCCACCAACCAGGATGGCACCGTCGTCACCACCAACGACATGTTCAAGGGATTCGACTACAACGCGTACTACCGCAGCAGCCAGCAGAATGAGCCGGGGCTGTTCACGTGGGACTACCCGGGTGGCAATCCCATAGATCAGGTCTACAAGTCCGCGGCTGAGATCTCCAAGGACTCCCGGGTCAGCTCCAGCATTGACGGACGGGACGCGAACTCGCTCGACACCTTCGGGTCGCGTCAGGAGAATCCGTACTTCGTGTCGGAGGCCGGGAACAACAACGACTACAAGAAGAGCGACTACACCATCAAGGCCGGCAGCCCCGCCGAGAACTCAGGCAAGCCGCTGCCGGAGGACGTCGCCAAGGCGATCGACCCGAGCGGCCAGAGTGTCAAGGCCGGGACGCCCGTCAACCGGGGTGCCCTCCTCAACCCCATGATGAAGGCTGGCGGCTGACATCCGCTAGACCCCTGCCTGTGCCCCGCCGGTTCGCCGGCGGGGCACATGGTTTCCGGGCGGTATGTGCTTTCGCTGCTGGCGTCCGGGGGTTTTGCCAAGCGTCCTGGGGGCGCGTATAGTTACCTCTCGCCCAAGCGCTCGTAGCTTAATGGATAGAGCATCTGACTACGGATCAGAAGGTTGGGGGTTCGAGTCCCTCCGAGCGCGCGTGAAGATCGGCTCACCCAGTCCGAGCGATCTGAAAGACCAGCATCAAAGCCTCCGTTTTCCTCAGCCGGGGCGACGAGGACCCACAGGTCTCGCCGCCCCAGCTTTCTTGACACTAGCGTCCGGTTTCCTGTTACGCGCGGACCTCACGGGTTGCGGCGACGAGATTGGCCAGGGACGCCTCGGTCTCGGCGTAGCCGCGGGTCTTGAGGCCGCAGTCCGGATTCACCCACAGACGGCCGGCGGGAACCGACCCGGCGGCGAGCGTGATGAGCTCACGCAGCTCCTCGACGGAGGGGACGCGCGGAGAGTGAATGTCCCAGATGCCGGGCCCGATGCCGTGGTCGAAGCCGTGCCTGGATAGCTCAGGCAGCACCTCCATCCTGGAGCGGGCGGCCTCGATGGAGGTGACGTCCGCATCAAGGCCGGCTATCGCATCGATGATCTGCCCGAACTCCGAATAGCACAGGTGCGTGTGGATCTGGGTGCTTGGCCGCACGGAGGACGTCGCCGCGCGGAAGGCGCCGACCGACCACGCCAGGTAGTCGTCGTGGTGCGCCGCATCGAGGGGGAGCAGCTCGCGCAGGGCCGGTTCGTCGACCTGGATGACGCCGATGCCCGCAGCCTCAAGCTCCTCGACCTCGTCGCGCAGGGCCAGCCCGATCTGGTCCGCGACCTGTCCAAGCGGCAGGTCATTGCGCGGAAAGGACCACGCGATGATCGTCACCGGTCCCGTCAGCATGCCCTTGACGGGCTTGTCGGTGAGGGATTGCGCGTAGGTGGCCCACTCGACGGTCATGGCCTGCGGGCGTGCGACGTCTCCCCACAGGACCGACGGGCGGGTGCAGCGCGAGCCATAGGACTGGACCCAGCCGTTGCGGGTCGCGGCAAAGCCGTCGAGGAGTTCCGCGAAGTACTGGACCATGTCGTTGCGCTCGGCCTCGCCATGGACCAGGACATCCAGGCCGATCTCCTCCTGCAGCCTGATGACCGATGCGATCTCGGCCTTCATCCGCTTGACGTAGTCGGCGTCGGAGAGCTCCCCGCGGGCATTGGCCGCGCGGGTCCTGCGGATCTCGCTCGTCTGCGGGAAAGATCCGATGGTCGTGGTCGGCAGGTCCGGCAGGTCGAGGCGTTCGCGCTGCGCGGCCTCGCGTGCCGGGAATTCCTCGCGCCGTCGATCCGCCTCCGCCAGGGCCGCAACGCGTTCACGGACCTCGGGCCGGACCACGCCGGGCGCCTGGGCCCGCTCGGCGAGCACCCGGGAGGACTCGGCGATCTCGTCCGCCACCGCGTCCCACCCCAGGTCGAGGCCGCGGGCGAGCGTGACGACCTCGCCGACCTTCTGGTCCGCGAAGGCCAGCCAGGCGTGGAGGTTGCGGTCGAGCTCCTCGTCATCCCAGGTTTCGAGCCCGGTGTCATGGGGGACGTGCTGCAGAGAGTTCGTGGTGGCGACGGTGACCCGCGCGGCCCCGAGCGCGCGGGCCTGATCGAGGAGATCCCGTGTCCGGGCGAGGTCGGCGCGCCAGATGTTGCGGCCATCGATGGCGCCGACGACGAGGGTCACGCCGGACAGGTCGGCGCTACCCGGAGCCGGCAGCCGACCGCGCCCCGCGTCCACGTGGATGGCCTCGACGCCTGAGGCGGCCAGCGCCGCCACGGCACCGGTGCCGTCGCCGTACGGGGTCGTCACGAGGATCGCGGGCCGCTCCACTCCAGCCTGCGCCCCAGCAAGAGTCCGATACGCTCGTCCTGCTGTCTTAGCCAGCTCTGCGCGTGGGTGCCCGAGGTTGTCCGAGACGAGGGCGGGTTCGTCGAGCTGCACCCATGGGGCGCCGGCTGCGGCGAGTGCACGCAGCACGTCCGCGTAGGCGGCCACGACCTCGTCGATCCGGGAGAGCGGATCGAATCCCTTAGGCGCGTCTGTGCTGGCCTTCGCGAGCGCAAGATAGGTGACGGGGCCGACCAGGACCGGGCGGGTGACGTACCCCCAGCTGAGCGCGTCGGTGAACTGCCGGACGATCGTATTGTCGGTGAGGGAGATGGGGGTCTGTGGTCCGATCTCGGGGACGAGGTAGTGGTAGTTGGTGTCGAACCATTTGGTCATTTCCTGCGGCGCCACCCCCGCGTCGCCGCGTGCCAGCGTGAAGTACAGGTCGAGGCCTTCGCGGCCGCGGAAGCGCTCCGGGACCGCCCCGAGTAGGAGTGTGATGTCCAGGACCTGGTCGTAGAGCGATGGCGCGTCGGCCAGCGAGGCATCCGAGGCCCCGAGTCCGAGTTCAACGAGGCGCGCCAGGTTGGTCTTGCGTAGCTGGGCTTGGGCATCGAGCAGGGCGGCGTCGCTGATCCGGCCGGCCCAGCGGGCTTCGAGAGCCTTCTTCAGTTCGCGGCCGCGGCCGATGCGTGGATAGGCGAGGATGGAGGCTGAGGGGAATGGAGGCATGGGTTCTCCTGGGTGTGGTACGTGGTTGTGGCGTGGTTCGGCGGTTCCGGGGTGGCATGCGAGCGCCAGCAGCAGATATGCCGACGAGCCACGTCAGGGCTTTGCTCAAGGAACATCCGCCGTCGTATGCGCGCGGGCGGAGCTGGTTCAGGTCAGGCGCGCATTCGGGCGCGAGCATTCCCGCGGTGTGTGCGGGTGGTGATCGACGGCCCGGTCATGGTCCCAGTGTGCCTGACTCGTGCCTGGGGCGGACCAGATCCCGGATGCTGGGATGGCGACCTCAGCGGGCTGTCACGTCGTGGTGGGCTGGTGACGTGGAGATGGTGATCTACCAGTGCGGCATGCTCGTGTCATGAGCGACCTCAACGAGCCCAACACCAGCCCCGAACACCTGCTCGCTGAGGTGGTGGCGAGTCACTTCATTAACGCGAGGGTCGCCGAGGAGGACGGCGACCAGGTCGTGGTGCTGGGGGAGGGGCTGCCGACGATCGAGTGCCATATCAACTCGATGCAGGAGGTCCTGCCGCACGGGACGTTCATCATGCTGATCATCCGGGGCGGGGCGCTCGGTCCGCACGGGGCGACGGTCACCGCCAGCGGCTACGGCGAGAATATGCATCACGCGCTCGTCGCGGCGGGGTGCAACTGGGCGTGTGCGTTCGGCCCGGTGCTGCTGACCGGGATCGGCCGCGCCGACCTCATCAACACGCAGGACCCCGACGTCGAGCAGTTCGAGGCCACCGTCGGCGGGCGGCGCTACCTGGTGACGATGAGCCGTCTGGACCGTGGTCTGGGCGCTGGGATTGGCAGCGATGAGCTGGCGGCCTGCCGTCGGCAGATCGGGGGATCCCAGGCCCTGACGAGGGCGGTGCTGGCCAGCGGGACCCTCCCCGCGTCGCGGTCCGGGGACGTCATCCCGCTGGGGTGCTTCCTGGGAATCGGGCCGACGATTTCCTCCGAGGTCAAATACGGTCTCGGTGACTGGGCTCCCGCGTGTGCCGTCTGGGACAACCTCCCCACCCAGGCATCGGGCTACCGGATGCTGCGTGAATGGGCGATCCTGGCGCCGGTCGAGCCTGCCCCGCCCCTGACCCGCGAGTCGTTGCAGCGCACCCTCGACCTGCTGCGTGCCGCCGGCGACAGTCCCCAGGGCGAGGCCGGCTGGCTGGGAGGCCGTCACCACGGCATGAGGCTCGGCGTCCCCGCTACACCCGCGCAACTGGCCTCCTGGGGGCCGCTGCCGCCCGATGCCCGCTGGTACCTGGAGACGATCGCCGCTTCTGGGGCCGGGCCCGGCTACGGACTCGACCTGAAACACTTCGAGGATGGCTGGCTGCACCTGGCCGCTGCCGGCTGTGGTGCTAGCTGGCTTCTCAACCTCGGCGACGGATCGGTGTGGCTGGACTCCCGCGCCTGCGATGATGACGTCAAGCAGGTGGCCCCTGGGTTCGCGTCCTGGTACGAGGCCTGGCTCGACAATGCGATCCGCGGCGGCGGGCCCTTCGCCCAGTGGGAATACCGGGTTGACGCGGCGTACCAGATGCTGGTGCAGGCCGCCCGCCACTACGACGACGTTGAGAACCTGCTGGGGTCAGACTTCCGGGTGAATATCAAAGGACCTGACGGGACAACCGTCGGGCCCTGCCACGCCTGCGAGGCCCTCTACGACCAGTGCGGGGTGCCGAGCACCGTCTTCAACCCCTCGAAGTAGGTTCCCTGGATGCGGTCATCAGGTTCCAGACCAGGTCGTCCTCATAGACCGGGATATCGGTGGCGACCCGGCCCTCCGCGAGCCGGATCACACGCTGGCAGCAGGCTGCCACGAACTCGGCGTCGTGGGTGATGACCAGCAGGGCATGGCCTGCGGCCGCCAGCTCCCTCACCAGTCCAGCCACCGCCCGCATGCCTACCAGGTCGAGGCCACTGGTGGGCTCGTCGAGGATGAGCAGGGACTTGCCGCTGGCGATGCAGGCTGCGATGGCCAGTCGTTGCTTCTGCCCGCCCGACAACGTGGCGGGATGCCGTCCAGCCAGCTGCGCCAAGCCCAGGCAGTCCAGGATCTCCTGGGTGTGCTCTGCCGACGGCACCCGGGCCTTGGGCAGCCCCAGGGTCACCTCGGCCTGGACGGAGTTGGCGAACAGCTGATGCCCGACGTCCTGGAAGACGATGGCCGAGGCCCGGTTCCGGTCCTTGACGAAGGCTGCACCGCCACGCATCCGAATTGTTCCCGCCGATGCCCGGTGCAGTCCGCACAGCACCCGCGCGAGCGTCGACTTCCCCGCGCCGTTGCCGCCGGTCAGCGCCACGGTCTCCCCGCTCCGCACCTCTAGGTCGACGCCATGCAGCACCTCCTGCCTCCCATAGCGTGCTCGCAGCCCCCGGGCTTGGAGGAACGGTTCCGGGGAGCTTCCCGTGCCTCGGGGGGAGGTCGCGCGGACTTCGCGGATATCTGTGGTCCGTAGCCCTAGCCCGGCCAGCCCGCAGGAGTCCAGAGCAGCGAACTCCACAGGAGTCAGCCGCTGGGCGATGCCCCCGCCGGCCATGACCACCACCTCGTCGACGACGTTCAGGAGCCACCACAGCCGGTGCTCGGTGACCAGGATCGCAGCCCCCTTGCGTTTGGCGTCGAGCAGGTAGCCGCGCAGGACCCTGATCGACTCCAGGTCGAGGTTCCCGGTCGGCTCGTCCAGCACCAGGTTCCGCGGGTGCGCTGCCCAGGCGCTGGCATAGGCGATGCGCTGTCTCTGCCCGTCGGAGAGGGAGAAGATTGAACGATCCGCCAGCGTAGACAATCCGAGTTCTGAGATGGTGGCATCGGTGCGTTCCCGGATCTTCTCCTCAGGCCAGCCCATGCTCTCCAGCGTGAAGGCGACCTCGCCGGTGGAGTCGACGTTGAAGAACTGGGTCCGCGGGTTCTGGAACACCGACCCGACGCGCTCGGCCACTTGCCAGCTCTCCAGCCCGGCACAGTCTTCGCCATCGATCAGCACCTGCCCGCTGAGCTCCCCGGGGAAGAAAGCGGGCGCGAGCCCGTTCGCCAGCCGGGTGATGGTGGTTTTCCCGCATCCTGACGCTCCGCAGACCAGGACGCACCGGCCGTCGCTCACCGTCAAGTCGATCCCACGGACCCCTGGGGCCTCAGAGGCCGGGGTGGGGTCGGCCTGCCGGTAGGTGAAGGTGACGTCACGCAGCTCGATCATCCGACGCCTCCCGGCAGGCCGGCCATGGGCAGGGCAAGCGCGACCAGGACGGCGAGTGCCCCGGCCGTCATCAGCGCCACATCGATGGCCCGCAACTCGATGTGGGTGTAGCAGGTCCGGTGTGCCGGGTTCTCGATCCCGCGGGCGACGGCAGCCATCGAGAGCTCGTCGGCGAGAACGGATGCGCTCATCATCAGGGGTACGTAGAGGCATTCCGCCGTGAGGGCCGGGTGCCGTAGGAAACCGGACGGGCCAAGCGAGATCCCGCGTATCCGCATGGCGTCCCGTAGATGTCGCCAGTCCTCGCGGATCGCTGGGAGGTAACGCATCATCACTGCGAGGGGAATGGTCACGGCCCGGGGCACGCGCATCCGGGAGAACGCCGCCATGAGCTCGTTGACGTGCGTCGTCGCGACGACCCCCGCGCCCAGCAGTGCACACGGCAGCACTTTCCGCAGCATCACCAGGAACGAGACGACCGTGGTTGTGAAGATTCCCAGGTCGAGAGGCTGCGCTAGCACGGAAACTCCTATCAGCGTGGCATATCCGGCGGCCAGCAGCGTGGCTATCCCAGGCCGTCCGAGCGCTGCCGTCAGGGTGGCGACGGCAGCCATCAGGCCCAGCTCATACCAGTGTGACGGCGACAGCAGCACGGCCAGGGCGCACGCCAAGAGGAGGAACAGCTTCGTCCGGGGATCAAGACGCAGCCCCCTGTGCCTCGGGTTGCTAGGCCGTGACACCGGCCTTCTCGAACTGTTTGCGCAGCAGCTTGAGGCCGGCCATGCCGCTGATGAGCGCGCACACCACGTTCAAGATGATCATTCCGGCCAGCACCCAGCCGGTTCCGGTGGCGGTCATGGTGGCCATGTAGTCCTGGCTGGAACCCCGGCCGGTGAGGTACTCGGAGTAGGCGGCAGGGGTGATCCATAACATCAGGTAGGAACCCAGGGGATTCAGCGAGAACACCACAAAACTCAGTAGGTTGAGGCTCCGGTTCCGGAAGTCCCCGGCACCGGCGATGAGGTCGGCCACGATCCCCAGCGCGAACAGCGCCACCGCCCACAGCCAGTACATGCCGGTGACGAAGATGACGATCGCCTCGATGGCACCGAGGACCATGACCGGGCCGTGCTTGGGAACCTTGGCGATCAGCAGCAGATAGACCGGCCCGGTGAGCAGCGCTGCACCCGCAGGCATCAGGAAGGTGAGTACGGGATTCGGGGCGAAGAACCCGCCCCCGGCCATCATGAAGACTAGGTGGAGCGCTGTGAAGATCCCGGTGATCACCAGGTCACGCGCCGTCAGCCCCGATTGCTGTGCACCCGTCATGGTCTTCATCGCAGTCTGCCTCCTAAGGTTTGCCTAACGAATTTTCTGGGTCAGCGTATGGTTCACACTGGATTGACGGAGCTTGGCCGGCGCAGGATGCGTCCGGGCGCCGTTGCACGGCGTCTGATCGCCGCACTGCGGCCGTGGGTTGTCGATAGGAGCAGCTGGGTATGGACACCATCCACGGCGGATCCCTCAGGGTCTCCGGGTTCCATGAGGTCACCTCGCCTGAGGGGTTCTGCCCGCTGTGGCGGTCCTACTCCTCCCAGGAAGGCGCGATTGGCTTCTTCCACGTGCTGGCCCCGCATGACGGCTGGCAGATCGCCATCCACGATTTCACCCTCGTCCACGACATGATCTTGGGATTCCCTCTGCCCGAGTACCTTTCCGTCACCTGGCATGACTCCATCGCGGGAGAGGATCTGACGACGGGGCGACGCATCCAGCCGAAGAGCCTCTGGGGTTTCTACAGCGACGGGGCCTGGCGCGGTCGCATCCGCGGCGGGGTGCCGGTCCGGTCTGTTGGCATCGAGGTGAAGCCTGCGATGTCCCGCGACTACCTGGAGCAGGAGTACGGTGGACAGTTCGAGCACGTCCGTGACGCCTTCGTCTCGCTGAGCGACATGACCGACTTTCCGGAGCTGCGCTCCCTGCTGCAGGGACTGTGGCCCCTCGCCGGGGACGAACGGCGCAGCAGCCTCTACTACGAGGGCAAGGTGCTCCAGGCGATGGGACTGATCATCGAGCGCACCAGGATCCAGCAGACTGGGCGGCGGAGATCATTGCTCCGACGTGACCGGGAACAGATTCTCAGAATCGTCGAGCGTATCGACCAGGACCCGGCCGCGGTGCCGCGCCTCGCCGACTTGGCCTGGGAGACCTGCATGAGCCCGACCAAGTTCAAGGAGAGCTTCCGGGTGGTGACGGGGTTGTCGCTGACCCGCTACGTGCGTCGCGCCCGGGTTGAGCGGGCTGAGGTGCTGTTGAGACAGCCTGAGGCCACAGTCCAGGGGATTGCTCGGGCTGTTGGATACAGTCGCGCATCCAGTTTCTCGGAGATGTTTCGGAGCGAAACGGGGATGTCACCGAGTGAGTATCGTCAAGAACGAGCGAATCCCTGGCGACCTTGACCTGCCTGCGGCTACCCTCGGAAGATGCCTGGTGACTCCCCGCCGCCTCTGGACCTGAGGCCAGTGCGGTTCGAGACCCAGCTGGGGGAGCTGACCTCGCCCGTGGTCATCGAGTTCGAGGACACGTCGCTGCGGGTGCTGACCATCCGGGGACGGCAGGGCGAGATGGTCAAGCTGCTGATGTCGCGGGCCGGGGCCACGCCGGAGTTCCTGGAGGCGCCCAGCCGGCTTGAGCTGGGCGACCTGGTTGTCGCTCATCTGACGTCCCGGCCGGTGCGGGCCTTCGCCCTCCCGGAGGGCGTGGTGGCTCACCGGTTCCGGCCGGGAGTCCTTCTGGTCCGGGCGGTCGCCGGCATGGTCTTCACCTCGCTGGCGGTATTCGGCCTGGGGGCTGGCATCTGGCAGACCTGGCAGGGCCTGCTGGCTGCGCTCCTGTTCGTCGCTGTGGTCGCCGGGGCGGTGCCGCTGCTGGCGAGGTGGCCCGCGTTACGGCAGATGTATGCGACCGGCGAGGGACGCTATGCGCTGGACACCCTCCTCGACGACCGTCCAGCCGCGAGAGCCGCCGTCGCGCTGGTGGACGGCATCAAGGAGGAATACGGGCGGCTGCTGACCGACCTCGCCTACCGCATCGAGACGCCCGCGCTCTTCGACCCGGCCGACGAGCTGACCCGGCACCTCACCACCGCCCTGATCCGGTGGGACACGACCCACGAGACCCTCGACGGGTCCGAGCTGGGAACCCTGGCAGCTGAGGTCCGCGTCGCCTTCGAGGCCGCCAAGGAGCATGCCGAGGCGGTGGGGCTACGGCATCTGCCTGAGGAGGCCCGGGAACCGGCGGGCCGTGCGCTCAAGGCCGCGCGGGTTGCCGCCGGCACCGACAGCCCGGGGGAGCGGGAAGCGGCCCTAGAACAGGTGACCGGCATCCTCGACTCCCTCGCCCTCTACTATTTGCCCCGTCCCAGCCAAGTGCGGCGCATGCTGGAGGGCCGCGCCCTGCTGGCGCTGCCGGGCCGCCGCAGTGTGGAAGAGGGCCGGGTGGAGGAGAAATGACCTTCGAGCTGTGGCAGCGGGTCCCCCTGAACACCAGCATGTTCGCGGTCGACAAGCTCTCCCTGCTGGTGCTGGTCAAAGACAAAGAGGAGATACTGGCCAGTGTCCGGGGAAATTCAGGACAGAACAACTTCGTCTTCTACGCCCCCATCTCCAAAGCTAATCACCCGATTCCCTATTACAGCCCGCAGGACAACCTCGGCGCATTGATGAGCGAGGTGGCGAAATCCAGCGATATCGAAATGATCGCGATCCCACCCATCCAATGGGGATCGGAGGCCTTCTCCCTGCGCAATCCCGCGAACCTCAAGCGGCTGGCGGCGATCGTCGGCGGACTGGCGCTGATCGTGGTCGTGGGCGTGCTCAACCCGCTGTACCTGACGTTCATCACGCCGCTGTATGGCGTCCTGATCTCATTGATGTATTCCCGGGGCCGGCGCTCCGGCACCAAGACCACCCAGATCGCCGCGGCAGGCGAGATGCGACTGGATGGTAGCAATATCGTCGGATATGCCCTGGCGCGCAGCCGCGGTGAGCATCCACAATTGCCGACGGACACCCAGCGGCGGGCTGACATCGTCAAACGCGTGGAGGACCTCAAGGAGGAGTACGGACGGCTTTACTCCGACCTGGTTTATCGCATTGAGAATGCGGCCCTGTTCGACTCCTCCGCTCCGCTGACCTCGGAATTCCTGGTGCTGCTTTCCCGCTACGACCTGGAGGGCGACACCCTCCCGGCTGGTGACCTCGACGACCTGGCTGCGGAGCTGGAGATCAGCTACGTCACCGCCCGCGACCACGCGGAGACCGCCGGGATGCGGCACCTCCCTGCCGAGGCCAGGGCAGATGCGGACCGCGCGGCGAAGGCGGCCCGGCTGGCCGCCAAGACCACGAACGACGGGGAGCGGGCTGTGGCGCTGGAGCAGGTCCGGCGGATCCTGGAGTCGCTCTCGCTGTACTACCTGCCGGCCAGCCTGGTGCGCCGCGGCATCACGGACGGCGGCCAGTGATGCGGCGGATGCTGAAGAGGGCCGTGGTCCTGCTGTTGGGCCTGGCCTCGCTGCTGGCGACCCTGCACGTCGCCCGGGCCGCGATCCCCGGGATCCGCGGGACCCAGGCCGTCTCCAGCCAGCTGACCTGGCTGCGCCGAGTGAACCCCCGGGCCGCGCCTGAGATGCAGCGGTTGTTCCCAGAGGGGGAGTTCTTCCAGTGGGCGCTGTCCGGGCTCGCGGCGGGCAGGCTTGCCCGGGACGGCGTCGACCCAGCGGACAACCTCGCCCTGCTTGAGGAGGCCATCGCGGCGACCGGGGCGTCGCAGGTCGTGGACCGGTTCGGGGCTGGCGACCCGCTTCCGCACGGTGCCTTCTACCACGGCTGGCGGCTGTTGCTGCTGGTCGACCGCGCGGCCCTGACCGGCGACCCCGCCCAGCGGGCGGAGGTGGAGACCGAGGCCCGCCGGATCCTGACGGCCCTCCAGGCTGACCCGCTGCCGGCCTCCTACCCGGGGCGGGCCTGGCCGTGCGACGTGGTGGTCGCCCTGGCGGCGGCCCACCGGGCGGCGGGACTGGTGGAGCTGCCCGGGCTGCCGGCCGTGACGAGGCAGTGGTTCGCGGCCGTGGAAACCCACCGCGATCCCTCGGGCCTGCTGGTCCACCGGCGCGGTGGCGACGTGGCCAGAGGGTCGTCGCAGGCGATCATCCAGGCCTTCCTGCCTGACATCGACCCCGTCCGGGCCGCCCGCGAGTGGCGGGTCTTCAAGGAGCAGTTCGTCGTCTCGGAGCTGGGACTGGTCGGTGTCCGGGAGTATCCACGCGGCGTCGCCGACGACGGGGACGTGGACTCCGGCCCGCTGGTTGCCGGGGTGTCGGCCAGCGCCTCGGCGGTGACCCTGGCCGCCGCCCGCCGCAACGGCGACCTTGAGCTCGCGAAGGTCTTGGACCGGGAGGCCGACCTGCTGGGCCTGCCGCTGCCGATGGGCTCTGGCGCCGCTTTCGCCCTGGGGCTCATGCCGGTCGGGGACGCCTTCGTCGCCTGGGCGCGATCAGCCCCGCTGGGCGCGGCCTTGGACGTTCCCTCACCGCAGCCCTGGTTCTGGTTGTTCTGGCTGCTCGCCCTGGTGCCGGGCGTGGTCGCGCTCTGGATGTGCCGACGTCGGATAGCTGGTCTCGTCGCCCTCCGCCGGCCTGGTAGCGCAGGTAGGCGTGAAGAGTGCCAGCACATCAAGGACGGTGCCAGTGAACCAGGCGGATCTGTCATGAATGAGACGACTGTCGGCCGGTGAGTTTGCTGCGCTCCTAGCGCACCTCCGGGACTGGGCGGGGCCAGGCACCCAGGTTCTGCCAGACGAAGTCGGGCACGCGTCCGAAGAAGCCGACGAGGAAGGACAGCACCGCCTCGATGTTCTGCGGCCACCAGTTATTGTCGCCACCTATGAGGATGCGACCCTCTGAGATGTTGAAGCTGACGGGGCCCGACGCCATGAGGTACTCCATCTGGCGCTGGTGGATCACGTCGGAGGCGAAGCGGGGATTGGCGGAGCGGATCTTGAACTGCCGGTTGAACTCCTCCCACTCGAATTTCTGCTTCTTGCCGAAGAATCCCCAGTTGGCGGAGAGGTCCATGAAGGGGAATCCCGGACGGAATTCGCACAGCATCTCCTCGTGGTGCTCGGTGTGGGTTTGGGTGTTCCCCTGCCCGTCGGTGGTGGTGTACGTCGTCTCCCAGGTGTGCGTCAGCCGCAGGAAGGAGATGTTCGCCGCCGTGCCGTAGATGATGTCCTTCGCCTTGTGGTTGCTGCCGCCGGTGGTGTGCCCGATCTGCTGCAGGTAGGAGTCGTCCCGGGGTAGATAGGTCCAGTCGTCGTGTCCGTAGACGCTGAGCCCGGGCGGTGGGGGAGGCCCGGCGAACTGCTCGTGGGGCAGCGCCAGCAGGGCACCGCGAGCCTGCGCCATCACCTCGACGACCGCCGCCAGCTCCTCGGCCTTCTTTGGGGCGTCGATGAGCACCAGGTCCTGGTGGTCGATGCTGAGACGCCAGGGTCCCTGCAGCTGGGGAGCCAGCGCGGCCCCGTAGGCCTGCGCCACCCGAGGGTCGGGGGCGGTGGCCGTCGCGGCGCCGTACTGGACTGGGGCGGGGGCCAGCGGCAGGTCCGCCGAGCAGGCAGGACCGGTGACCTCGCCGGGCAGGTAGGGCGCGGGCAGCGGCATCCGCACCACATAGCCGGCGCTGCGCCAGTTCGTGCAGCGGTACTTGAAGGCGACGAAAGGCGTCGCCTGGTCGCGGGAGGCGCCGTGGATGGCGTCGTCGACTGAGCGGCCGAAGCCGATGCCGAACGGCGGGACGTTGAGTCCGTTGGCGACGTCGATGGGCGGGTTCGAGTCGAATTCCCAGCCCAGCGCCTTCAACGACTTGACGTAGCGGTAGCGGACGATCCCCCAGATAGCCAACCCGATGAGCGCCAGAGCGAGAAGCACCAGCAGGATGTTGATGAAAATCGCCATACCCCGATACTGCCAGCCGGCGAGCGCATGGCCGTCGTCGGCCTGCAAGATAGTCGGCGCTTTGTGGAGGCAGACGCGCCTGAAATGTCGCTGATGAGTGGTGGTGATCTGATGATCCCGGGCAAGCATCATGACGTTAAGGTGGACGGGTGAGGACCACAGTCAACATTGCAGATGATGTTTACGCTGAGGTAGAGCGTCTTCGCCGGGAGGCTGGCCTGGGCTCCAGTGAGGCAATCAATGTGCTCGCGCGCAGAGGCATGAGGACGGATGAATCTCCCGTACCCTATGTGCACCGCAGCGGCAGGCTAGGGCTCTGTCTCGATGTCTCCAATATCGGGGACCTCCTGGATGCCCTGGAAGACGATGGGCAGCCCGGTGATCGTTGACGCCAATATCCTCCTCTGCGCCGTTGACGAGGCTTCTGCACATCACCTGGCGGCTGCGGAATGGCTGACCTCGGCCCTGAACGGGAACACCCGGGTCGGTCTTCCGTGGCAGACACTGGGCGCTTTTGTCCGCATCAGTACGCATCCACGTGTGGCGGCTTCCCCGTTGAGCGCGGCTGAGGCTCAAAGCTGGGTTGACGACTGGCTGAAAGCCCCTGCGGCCTGGGTGCCGTCGGCTACGAAGCGGACAGTGCAGGTTTTTGGAGACCTGATTCGGAACCATCAGGTGACTGGCAATCTGGTCACGGACGCTCAGCTGGCAGCGCTTGCCATCGAGCATGGGGTGCCGATGGTGTCAGCCGACTCAGACTTCGCGCGTTTCCCAGAGGTTACGTGGCTGAATCCCCTGGCATGAGGGCGGTTCTGGGATGCGATCCTCGTCGAAGAGAGATCGCCTCTCGCGTGTGGCAGTTTCCCTGTTGAGTGCGGCTGAGGCGCTAAGCTGGATTGAATCGAGTTCGGCAGGCCGCTTTGCGTGGGTTAGTGCCCCTGCAGCCATCTGAAGCCAGGGGACGTCCGGGGCGAGCGCGGGAAACGTCACGAGGACTTCGCTGTCCTGGCAGAGCGCCGGCCCAGCCAGCGGGGGACGTGTCGCTGGTAGTCGAGGTATGTGCGTCCGAAGCGGTCCTCTAAGGCTTTCTCCTCGGCTGGGATCTGGTGGCGGTCGATGAGCCACCAGAACACGAGCGCCGGCACTACCGACGCCAGGTGCTGGCGCGCCACGGTGTGGGCCAGCAGCATGCCGGTCATGCCCACGTACATGGGGTTGCGTGTGAACTGGTTGGGGCCGTCCACCACCAGGGACGTCGTCTCGCCGGCTCTGTGGGGGTTGACGGTGGTCCGGCTGCGGAGGAAGCTTCTCAGACTGCCCGCCAGCAGCCATGCTGAGGCCCCGAGGACCGGGAGGCCAGCGGCCAGGGACCATGGCGTCGCACGCCGGCCCCGGGAGATGACGGCCTGCGCCAGTCCCGCCGCAGCCAGCAGGACCGCCGGAGGCATCCGCGGGCCGCCATCGGCCTGCTGCTTTTCCCCGGGCTGGGGGCTTTCCGCCCCGCGGCTGCGCTTGTGTCCGTTCATGGCTGAAGCCTACCCGCAGCGGACGGTCGATCCTGCCTGTGGCTAGGACGTCAACCGCCTTGGGGCAGGACGATGACCTCAGCCTGGTGACCACCTGCGCTGAGCTTCGCGTCGCATGTCACCACGGGCGCATCCAATCCCTCGGCCAGGGCGAGGTATGTGGCGTCGTAGCTCGTGTACTGGTTCCGCAGTTCCCAGATCCTGCCGATCAACGGCTCTGACCCATACCGGGTCAGGCTGAGGGCACCTCATCGAGTACAACGACACCGCAAAAGACGCCACGAGGCTTATTTCATGGGGTGTAGGTGAATATGATTCCGAGGATGGTTTCCAGGGTGTCTTCGAAGCTGCTGATAGGGCGGCGGTAGCCCGTGAAATCACCCAGAACAACACCGGCCCGACAGCTAGTGCGATCTGCCGTAACGAGTACCCCCACCTCTTAATCCTCTGCGCAATCGCATCCCGAGCCAGGCATCGCCAATACCCGCTGCACCAACATCCCCTCCCTGGGTCAACCACTGTTGCTACGACCCTATGACACTGCCAAGAAACTTGACGGTGTTCCCCAAGTTGTGTGGACGTGTCGGGCTCTCTTCCCGGCGAGATGCGCGGTGGGGTTCCCAAGGAATCTTGTTACCGGTAACATGCTGTCTACAACGCCGCCACCTGGCAGCGAACATCGCAGTTTGCAGAACAAGGAGCACGTCATGAACGAAACCACGATCATCCCGGACCTCTCGTCATTGACCGTCTGGTTCCTGGTGGGCAGCCAGGGACTCTACGGCGAGGAGGTCTTGCGGCAGGTGACCGAACAGTCCCGCCATGTGGCGGAACTCCTCAACGCATCACAGGACATCCCGGTGCGAGTGGAATGGCGCTCCGTCCTCACGGGAACAAGAGGAATCATGCAGGCGATCTTGGAAGCCAATGCGGACCCCAGTGTCATCGGCGTCATCACCTGGATGCACACCTTCTCGCCGGCCAAGATGTGGATTCGGGGGCTCTCAACGCTGCAGAAGCCACTGCTGCATCTGCACACCCAGGCCAACGTCACCCTGCCGTATGGCGACATCGACTTCGACTTCATGAACCTCAACCAGTCGGCGCACGGTGACCGGGAGTACGGTTACATCCTCTCGCGGCTCGGAGTGCCCAGGAAGTCGGTCATCGGCCACGCCAGCGACCCGCGGGTGGCCCGTGAGATCGACACCTGGACGCGGGCCGCAGCAGGTCTCGCCGAGGCACGCGGCATGCGCATTGCGCGCTTTGGCGACAACATGCGCTTTGTCGCCGTCACCGAGGGCGACAAGACCGCTGCTGAGGCCGACTTTGGCGTTGCCGTCAACACGTGGCCGGTCAACGAGCTGGTCGAACGCGTCGACAACGCAGACCCAGCCCTGGTGGACACAGTACTCGCCGACTACGACGACAAATACGACGTCGCCCCCGAACTCCGCGCAGGCGGTTCCCGGCGCGACTCGCTCCGCTATGCCGCAGCCGAGGAGGTGGCGCTGCGTGGCTTCCTCCAGGAGGGCGGCTTCACGGCATTCACAGACACCTTCGAGGACCTAGGCGGTCTCAAGCAGCTGCCCGGCATCGCGGTGCAGCGCCTCATGGCTGACGGCTATGGCTTCGGTGCGGAAGGCGACTGGAAGACCGCCTTCCTGGTGCGCCTCGCCTCGGTGATGGGGGCCGGGCTTCCCGGTGGTGCGTCGCTGATGGAGGACTACACCTACGACCTGACGCCAGGCGACGAGGTGATTCTGGGGGCCCACATGCTGGAGGTCTCTCCCTCCCTGACGACAACCCGGCCGCAGCTGGAGATCCATCCCCTCGGAATCGGCGGGCGCGAGGATCCCTGCCGCCTGGTGTTCACGGCGGACCCCGGACCGGCGGTCGTGGCGGCCCTCTCCGACGTCGGCCCGCGGTTCCGGCTGGTGGTGAACTCGGTAGACATTGCCAAGCCGAAGGCTGATCTGCCGAAACTACCCGTCGGCCGTGCGCTGTGGCGGCCACGCCCTGACTTCGTGACGTCGGCGACGTCCTGGCTCGCGGCGGGTGCGGCGCACCACACGGTCATGAGCACCGCGGTCAGCGCCGACGTTTTCACTGACTTCGCCCGGATGGCCGACGTGGAGATCGCGCTGATCAACGAGCACACCACCGTGGCAGACTTTGAGCGCAGCCTCCGCCTGGAGGCCTCGGTGCGGCGCGGCTAGGACCGTATGGCGGCAACTCCCCGGCGACGCGACCCCCCGGGGGAGTTGCCGCCATCTAGTACTCTCTGCTCGTCATATCGTGAGCAAGAGGGGAGAGTGCATGCCAGCGCCGAACCAGGGGCGGCTCAACATTCGGGAGGTGGCCCGGCGCGCTGGTGTGTCGCACATGACCGTGTCCCGCGTCATCAACGGGAGCGTGAATATCAGCCCTAAGACGCGCGCCCACGTGCAATCTGTCCTCGATGAGCTTGGTTTCCATCCCAATGCGATGGCCCGCAGCTTGGCGCAAGGCCGATCGGGGCAGGTCGGCCTGCTCATCGAGTCGTCATCGCACTATGGGCCGATGAGCACGTTGCGCGCCATGGATGTGGCTGCTCGGGGCGATGGGTATGCCTCTCTGAGCTTCACCGTGAAGTCCGGCTCGGCCGAGGAGATGCGGGAGGGGCTCGCCAGCCTCACCGCCCACGACGTCGCAGGCCTGGCAATCATCACCTCCCGGGTGAAGACCCTCGCCTGGCTGAGCGGCCTGACGCTTCCCAGAGCCACTGTTCTGCTGGGTTCCCCGCCCCTGGACCCCGACGACCCTGTCGAGCGTAGCGACCTCGGCCGGGTGTGGATTGATCAGGGGCGCGGCAGTCGTCTCGCCGTCGAGCATCTGATCGCGGCTGGTCACCGTGTGATCGGGCATCTCGCCGGGCCCGCAGACTGGTTCGACGCGCAGTGGCGGCGGGCCACCTGGGAGTCCTGCCTCAACGAAGCCGGGTTGGTGATCCCTCCCGTCGCGACGGGGGACTGGCACGCCCAGTCAGGGTTTGACGCCGCAGACGAGCTGCTGAGGATCCCGGACCTGACGGCCGTCTTTGCCGCCAACGACCAGATGGCTCTGGGCCTCGTCCACGGGCTGTCCCTCCGAGGCGTCCGGGTGCCGGAGGACATCAGCGTTGTCGGATTCGACGACCAGCCTGACTCCGGCCATTTCCTCCCGCCACTCACCACGGTGCATCAGGACTTCGAGAGCCTGGGGGAGGGCGGCATCGCGGCGCTCCTCACCCAGATCGACGGGGCGGGCGGTGGGGTGCGGGCCTGCGTTGAGCCGCATCTCGTAGAGCGCTCCTCGACCCGGCCCGCCCCCGATCCTCGTTGAGCCCTCAGAGATTGTCCACAGCGGCTCGTTCGACGTCTAGGCCTCGCTTGTAGCGTTCTAGGAAGGCCTGGAAGCCTGCGACGTCCTCCGGGGTTGGGTTGACAGTGTCCAGGGAGGCGTTGGCGAACACGCTATCCTTGAGATAATCCGTCAGCGATCCCCCGGTCGGGTTGAGGCTTCTGAATGCCGCCAGCAGCGCCATGCCCCAGGCTCCTCCCTCGCCCGCGATCTCGCCGACTGACACGGGGGTGTCGATGGCCGCCGCCAGTACACGCTGGCCGACCCCGGCGGTCTTGAAGAAGCCGCCGTGGCCGAACATCGAGACCAGCTCGATCTCCTCAGCTGCGAGGACATCCATGCCGAGGCGGAGCGTCGCGAGCATCGAGTACAGCTGTGCGCGCATGAAATTGCCCAGGTTGAGGCGACTGTCCGGCGTCCGGGTGAACAGGGGGTGGCCCTCCTCAAAGCCGGTGTTGTGCTCCCCGGACAGGTAGTTGTAGGCAAGCAGACCGCCCGCATCCGCGTCGCCTGCGAGCGCCGCCTGGAAGAGGGTTTTGAACACCGCCGAGGTCTCAGACGTTCCGCCGGTGGCCTGGGCGAACTCGGCAAACAGGCCCGCCCAGGCGTCCAGTTCGCTGGCGCCGTTGTTGCAGTGCACCATTGCGACTGGATCGCCCGCAGGGGTAGTCACGAGGTCCAACTCGGCGTGGCGCCGACGCAGCTCGCGGTCGAGCACCACCATGGCGAAGATCGACGTGCCGACGCTGATGTTGCCGGTGCGCGGCGCCACCGCGTTGGTGGCGACCATGCCCGTCCCGGCGTCGCCTTCCGGCGGGCACAGGGGGATGCCCGGCTGCAGGGTGCCCGATGGGTCGAGGAACAGAGCGCCGTCCGCGGTGAGCTCACCGGCGGCCTCCCCAGCCGCAGCCACCCTCGGCAGCAGATCCGTGAGCGGCCGGGTGAAGCCATGCCTGGCCACCAGCTCCCTCATCCTCTCCAGGCGGGCTGTGTCGTAGTTGCCGGTGGCCGAGTCGATGGGGAACATGCCGCTGGCGTCCCCGACGCCGAGCACTCGCTCGCCGGTCAGTTTCCAATGAACGTATCCGGCCAAGGTGGTCAAATGCGCTAGGCGGCTGAGGTGCTCCTCGTCGTTGAGGATGGCCTGATAGAGGTGCGCGATGCTCCAGCGCATCGGGACGTTGAAGTCGAGGGCGTTGCTGAGGTCCTGGGCTGCCGGGCCGGTGCTTGTGTTGCGCCAGGTGCGGAAGGGCGTCAGCAGCTGGCCTTCTCGGTCGAACGCCAGGTAGCCGTGCATCATCGCGGAGACGCCGAGCCCGCCGAGCGTGCGCAGCTGGATGCCGTAGCGTTCCTCGATCTGTGCGGTGAGGTCTCGTGTTAGCGTGTTACCGGTAACTTTGTTACCGGTAACACGGTTCAAAGAAAAGGACAACGATGACCCCATACACACCCGGCCAGAACCCCAGCATCCCGTCGGAGCTTCGCAGGACAGTCGACGAACTCAAGGCACAAGTGGCCGCACTTCACGCGGAACTGCCGCGCAACGACCTCGTGGTCTGGACGGCAGGCAACGTGTCGGCGCGCGTGCCCGGCGCCGACCTGCTCGTCATCAAACCCTCCGGCGTGAGCTATGACGAGCTGACCCCCGAGGCAATGGTGGTCTGCGACTTCGATGCCACCCTCGTCGAAGGCGACCGCAAACCATCCTCAGACACCGCTGCCCACGCTTACGTCTACCGCCACATGCCTCAGGTCGGAGGCGTCGTCCACACCCACTCCGACTACGCCACCGCCTGGGCCGCCCGCCACGAGCCGATCCCCTGCGTCCTCACCATGATCGCCGACGAGTTCGGCGGTGAGATCCCCGTCGGCCCCTTCGCCATCATCGGTGACGACTCCATCGGCAAGGGCATCGTCGAGACGCTCCGGTCGAGTCGCTCCCGGGCCGTCCTCATGGCCAACCACGGGCCTTTCACCATCGGCCACGACGCCAGAGACGCCGTCAAGGCAGCCGTCATGGTCGAGGACGTCGCTCGCACCGTCCACCTGGCGCGCCAACTCGGTGAACTGAAACCCATCGCCCAAAGCGACATCGACAAACTCTTCGAGCGCTACCAGAACGTCTACGGCCAGCACTGAACCTCATCCCTTTGCCGGGGAGCCGAGGTCCTCCCGCGAACCCTTGAGACCCGGTCGACGCGGCGTAATGCGAAAGGCAAACCCATGCAAGAGACCACCAAACGCATATCCACCAGATTCATCTATTTCTTCGGTGCCTTCGGCGGCATTCTCTTCGGCTATGACATCGGCGTGATGACCGGAGCCCTGCCGTTCCTCCAAAGCGACTGGAATATCGCGGAGAACGCCACCCTCACCGGCTGGATCACCTCCGGCGTCATGTTCGGAGCCATCTTCGGCGGCGCCCTGGCCGGGCAGCTGTCCGATCGGCTCGGACGCCGTCGCATGATCCTGATGTCGGCGGTGTTCTTCGTTGTCGGATCAGTGCTGGCGGCCATCTCACCCCATGGCGGCACATATTTCCTCATCGGCACCCGCATCCTGCTGGGGCTCGCGGTCGGTGCGGCCTCCGCGCTGGTGCCCGCCTACATGTCCGAGATGGCGCCCGCCAAGCTGCGTGGACGGCTGTCCGGCATCAACCAGACGATGATCGTCTCCGGCATGCTGCTGTCCTATGTCGTCGACTACCTGCTGCAAGGGCTGCCCCAGGAAATCACGTGGCGACTCATGCTCGGTTTGGCTGCTGTGCCTGCCATCGTCCTGTTCCTTGGGGTGCTCGGCCTGCCCGAGTCGCCGCGATTCCTCATCAAGAACGGCCGCCTCGACCAGGCCCGTCGCGTGCTGGGCTACATCCGGCCAGCGGACGCGGTGGAGTCTGAACTGGCGCAGATTCAGGAGACCGCCCAGCTGGAGGAGCAGGAGGCGAAGGCCACCTCCTGGGGCACCCTGTTCGCGTCGAGATACCGCTACCTCGTGGTGGCTGGTGTCGGCGTCGCGGCTTTTCAGCAGTTCCAGGGCGCGAACGCCATCTTCTACTACATTCCGCTCATCGTCGAGGAGGCCAGTGGCACGAAAGCCACCTCGGCCCTGATGTGGCCGATCATCCAGGGCGTGCTGCTGGTCGTCGGATCGCTGGTTTTCCTCCTCATCGCCGACAAGTTCAACCGCCGTGCCCTGCTGACTGTCGGCGGCACGATCATGGGTATCTCATTCCTGCTGCCCGCCATCATCAACATTCTTGTCCCCACCGCACCCCCGATGCTCATCGTCGTTTTCCTCAGCATCTACGTGGCCTTGTACTCGTTCACCTGGGCTCCCCTGACGTGGGTGATCGTCGGCGAGATCTTCCCCCTAGCCATCCGCGGACGGGCGACGGGCCTGGCGTCGTCATTCAACTGGATCGGATCGTTCCTTGTCGGCCTGCTGTTCCCGATCATGGCCGAGGCGATGCCACAGCCCGCGGTGTTCGCGATCTTCGGTGTGATCTGCCTCCTGGGCGTCCTCTTCATCCGGACTCAGGTACCCGAGACCCGGGGACGCACCCTGGAGGAGATCGAGGCCCAGGGAGTCCGCTGACATCAGGTGGGGTTGGGGTCGGTGAGCCCCAGCCCCACCTGGATGCGGTGTATGGCTGTGGCGGTAACATGATGGTTGACGTCTCTCAACTGATCTGCTGAGTCTTCAACCTTCAGGAAATGATCGTGACGTGAGCCGAAGACAGCGTGGCCCGCGTTGTCCGGCGGGGGAATGGGGGATGCCTTACCGCAGCACCCGGGCCAGGAAATCCTGGGTTGCCGGCTCCTGCGGGTCATCCAGGACCTGTGACGATGCAGCCCTGCTGGAGGAACACCACCCGGTCGGCCTCCGCGCGGGTGAAGCCGATCTCGTGGGTGGCCATCAGGATGGTCGACCCCGCCGACTTAAGATTCCGCACCAAGTCCAGCACCTCGCCGATGAGCACCGGGCCGAGGGCCGAGGTGATCTCGTCGAGCAGCTCCGGCTCCGTGGCGAGCACCCGCATGATGGCGACGCGCTACCGCTGACCGCCGGATATCCGATCTGGGAAGGAGCGTGCCTGGCCGGCCAGGCCGATGCGCTCCAGCAGCTCCAGGCCCCGCGCCTCTGCCTCGGCCCGCTGGGTGCCATGAACCTTGCGGGCCAACAGGGTGACATTGTCCAGCAAGCTCAGGTGTGGGAACAGGTTGTAATGCTGGAACACCACGCCGATGCGGGAGCGGACGGCATCTTTGTCGAGCTGGAGCGGCTGCGCCGGGAGGCAGGCCTGGGTCGCAGCGAGGCAATCAACCTGCTTGCCCGCAGGGGCATCGGTCAGGTGGCTCAACCCGCTCGTTTGAGAGGAAAATGATCAGCTACCCAGCTCATGCCAGACGAAGTCCGGGATCTGTGCGAAGAAGCCGATGAGGCATACCAGTGTCTCCTCGATCTCCTGGGGCGTCCAGGTGCGCTTGCCTTTGAGACGTATGCAGCCGTCCGTGATGGAGAACCCGTCGGGATTCCAGCTCATGAGGTATTCCATCTGACGCTGGTTGATCACATCGGAGGCGAAACAGGGGCTGGGGCTGGTGACCTTGAACCGCTGGTTGAACTCGTCCCATTCGAATTCCCGCACAGGGCCGGAGGGGTCGCCGTTGATGGACAGGTCGATGAAGGGGAAATGCGGATGGAACTCGCATAACTGCTCCTCCTGGCGCTGGGTGGTGCTTTGCAGCTGCCCGTTCGGGCCGGGGCTGCCGTCGTGACCTGCCAGGTGTGTCAGTCGTGTGAAGGAGATGTTCTCTCGCGTCCCCAGATGATGTCCTTGGCCTGATGCTGATCACCGGTGGTCGTGTGGGTGAGTCGCGCGAGGCAGGCGTCGTCCTGCGCGATGTAGGTCCAGTCCTCGTGACCGTAGGCGCTGAGCCCAGATGGTGGGGAGGGCCTGTGAACTGCTCTTGGGGCAGGGCCAGCAGCGCGGACCGGGCCTGCGCCATAGCCTCGATGGCCGCCTGATCCGCCGCTGTCAGGAATCGGGTTTCCCTGCTTTTGCGTCTGAAGTTCTTCATGGGAACGCTCTCATTCCCAGATCCAGACGCAAAAGCAGGTTTTTATGTGGAAACCCGGTGTTTTCGGCCCGCTGCTGCCCATGGTGAGGCTGTGAGATCCCCTCTTGTTAACCTCTCCTTGGTGGTTCGCCGCGAGCATCCGGAGCTTAAGGCGCACATCGATCATCTGCTGCGCATCGGGAAACTGGTCCCAGTGCTGCCGGGAGTCCTGCGCTGGAGCCAGGTGCCCGCCAGCTTCCAGCTGCTCATAGAGGCTGTAGCGGCCTGGAACCCAGACGCTGTGTTCCTCGGGGCGACCGCTGCGGCATTGTCCTGGTGGCCGGAACTGCGACCCAAGCAGGTTGAGATCGCATCACGTCCACCGCGTAGTCGGCCTGCCTGGCTCACGTGCAGCAGAACCCAGGTGCCGCCCGAACTCGTGCTCACGCACGGCCCGCTGCGGCTGGCCTGTCCTGAGTTGTCTGTGCTCGGTATGGCTGATGATGCTGCGATCTGTGATGCTCTGCGATGTAAAGTCACCACCCTCGCCCGGCTGCATGGGGCCTTGGAACTCATGCCCGGGGTGCGCGGGAACCAGGCACGGCGACGTTTGCTGGAGGCCTCGCGCGGGGAGCCCTGGTCGCCCCTGGAGCTGGAGGCTCATCGCCGCCTGCGCAACGCGAGAATCAGTGGCTGGACAACGAACTGTCGGGTGCGCCTGGGGGACGCTGTCTATTTTCTGGATATCGCGTTTCGGGAGCAGCGGCTGGCGCTGGAGTTGGACGGCTGGCAGCATCACCGCAGTCACGCGAGTTTCATCGCCGACCGGTCGCGTGCGAATCAACTGATCCTGGCAGGCTGGATGGTTCTGCGTTTCACCGCGCAAAGTCTGGATGCCCTGGTTCCCGAGACCCGGCGTGCCTTGAGGGAACGCCAAGGATAGGGGTGGGCATCCTTGCTGAGTGGGACCATCCTTCGGCTCGATGTCGACTAGAAGTCCTGCTAGATGTCGACTAGATTATCTGCTAGATGTCGACTAAGGGTAGTGCTAAACGTCGACTAGGAGGGGATGTGTACCTGCCACGCAGTGTTGACAAGCTGTTGGACGACTATCTGCCTCAAGCGTCTGCGATTGCGCTTGATGGGGCAAAGGGCGTCGGCAAGACAGGCACCGCTCTTCAGCGCGCCACCCACCGGTACCTGCTGGACCGAGCTGACCAGCGTGCTTTGGTTGCCGCCAACCCGGATGGCCTCCTGGCTCCCGGCACAACACTGCTTGATGAGTGGTCGCGCATGCCCGAGGTGTGGGACCTCGTGCGCCGTAGTGTCGATGACGGTGCGCCGCCGGGCAGTTTTCTGCTCACTGGATCCGCTACTCCGGCCACAGCGCAGGGAACGCACAGTGGGGCTGGGCGTATCCTGTCACTTCGGATGCGGCCCATGGCACTCCATGAGCGCGGCGAGATTACCCCGGCTGTTTCTGTGCGGCAGCTGTTCGAGACGGAGACTCCGTGTTCGGGGGAGATCAGCGGGGAGACGTCATTCACGCTTCCCGACTATCTGGAGGCCATTGAGGCCAGCGGCTTCCCAGGGATGATGGGGCTTGGGCGTCAGCTGCGTTCCGATCAGCTCAGCGCCTATGTGCAGCGGGTCATCGACCGGGATCTACCTGACGCAGGCTATGCCGTACGCCGTCCTGAGGCTCTGCGACGCTGGCTCGCCGCCTATGCCGCAGCCTCGTCGACGACCACCGCCTACTCCAAACTGCTGCACACCACGACAGCAGGAGATGGCAGCCAGCCGACTCGGGACACCACCCTGGCATACCGGGACTACCTGACACAGCTGTGGTTATTGGATCCTGTTCCTGGATGGAGCCCGAGTGGCAATCCTTTCACGCGGCTGCAACAGGCGCCCAAGCATCAGCTGGCGGATCCCGCACTGGCGGCAACCCTGCTGAGAGCCACAGCGGCATCCATGATGACTCCACGCAGTTCGCACCTGGCTGGCCCGCTGTTCGAGTCCTTGGCAACGCTCACAGTGCGGGTCGCGGCCGAGGCCATCCGTGCGCACGTCGGCCATCTTCGCACCCGCAACGGCGACCACGAGATCGACCTCGTCGTCGAGGGACGTGATGGCCGGATCGTCGCCTGTGAGGTGAAACTAGCGGCAGCCGTTGCGGACAGTGACGTGCGGCACCTGCTGTGGCTGCGTGAGCAACTACCTGATGATGTGAGCGATCTTGTCGTGATCACCACCGGAACTCACGCCTACCGTCGTGGCGATGGTGTCGCCGTCGTGCCACTGGCGCTGCTTGGTCCCTGACTACGTCAGCCGATGTCGCAGAGTTACCTAAATTATCTGGGTTCTGTGTCAGAACGTCGTCTTGCCCGGTGGGGATTCTTAGCCAGAGCTCCTCGGCGGCCTTGATACAGCTTGCCATTGGCTATAGGGCTATCAATGAGGAACGCGAAATGCCTGGTGGGAACAGGAACGCTCCGGGCCGTCGCTGGCCAGCCGAGTGTGTTCTGTGCCAAGGATGACAGGTGAGAGATCTAAAATGTCGGACCCCGCCACTAGCCTCGGTGTCGTATGTGGACCGCAGTGCGGTCCACATCTTCGCAGACACCGAGAGGAGCTTGGGATGGCCGATCTGTCTGGGTCGCACAGCCGGTTTGATTCGCTTGTCCAGGACGTACGGTCCATCATCTTGATCAAGCGTTCGGAAGCCGAGCGCAGTGTTGACTTCCACCGCGTCGCCACCTACTGGAAGGTCGGCCAGCGCATCGTTGAGAGGAGCAAGGAGGCCAGGACAGGGCTCCATATGGGGCAAGGCTCATCAATAGGCTTGCTGAGAGAATCGAACGGGAGTTCGGATCGGGTTTCTCGGTGCGTCAGCTGGAGCTGGCAAGGCAGTTCTATCAGACGTATCCGATTGCGAACGCACTGTGTTCGCAATCGAACTGGGCGCAATCGGATGAGAATCCCACGGTGGGGGTTCTTTTGTGTGCTGATAAGAATGATGAGGTGGTTCGGTTTTCCTTGCCTGAGAACAACCAGACCATGAGGCTTAGTCAGAATCGGTGGCTGCAATAGTTAATTGACGTGTTGTGCGTGTCG
>ERZ773010.263-NODE-263-length-39506-cov-55.366657_pt1 | contig 39506 bp, 33 predicted proteins | sample MGYA00580842_ERZ773010 | MGnify/ENA primary metagenome ERZ773010 (study PRJEB29015, sample SAMEA2737982) | human oral metagenome | biome: human oral; feature: human-associated habitat; material: dental | place: China | collected 2107 ... | reverse complement strand
AATTCCATAAATTGACCATATTCATTTTTCACAGTATTACGGATAATAAGTTCATTTTCCAAGCGAATACCGTGAGATCCTGAAATATACAATCCTGGTTCGTTAGTCATAGTCATACCATGTTTAAACGGTTCTGCAGAACGGTAAATTCCCCAGTGAATCCCTTGTGGTCCTTCATGTATATTTCCTAAATATCCAACACCATGACCTGTTCCATGGTTAAAGTTTTCATATCCATACCATAATGGCGCACGTGCGAACAAGTCTACGTTTGCACCGCAAACACCTTCCATGAATTTAAGTCTTGATAGACGTAAGTGACATTGTAATACTTTTGTATAATCTTCTTTTAGACGGTCGCTAATTTCTCCCATAGCTGTAGTACGAGTAATATCAGTTGATCCTTCTTCATAATGACCACCTGTATCTGTTAAGAAGAATGTTCCTGGGCGTAATGGAATAGATGTTTCTTCAGTAGAAGAGTAATGGACAATAGCTCCATTTTCTGCATGACCACAAATTGGCGCAAAACTTGGGCAAATAAATCCACCTTGTTCTTTTCTGAACTCTACAAGTTTGTCAGAAGCTGATAATTCATCTTCTTGTTCACTGATACCTTGTTTTACTAATTGTTTTAACCAATAGATAAATCTAGTATGTGCCACACCATCTTTAACGTGTGCTCTAATTGTATGTTGTAATTCTACTTCATTTTTAATAGCTTTCATTAGAATTGTAGGATTACGTTTTTCAACTAATGTTACTTCTTTAGGAATGTTGTTAAATGCAGCATAGTTTAAACGGGCTGGGTCAACTAAAACCACATCTTTTTCTGTAAATTTCTTAACATCTGCATATACATCATTATAAGGTTTGATAACTACATTATCTTCTTTTAAGTGCCTTTTAATTTCGTCAGATAGTTTTCTTTCGTCTACATATAAATCTACTCTATCTTCGTATACGATAGCATAGCTTAATAATAATGGGAAGAAATCAACATCCATACCACGGATATTTAATAACCAACCTATATCATCTAAAGTTGTAATTACGTGAATGTTAGCTCCTGCTTCTTTCATTTCTTTACGAACTCGTTCTAATTTACTAGCAACAGTTTCTCCAGCACGCTCCAGATTTAGATAGAACGCTGGTTCTTCTGATAACGGCGGTCTATCTTCCCAAATTTCATCTACTAAGTCAACTTCATATTTTACAGTTGCATTTTTATGTTTTAATTTTGTTGCGATTTCTTTACCTTCTCCGAACATAACAACGCGTCCATCGAAACCTGCAACACCATTTTCAGGTGTATTTTCTACAACAAAATCTACAATTTTAGGAACGCCTGGTTCTCCCATTTTTTGAAGTTCAACTACAGTACCCGCTAATTGTTTTTCACCTTGCAAGAAGTAACGACCATCAGTCCATAATCCTGCAAAGTCTTTTGTCACAACAAGTGTACCTGCTGAGCCTGTAAACCCACTCATAAATGCACGTGCCTTAAAGTGTTCACCTACGTACTCACTATTGTGGAAATCGGCTGTCGGTACCATATAAACATCTATACCGTTTTTATCCATCAACGCTCTTAATTGAGCTATTCTTTCGTTTACTACCATCTTTCTTACCCCTTTTTAATTTATTTTTTATTTTAAAATCTCTTTAAATCTATCTGTGGCGCGAACCAAAGCATCTACAATAGCTGGTTCTGCTGATGAATGTCCAGATATAACAAAATCTAAATCACAATTATTTAGCTTTTTACTTAATTTATAAGCATTAATTGGTCTACAATCAACATCATATCTACCATGAACTATATAGGTAGGAATATCTTTTATAGCACTAACATTATTCAACAACCAATTATCATCTCCATCCCAGAACATATCATTCATCCAGAAATGGCACTCGATAGTCGCTACTGACAGAGCAAAGTTAATTTCTCCTGCACTTTCTTCTACATTAGGAACTGGGTGTAACGTCATTACACTTCCTTCCCAAATACTCCATTCTCGCGCTGCTTCTTCTCGAGTTTTTCTATCTTCACTAGTTAATCTCTTATAATAAGAGCCTATAATGTCGTGTCTTTCTTCCTCAGGAATAATAGATACATATCTATCAAATGCTTCAGGGAAAAATTCACTAACTCCGCCTTTTTCATATAACCATGTTATATCTTCACGGCGACCTAAGAAGATTCCTCTTAACACCAACCCTAAAATACATTCAGGATGTTTTATCGCATAACATAGAGCTAATGTTGTGCCCCAACTCCCTCCAAAAACAAGCCATTTTTCTATAGATAGCTCTTCTCGAATTTTCTCTATATCCTCTATGATATGCCAGGTATCATTATTCTCTAGACATGCACGCGGAGTTGATTGACCACTTCCTCTTTGATCTAATTGAATAATTCTATACGCCTTAGGGTCAAAGTAGCGTCTCCCTGTTGGAGTAGTTCCTCCTCCAGGTCCACCATGTAAAAATACTACAGGGATACCCTGTGGATTCCCACTTTCTTCATAGTATATGGTGTGAACATCATCTACCTTTAGCATTCTTGAGAAATTTTCATTTATTTCCGGGTATAACGTCCGTAACTCTCCCATATTAGAACCTCCTACCTTTTATTATGTTTACACTTACTATTTTAACACAAAATAAAGCGTTTTTCATTATTAAAATAATGTTATTTTCTATAAAAATATATTTTTATGAAATATATTTGTTTTTTTACATAATTATAGACTATAGTAATTTTTTACTATAGTCTAGGTTCTAATATTTTATCTGTTTTTATAAAAAAATTATTTTATTATTTTTTTAAAATATTTTTGAATTTGTCTGTTGCACGTACTAAGGCATCAATAATTTCGGGTTCTCCTGAAGAGTGCCCACATACCAAGTACTCAAGTTCACAATTATTTAATTTTTTGCTAAGCTCCCATGCTCCAATAGCACGACAATCAACATCATAACGTCCATGAGCTATAAATGTTGGGATATCTTTTATAGGATCAATGTTATTTAAAATCCAATTATCATCGTCCCAGAACATATTATTCATCCAAAAATGACACTCAATTGTTGCCATAGAGATAGCGTAATTAATTTCCCCAAAACTTTGTTCTAGATTTGGATCTGGATGAAGTGTAACTAGCGTTCCCTCCCACATACTCCATTCTTTTGCCGCTTGTTCACGTTCTTCTTTGTTCTCACTTGTTAGACGTTTGTAATAAGCTTCTATAAGGTTACCACGTTCTGTTTCTGGGATTATACTCTCATATCTTTCAAAAGCTTCTGGATGAATATTGCTTGCTCCACCTTCTTCATAAATCCACAGTATGTCTTCACGACGTCCTAAGAAAATCCCACGTAAAACTAGTCCTAAAACACATTCTGGATGTTTTATAGCGTAGCATAATGATAATGTAGATCCCCAACTTCCTCCAAATACTAACCATTTGTCAATATTTAGTTCTGTACGAATTTTTTCAATATCTTCTATTATATGCCATGTATCATTGTTTTCTAAACAAGCATGTGGTGTTGATTTCCCGCTTCCACGTTGGTCAAATAAAATAATTCTATACGCTTCAGGGTCAAAATAACGTCTGCACGATGGTGCTGTCCCACATCCTGGGCCACCATGTAAGAAGATTACAGGTATTCCGTCTGGATTCCCGCTTTCTTCATAATAAATTGTATGTGTATCATCAACTTTCATCATCTTAGTAAAGTTGGCTGGAATTTCTGGATATAAAGTTCTAAGTTCCTTCATCTTTATCACTCCTAATTTTTATTTTATTCCTACAATACTATTTTAACATAAAAAATAAAATTTTTCATCAATAAATACTAAAATAATAATCAATACTATAACAGAATAAACAAATATAATAAAGAAATTAAAATACAAATCAAAAGCATATAAGCTCCTTAACTAATACAGAAGAGTATTATAAAATGAAAATACATTTCTTATATAAAAAATAAAAAAAGAAGAAAGAGCTAACTCTCTCTTCTTTTTATATAATTTTACTCTTCTACTAAAGTTTCACCTTCACGTAGTTCTACTAAACTAGCTAGTTTTTTCTCAAAAATGAATACTAATAAAGCTACCACTACGCAAATACCACCAATACCTAAAGCTACGTTTACTATTGGAAGCTCAGCTATTAATTTATACAAGTAGCTATATCCTTTAGCAGCCCCAAATGTTGCTACAATCCAAACTGCCATCATTATAGATAAAATTTGTTTTGGCGCATATTTAGAAACGAATGATGCTCCTAATGGAGAGAAGAACATTTCTGCTAAACTCATTACGATGAAGAATAGAATTACCCAAAGAATACTAGCTTTTTGGCTTTCAGGCGCACCTACTCCACGAGTAAATTCTGTTAATGCTAAAATACCAAACGTTACACCTAGTAAAAATAAAGCGATTGAAGCTTTTTTGTATAAACTCCAGTCTCCTTGTGGGCGTCTAGCAAGTTTGTACCATAAAGCACCTAAAATCGGTCCTAAAATAACACATGCTAATCCGTTAAGTGAGTCTAACCATGAAGTTGGTACTGTGAATGTACCAATTTTATCGTCAATAAACTTAGGCATGTAATCGTATAGAATTACATATGTTAAATACCAGAAAATCCAGAAGATAACTGATAATAATGAAATAATTACGATTGAGTACACACGACGAATTTCATATTTTTCTAATGGACGGTTTACTTTTACTTTTTCTTCATGGTGTTCTTCACCTTTAGCAAATGGGTGTTTACCAACATCTCCTAAAGATTTATAACCTAAAACGAACCAAATTGCACCGATGATACAAAGTAATCCAGCAATTTTGAAACATTGTAGGTATCCGTTAGCACTTGCTGTAGCAAGTTTAACATATAAAAGACCTACTGCAGTAGTTCCTACGAATGAACCTATATTAATGAATGAATACATAGTTGAGAACGCATCATCTTTACGTTTTTCATCACCCTTAAAAATCTCTCCAACTACTGCTTGAATATTACCTTTGAAAAATCCTGTTCCAACAGAAACTAAGATAATCATTGTCCATAAAGAAGAATAAGTACCAACGTAACCTGCGTAACCATATCCTAGTCCCATTAAAAGTAACCCTACAGGAATAAGATATCTAGCACCTATCAACTTATCCGCAATAAACCCTAACAATACAGGGGCAAGATAAGTAAAGGCTACTAAGTTAGATTGCATTGCTGCACCTTCTACTTTACCTAGTCCAAGACCACTTTCTCCTAGGCCTCCACTAATTACAGCAGCTGTAACATAGATAATGATAAGCCATTTAGAAGAATAATACGCCGCTCTCTCGAATGAGAAAGTGATAGAACTCATATAAAAACTCCACGGTTTGTGATTTTTAACCGCTACTTCTGACATAATAAATCCCTTCTTTCTTTTTTGTGAATGATTCACATTTTTTTCTATATTATATCACATTGTATTTTCTCACACAACTATTTTTCAATAAAACACTAAAAATATTTTAATATCAGTATTGTATTTGTTTTCATGGAGTGCTATAATTAAATTAAAGTTCAGAATATTTTAAAGGAGTTGTATAAATATGAAACTTTCAAGAACTAATAAAATCTTATCTAAAATGAAAGAACAAGGTATCAATCAAGCTATTATTAGCGATCCTTATTCAATTTTCTACTTAACTGGTCACCTGGAACATCCAGGAGAAAGATTTTACGCTGTACTACTTGACGAAAATGGTAACCACAAACTTTTCGTTAATGCTCTATTCCCTATCGAAAATGATTTAGGTTTAGAAAAAGTAGTGTACTCTGATACTGACAATCCAATCGAGACACTATCTAAAGTTATTTCTGATGGAGCAGTTGTGGGTATTGATAAAATTCTTCCAGCTAGATTTTTATTACCACTTATGCAATACTTACCAAATAGCAAATTCGTTGATGTATCTTTAATAGTTGACCGAGTTCGTATGATTAAAGATGAAGAGGAAAAAGAACTTATGCGTCGTGCATCTCTTCTAAACGATGAAGCTTGTCAAAGAGTTATCAACAGCATCACAGCTGAAAAATCTGAAAAAGATATAGTTAAAGACTTACTTGCTATTCACGAAGACCTTGGAGTTGAAGGTTTATCATTCGATCCAATTATCGGATACGGAGCAAATGGGGCTAACCCTCACGGTACAGTTGGTGATAGATATCTAAAACCTGGAGACTCTATCATCGTTGATATGGGTGGGATCAAAGATAACTACTGTTCTGATATGACTCGTACAGTATTCTGGAAACAACCAAGCCCTAAAGCACGCGAAGTATTCGAAACTGTTTTAGAAGCACAAAAACGTGCTTGCGCCCTAGTTAAACCTGGTGTTAGATTCTGCGATATAGATGCAGCTTGCCGTGACTATATTACAGAAAAAGGATACGGAGAATTCTTCACACACCGTACAGGACACCACATCGGTCTTGAATGTCATGAATACGGAGATATTTCTAGTATCAATGAAACTAAATGTGAACCAGGTATGATCTTCTCTATCGAACCAGGTATCTACCTTCCTGGAGAACTTGGAGTTCGTATCGAAGACTTAGTACTTGTAACTGAAGATGGTTGCGAAATCTTAAACAAACTTAACAAAGAATTAGTAGTTATCGGAGAATAATTACTTAAGAAAAAAGAGTATCTTGCGATACTCTTTTTTCTAGTAAGAAGCGAGAAATACATCGCTTCTTATTTTTTTATAATTTAGTTATTAAAATTTTTATTTAAAAACTCTCCAACAATATTCCAGTATTGTTCTCTAAATTTTCGCTCTGCTTGAACATGCTTCATACCAGGGAAACTATGGAATTCTTTTTTAGAATTGATTAATTCATAAGCTGCTTTACCATGTTCTATAGGTACAAAACCATCCTCTTCTCCATGTAATACTAAAGCTGGTAGTTTAGTATTTTTTAACGCTTCAGTTGCATCAACATCTCCGAAGAAATAACCTGCACGCAGTTTTGTCATTGTATTTGCTGCTGGAATAACAGGAAAACTCGGTAAATTAAATAATTTTTTCAATTGATATGTAAATTCTGTTTTTAAATTCACATAACCACTATCTTCTATAAATACTTTTACATTACTTGGTAAATTTTTACCTAACGAGTTCATAACAGTAGCTGCTCCCATACTAATACCAAATAGCGCTATATCTGCATTCCCACTATCTTCCGATATTTTTTTAATCCAATTGACTAAATCAGTTGAATCATATCCTCCCATCGAAATAAAGTTTCCTTCACTTTTCCCATGAGCGATTAAATCTGGAGCAAAAACATTATATCCCATGTCGTAAAACTTTTTAATATAGTTTGCCATTTTAAATGAACTACTTGTATACCCATGCACTACTATAACCCACTTTTTAGCACCTGGATTTTCAAATTTATAACCTACCAATTTATTTTTAGTTACAGACTCCATTGTCAATTCTTTTTTAGTAGTCTCAAACCAATTTTCAACAGCTTTTTTATCTTCTTTATTCCCATCGCTATCTTGGTTTACTATTGCACTTTTATCTACTTTTGGATTCAAAGCAAAATTATAAAAATAATTTCCTGTAAAACCAAAGGCAACTACTAAAATCACAAGAATACCTAATAATATTTTTTTGAAATGTTTTTTCACTGTTCTATATCCTTTCTTTCATTAAAACATACCCCTTATTATACTACCTCTACCTCGAAAAGTAAACAAAAAATAACACCAATAGAGATGTTTAATATCCCTATTAGTGTTTTCCTTATTTTATAATTACTTCAACATCTTATTTATATTTTTTGTATAATTACAAGTTGAAAAATTTATTTAAACTTCCAATCCAAATTTTTCTTTTATAGCGTCTGCAACTATCATACCTGTAAACCATGCAATCATCAGATTATATCCACCGATTTCCCCATGCAAATCTAAAATTTCTCCAGCAAAATATAAATTATCTATTTTTTTATGAGCGCATGTTTTCGGATTAATTCCTTTTAAATCAACACCACCAGCCGTTGTAAAGGCATATTCCAATGGCATTGTTTTTATATCTACAAGTTCGTAACGTTTAATCTTTGAAACAAATTTTCTAAGTTCTTTCTTACTAACATTTTCCGGGAAATACTTATCAAACATAAAATTATAAAACCTTTTTGGCAACTTACCACTTAAAAATTTATTATCTTGCCAAAGCTTCTCAAATAACTCATCCTCATTTAATTCCGGATAAAAATCTAAGTAAAACTTATCTTCTGGAAATCTAGCTACAAATTCACCCATCGCAATGGATAGAGGTCCACTTAATCCTTTATGCGTAAAAAGTAAGTCCCCTACTCGTTCATTTTTTTTATGAAACATTCTTATGTTTTGAAGCGCAACTCCTGACAATTCTTTAAAATCATCAAATACCAATGCTACTTCACTTGGATAGATTTTTGTAATTTTTACACCATGTTTTTTTAATATTTTATGAAGAGAACCGTCGCTACCACTCTGCGGATAAGTTTTTCCTCCTGCACAAATAACTATATTTTTCCCATAATATGTATCTATATTAGTGCGAACTCCTATTAGTTTTTCCTCTTCAAATATCAAATCTTCAACTTTTTCTTTGTAGTTTATTTTAGCATGATCTGTTTTAAATGTATTAACCACATCACGTGCTTTTTCACTAGCTGGATACAATCTTCTATTTTCTTGCTTTAGCTTTAAATTATGCTTATCAAAGAACTTTTTCACATTATATTTATGATATGCACTACGCAAAAATCGTCCGTTATGAACAGCAGCAACAAAATCTTCAGCATTATCACTACTCATCACATTACAACGACCATTTCCAGTTAAAAGTAGCTTCACCCCTGCACGTTTATTTTGTTCTAAAACTAAAACACGCAATCCACTATCATTTAACCTATCAGCAACCATAAGTCCTGCACTTCCAAGACCTATTATAATAACATCATACTGCATGTAACTATTTCCTTTCTCCTAACAATCCTCATTTATATGACTTACTGCCGCTTCTATTATCGATGTTACATGACTATCATATATACTATAGTATCTCATTCTTTTTTCTTGGCGATCTTTTACCAACTTCATATTTCTAAGCTCTGCTAATTGGTGAGATATTGCAGACTGTGTACCACCAATAATCTCCTCAAGTTCACTAACGTTTCTTTCTTTTTCCATTAATAATAATAAAATCTTAAATCTAGTTTTATTACGTAACAAATGAAATAATCCTAAAACTTTATCTAATTTTTCTTCTGGTATATTTTCTATCACTTTTAAAGTATTCATCTATTACCTCCATCTTAACATAGTTTATTATAACCATATTCGCTATTTAAAGCAAGATTATTAAAACAAAAGACAGGAATGAGTTTACACCTATGATTTTAAAATCAACTTTTACAAGCCCGTTCCTATCCTTTATTCTTAATTTTTTACTTCGCTTAACATTCGTAGCGCGTTTAATATTACAGCTATAGTACTTCCTTCATGGAGAATGACCCCAAGGGTAATATCCATCTTACCTAGAAAATTTAAAACAACTAAAGCAACTACAACAAACATCGCAAAGATAATATTTTGATAAGTTATCTTAAGCATTTTCTTACTTAATTTATGAGCATAGCTAAGTTTTGATAAATCATTTTTTATTAAAATCATATCCGCAACATCCATTGCAACGTCAGTACCATTTCCCATAGCTACACCTACATCAGCAAGGACAAGTGCTGGCGCATCATTAACACCATCTCCTAACATAGCTACACTACCATATTTTTCCTTTTGACTTTTTATAATCTGCGCCTTATCCTCTGGCATAACATTCGCCCTTACCTCATCTATTCCAACAATCTTTCCTACAGCTTCTCCAGTCAAATATAAATCACCTGTAATCATCATTGTATGTATTCTTTGTTTTTTAAAATACTCTACAGCACCTTTTGCACTCTCATTCGGAATATCCATAAAGGCCAATAATCCAACTACTCTAGAATTGCGCGCTACATAAACAACAGTTTTCCCTTCTTTAGCCAAGCGCTCCTCCTGTTTAGTTAAAGCATCACTTGCGTTAGCAAACGCCGTTACTTTCGCTATACAGTACTCTGTCCCTAAATATGTCGTTACTAATCCAACACCTATTTTATTCTCAACTTCTAATTCTATAGGTTCAACATTAGGAAACTTATTAACGATAGCTCGTGCTAATGGGTGATTAGATTGTTTCTCCATTGAGACAACTACTTTTAACAATTCTTCCTCATCTTCTTCAAAAATATAATCTGTAACAACTGGCTCTCCATTAGTTAATGTCCCCGTTTTATCAAAAGCAACAGCCTTAATATTACTCAAATACGATAAATATGCTCCCCCTTTAACAAGAACCCCACGTTTTGATAGATTAGAAATAGTCGCCAATGTCGCTGGAATAGCACTTGCTGCCAGAGCACACGGAGATACTGCAATTAAGTAAACCATACTGCGATACAAGCTAATCTCCCAACTCCATACGAAAATAAATTTACTCGCAAGAAGTACTACTGGAAATAGCGCCAAAACAAGAGTTACATACTTAGGTTCCAAACGCTGAAGCAATGTTGCAGTTTTTGTCAAACTATTTTGCGAAGCATTGACTAAGCCTACTATCTTCGCGAAAACTGTATCTCCTGGCTCTTTAGTGACTTGCATAACAAAGGTTCCTTCTCCATTAATAGTACTCCCAAAAACTTCATCACCAATAGTTTTTTCTTTAGGAACACTTTCTCCTGTAATAGAACTTTCATTAATAAATGTAGTCCCGCTTAAAACAATTCCATCCGTCGGTACTTGATCTCCATTTAAAACTTGGAGTTTATCTCCTACTTCAACCTTATCTATAGGAACTATCTTTGTATTATTATCTTCTAAAACTAACCTCGCTTGAGTCGGATTTAGATTCAATAGATTCGTAATCTCTTTTCTACTTTTTTCATCAACATATTCTTCTAAAAAGTGTGCTCCGGCAAAAATAACTATAAGCATAGCCGCTTCTTCATAACTACTGATAAAAATAGCCCCTATAGCTGCTAGAGTCATCAGCAAATGAACATTAGGAGAAAATCGTTTCTCTTTTTTTGTATTTTGGATTGTATTTCCTAATCCTTCAAAAATGACATGATATCCCGCTATCCCAACTGTTCCAATAAACAAAATATTTGAATATAAGGAATACCTATTTTCTAATATATATCCAGCAATAAAAGCCGCTAATCCAACAAAATACATTATTACTGGAAATTTTCCACCATGGCTATGCATATGACAGTGATTGTTATTGTGATTGTGATTGTGTTCATGACAATTATTATGTTTATGATTGTGGTTGGGGTTGTGTTCATGAGCATGATTACATTTTTTTTCATTATTATGAATATTATCAACACCCTTTATATTATTACACATACTATATCCCCTCTTTCTTCTTGAAAATATTAATATATGATTATTCTTTCATATATATTATATATGAATAAACAATCATATGTCAAATATATTTAGTATTTTCTTCTAAAATTTTTTCCAACCTACGTTTTTTATTAAAAACTATTATTTAAAAATTATTTTAATTTTATATTTCTTCTTATTGGAATTTTTTATTATTTTGTACTATACTAGAGGGTATATATTTAGAAGAACTGTTGAACTTTTTTGAAGAAAGTTCCCCCTAGTTTTCCTAATTAAAACTTTGATTAAAAGGATTTTTTTATAATGAGACTTAAAAAAATTAGTATTTTATCTATTCTTCTAGTTTTTTTATTACCGAATCTCGCAAAAGCAGACACGCTATTTTTAGACAACAATGCAATCTCTAACTTTAGCGATGTCAACACACATCTTGTAGTTTCGGAATTTAATACTGGAAAAATAATTTCTAAACGTGGAGAAAATAAACAAGTATCTGTGAGCAACTTACCAAATCATCTTGCCCTATTTTTACTAACTGATGATTTGAAAAATAATAAAATTTCACTTGATACAAAAATAAACATTACAAACAGCGATGCTATCTTAAATAAATACAACCTTGGTTCTTCTATTAGTGTTGACGATGCCTTATTCTTACTTGAAAACGAAGAATCTGATGCCTTATTACAAGCTATTTTTACAAAATATGATTTAACAATCGAAAAAGCAAAAGATATTTTGAGCTCAATGTCGCTTAACGATACAACATTAGCTTCGCTAACTATTGACGAAAAAAATATGAGTACGGCAAAAAATATGTCGTATTTAACGAATATGATTTTGAGAAATTACCCAAAACTTACTGAGATTACTAAAAACCCAGAAGTAACTCTTTCATCTGGTTCAAAAGCAACTAACAATGTTTCTTTTACCGAATCAGATAAATTTAGAGTATTAGGATTAAATCACGCTAACAAAAATAGTATTACTTTCGCTTATAGTGGAGATACAAAATTACTTATTACGATTTTAAACCAAAATGATGATAAGGCTACATACTTTGACAAACTACAAAAAACTTATGACTATTTATTTAGCAATTATAGCTACAAACTTGCATTAAAAGCCGGTAGTTATAAAATAAATAACGAAAACATTACTTTTGATAAAGATATTTATGATTTATTCTATGAAAAACATTCTATAAAAGATGTTACATACCTACTTATGAATAAAAAAATATTACTTTTCCAAAAATATGAAACAATCTCTGCAAATGCAGGTACAGTTTTTGCCGACTTTTCATCAAACGATACTTCAGGTGTACTGGCAAAAGTAAAAACAAATTTCATTAATGATATTAATTTTGACAAAAAAGACAACTTGGAAAAAACTACTATAGTTATCGATCGTACTAAGTACTTCGCTACTGGTATTTTAGCTATCTATTCATTAGTATTTATGGCATTCTACATTATGAAAAAAGTTGTTAGAAAGGATTAATTATGGAGCAAAATAATTTAGTATTTGAAGTTGATGGGATTATCTATGAGCTTATATACAATTTTAAAGATGCCTTCCAAAAAGAATGGTTCGAAGAAAAATTAGTCGATGTACTAAAAAATAAACCATATATTGTTGGTGATATTTCTCATGATAAACTTCGTCTTAGTGGTTTTACACTAACAAAAGATAATAACAATCCAAAAAATATCAATAATCTAGAAGATTATATTTTAGAATATTGTAATTTTGGAGCACCCTTTTTTGTAGTTAAAAAACGATAAAAGAAAAACTATTTGGCATTACTTACGTCAAATAGTTTTTCTTTTATTCTAAACAAACTTTACACAGACCGCTTCCGGCACTTCAACACCACATTGAACAACATCTAGCTCACCAGTTTTTTGATCAACTGCATATACAGTTATCGTTCCTGATGTTTCATTAGTTGCAACAGCAAACTTATTATCTTTTGATAAGGCAAAATCCCTAGGATCAGCACCCTCGGTACTAATAGTCTGAATCTCTTTTAACTTATTATCTACATTCTCAAAAACTACAATAGTATCTTGCCCACGATTACTGACATAGATAAACCTATTGTCATTAGAAATTTTTATCGCACTTCCTTTATTTTCAACAGGAAAATCCTCTAATAATGTCGAATAGTATTCCGGATTCGTTAAATTTCCATTACCATCATAATCAAAAGCAATTACCTCACTTGTCAGCTCCGTCATAACATACGCCCTTGTTTCATCCGAACTAAAAACTATATGACGAACCCCACTACCAGCTTTTACTTTTACATTTTGAACTTTTTCTAATTTACCCTCATTTAGCTTATATGTTGTAATCTCATCCGTACCTAAATCACATGTAAAAACATAATTACCACTTGGAGAAAATCCTGCAAAATGAACATGAGGCTTTTCTTGACGTGGGTGTGCGCCATTTCCTTCATGAGTATCAGTCGATAATAATGTTTCTAAAGCTCCATCATTAATTAAATAACTATCAACCGTTCCCGTGTGGTAATTTGCTGATAGCAGGTACTTGTCATCATGACTTACCTCAACATAACACGGAGGATTCCCTTCTTTTGAAACTGATGTTAGTTCTTCGAGTCTCCCATCTTCTAAAACTCTAAAACTAGTAACAGATCCTTTACCTTCTGTTTTAGATACACTGTATAAATTTTTATTATCACTTGATAGCGCCAAGTAAGTCGGATTTTCTACTTTAGCAACTGATGCTACTTCTAACACTCTACCTTCTTCTGATAATTCTATTTTATATATTCCTTGGCTTTCTTTTTTAGTATATGTTCCTATATATGCTCTTACCATTTTAGCCTCCTAGCCATTATTTCATCATATTATAACACCTATTATACCATTTATCGCTATTTTGTATAATATATTAACTTTTCTCTATTATCGACCTGTGCTTCCCAAGTAAATCTTCTTGATTTTTAATATTTTTTATAATAATTAACCTTGATTTTATCGAAAATCAGAAATACTTCGTTTTTGTTCTCTGTTTTCGTAATTTAAGTTTTACTTCTGGGCCTGTTCTTGATATAATAAAGTATATTATTATGCAAATTTTAGGAGGACAACTGTGAAACACGAATTTATACTAGTTCTTGACTTCGGTAGTCAGTACAACCAACTTATCACACGTCGTGTACGTGAGCTTGGTGTTTATTCTGAACTACATGATAACGAGATTTCTATTGATGAAATTAAAAAAATGAACCCTAAGGGAATTATTCTTTCTGGGGGACCTAACTCTGTTTACGAAGAAAATTCTCTAACAATTGATGATGAAATTTTCAACCTAGGTATTCCAGTGCTTGGTATTTGTTATGGAATGCAATTAATGCAACACAAACTTGGAGGTCGTGTAGAATCTGCGACTAGCCGTGAATACGGAGCACATAATATTGATGTAGTTGAAGGAGCTCGCTTATTCGAAGGTACACCTACTACTCAACAAGTATTAATGAGTCACTCTGATAAAGTTGTTGAACTTGCTGATGGATTCAAAGTAGTGGCAACGAGTGATAACTGTCCTATCGCTGCTGCTGAAAACGTAGAAAAAGGATTCTACTGCTTCCAATTTCACCCAGAAGTTCGTCATTCAGAATACGGTTATGACCTGCTTAAAAACTTTATCAGAAACGTTTGTAACTGTACTGAAAACTGGACTATCCAAAACTTTATCGACGACAAAATCAAAGAAATTCGTGAAGAAGTTGGAGATCAAAAAGTTCTTTGTGCCCTATCTGGTGGTGTAGACTCTTCTGTAGTAGCAGCTCTTTTAGATAAAGCAATTGGAGACCAACTTATCTGTATGTTTATCGACCACGGTTTACTTCGTAAAGGTGAAGCAGAAGCTGTTATGTCTACATTCAGTAAAGAAATCGATGGTGGTTTCAACATGAACCTGATTAAAGTAGATGCAAAAGAAAGATTCCTAGGAAAACTTAAAGGCGTAAGTGATCCAGAGAAAAAACGTAAAATCATCGGTAACGAGTTTGTATATGTATTTGATGAAGAATGCGCAAAACTGCATGATGTTCCATTCCTAGCACAAGGAACTCTTTACACAGATGTTATCGAATCTGGAACTAAAAATGCACAAACTATCAAGTCTCACCACAATGTTGGTGGACTACCAGAAGACATGCGTTTCTCACTTATCGAACCTCTTAACACATTGTTTAAAGACGAAGTTCGTGCATTAGGAGAAGCTCTAGGTCTTCCTCACGAAATAGTTTGGCGTCAACCATTCCCAGGTCCAGGACTAGGTATCCGTGTTCTTGGAGAAGTAACAGAAGAAAAACTTCAAATCGTTCGCGATAGTGACTTTATCCTACGTGATGTTATCGCTAAACGTGGTTTAGAAGGAGAAATCTGGCAATACTTCACATGTCTTCCTGATATCCGTTCAGTAGGTGTTATGGGAGATGTTCGTACTTACGATTACACTGTTGCAGTTCGTGCCGTAACAAGTATCGATGGTATGACAGCAAGCTGGGCACACATCCCATTTGAAGTGCTTGAAGAAATCTCAGCACGTATCGTAAACGAAGTAGCACACGTTAACCGCGTAGTCTACGACATTACAAGTAAGCCACCAGCAACTATAGAGTGGGAATAACCTATAATACAACAAAAAGACTTTGAAATCAGTGTTTCAAAGCCTTTTTGATTATTTCTGCAAACAATTTGCAAACTACAGTAACCGCTGATTTTTACTTAACCATTTTTCGATAGTGAGTTCAAAATGGTCAATTACAATTATATTTTCAGGAGTCATATCAAAATTAAATAATAAATTATCTGAATGAGTTTTTATGACTACTCCAAAATCAAGTTTTTTGGATTTCATAGCATTTTGTAATAGAGAAATACTCTCTTTCAGGCATTCATTATTCTTTTGAATTTTTATGGGAATCGGTTTATTTTGAAAATGTTTAGGTAAAAAGCCATCAATTCCCTTATTTCTTTGAACAATTTTTGCCTGTAATAATTTAAGAATGTTTTCCTCCTCTTCAGTTTTGGTTCTATATGCTTCAATTCCTTTATTTAATAAATTTGAACTTGTTTTAATAACATTTTCCAGACGTTGTCGGGTTATATTAATAGCTTCCTCAGATAAATCAATTCCAATATATTTTCTATTCAAAATCTTGGAAGCTATTAAAGTAGTTCCACTTCCACAGAACGGGTCTAAAACTAAGTCGTTTTTATCAGTAGCAATTTTTATAATTTGTTCTAATAACAAAATAGGTTTTTGTGTGGGATATCCTACTCTTTCTTTAGCTTTGGGATTAAGAAATGGGATATTCCAAACATCTGAAAGGGGAACCCCATTTTTCTCTTTTGCTAGAATATAGTTACCATTATTATCAACTTTATATGTTGTTTTAGAGTTTCCATCTCGTTTTCGTTCCACTAATATTTGGTCGATATTTGTAGTTGAAGAATATTCTGTAAAAATTGTATTAAATTTAAAATCTTTTGTCTTTGAATAAAAATAAATGTTTTGATGATTGTTCAATAATCCTTTTTTTGAATTAGACCACCGTTTATAGTTCCATATAATTTCGCTTCGGAACATATCTGCTCCAAAGACATTATCTAAAAGTAATCTAATATGATGATTTGCACTTTTATCACAATGAACGAAAATACTGCCACTATTTTTTAGTACTCTTTTGCATTCTGCTAGTCTAACAGACAAAAATTCCTTGTAATCTTCAATCGAAGTCCATGTGTCTTCAAATGAATACATAATATTTTTGTTATTAGATAATTTTTGGATTTTCTGAGTAAAGAAAGGAGGGTCCATATAGATTAAATCTACACTGGACGATTCTATTGACTTTAAAACCTCTAAATTATCTCCTTGTAGTATTGACATTATGCGGTTGCTCCTTTTTTATTATCTGCAATATCTGTTAAAATACCAAGTAAATCAATACCTGTTACTTCTTCTAGATGTTTCCATGCAGATTCTCCATAATAATATTGTCCTCCAATACCTTTATATAATGTTTCTAAAGTTTGTTGAATTTTTATTGCTTGGTCTCTATTTGGATAATAAAACATTAGTCGAATTGGGGTATAACCCTCACTATGAATAACTCTTATTCTAGTATGTTCTTTTGTAATATGGTCTCCATCTGTTGTAGCATCACGCCACTTGATTTCATATGCGTTTTTCTCCTCAATCAGGCAATCAATTTCAAAGGTTTTAGGTCTCGTTCCTTCTGAATTAGGAACTTTTACTTTTTTAGCATTTTCTTTGCCAAATTTTTCAATAAAACAAAGTACAACTGCTTCTTCTAAAAATGACCCTGCGTATTTGTATAAAAAACGACCTTTATTTTGATACAAATCAATATTTTCACCTTCTTCAAATGAAATTCCTAAAACTCTATAGATTAGATAATGACTTTTATCATCATCTTGCATTTCACGGACTCTCTTTTTAACTTTATTATCCAAATTATCAGAATATTTTTTTGCTAATTCTTCAATTTTTTCTTTCAGTGTAGTCATTGTAACCCCTTTATTATAATAAATATTTTAGTCATACTTCTATTATAACATAGATTAAGAAATTTTCTGTTCTAATTTACTTTGACATACTGATTATTTGTGAAAGTACTAGTATTTTTTTTTTTTTTGTGATGTTACTAAATATGTTATTCAACTTATTAGCACCTTCTCTATTCATATTCGGATATAAATGTCCATAAGTACCTAGCGTGCCTTTATATCTTCATGTCCAAGCCTATCACGAATAACAAGTGCGTTTTCTCCTAGAGAAATCAAAAGGCTCGCATGGGAATGTCTCAAGGCGTGCGTCTTAATTCTATGTACTCCAGCAAACTTTGAATGTCGAGTTATGATATGGCTTGTTGCACTTTTATTAGTTGGCGACCCATTATATAAAAATACAAAATCTGTGACAATATTCTTTTTTTGGATTGCCTTCCATTCTATCAAATATTTTATAGTTGTATCATCAAGTGCAATCTGTCTATTACTAGCTAATGTTTTAGGTTCGGTAATATAAAACTCTTTCGAGTTCTTATAGTACATATTTTTGCTTATATCTATGGTCTTTTCTTTGAAATTTATATCTTCCCAATTTAGTGCTTGTGCCTCTCCAATTCGTATACCAGTCATAAATAGAGTGTAGATAAGTGTAAAAGCAAATCTATCATAATAATCATTCAAATCAAATGTTGAAAATACTCTTTCTGCTTCTTCTTTAGTCCAAAAATCTACTTTCTTTCTTAATTTTTTTACATTACCTACCTCTTTAGCAATATTTTTCTGAATCAGACCCAATTTTATAGCAAGATCTAAACTTTTTTGAAATAGACCATGTATCGACCTTACATAACCTGATGAATATCGAGATGAAAGATTATTCTGCCATTTCTTAACCATTGGAGCAGATATATCTTTCAACTTACGATTAAAGAAATATTTCAAATGAATTTCCGTTGAAGATAACCTACTTTCAAATGTTTGAGGTTTGACTGATTGCTTATAGTCTGGTTTAAAATAAGTTTCATAAAATTCTCTATATGACATAGTAGAATTTTTCTTAACTGCTGAATCAGAGAAATCGTTTATATATTTTTTGGCTTTTATCTGGGTCTTAAAACCTCTCCCCCATATTTCCTCTATTTTTTTAGTTTTAATAAATGGTATATCAAATAAATTTATATGATAATGAATAGCTCCCCGTTTTTGCTTTTCCCATACAGCAATATACTTTAAAACAGATTTCTTTGTCCCATACAAATTATAATTTAATCGCCTTATGAAATTTGTAAATTCTGTATTGGATACATCTATGTCTTTTATATTTTCCTTAAATGTTAAAGTCAAAAAATTTGTCCTTCCATCAAAATTGCAGTCTATTAGTCTAGCAATATCCCATCTTGTATTTTTGTAATGTCTTTGTAATCTTTTTAATTTTTCATAATGAGATGATCCTTTTATATCTTTTTTTTAGAATCACTATCTTTAAATCATCATAAATATTATCATCTTTTTCCAAAACATCTATATTGTTATGATTATATACAACTGGCTGGTCAATATAAAACCATATCTCTATAAAAGTTTCTATTTTTATCACTTTGATATTATAATATTTTTTCACCAATTTTTAGACCTACCAAACACATTTTCCGCTATGTTGTCCTATATATCAAGTTAAATATAGAAGTATTCGTTTCACTCACACTTCTAAAATCTGTTCTCGACTTTTTTGCTATATGCAAAACATCGTTAACAGATTTAAATTATTCTATGAGACTAATTTCGCATTTTTTGCTGTAGTTGAAATACCAATAGATACAAAATCAATGTTTGAAGTAGCATATGGTTTAATTATCAAATTATCAAATAACACAATAAATAATTGAACCTTTTTCTTCAAGTTTTTTTGAGTTACAGGATATTGCGACTCTTTTTTAATAGAAAACTTTTAAAATCTTAGCTTAGGGAGTACTACTTCATATTTCTATCCTTTTTTAACGAGTTCATCTCCGTTTCTTTTTGTCCACTCAGATACTTGTACTACAGAATAATGTTTCTCAAGAACTTTTTCTGATAATGTCAAATCACTAATTTTAATCATAGTTATATCTCCCTTCTATAAATAATTAACTTTTGAATAAATTTTAATTCATAGTCTATATAATTATTCTATTTTATTCATTTAGAGACTTTTAAACCCTTAAAACGATTTCACTTTATATTTGTGCATTTGCCAATATACAATATTAATTGTACAATTTAAATTGTATAGACACAATTTTATTGCGAAACTATATTCTATATTACATATTTAATAGTATACTTATTTTTATAGAATTAATTTTTTAAATTTTCATTAAACTCCTTGTAAACAAAAGTAATATTTATTATAATATAAGCATCAATATAGAAAGGATTTTATTTATGAAAAAAATATTAATTATATTAACAACATTTTTATTAAGCATCAGTATTGTAGGCTGTTCAAACTTTAATAAAAAATACGATAACGATATTAATAGAATTATTGAACATATTAATAAAAATGAGTATGTTAAAGATAAAACCATTACTAGAAGTGATATTAATTTAATAATCTATAACATAGACTATAATGCAGAGAATCTAAAAGGTAAGCACTATACATATCAAATCAGCTATGTAGGGAGTACTAAAAAGGAAGAAAATCCTCCTAATAAGGAAAACTTTGAAACAAAGTTTTTTTTAATAAAAGGTTCAGAAATTAGTAGTTTACCTTATATATATAATAATTCAGAAAAAGTACATTTATATTCTGAAAACAATATCCATTCTGATCTCGATTCATTTGATGAAGTAATTATTATGGGTTTATTTGCAGGTATACTATTAGTATTTAGTTTACAATTTTATTTTTTAAAAAATAAAAATAAAACTATTACCCAAAACACTAAAGAAGAATTCAAAGAAGAGGTGGAAAACAAAGTGGATAATAAAAGAGTTTCTTCCATAACAAACAGTAGTATAACTAACAAAAAAAATAGTACTAGTAAAGTAGATGATAAACCAATCATTCCTAAATATATTTATAGTCTGCTATTGACATATACAAATATTGTGATTTCCTATCTCATAAGTCTATTAATAGCAAAATGGTATAGTAAACTCAATTATTCTTCGAGAAGTATCCCTAGAAACATAGAAGATATGAGCGACATAATTTTCTTTGGCTTAGTTATTACTGTCATCATTGCACTCATAGGCTTATTCCTTTTATTACCTTTTATTTATAAAAATAAACTAGAAATATTTTGTGTAATATTTTCTTCTATACTACTATTATTTTACTTTCTTAGCGCTGAAGCAAGAACGAGAGTTTATTTATTGTTCTTATTCTTTTTAGCTATTAATTATGTAGTGCTAAAATCACTACCTAAGTTATACAACTGGTTGTATACTTCTAAAGATACTAATACAAAACAATTAGATCCTGCGAAAATAACGTTAGTGTGGACTATTGTAACATTTCTATTAGGTATACTATTCAATTTAAAAATATAATAATAATTTTAAGTTTTAAAAATTTATTAAAATTATCCTTAAATAATTACATAATTTTTTGCAATTAATTATTTTATTAAATTTATTTCAATATCATATTATTTTTATTGTAATTATTTTTTTGTGTATAATGTATTTATTAAGCATAGATACATTATACACAATTTTTTAAAGTTAAAAACAATACTATAAAAGTTTAGGAGTTTACTCATGATAGATAAAACCGTATTATCCACTTTGTATCCTGATTTAAGTTATAACATCAGAAGTTTAAGAAAAAAATCTAAATTAACACAAAAAGAACTTGCAGACAAAGCTAATATTTCATTTAGAACCATTCAAAATTATGAAAATGGGATAACACCTCTCTCTATAAAAACAATTGAAAAAATCGCATTAGCTTTGGGTGTCTCAGTAGAAAGACTTATTAGTAAATATATCTTTGATAACAATGCTACAACCTCAGATATTTTAGATAAAATGGCCAAAGATGTAGAGTTCAAAGAAATAATTAACAATTTAATTTTGACAGATATACTTTTTGATATTATCGATTTAGAAATGAAATATAAGAATGGGATCCTAGAAGAAACTACCCTTGATAAAAGACTGGATGGAAGAAATAATATTGATTACGATACAAAAATACTTTCTTGTGAAAGTTTTATTAGAGCAAAGATTACAAAGCACAATTGAAGAATTAAAAAATAAAATGCTCGAAAATTACCTAAGTATAATATATATATAGAAAAAGATGATAATACTAAAGACTAAATAAATCAATAAAAAAACTGGGAGAAAATATATTATGAAAGAAATACTTCAATCTATAATACCTGTCATAACTGCTTTTTTAGGTGCTTTCCTTACCTATTTAGCCCAAAGCAAGTTAATAAATAAACAATTAACTTTAAATAAAGAACAAATAAAATTTACAAAAAGTAGAGATTCATTAGGAAAGTTGAAATCATTACATTTATCAATAATGTTTATATTAACTGATTTAGATATCGACACTAAATCATTCAAAAAAAATGAAATAGACCTAAAAACATATGAATCAAGATGTAATTATGCAAGAGACACTTTAACAGATATAATTTCTGAAGCATTTAAATTATATACTCAACAACTTGATTTTGAGATAGAGGGTTTATTGGATTTCTATCTAGAAATTGACGCTTTTATAACTCATTCTTTGTTCAAAAAACCTTATACTATCGCTAAAAACGATAGTATATTTCCTACATATTATAGCTATGATTTCTCTATGAAGACAGCTGACAAACTACTATCTAAGATAGAAAAAACAGCCAAAATAATAAATAATTAATTTGCAACCAATAAAACAAAATTATAACTAATTTATTAATTTCAAACAACTTTAAATCCCATTAAACCAACTAAATACATTTATACCTTTCACCTTAATAGTTGAGTGGGAATAATAGTAAAAACTTATCAAATCGTTGATATAATCAACTTATAACAATACTTGATTTCTATAAATGCAACCATTTTGCAACCAATAAGATAGTATAATTTATTAACTTAAAAAAAGTAAAGGGCAAGAGTATTTTTTCGTAACCTTAAAAATCTTCTTTGCTAATCCTTTACTTTTTTTATTTTTTGCTATTCTTCTCTTATGCAAAAGCATACAGAAAGAATAGCTTTGTATTATTTTCGTTTTCGTGTTATACTTACATCATTACTTTTTCACTAATCTCGTAACAGAGGGAGGTGGATTTATGTTTAATTTGTTTGATTTTACACTTTTTATCACGGCAAGTATAACTGCTTATTATATTTGCAAATGGTTAGATAGATTTTTTATAAAGTAACTAGCCTATAAAAAAGACAGGATTCACGGTCCTGTCTTTTCTCTATGCAAATTATATTTACTTTTTGCTTATACATTAATTTTAAACTAATACTTTCTTTTTGTCAATTCCCTTATCCAGATTATAAAAAATGATTTCACATATTAATTTTTCATCAATAAAAATAACAGTGACCACTCATTAAATCACTGATATAATCATTTTTTAACAATACTTGATTTCCATAAATGCAACTATTTTGCAACCAACAAAAGATAGAGGATAACTATTTCTAGTTATCCTTTTTTACCATATATTCAAATCTCTAATCCTAATTATACTTTACACTTTCAACGTAGTATTTAGATTTTTGATTTCCACCTTGATAATCTTTGTTGTTTAGTTTTAGAGTTATAGTTGAAATATTTGTCTTCGTCATCGCATCAAGAACATTTATTTTTATACTATCCCCTTCTACTTTCCACTTATCTTTTGGTTCAACTTCTTGTGGATATTTATTTGTTAAAGGCATTCCAACAAAGACAATTTTATCATCGCCTTTGTAGTAGTGAATTTCATTTTTTGTTGGATGTAATGGCGATTTTTCCGCTTCTACTTCATATTCGTTAAAGTTTGGTCCTTTTAATAAACCTAACGCCTCTTTCATAGTGTAAGTTTTATCTGAATATTCATTGATAACATCTAGATAATCTTCTTTCGAAATAGTGAACAGTTCATCTCCATTAGGTGATTTTGATTTTTTTACTTTATCTTGTGTAATCCAAGCTAATAAATTCGTTTGTGCTTTTAGTCTTGATAAATCATTTCCTGAAATTGCTACTTTATTTATTAGTTTTTCTGCTTCTTTCAAGTCGTGAGTAACTTTTTGTTTATCTTGTTCTAATTTTTTATCTTCTTTTGAAGCATCTTTTTGTTCTGATTTTTTATCTTCTTTTTCTTTATTGGCTTCATTTACCGCACAACCTGTTAGAACTAACGCTCCTGCCGCAAGAACCATAAGTAATTTCTTGTTCATATCTAAATTCTCCTTTATCAATAAAGTAAGATATTTTATTGATTATTATTTTTCTTTGACATTATTATACCACATTTTCTCTAAATTAAAAAATAACACTCAGAATAATTAACTTTCTGAGTGTTATTTTATATATTTTGATTAAATTACTTTTAATTAAACCTTATCTCATACCTTTATCGTAAGGAACTCCAAGCGCTTCTGGTGTAGAAGTTTTCTTAGAGAAGACGATAAGTGCGATAATTGTCGCTACGAATGGGAACATGTTCCAGAATGATACTGGAATTGGAAGATCTGGTGCAAGAATAGACACTTTTTCTGCGAATACTTTTGTTCCTCCGAAGAACAATGCTGCTAATGTGATTGTAATTGGGTTGTATTTTCCAAAGATTAATGCTGCTAATGCTAAGTAACCAAAACCGTATACTGTAATTGCTGCGTTGAACCCTTGGCTGAATGTAGTTGCAATGATTGCTCCAGCAAGTCCTGCTAGACATCCAGAGATGAATACCCCAATATAACGATATTTAAATACGTTTAATCCTAATGAATCACTGGCTTGAGGATTTTCCCCAACAGAACGAAGTCTAAGTCCAAATGGACGTTTATAAATAATATAGTAAGTAAGTGCTACTAATACTATTGCTATAATAATCGTTGGATATACTGTAAATTTACCAAAAACTGTATATCTAGGGAATCCACTTGCTAATAGTAATTCGTAAGTTCCATTGAAATGGTTAACTAAGAATAATGCGATAGCTGGTGTAATTAAGTTAATCGCTGTCCCTGAGATAACTTGGTCAGCTTTTAAGTTAATACTGATAAATGCGTGGATAAGTGAAAGTAGTCCTCCACATATTGTCGCAGCTAATAAACATACAACTAATTGAAGCATAGTTGGCGCACCTTCGAAGGCTGTTAAAGCTATGAAAGAAGCAACAAATGAACCAAAAATTACAAAACCGTCAAGTGCAATATTTACAACCCCACTCTTTTCAGAATAGAAACCACCAATGGCCGCTATTAGAATAGGTACTGTATATTGTAACATTGAGTCTAATAGTGATAATACTGTATCCATTTATTTTTCTCCTTTCTTTTTACTAACTAGTTTATCTAGTAATTTGCTATCAAAAATAGCTTTCGCTGCAACGAATAATACGATTAATCCGATTAAGATGTTCGCGATATCTTTTGGAATACCGATAAACGCTAATTGTGGAGTAAGAACTCCTAGGAATCCGAATAACAATGCTCCTAAGAATGAACCTAGTGCTGTATTGGCTCCGATAAGTGCAACGGCGATACCCATGTATCCAAATCCTTGGAATGTAGAACCTGCAACTACTTGACCAACAGGTCCCATGTTGTAAAGCGCTCCACCAAGTCCAGCAAATGCTCCTGAAATAGCCATTGAAAGAACAGTATTTCTATTAACTTTCATACCAACAAATCTAGATGCTGATGGGTTAAATCCTACTGAACGAAGTTCATAACCAAATACTGTTTTTTCCATAACGATATAGAATATAATAACCGCAAAAATAGCTAAGAATAAATCCGTTCCTAAACGGTGGTTATTAAAAATACCTTCTATCAAATCATTTTTTAAATATCCTGAACCATCACTTGCAACAAGTGGTTGAGAAATAATGTCATTATTTCCACGGATGAATTTAGGCACTGCAAATTGAACAAAGTATAAAGCTGTATAGTTTAACATAATTGTTACAACTACTTCACTAATGTTGAATCTAGCTTTTAAATACCCTGCAATAGCTGCCCAAAGTCCACCAACAATAATACCTGCTAAGATACTTGCAATTAGGACTACATAAAAGTTCATACCTTGCATTTTTATAGCAACAATACCTGCAAAAAGTCCACCCATAATGAATTGTCCTTCTGCCCCGATATTGAATAACCCTGTTCTAAATGCAAAGGCTACTGACAACCCTGTACAAATTAACGGAATTGTCGATACAAAAATTTCAGCTATACTGTTAGAGTCGGTGAAAATATCGCCCATAACTCCTAATACATCTCCTGGTGCTGCTCCTATTGCTGAAATAAGAATTGCTCCAATTATAAATGAAGCTAATATTGGTAGCACCGCATTAGTTAAAACTTTCTTTAACATAGGTTCTCCTCTCTACTTCTTAACCCCTGCCATAAGCAGACCAAGTTGTTCTTTTGTTACATTCTCATCATTATCTACAACATCGATAATATTACCATTGTGAATAACTGCTATTCTATCTGATAAAGTTAAAATTTCATCTAAGTCAAATGAAATTAATAGGACACTGTTTCCTTTGTCACGATAATCAATTAACATTTTATGAATACCATTAATAGCCCCTACGTCAAGACCACGAGTTGGTTGAGTAGTCACTAATAGTTTAGGGTCAAGTTCTAATGCACGCCCGATAATAAGTTTTTGTTGGTTACCACCACTCATGCTTCGTGCAGAAATCTTCTCATCACCAGCTTTACGAACATCATATTTTTCACAAATTTCTTTTGCAAATTTAGAAATTACAGGTTTTTTAAGGAATCCATTTTTAGAAAACTTCTCTGTGTAGTAATTTTCTAATACTGAGTTTTCTTCAACGCTGAAATCTAACACTAATCCATCTTTATGTCTATCTTCTGCAATGATTTCTAGACCTAATTCTTTACGTTTTGCTGTAGAAATTCCATGTAAATCTTTTCCATCAAAGATAATTTTACCTTTTGTTTCTTTAAGTAAAGCATTCAGTACTTCAACAAATTGTTGTTGTCCATTACCATCTACCCCGGCGATACCTAAGATTTCTCTTTCGTGTACGTCAAGATTGAAGTCATGTAAGATATTTTGTTTTTCTTGAGTATCTGCATAAATACCTGATACTTCTAGTATTTTTTTCTTCCCTTCACGAGAACGTTCATACTTGATTATTTCTAAGTCTTTACCAATCATAAGACTTGCTAATTTTTCTTTAGTTGTTTCTGCAACTTCTACTGTTCCAAAATATTCACCACGACGAATAATACTACAACGATTAGCTACTGCCATAATCTCATTAAGTTTGTGCGTAATTAACAGAATAGTTTTTCCTTCTGCTTGAAGGTTTTTAAGAATCGCTAAAAATTCTTCAATCTCCGCTGGTGTTAATACCGCCGTTGGTTCGTCGAAAATTAAAATGTTAGCATCTCTATATAACATTTTTAAAATTTCAACCCTTTGTTGCATCCCTACACTTATATCGCCAACAAGGGCTTTAGGATTAACTTCTAATCCATATTTTCTAGATAACTCTGAAATTTTATTTGCAGCAGATTCTAAATCAATTTTTCCACCTTTTACTTCTTCCATTCCTAAAATAATATTTTCAGCAACAGTAAAGTTTTTAATAAGTTTGAAATGTTGGTGTACCATCCCAATTCCAAGTTTATTCGCATGTTTAGGATCTTTAATGTCTACTTCTTTTCCATCTAATTTAATCACACCTGCTTCTTGATGGTACATCCCAAAAAGAACTGACATTAATGTAGATTTTCCGGCACCATTTTCTCCAAGCAAAGCATGAATTTCATTATTCTTAACCTGAATAGTAATGTCTTTATTTGCGTAGAAGTCACCAAACTTTTTAGTTATGTTTAGCATTTCTATAGCGTACATATCTTTACCTCTCTTTTTTGTTAATTTCACTTATATATTATACTAGATTTTTACGTTCTAGTATAGCGTTTTATGTTAATTTTTCATTTGAATTTTAATACTATTTAACTATATTTCTTATAGATAAATATTAATTACAGCTTTCTTATTTATCATGCTTAGTTTAATATCATTATCTCTTTTCTTAGTATTAATTTAAAACAAATTTTTTTATACTTACCTTACGTTTAAATAATAATCTACGAAACTATTTTATTTCTGAATGTATCTTTTAAAAATATACTTACCTATATTTTAGAAAAAAGACCTAGTAAAACTAGGCCTTTTTCTATGACTAAACTATTAGTCTTATAGTTCTCCGTCAATATTAGCTTTATCTGTTATTTTAGCAGCTTCTGATGCTACTGTTACTTTACCTTCTTTAAGATCTTTAACAGCTGCATCGATTTTAGCTTTAATTGCATCGCTTAAGTTTGGATTTTGTGCTGGAAGTCCTACACCGTCTTCTTTGATTGTGAATGTCTTAGTAGTTCCACCTTCAAATTTACCAGCTTTGATTGAATCTAAGATGTTTTTAACTGCTACGTCAATACGTTTAACAGCTGAAGTTAAGATTACAGATTTCTCTACATCTTTTCCATCTTTATCTTTAGCTTTGAATACACCTTCTGCATATTGGTCTTTATCTACACCAACGATCCAGTGTTTAACTTCTCCGCTTTCTTTTAGATCTTTAGTAGCTCTTTCTTGAGCTTCTTTGATTGATCCACTTCCAGTTCCACCAGCTGCAACGAAGATAACGTCTGCTCCAGCGTCAAACATTGTAGCTGCTAAAGTTTTACCTTTGTTAGTATCATTGAATGAACCACTGTAGTTATAAACGATTTTGATATCTTTGTTAGCTGCTTTAGCACCTTGTACAAATCCTAAACCGAATTTGATTACCGCTGGGATTTTAGCTCCACCGATGAATCCAACTTTTCCAGTTTTTGATTGAAGAGCTGCTGCATATCCTGCTAAGTATCCTGCTTCTTGTTCAGCGAATAATACTGATTCTACGTTTTTGTTAGGTACTGATCCATCGATAAAGATAAATTTCTTATCTTGGAATGAATCTGCGATTTTTGGTAACTCTTTTTCAAAGTAGAATCCAGCAAGAGAGATAACATCTGCTGCTTTTGAAGCATTTTGTAAGTTAGCTGCAATATCACTTTGGTTTTTAGTTTCAATTGGGTTTAGTGCTTTACCACCATTTTTTTGAACCCATTCTTGAACAGCTTCTACGTTACTTTGGTTGAAACTTTTATCTTTTGCTCCACCTTCGTCAGTTACAACTCCGATTTTTAAGTCAGATTTACTATCTGAACTAGATTTGTTAGATGATTTAGAAGAACATCCAACAAAAATTAATGCTGCTGATAAAACAACTGCTATTAACGAAAATACCTTTTTCATAAATAAAAAGTCTCCTTTGTTATTATATATTTTATATTTAAATAATACCATATTATCTTCTAAATATCAACATTTTATTTATTTTTCAAATATATTTTTTTATAAAGTTCGTGTTTAAAGAAAAAAGTATCTTTTTTCTATATTTTTATGATTTATCGTTCTTATTACCCTGTAAATACCAAAATTTTATACATCTCTTTAAAGCATTTTCATAACTATAAAATCAGTGTTTTAGATTTCTCTTTTTCCTCATAGTTTGTATTAAAATGAAGCCCGTACATTTCATTATATTATATTATTAAATAAAACGAAACCAACACAGCAACGACTGTAAAATTAGCATTTCTATTATATGGTTTTTTTGAATAATTTTATAGTTCGGTTATTGAATACAATCATAAATTATAAAAAATACGGAGCCAACCTATGTCCTTGACTCCGTATTTTGAAAATATTAAAGCTCACCTTCAATGTCAGTTACTGAACCTTTTGCTTTTAATTCAGCTCCAGTACCTACAATTTCCACTTTTCCTGATTTCAACTCTTCGATTGCTTTAGTTAATTTTCCTTTTATATCATCATTTAAATTTGGATTTTCTTTTGGAATACCTACTCCATTTTCTTTAATACCAAATGTATGTTTACCATTTTGGAATTTATCAGCTTTAATTTCGTTTAAAATCTTAGTAACTGCTACTTCAATATTTTTTACAGCTGATGTTAAAATAACAGATTTTTGAACTTCTTTACCGTCTTTGTCTTTTCCTTTGAAAATACCCTCTTCGTATTGGTCTTTATCTACACCAACAACCCAATGACTAACTTCTCCACCTTTAGACATATCAAGAACACCACGTTCTTTCGCTTCTGAAATTACACCATTACCTGTGTTCCCAGCTGCAACAAAGATAACATCTACTCCAGAATCATACATAGTAGCCGCTAGTGTTTTACCTTTATTTGTATCTGAGAATGTTCCACTGTAGTTATACATGATTTTAATATCTTTATTAGCTGCTTTAGCACCTTGAACAAATCCAATACCAAATCTTTCTACTGGTGGGATTTTTGTTCCACCGATAAATCCTACTTTACCAGTTTTAGATTTTAATGCTGCTGCATATCCTGCTAGATATCCTGCTTCTTGCTCTTTAAATATTAACGATGCGATATTTGGCGCTTCTACAAAAGTGTCAATATATAAGAATTTTTTGTCTTTATATTGTGCAGAAATTTTTGTAAGTTCTTTTTCAAACTCATAACCTGCAACTGAGATTATATCAGAAACTTTCGCCGCATTTTGAACATTAGATGATAAATCCGATTGTGTTTTAGTTTCGATAACAACAGGATCTTTCGCTCCATTTTCTTTAACCCATGCTTGAATTGCTTCTACGTTGGCTTGGTTAAAGCTTTTATCTTTTGCTCCACCTTCACCAGTAACAATTCCTATTTTATAACCTTTCGAATTATCCGTCTTATTGTCATTCTTACTCTTAGATGAACATCCTACAATCACAAGTGACAATGTTATTAAAATTGTTAATAGAGTACGTAATTTTTTCATGATTTACCTCCTAAATTTATCTCTATTGAAACTACAATACCATATTTAGCAATCGATTTCAATAGTTTGTAACAATTTTTGAAAATATTACATTTTTTCTACTATATGTGATATAATTATTAGATAAAGCTTTTTCAGGAGGAATTTTTTATGACGTATTACAATAATATTGTTGAAACTGCAAATTACATTAAAAAGTATTTTAACGAGGCTATCGATTATGCGGTAGTTTTAGGTAGTGGTATTACACTTGAGCTAGAAGATCAACAAGAATTAGGTTATGAGGCTATCCCTCTTTTCCCAGGAAATAAGCGAGCTAACCATGTAAAAGGGCATGCAAATAAACTTACTTTCGGAAAAATCTCTGGGAAAAATGTCCTTGTTTTAAATGGTAGACTTCACCATTACGAAGGATATAGTATGAAAGATGTTGCTTTTATGACTTATGTAGTTAAGTTTTTAGGAGCTAAAGGGTTATTTATAACTAATGCCTGTGGTGCTATTAATACTGATTTTAGCGAAGGAGATATTATTTGTCTTGATGACTTCATCTCTCTTGTTAGCGATAATCCACTTAGAGGTGAAAATGATCCACGTCTTGGAGAAAGATTTGTTGATATGACAACTCCATTCGATCCATATTTAGTAGAAAATCTTAATAATTCTGCAGAAAAACTAAATATCAAATTATCTAAAGGTACTTATGGTTTCTTCCAAGGACCATACTTTGAAACACGTGCTGAAATACGAGCATTCAAAACTATGGGATGTGACCTTGTAGGTATGTCTACTGTTCCAGAAGTTATCGCAGCTAATCACGCTGGCCTTCCGGTAGCCGTTCTTGCTTGTGTTACAAATATGGCAACAGGGGTTCAAGAAAGAAAACACGACCATGAGCATGTACTTAAAACTGCGCAACAAATTAGTATAAATCTCAAACAATTACTAATTGACACACTAGAAAATTTAAAATAAGGAGTGTTATCTATGGAGAAAACTATTTTTGAAAAAATTATTGATGGTGAAATTCCTAGCTATAAAATTTATGAAGATGACTATGTTTACAGCTTCTTAGATGTATTCCCAATTACAAAAGGTCACACATTAGTTATACCAAAAAAACATAGCCGTAACATTTTGGATTGTGATCCTGAAACAGCAGCAAATATCGGACGTGTTCTTCCTAAAATTGCAAACGCGGTAAAAGAAGCTTACAATTGCGATGGTATTAATATTTTCCAAAATAACGAAGAATATGCTGGACAAAGTGTTTTTCACCTTCATTTCCACATAGTTCCACGTTACAAAGACAAAGATACTAATTTTGACAATTTGGAAATCGCATGGCCACCTCAAAAATTAGAACCTGCTGATTTTGAAAAAATTCAAGAAAGCATAGTTAAAAATCTATAAAATACAAAAAAGGAGAATTTTTAAAAATTCTCCTTTTTATTATGTTGCTTATTCTTATTTATTTTTTTCCATCTTTTGAAGAAAATAAAGCTACGATTGAATCTAAAGTAGTTTTAGCTTTTCCTTTTTCCTCTTGAGCTTCTTCTTGCTCTTCGCCTTGGTTTTCTTCTACTTCTTCATAATCTTCTAATTCTTGTGCTTGAGCTGCTAATTCCGCTTCTAGAGCTTCTAATTCTTCATAAGTCATTTTATCCAAATCTAACTCTTCAACTGTTTCAGAAACTATATCTTGACTTGCTTCTTGCACATCTTTTGCAAATTCAGCTACATCTTCTATTTTCTCTTCTACTGCATCTTGGATATCTTCAGCTTTGTCCACAACTTCTTCTTTTACTTCATCAGCTGCGTCTTGTGTTTCTTCAAGTACTGATTCAGCTTCTTCTTTTACTTCTTCCACAACTGGTTCTACTTCTTCAGTTACTTCTTCCACAACTTCTCGTGCTTCTTCTACTCTTTCTTCCACTGCATCTTGGATATTTTCAACTACAGGTGCTACTTCCTCTTGAACATCCTCTACTACCGATGCTACTTCTTCCGTTGCTTCTTCTACTTTTTCTGCCACGTCTTCTTGAACTTCTTCTAGCACATTATCTGCATCCGTACTTAGTTCAACAAAATTATCTTCAAGTTTTTCTTCATAAGCTTTTACTTCTTCTAACTTCTCACGTGCGATATCACTTTCTCCTTGCCCTGCTACAGTTCCTACTGCTTCATTTACAAGTTCATTTAATTTATTTAAGCCTTCTTTCGCGTTTTCTTTAAGCAATTCTTTGTGTTTTTCTAATTCTTTTGGATTTTTATAATAGTACGCTCCTACCGCACTAACCGCTCCTAATAATACCCCTTTAAATATTTTACCCATCTTTCTGTCCTCCTGATTATTCTGTCAATATTGATTTTATCAAAAAAATATGTTGATGTAAAGAGTTTGGGGCTGTACAAAAGTAGCTTATTTTCACCATTATTACTTATTAATTATTAAAAAATAAATAAGCCTTCTAAAATTTCTAGAAAGCTTATTTAGTAATTATTATTTTAAATGTTTTACCCTTGCTACGATTTCTTTATGGCGTCCTTTAATCATCGGACGTGCTTGAGGATTACCTAAATAACCACAAGTTCTTTTTACCACATCACAGCTTTTCGGATCTCTATTACCACATTCTGGACATTTAAATCCTTTTTTCGTAGGTTCAAACTCACCTTCAAAGTTACAGTTATAACAACGGTCTATTGGTGTATTTGTTCCTAAATACCCTACTTTATCATAAGCAAAATCCCATACTGCTTCTAGAGCTTTTGGATTTTGTTTTAGCACTGGATATTCACAATAGTGAATGAATCCACCACTTGCATAATAAGGATAATCTTTTTCAAAGTCTAATTTTTCAAATGGTGTTGGGTTTTTACGAACATCATAGTGGTAAGAGTTTGTATAGTATTCTTTATCTGTAACATTTTCCACCATACCAAATTTCTCTGTATCCATACGGCAGAATCTATCAGTTAATGACTCACTTGGTGTAGAGTAAATACTATACCAGTAATCCCCTTCACTAGTCCATTTATCTACACATTGTTTCATATGTTTCATAATGTCTAATGTGAAGTCCTTGGCTTCTTTATTATTTTCCCATTCTCCACCATAGAATACACTAGCAACCTCATATAGACCGATATATCCTAAAGATAATGTCGCTCTTTGTTTATCAAAAAGTTGTTTAACTCTATCATCTGGTTTTAGACGTTTTCCGAAAGCACCGTGCATGTAAAGAATAGGTGCGTTTTGAGGTTTTGCCTCCCCGCATCTTTTAGCACGATAATCTAGCGCATCTTTACACACTTCTAAGCGCTCTTTAAAGATTTCCCAGAATAACTCTTTGTCCCCATTTGATTCAAGAGCAATACGCGGTAAGTTTAAGGTTACCACCCCTAGATTCATACGGCCACTCTCAACAAGCTCTCCATTTTCATCTCTCCAAGCTGGTAGGAATGAACGACAACCCATAGGTGTTTTACAGCTTCCTGTTATTTTCACTAAAGTATCATACATAATTACATCTGGATACATTCTTTGTGTTGCACATTCTAAAGCCAATTGTTTCACATCGTAATTAGGATCTTCTGGTTTTAAGTTCAATCCTTCTTTTATTACAAAGATTAGTTTAGGGAAAATAGCTGTTCTTTTTTCTTTTCCTAATCCTGCTATTCTAACTTTTAAAATAGCCTTTTGAATTTCTTTTTCGAAATATCCTTCTCCTAAACCGAATCCTAAAGATGTAAATGGTGTTTGTCCTTGAGAAGAATATAAAGTATTTATTTCATATTCCAGTGATTGCATTGCATCATAAATATCTTTTTTAGTTTTTTCACGAGCAAACTGTTCTTGTCTTTCTTCACTATCAATCCACTCACGAGCCATTTTTAGATTTTTCTCATAGTTAAGTTTTGCAAAAGGAGCAAGCACTTCATCTATTCTATCAGCACTACATCCTCCATATTGACTTGATGCTACGTTAGCAATAATTTGCGCCATTTGAGCAGTAGCTGTTTGGATACTTTTCGGACTATCTACATCTGCATTACCAATTTTAAATCCTTTTGTAAGCATTTCTTTAAAATCAATTAAACAGCAGTTTGTCAATGGTTGATATGGTGAATAATCCAAGTCGTGATAATGAATTTCACCTTTTTGGTGGGCATTAGCTACGTGTTGAGGTAACATTTTTAAACCAATAGCTTTAGCTACAATACCGCTTGTTAAATCTCTATGAGTATTGAATACTAAACTATCTTTATTAGCATTTTCGTTAACAACATTTTCATCTCGATTAACTAATTTTTCAATTGCGACATTGATATCAAGACTACGCTCACGCTCTATATCACGCATACTACGATAGCCTACGTATTCCTCATAAATAGCCTCTTCACCTAACGTTATTAATGTATGCTCAACGATATTTTGAAGCTCGTAAATTTTTATATTATCCTTAAATCTATTTCCGATTTCTATAATAACATTATCTACGATACTATCTATATTAACACTATGTTTCTCTCCAAACACACTGTTAACAGCTTTTTCAATAGCCTTGTATATTTTATCAGCATCAAACTTTACTACACGACCATCTCTTTTTATAACTAATAAATTTTTTGTAAGCAAATCTAACTTTTTCTGTGTATAAGAATAAAAATTACTTCTTTGCATCTTTTTCCCCTCCCAAAAATACTGTTATCTTTTATCAATCCATATTAATTTCAACCATAATAAGGACGCTATTACTACCATATTATAATAAATATAACCTCTTGTCTATAGTGAATATTTCCGGGAAATTCAGAAATATTATTATATCGCTCTTTGCGAGAATTGTGAATTTTTTGAGAATCTCTGTTTTTTCTTTTATAAGAAAAAAACATTGATAAATCAACATTTACATTAAATAAACTTATTATCTGTACTATTTCTTTTCTGTATTATTTTTACTACAGCTATCTATTAGTGTTAACCTCGCCAATTACAAGTGAAAATCAAAAAGTTCACTGATAAGAAAAACTTTTATTAAGTAAATTAACTTTTTCTTTCTAGAAAATTAAACTACATTTTAACATTATAATTTATTATATAGTTGAGTATATAATTAAAAGCGAGAAAATATATGAAAAAAACACAAATAGAAACATTAACTGATCAACTTTTTTCAATGGAGGCTAGCCAGCCATTATTAATAAATGAACTAGAGCCTTATGTTGAGCTATTTATGCATTATGAATGCGCGATGCTAGAAATAGAAACTAAACTAAATGTTTTTGATAAGGAATTTTCTCTTCATGGAGAGAGTAATCCTATAGAGTCTGTTTCGACTCGTCTTAAAACTCCACTTAGTCTGATGAATAAATTAAAACGTCTTAACCTACCTTTCGATATAGATACGATAAAAAACAATATTTATGACGTCGCAGGAGTACGTGTTATTTGTTCATTTAAGGATGATGTTTATAAACTTGTAGAAGCCTTAAAACAACAAGATGACTTAACGATAATAGCCGAAAAGGATTATATTAAAAACTATAAAGACAATGGTTATCGTAGTTATCATCTTATCGTCAAAGTCCCTATCTTTTTGTCAGATAAAGTAGAGCATGTTGCTGTCGAAATACAATTTAGAACAATAGCTATGGATTTTTGGGCTAGCTTAGAACATAAACTACGTTATAAAAAGAATTTAAGCGAAGAAAAAGAAAAAGAAATTGAACGCCGACTATTACTCTGTGCTGAAATAAGCGCTAAGCTCGATAATCAAATGCAGAAGGTAAAAGAAATAATAGAAGACGATTCTCAACTTGTCTAATACATACTAAACCTAGTAGATATAGAAATCCAACATTATATATCTACTAGGTATTTTTATTTTAATGAATTACCTGTTAATCCTAAATTTTGTTTGATTATTAACTATATTTACTATATACTAATAGAATATAAAAAAGAAAATTATGAAAGGAGAATCATATGAACAACACAAAAAAAAGTCTTATAGCAATCCTTATATGTTATTTTTCATGGGGATTTTTCCCGATATATTTCAAACTTCTAAAAAGTATTGATTCTTACGAAGTACTTGCTATGCGCGTACTATGTTCGTTTATTTTCATGATTTTAGTCGTATTTTTAGCCAAAAATAAAAATAATATTTTTAGAGAAATAAAAGAACTCTGGCAAAATAAAAAAAACTTCTCAATACTTGTTATTGCTTCTTTTCTTATTACGGCAAATTGGTTAACTTATATTATCGCTGTAAATACAAACCATGTATTAGAAGCTAGCTTCGGTTATTATCTTAATCCAATCGTTACCATAATACTCGCTGTTGTCTTCTTAAAAGAAAAACTAACTCGCGTACAAACAATAGCTTGTATTTGCGTTGGTATTTCATTATTATATTTATTTATTTCCCTTGGATCTCTTCCTTGGATTTCCATCTTACTTGCACTGACTTTCGGATTATACAGCCTATGTAAGAAAAAAATTATCCTTAGTCCAAAGGCAAGTCTATTAATAGAAACAGCTATTGTCTCTCCTATAGCTATTATTTACATGATATATCTAGGAAGCTCTAATAATATAACATTTTATAATTCAGATACTGTAACATTAATAGCTCTTCTTCTATCAGGAGCTATCACAGCTATTCCTCTTCTACTATTTGCTAAAGGAGCTATCGACATCCCTCTATACCTTCTTGGAATATTACAGTACTTACCACCGACAATGCAGTTCTGTATAGGAATATTTGTTTATGGCGAGGAATTAAATATGGAAAAATTGATTTCATTTAGCATTATTTGGATTGCAGTTGCTGTATTCTGTTATTCCGCAGTTACTTCAATGAAAAAACATAATTTAGCAAACAAAAGTCACCAGAGATAATCTGATGACTTCTTTATTAGGTATTAATTACAGAAAAAGAAAACGAAGTTTGATTTTATCTCAAACTTCGTTTTAATTTATTTATTAAGCTACTTTTTTAGTACCTTGTCTAATCATAGAGATACCTGTTATAATAACAACTCCGATGATTACCCATGTTAGAATTTCTAATGGCATGCTCTTAACTAATGTATAGGCAACTGTCACCCCAATAACACCACCAATAGCAATAGCTATAGAACCAATTCTTGTATAGTTACCAGCTTTAATAAACTCTGGTGAACCTATAGCCATAAGTCCAGCACAAGAACCCATCATGATTGGGAACGCTACAAGTGGGCTTAGACCTAACATGTAAACCATAGCCATACAAGGTGCATATAATCCTACACCAGCCATCATAAGAGCTCCAAGAATGAAGTTACCTACAACACCAATAATAAGTTTAACACCTGTTAATCCTACAGCTTCGTTACCAGCTCCAAGAGCTTTTAACCAACCAAGTTGTCCTGACATCATTAGGAATGCTGTTACGATTAAACACACACCCATAACAAGTTGGATTTTTTTCTCAGGAAGTTTGTTTACTATTCTTGCTCCTACTAACGCTCCTACGATTGCCGCTGCGATCATAGAGAATAGTGTAACACCTTCTACTTTTACCCCTGTTAAGAATAAAGCCGCTTCCATTAATACTGGAATTGTGTGGGCAACATTCAATGTACCAGGAATTTTTTTATCAGTATCTAAAAATTTAGTAATTTTAAAGAATAATGTTGTTGGCGCAAAGCTTCCAATCCCTAATGTATCGAAGAAGTCAGTCACTAATCCGATAAAGAACCCGATAACTGGATTTTCTTTTCCTAAATCATCTTTATGTTTTACAATATCCATAATGAATGAAACTAAGAAGAATACTCCTGCTGCACCTAATATAGCTAATAATACTGTCAATAAGTTCATAATTTTCTACACTCCTATCCTAATAAGAATCCATAAGTTAATGAATCATCTGGATCGTAAACATAGTTACTAAATCCTAAAATGTATCCAGAACCAGTGATTTCTGGGATGATTGCATCAAAGTCGGCTAATTTTCTTTCTTCTACTATTCTACCTTTGAATAAAGTACCTAAGATACTTTCATATACGAATGGTTCACCTGGTTTAAGTTCACCTTTAGCGTATAATGTAGCTAATTTAGCTGAAGTACCAGTTCCACATGGTGAACGGTCAATGTTACCATCTCCGAATACTACTACGTTTTTGTATGTAGCTTCTGGGTGAGAAGGTTTATCATAAATTTCAACTAAGTCTACAGTTTTAATGTGTGATAATGTTGGGTGTTGAATTTCAACATTTGCATTTACTGCGTCACGGATTTTTAGACCAGCTTCTTTT
>ERZ773010.261-NODE-261-length-39530-cov-4.489525_pt1 | contig 39530 bp, 35 predicted proteins | sample MGYA00580842_ERZ773010 | MGnify/ENA primary metagenome ERZ773010 (study PRJEB29015, sample SAMEA2737982) | human oral metagenome | biome: human oral; feature: human-associated habitat; material: dental | place: China | collected 2107 ... | reverse complement strand
GTTGAATTGGAACACTGTTCCAACTTAGCTGGAACAGGAGTCCAACTTAGCTGTACCAAAGCGAGAGCTGAAAAAACTCACTACAAGAGCTTATCGGGTGGAGAATGAAAGATGGGGTTTGGAGGTGGAAAATACACGTTCGCAACATAAAACAAGTTGGGGATACGAGCCTAAGCCGTATCCCCAACATCTTATTTTTGCCTGATAAACACGTTAATTGGACAACCATGCATATCCCAGTTATCGCGTATCTTGTTTTCCAAAAAGCGACGATAGTTCTCTTTTACATATTGTGGCAAGTTGGCGTAGAACACAAACGAGGGTATCTGCGTGTTGGGCAACTGCGTGCAATACTTAATTTTGATGTACTTACCCTTGGTTGATGGGGGCGGATAAGCCTCGATAAGGGGAAGCATCACTTCGTTAAGTTTCGACGTTCCCACGTGTGCCTTGCGGTTAAGATATACCTGCTTGGCCGTTTCTAGCACCTTGAAAATACGTTGCTTGGTAAGCGCCGAGGCAAAGATGATGGGGAAATCAACAAACGGAGCCATGCGTTCGCGAATGGCATTCTCGAAAGTCTTGATCACCTTTTGGTCTTTATCGGCCACCAAGTCCCACTTGTTAACCACTACAACAAGCGACTTTTGGTTTTTCTGAATAAGCTGGAAGATGTTCATATCCTGCGCTTCGATACCACGGGTGGCATCGATCATCAAGATACAAACGTCGCTATGCTCGATGGAACGTATCGAACGCATCACGCTATAAAACTCCAAATCTTCCGTAACCTTGTTCTTTCGGCGTATTCCAGCCGTATCTACGAGGTAGAAGTCGAAGCCAAACTTATCGAAACGCGTATAAATACTGTCGCGCGTGGTGCCTGCAATCTCGGTAACGATATTGCGATCTTCGCCGATAAAGGCGTTGATAATGCTACTTTTGCCCACGTTAGGCCTACCCACCACAGCAAAGCGGGGTATGCCGTCTTCAACGTTTTCAGAATCACCGGGCTTCAGTTTCTCGATCACGGCATCGAGCAAGTCGCCCGTTCCGCTACCCGTTGCTGCGCTAATGGGGAACGGATCGCCCAAGCCCAGCGAGTAAAACACGGGCGCTTCGTAAATCTGCTCGTTGTTGTCGGCCTTATTCACCACCAACAACACAGGCACTTTGGTGCGTCGAAGAATTTGCGCCACATCCTCATCGAGGTCGGTTACGCCCGTATTCACATCTACAAGGAACAGCACCAAGTCGGCTTCTTCGGTAGCCACGAGCACCTGTCGGCGAATGGCATCTTCAAAGATGTCGTCCGAATTGACCACCCATCCGCCCGTGTCTACAACCGAGAACTCGCGCCCCGACCAGTCACACTTACCATATTGACGGTCGCGCGTGGTGCCAGCGGTATCGCTTACGATGGCGCTACGTGTTTTTGTAAGTCTATTAAATAAGGTGGATTTGCCCACATTAGGGCGTCCCACGATAGCTACTAAGTTTGCCATAAATGTAAATTCTTAATCGTCGAAAAGCTCGTTTGCGTGCCACGCTCAGCCAGATGTGGTGGATACGTGGCCCACAAGAAACGTCTTATTCGGGGTTATAGCCAAAACTGTCGAGTTCTTTCTTCGAGCTTCGCCAGTCTTTATCAACTTTCACGAAGGTTTCAAGATACACTTCCTTGTCGAAAAACCTTTCCAACGCCTTACGTGCTTCTGTAGAAACCTTCTTCAACGCCACACCCTGATGCCCGATTACGATGCCTTTTTGGCTTTCGCGCTCAACGTATATAACGGCGTTGATATGTATTTTCTTTTCCGTTTCCTTAAATCGCTCGACCTTAACCTCCACCGAATAGGGTATCTCCTTATCGTAATAGAGCAGTATTTTTTCGCGAATTATCTCGCTAACGAAGAAGCGCGCGGGCTTATCCGTAAGCTGGTCTTTGTCAAAATATGGTGGCGACTCGGGCAGCAACTCTTGAATTCGACGCAGGAGGAGGTCGGTTCCAAACTTGTTTTTAGCCGAAATGGGTAATATTTCGGCATTGGGCAGCAGCGCATGCCAACGTTCCACGATGTCGCCGAGGCTCTTTTGGTCGCTCTCGTCAATCTTATTGATAAGCAGCAGCACGGGAATCTTCATGCCCCGCACCTTTTCCAAGAAGTCGGCGTTCTTTTCGGGGTCTTCCACCACGTCGGTAACGTACAGCAACACGTCTGCATCGTTAAGGGCCGACACCGAGAAAGCCAGCATCGACTCTTGCAACTTGTAGTTGGGTTTTAGTACGCCAGGCGTGTCCGAGAATACGATTTGCGCCTCGGGCGTATTCACAATGCCCATAATTCGATGTCGCGTGGTTTGCGCCTTAAAGGTGGCGATAGAGATACGTTCACCCACCAGCTGGTTCATCAGCGTGCTTTTGCCCACGTTCGGGTTACCCACGATGTTTACAAATCCTGCCTTGTGCATGTATGTCGCTGTGATAAAGATATTTGTTTAGAGCTTGGTAAAGCTCAAAAAGACGCATCTTAAGAAATTAAGGATGCGTCTTCTTTAATATTAACCTATTGAAGTTGAAGCAAATGTGCCGTTCGCTTACTTTCCTTGGTCGGCTGTTTCCGCTCCGTCGTATGCCCACTTGTAATAAGAAGCACCATGAACGAAGCCAGCACCGAAGCCAGTAAAGATAAGGTTATCTCCCTTCTTCAATTGCTTTTCAAAATCCCAAAGCACCAAGGGCATACATGCCGCACTGGTGTTTCCGTAGCGTTGGATGTTTACCAGCACCTGCTCAGGTTGCACGCCGATGCGCTTTCCTACCGCTTCGATAATGCGAAGGTTGGCCTGATGAGGCACAACATAGTCAATATCATTGGGTGTTAAGCCATTGCGCTCAATCAGTTTGGTGCAGTCGTCACCCATTGCCGACACGGCATAGCGGTAAACGGTGCGCCCTTCCTGATAGGTATAGTGCAAGCGATGGTCTACGGTGAACTGCGAAGAGGGACAAACCGAGCCACCAGCCTTTACGTGAAGGAAGGGCAAGCCCATTCCGTCGGCCACGTGTAGCGAGTCTACCAACCCCACGTTCTCTTCCGTAGTGCCTTCCACCATCACAGCTCCAGCCCCGTCGCCAAAGAGCGGACAGGTTGCGCGATCCTTATAATCGGTGATGGCCGACATCTTATCGGCGCCAATAACGATAATGCGCTTGTGGCGTCCGCTTTGTATCATGTTACAAGCCACATCGAAAGCGTACATAAAACCGCAGCAGGCAGCCGAGAAATCGAATGCGAAAGCATTTCTCAAGCCCAGTTTACCTAGCACGATAGACGCTGTAGAGGGGTGGATATAGTCGGGGGTAGTGGTGGCAACGATAACCGCATCGATGCTGTCGGGGTCAACGCCCGTCTTCTTCATCAGAAGCTTGGCGGCCTTACGGGCCAGATAAGAAGTACCGAGCCCTTCTTCCGTGAGGATGCGGCGCTCCTTGATACCAGTACGCGTAGTAATCCATTCGTCGTTGGTATCTACGATACGCGACAGTTCATCGTTGTTCAGAACATAGTCGGGTACGTATCCAGCGACGCCTGAGATTATCGCATTGATCTTATCCATTATTCAGCAACCTCTTCCTTAACGATAGCTACCTTACCTCTGTACTGTCCACAAGTGGGGCAAACCGTGTGATAAATGTAATAAGCGCCACAGTTTGGGCATAGAGCCAGTGTGGGAGCTACGGCTTTATCGTGAGTTCTTCTTTTGAGTGTACGAGTCTTGGACTGTCTTCTTTTAGGATGTGCCATTTTGTCTTAATCTTTAATATTGGTTTTTTATTTCTTTCAATTTCATCCAGCGCGGGTCAATCGTCTCTTCTTCATCCTCATCGCCACTTCGGTTGGCAGCATGTGCATCCAGCATGTCTATCATTGCTGGGTTGCATTTGCCAGGAGCGTGCACATGCTTGATGGGTATGTTAAGTGCGATAAACTCGTAAACGAACCACGACAGGTCGATTACCCCAGGGTCTTCTTCCAGCGTAACCAGTTCGTCTTCTTCTGAATATTCTTCTCCGAACCTCACTAACAGCCGCTCTTTAGTACTTACAGGCTGCTCCATGTCGTCTAGACACAGGTCGCAAGGTATGCTGACCGAACCTTCAATATCGAAGTTCAGTTCAAAAAGGTCGCCGTTTCTTGTAGCTTGCAGCTCAACGTTCACCTTTCCTTTCTTAATTTCGGGGGCGTCGATAGCCTCAAAGAATCTGTCGTCAAGCACATATTCCAGCGAGGTTTTACCTTGCTTTAACGCCTTGATATCCAGCTTAAAGGTTTCTAAGTCACACATTTGGTGTGCAAAGTTACAAATATTTTCCGATAAGTTCTAATGAAACTCAAAAAAGTTAGCGTTAGTTGGTGAGGTTTTAAGCTATAAGATGGTGAACAGGTAAGTTTTAAGCCGATAAACTTAGGGTAATATAACATTTTCTATTCATACGTCCCAGCTTTTCCAGCATGCCCCACCCTCGCCCAATCATCCAAAAGGATCGTGAGCAAACCGTATAGGATAAGCGTCATACATTTTACTATTACCACAAGAAACATGTTCATCACCATTTCTTTCCTCGGTGATAGGTTCAGCCCATACGGCCTGCTGCCAATCAGGTTTGAGCGTATATTAGCCCTTTTGTGCTAAATACTCTATCAAGAGTAACTCTTCGGAAGTTGGTCGTCTGATGTGTTCGTTATTTTCCATTTGCTATTTGTTTTTAGCTTAACCAGGCACGTGAGTTTTCAGAAGCTTTGATAAGTCATTCGCTTTTACGCGTAGTCATTTAATTATTGCCTATTTACAACGTTAATAGGCACAAACTTCTTTAGTTCCCTATCATAGCGTGTGGAGTTCCACAAAAAATCAAACGCTTCTTTCGTTATTAATTGATAGTTAAACTTCTTAAAGAAATTCATATCGCAATCAAGATCCGACCAATAACCATAGTTTCTCTCATCAGGCAGCTTAACAATGAGATTCTTATTAGTGTCGAAGCCTATTTCGCGAACTGCTTGATGAAATTCTACATCATCGTATTCTATAAGCCATTCGGCCACAAAATCAAGAGTTTCTTCAAAGTCTGGATTGGCTTCGAGATGATGAAATAGCTTTGAGAAGAACCTTCCTAGGAATGATCTTTTCTCTTGTTTACTAACATTATCTTGACAAAATGGTTTGGAATTAAATTTGAAGTATATCATATAGACGAAACGTTAAACGTATACTCTAAAAGTCAAAATGGTTTTAAATCCTAACAATAGCCCCTCCCTATCTTGTTAGTTTTGTTACAAATGTTCCATTTAAAATTGATTGGCCAAATCAAGTATCACGAGATCAAACAGCACATCTGAGCCATCCTCATAACATCCCTTAGTCAAACGCTCTAGTACGATCTGAATATACTTAACAGCTTCATCACAACTATTATCAGTATACTCTTTTATTAATTCTTCGCACTTCCTCTCGTAATACCACCCGTCATCTGTAGTATAGACCCTTGTAGGGTTATTTTTCTTTACATACACATCGCCACCCAAAATTGGAGTAACTTCTTCTCGCAAGATATTAACCATTCTCAATGCCTCATCTGGTATAAATGCAACAGAGTAAACTCCGTATTCTTGCAAAGAGATATATTTAATCCCATAACAATCAGCTAACTCTTTAGTTTTCATTGTTTTTATTTTTCTTTTATAGCCTCTCCTAAAATCACGATTTGTAATATATGAGAAGGCTTGTTCAATACTACCAAATACTTAATGGCGAATTTTGCCCGAAAGAAGAATACAGGCCTCGATAGAATTCCTTGCCGAAAGGTAAGAAGTGGGGCACGGCGTATCCCATGCCCCACAACTAATACAGATTCCTTAGCCTTAAAGTTAAACTCTTACAGATAGTGTTGGGTGAGAGCTAATGCTCTAAGAGCAAAGGCAAGTGCATATTCACCACCGTTTGACCTATTTACCCATTGGGATGTCCTCGAACTTATCCGTGCTACTTAGTAGCGAGAGTATCTCTGGCTCGTCACCTTTCCATAGATCTAATTCACAGAGGTATCCGTCGTCATCAACAAGAAGATATGCTGCGACACCTTTATCGTCGGCATCGTAAAACATGCAATCAGAAATCACATGGCTAGGTTTGTACTTCACCGGTTCTCCGTTATTCATCGCTATTGCTATCGGCCCTATCCTTTCTTCCGTGATAGGTTCTACCCATATACCTTGTTGCCAATCAGCCTCTAATCTATATTGACCTTTTTGTGCCAGATACTCAATCAGGAGCAACTCTTCGAGAGTTGGTCGCCTGATGGTATTTTTATATTCAATTGCCATCTGTCTTTAACATTTACTTATCAAAACATAAGCTTCCTCATCTTCTTCTTTATTCGCATTGAGCATTTATCGTACGGAAGGATTCGTGAGCAATAAACATATCCTATGCACTGCCCTCCATCCCTAAGATAAACTCTATACCAATCACTGCTTAAGATTGGGGTATAGAAAAAGATTTTGTCCTTTTCTATCTTTGCCTTAAACTTAAACTTCGTAGATGGTCCTTCTCTAATGAATGCAAACCCATCAGGATCGTTAATCACTGCGGGGAACATCATATAGTATTCTTTGTCTAGAAGATTACGTCCCTCGCTATCATAGACTGCATTAATGTCTGTGTGTTTAAAGCTACGAGGAGGTTCGGTATTCACCATAAAATACAGTGCTTTGTCTCCCAAATCAAGCATCACCACAGAATCTAGCGGATTGCCGTAACTAAACACTCGGGCTTTTGAGATTGCTCCAACAACAAGCCCATGACCCTTGCCTTGGTAGAGCGATTTCACAGAATAAGAACTGTGCCCAATGCTAATACTATCCAGCAGTGAAGCTTCCATCATCTTATAAAGATCTTGTATGCAATCCTTACAAGAACGTTGAGCATGTGCTGAAAGAAAACAGACGTTTATTATCATGAATAATATGGCGAAGTTCTTTCTCATATATTATCTTGTTTATAACGCAATTGGTGATGCCCCATTTATTACCCATCTTGTTAGACGTAATAGAAGAAACCCAAGAAAGAGAAATTGTGACGATACGCGATGTTTTTTAAAACAAGCCCTATACACCATTTCCCGTTTGTAAGATAGAAGTCCACATGCGGGAGCTTAATTCACTAATACACCCTTTACTAAAGATTGCCGTTAGCTTGGATTATAACTTATTTCTTCTTTGAAGAAGATTTTTAAGTCATTCAAGGAACGTTCTTTATCAAAATCCTTCACTTTTGCGGGGTACTTCATTGTGCTCAGCCGATCTATTATCGCATCTGCAACCATTTTCAAGCCTTCCTCTTTATTGCTCTTTATGAACGTAGCAAAATCTAGTTTTACATCTACCCCCAATGTTTTGTGAAAACGCACCTCTCCTAAAGCCTTATCAAGTATTACACACTTGTCTTCGGTGTATCGAGGCCTCTTAATGGTAAAGATGGAATCATATTTTGGATGGACACACACTATGCCTATAAAATATTCTAAAATAGCATCTCCATATTGGCGCATTTTAAGATATTCTTCCATTCTTTCACCCAATTCTATTAACTCAGGACTTTTAGTTACCTTGTCAAATTCACTAGGAAGGGTGGGTATTAATACTACTTTCATAATCTTAGTTAGTCCTTTGCGAAATGCATTTGAAACACAATGGTTCGTTTATTGCTGCCTCCATCGACATCGTATGCGTAAGAAACCTATTGCCCCCTCATAGGAACGGACGACAACGCGAATGCTACAACAACTAAAAGTTTCGTGATACAAAAGAATTTTAGTGCTATTAAATTGGGTTGAGTAAGTCGCTTAGGCTTGCTACTGCAAATATAGCGATTATTCTTTTTTCGTTCAAATAATTTTAAACAAAAAACTCACGGATACTAACAAAAAAGGATAAAACCCACAAGAAATAGGAATACACAATGAAATATATAGGCTACTGCTACTAACAAATCATGGTAATGCATTTATAATAATAGCATCTCACTCCGAGTAGAAGCCTTGACCAGCCTACAAAAAATAAAAGCCGATGCGCTACTAGCCTTTTTGTAGTGAGACTACAAACGAACTGTAGTGACCCTACAAACGAGTTGTAGCGACACTACAAACAAGCGGTAGCGTGACTACAAAAGGCTTGTAGCCACACTACAAAGGCATTTGTACGCACCCTTCAACAAGCAGACGGGTGATAAAAGCTTTTAGGCGGGATGGCGTTTTGCGGTTAATTGAGAGGCGGAATTAGCTTGGCTGACTGTACAACTCGTTGAAATCCACCCTAAACCGATCGCCATGTATGCCCTCGGCATCGCGTATTCCACAGGCAACCACCATCGTAATCTCCGCGCTGCAAGGCAAGCCCAGTGCACGTTTCACCCGCAAACTGTCGAAGCCTTCTAACGGACAGGTGTCGTAACCCGCCTCGGCCATGGCCAACATAAAGGTCTGTGCCACCAAGCCACAACTCTTATGAAGCACTATGCGCGTATCGGTTTCGGAGCATTGGCGGAACATCGGGCGAAACACACCTACGCTAACGAGCATCGTTTTGCGCACCGCTCCCCACAGCCCAAAGAACTTACTATATAAGAAAGGTATCATCTTGCCGTAATAACTCTCTTTCTCCTTGATGCGCCTTTCTTGGTCTTCGGGTGCCGAATGTCGCTTGATGTTGTCGCGTTCGAAGTCTATCAGTTGCTTTACGCGTTGACGATAGCGGTCGTGACGGGTAACGAACACCACCATTTGCTGCGCCGTCTGTGCGCTAACCTGATCTAAACAGGCCGTTGATAGCCGTTGCAACAAAGCCTTGTCGGTAACATGCACCATCTCGTAAAGCTGCATATTGTTGCTTGTTGGGGCCAATGTGGCCAATTCTAAACACTGACGAACGCGCTCTGCGCTGATTGGTTCGCCGTTAAACTTACGCGTAGCGCGTCGAAATTGTAAAATGTCTTGTAAACTCATGTTGTAATATTTATATGAGAGGTTTGTAAACTCGCCTTCTTAGGAGTTAAAGAATTTAAGGAGTTAACGCTCACTTCGTTCACGAGAAGTTAAGCCAATAGCTTTGCGACACAGGGAAAACAACGAGTGGGCGGGAAAATGAAATAATGAAAATACGACCATACGATAAGGTAGTTAGCATTTTATCAATAAAACATTGGGCTTAACTCCTTAACTCCATACTCCCTTTAACTCCTTATAACTTTAACTCCTTCCTCTTTCTCCGATGCAAAGTTACAACACGAAAAGCCAACAAGACGTTGACTTAAGTTAAGTTTCTTCGCCGGTCGCACATTCTTTTTTGCAATCGGCTAAGGCTCTCAGGACTGATACCCAACAAGCTTGCGATATGTTTTTGCGGAACACGCTGCAACAGTTCAGGCCGAACTGCCATTAGGTGTTTAAAGCGTTCTTCGGGTTTTAACGAGGCTAACGACATGGTTGTATCTATCGAGCGTTGCAAAACACGCTCGGTTGTGATGCGCCCGAAGGTTTCAAACTGATGGTAAGCAGCATAAAGTTCCTGCAAACGAGTCCTTTCCACGCTGTACACCACTGTGTCTTCCAACGCCTGCAACCACAATCGGCTTGGCGTTTCGTCTGCAAAGCTAACGAAATCTGTGGCCCATTGGTTTTCCAAAGTGATGTCGCACGTGGCTTCCGACCCATCTTCCTTAATATGAAAATGGCGCACACACCCCTTCACCACAAAGAAAAGATGCCGACAAACGTGCGAAGCTTCTAGCAAAAAATCACGTCGTTTAAAGCTTCTTTCTACAAAATAATGGTCTACGGCAGCCAATTCGGCATCACTAAAGGCCATTGTTTGCTGGCAATGTATTTTCAAGGAATCGAACATAATGCTAAAAAATAAACACACAAAGATAGTCATATTATCGAAAACGAGGCATAGAATAGGACGAAAAATCACCACAAGTGAGTATTGCCGTAAAAAGAAGTTATTGTTACTTTTGTGGCGTTATAACAGATTAGTTTTCATAAAATACAAGTACAATGAAAATCAGAACAACCATCAGGGCACTTGTTTTCACGCTTGCCCTGTCATTTGGTAGTGCGTGGGCCATGGCCGCCAGCCACGTTAAAGTGAGTGGCAAGACGGGCGAGAGCACATTCTTCGCACTGAACGACAAGCCTACGGTGACATTTACTGCCAACAAACTGGTTATCACAGCAGGCAACAAAACCGTTGAATATCCACTGAACGAGTTCCGCTCGTTCGAGTTCGCCGACCCTTCGTCTACGGGTATTGGCACTGCTCCCTCGCCAAACGAGAGTGAAGCCGTGTTCAGTTTCGGGCAATCGGTTCACGGCGAAGGCCTACAACCTGGCTCGCGCGTGTCGATATTCAATGTATCTGGACAGCTCGTTGTATCGGCCACGGTTAACGCCGACGGCTCGGTAGACCTCCCTTTGAACGGCCAAACAGGCGTGTTCATCGTTAAATCCACATCAAGAACCTTCAAATTCATCCAGAAATGAAATATTTCTTTACACTTGTTTTCGCCCTGCTCGCGGGCGTAACCACAACCACGGCGCAAACGGTAACCATCACCAAGACCGACGGAACCACCGTTAAATATAAGGCTAGCGAGATTAAGAACATACAATTTGCCAACGAAGAGTCGGCAACAAAGCCTATTCACAACTTCGAAGGCTACATCGTGGTTCGCTCCGCCTTCTTCTTCGACACCTATTACGGCGATGATGCCAAGATGGAAGTGTACGCACAAGGTGGAAAAACTTATTGCAAGTTCACCGACGAGAAGTGGGGAACAGGCATTTTTGAGGTTACTCTCAAAGACAACAAAATCACTGGTAAGGGCAAAATGTCGATTGTTGACCCCATGAAGGGTGGAGCTGCCAAGGAATACAACGCCATAATGGCAGGTCCAATGACGGCCGTTAACATCAGTGTTACAGGACTGATGGGCAGCACAACCATTAAATGGAGAAACGGAAAGGCTCCAGAAGCCGTTAAGCTATCTGGCACATACATGGGCGAAAATAAGATAGCAGTAGGTCTTATGGGAACGTTTACCAACAGTAATGCAGGCCATAGCTTCTGGGTTAACGACGATGGTACGTACAGCATCATGGTTCTAGGCCAGCAGATAAACGGAACAGCCATGGGCGACCTAACCTTAGGCGCATACACCATCAACAACCTCGTCTATGATGAGAAAACCGAAACGTTCAGCAAAGACTACTCGAATGATGGCTTAAAAATGAAGTTCAAGGCGGTTAAAGATGGAACGACAAACATGGAAGGCGACTATGTACTAACCAAAGCCAACATCAAAGCCACCTTTGGCAAAGACGGTGCCTTGAAAGTGGAAAACAATTTCACGGCTGGCAAAATGCCGTTCCCACTCACTGCCGTGTTTAACGGTAAGATAAAGAAATAAGACTGCTGCCAAAAGCACGGACAAAACAAAGCAGTAGGGATAACGGAGGGGGAAGCAACTGCAAGCAAGAACTTTCTTGCACCAATGCTTTCCCCTCACCCTAGCTTTGAGGCAGACACGCCCAAACAGATAAAATTCACCCGCTACAACCCCACCAAACCCATGCGCATCACTGCAAAACCAATCCGCTTGTTGGCAACTGGCATGCTCGCCGCCTTGGTTTCGGCCTGCACGGGACTGTTCGACGGCATCTACGACTCGCCCGACAAAACCCCAAAGATAAATGCCAACCAGCTGTCAATAGACGCCAGCGACTGGCATAACTGGTATTACATAGACTTCGACTCGCTGAAAATGCTGGCCGAAGCAGGCGACGCCGATGCCTTTCTACAAGCTCGCACCCACTTTACGCCCTACCCTATCCCTACGAGTAAGGACGAAACGCAATCAGGCAATCAAACAGGCATCTACACCTATTGGTTCGACGTGTTTGGTAAGGGTATATCCAATAACGAGAAAAGAGACTTTACGCCTACCGCACGACAGCCCGAACCGCCCGCATGGAGCATCGCCATACACCGCGACAATGTGCGAACCAACGGCGGAGCGGTGCTAGAAACCAACTATACATCGATGAGTCAGTTGCCACAAAGTAGCACACAGTTTATGGGAGCCGACTTCAAGTCCGACGAGTGGACGCAAAACGAGGTTTGGGTAGACCAATCGCAGATGCTCAACAGCCTCATCGGCTGCCAAGGTATCAGCATCAATCGCCCGCTATCCTCTTGGTTACGCTTGGAAATTCCTCCCATGCCACCCGCCTTCAAGCACAACAATCACGTGTTTATCGTCAAACTTAACAATGGCAAATTTGTGGCCCTGCAATTGGAAAGCTATATCAATCCTACTAATGGAACGAAATGTCATCTCACCATTAATTATAGGTATCCATATTAAAGCAAGGAGTTAAAGAGTTAAGTAGTAAAGAAGTTAAGCCAAATGTTTAGTTGCAATGGGCAAACTTCTTCATTAACTAGCCAACCCACCATCAAAAAAAGGAGGAAGGTATAAACGCCATCTATACACATATTGCTTGCTCTTAGCCTATATCTTTTTGCCCTTTTGCCGAAAGCGCACTTGTATTTCTGTCAAAAGGCGAAAGTTAAAAGGCAATTGGCTTTATAACGGCAAAGCACTTGGCCTAACTCCCTAACTTCTCAACTTCATATCTCCTCAACTTAACTCCATAACTCCTTAACTTCCCAAAACAAAATGTCCCACCGCATATTCGCCATTCTCTCCCTCCTTCTAACCCACGTAACGGTCAAGGCAGCACTTCCTACCGACACGCTTAACCGCACCATCGACCTCGCTCAGGTTGTGGTTACGGGCACACGAACCCCAAAACTGTTGGCAAACACACCCGTTTTAACCAGCGTTATCACACGAAGCGACATCGAAAAGGCCGATGCCACCAACCTGCGCGACCTTCTTCAAACCTCCATGCCAGGCATAGAGTTCTCGTATGCCATGAACCAACAAACCCATATAAACTTTGCAGGCTTCGGTGGACAAAGCTTGCTGATACTCGTTGATGGCGAACGACTGGCAGGAGAGACTATGGACGATGTTGATTTTACACGTTTGAGCATGGATAATGTTGAACGGATAGAGATTGTTCGCGGTGCAGCCTCGGCCCTTTATGGCTCTAACGCCGCAGGTGGCGTTATCAACATCATCACTCGAAGCGCCACACAACCATTTAAACTAAACCTCAATGCACGCGTGGCACGCCACAACGAATGGCGACAAGGCATGAGTTTGCAATTGAAAGGGGGCAAGTGGGCCAACCTGTTGGCACTGAACCACACCTCCATAGACAACTACGACGTAACCAACGGACCATCGCCACTCGCACGCGTTGTCACCACCATCTACGGCGATAAGACGTGGAACGGCAGCAATCAACTATCTTTCAAACCGCTGGAAGGACTAAAACTGACGGGACGAGCAGGCTATTTCTTCCGCGAAACAGCCCGAACGGCAGACACACCCGAACGTTATCGCGACTTCTCTGGTGGTCTCCGCGCCCTTTGGCAGCCATCGCAGAGCCAACAATTGGAGCTATCCTACTCGTTCGACCAATACGATAAGTCGACCTACTTTAAGATACCACGCCTCGACATCCGATCTTACTCGAACGTGCAAAACGCCTTTCGACTGCTTTATACCCTCAACCTGCGGCAGGGCGACGCTCTTTCTGTTGGTGCCGACTACCTACACGACTGGCTGATGAACCCCAATCTCGAAGGCAGAACACGTAAACAGCGTTCGTGCGACGTATTCGCGCAATACGATCTAAACCTCGGTGAGAAATGGGAACTGGTTGGCGCGCTACGACTCGACCATTTTTCAGATAACCCCATCACACGCCTAACACCCAAATTAAGCGTTCGACACACGCCCCTGCGTCATCTAAACCTGCGTTTTGGCTATGGCATGGGGTTCCGTTCACCAACGCTTAAAGAGAAATTTTACAACTTCGACATGGCTGGCATTTGGCTTGTAACGGGCAATCCCAATCTCAAAGCCGAAACAAGCCATAACTTTAACCTCTCGGCCGAATACTCCCGATTGCGTTATAACTTCACGCTAAGCGGTCATTACAACTTAGTTAGCGACAAGATAGCCACTGGCGCGCCTTTCTTGGCCAACCCATCAGACCCCATTCCACATCTTCCCTACGTCAATTTGGCAAGATATTCGGTCTTAGGCTTTGAAGCCACGGCCAAAGCTAAGTGGCAAAACGGCATGTCGGCACAGCTTTCTTACTGCTTTACGCACGAACGTCTGCCCAAAGATAAGGATGGAAAGCAAATAAACAACCAATACTTGCCCGCCCGAAAGCATACCTTCACTGCGCATTGGGATTGGAGTCACCGCTTCAACAAAACCTACCAGCTGGCCATTAACGTAGACGGACGAGCACTTTCGCCCGTAGACAACTTGGAATATGTCGACTATTACGACCTCTCAAAAGGTACCAACACCATTCATTATCCTGCTTACACGCTGTGGAAGGTGTCTGCCGTGCAACAGATTGGTAGCATGTTCACGCTCACACTCTCGGTAGACAACGTGCTAAACTACCGTCCCGAATACCATTACCTTAACTCGCCACTCACCGATGGGGCTAATTTTATGGTGGGAGCAGCGATCAACTTGTAAAGGTGTAAAGGTGAAAGGGTGAAAAAGGGAAAAGATGAAAGAGGGGAAAAGGTGAAAAGTTGAAAGGAGAAAAGGGGGAAAGATGAAAGGAGAAAAGGTGAAAAAATAAAAGTGTGGAAAAGTGAAAGGAAGGAAAAGATCGCTGCACCTGCTGATGAACGAGCAGGGATGGTGCAGTCTTGTATTACTAGAATGACTAGGGGAACTAGATAGACTAGCTCCACTAACTTACTAAACACAAGACAAACTTACTTGTTAACTCATTAATTTATAAACTTGTCCACCCGTCAACTTGTCCACTCACCAACCTATACAATAAAAACACGGAAAGCACGTTAAACAGTTAAGCAATGCCCCTCGCTATGCCCAACATGGCGAAGACAAAGCACCTAAACAAGTAAGAACCCGAACATCGTAGAAAGGGGCTTTATGCCGACAGTGCAAACAACGAGTTGCCGTATTCCGCCTTTCCCCTTCGCTAACACGTCACCACAAGGGCAGTCACCCCGCCACGCTTCAAAGGCGGTTTAGGAGAAACGCCCCACTAACGGATAACTTGCCTACTCACTCAACGATTTACCACCTTCTCCCATTGGAAAGGGTATGGAGGAAGGCGCTCCCAACAACTAAATTCATCGCGACATGAACAAATTCATCTTTACATTAGCATCATTTCTCCTCGCCGTAACAAATATATGCCACGCCCAAGTCACAGCCGACAGGGCTATTAAGAGCGTGAAATCCTATGGGTTCATCGACTTGGAGGGGGCCAAACTCTCGGCCATCATTGTAGAGTATAATAGGTTTGTACATAGAAGATGGGTGTCGAAAGCCACTTACGACATAACAAACTATGTTATCGAACAAGAAAAGCAGCACGGTTTTAACAACATTATCGAGCAAGATAAGGATGCGGTGAAGGGCAACGAGGGACATGTCGTAAGGGTATATGTAAACTCCAAGCCTCAAACTTCGTTCTCGGGAGGAACGCGCAAAGGTCGTTTCGTGGTTATCGAGGTAAACACGGCCTACATGCTAAAGGGTTCTAACCTCGCCTATACCACCTCGATGATGGCGGGCGTTAAACAAATAAGGCGCGTGGGAACGATAAAGCCAGACAAGAAGATGCACGTGAACTACACCACTTCCGAGAAAACAGACCGCAGAGGACAAACACACACAATCTATAACACCGAGAAAGACAAGATTATTCTACCCCAATTTGCAAGCGATAGGGGCTGGGCCTTTCACGAAATAGGCAAAAACGCCTTCCGCGCAACCCGCTGTTACAGCGAATATACAGGCAAATACCACGACTTCGAACTGCCTTACGCCATCTATCTGCCATCAAAGGAAGTGATGGAGGCCAACAAGGGGCGCATCGCACTGAATATTCACATGGAACATGCAGGTGGACTAGACACCGACCCCATGTCGGGCGTAACCTCATCGCGGGCTGCCGTAAAGCTGGCCGATAAGAGATTGCAACACCGCAACCCCGCTATCATCGTTGTGCCACAAGTGGAAGAGAGCCGCCGCTCTACCGACGACATGATGGCTTCTAGCGAAGTGAACACCGCCGTATGGCAACTCATCGACTCGTTGCTGCTTCACTACAAGGGCTATATCGACGAAAACCGCATCTATGGCACAGGGCAATCGATGGGTGGAATGCTTCTTCTCAACATGGCAGCACAACGCGACAACTTCTTTGCCGCACTAGCCGTGGTTGGTGCACAATGGGGTAACAACTACAATAAGGCCTTTCAGCACAATAACGCGTCTGCCCGAACACCTCAAAACGACCCCATTTCGTTTGGCGGAGCAGACAAAACAACTTGCAAAGAGTTTGAGAACTGGTATTATATGGTGTCAGACGACAACATACTTGTTCACACCTGCGTTGACGACCCGTTGGCCAAAGGACTGTGGACGGCCCTGAAAGACTACTACCAAGCTGCTGGCACAGAACTAGCCTTTGCCCAATGGGACCCCTATTTGCCCAAAGCCGAGCAAGAGGCCAACGACAAATCGCTGGTTGCTCGCACAGCTTCGGCCCCTGGTTGTGGCATTGCTTGGGGCGCATTTACTCGTGGCAACCACATGTCTACATGGAAATATGCCTACAATCTCGATGCCCCTTTCGAGTGGCTCTTCGCTCAAAATCGCCAAACGGCAATAAATCGTGGCAAGCTGCAACAACTTAAAGCCCCATGGTTGGGGCGCGATGGCAATGGAAAAATCAAGAAGGGGTCGGGTACGGCAGGCCTTAATTCTGCCCAATTCACGCCCTCGGGAGCAAGCAAAGTATTCGTAGAGGGTTGGAAAGTTTCGTCTGTCGAGACCACAAAGAGCCCACAAGAAAGTGCGAAATGACGCTTATCCATTCGCTGTTTCTAAGGCGATAAAGGCCGAATGAATCGAAAAGCAGGCCTCGCCAATTGCTTCGCTTATCGTAAACACACGAGTTTGGGATGCGGCATCATACCTTTCGAGATTAGCCGAGATACAAAAAGCATCTATTATACCAACTACCGCGTAGCGTTTGGTTTGTAGGAAGGTTACCCGCTACACGGTTGTTCACAATGGTGGTATTAGGCATGGGGCTTCACATCTGCCAAGTCAAGTAAATTATATTTACAAAACACACGTTTCGTTTCCATCCCTTCTAGAAACGTTTATCTACGTTTTCTATGCTTTAACGATGAAAGAAGATAAGTTTGTGGATTAGAAAGTGTACCGAGTTACAAGCTTTTTTGTGTAGTAATCATTAATAAGCCACCCCGTTTTGTATCACTTGCCCTTCACTTGCTCCTCAAAATTTCCCTACTTTTCATCCATTTCTTGTTAACGTTACCTTGTTAATTTGTCACTTTTTCCTTTCTTTCTCCCTCCTATTTACTTGTTGTTTAGCCTACATTTCATCTTCTTTTGCACATAGCTTTCACACTAAACAAGTTGTTTTCGCTAAGATGTAACGGCATTCCAGATAAGCTGGAATAATGTTCCAGATGACATGGAATAATGTTCCAACATAGATGGAACACCTGTCCCACACACTCGCAACAGCCCGTAAAACATTAAAGTAAAGTACTTTAGCACATTTACGGACGGACGTTTAGCCACTATCAGGTGGCAGATTGATAAATTGGCGCGTTGAGAAGGCTACTTACCTTTTCGGAATAAAACGAAGATGGCATTGTAACATCTCTGTGTAAGACAGCCCATTTTTCTACCCGTTCAGTCTTAGCGAAAATCGATTATTTGGCCGGCGATGACCAAAGGATGGACTAGAGAGGCACTCCTTGTGTTAAAGAACGGTCATAAAACGTTACAAAATCAGATAATCGGCTTACGTTGAAACAACTAAAAGCCATTGAATGCGCTAGTGCGAGTCAAGTTGACATTGGTTTTGAGCATGTCGAAGATATAATAATGCCTCATTCCACAAAATCGGGATTAAGTAGCATACACATTAAACTAGACTGATACAACAGACTACAATCATACCAACTACCGCGTAGCGGTTGGCTAAACATCCCTCACACATACATTGGCCACGATGAGTTGTTCTTATCTCGAACTAGCGTTTAACATTAAAGCTACGAACTCGAGATAAACTACTATGCATTTTTGAACAAGACTAGATAGGTAAAGAAACGGCTATCTCGCCAACTACCACCACACGATAGTTGACATAACGTTCGTTTCTTATCCCGAACTCACCCACTCAATAAGGAATAGACCAACACCAACAAATTGCTCCCCGATGCCTTACACACCGCTTTTCTCATAACAAGAACGGGGAATGTAAGACATCGGGGAGCATCAAAGCGCCGAACCTATTACTTTATGGCTGGCTATACGCAGAGATTTTTACTTCAAATACGACTTCAAACGTTTTTCAAGAAGCATGTAATGCGCTTTCAAGTCGGGAGAAGCAACCTTTGGAATGCACGACAACAGCAATTTGTGCAGTTTTTGGGCATAATACAATTGAAACTCGGAAGTGCGGTTAACCGTTGTTCCCCACAATGGTTCGGGTTCGCCATAAGCATTGCCGAAGTTAAGGAAAGCGGTTGCGGCATTATCTGTCTGCCCGTCGGCTGTAGGGAAACAGGCATGCAAACTGCACGACTGATGTGCACAAACAGAGCGAAGCGGGTGCATAGAGAGGCTTGGTTGCACGCTGTCGGCATGCAAATTGTGCACATTGGGTGCCTGTTTCATGTCGGCCACGCCTGATTGCAACAAGTCTACGTAAAGCCGCTGCATAGACAAGTCGGCCGTAGAGAGATGCTCGTTGCCTGCGATGGTTTTCCCAAACACGTCTGCATAAACGTCTTCCATATACTCGAGTGGCGAGTAAGAGGTGGAATCCAAGTAATAGGATATAGCCAACTTGGCATTAGCCATCATGGCAAACGACTGCACATCGCGTGCCAATATCTTAAACGGCTTGTTTGCACCGTATGGCAACTTACGTTCTAAGGTGTCGTTACCCAATGTGGCGAAGGTTCGCGCTTGACGTAAGAGCCACTGTGCAGATGCCTTCTGCTGGTCTTTTGGTACAACCTTATAGCGCGGCAAGCCCGACTTCTCACTCGTTTGGTAGAGATATATGCCAGGCACATTTACAAAAACATTGCGCACATAGCGCATGGCTTGCTGCAAAATCTCGTTATATAGTTCGGCTTTACGCTTTCCGCCGTCCTCATCACCAATCCATCTGTCGAGGTTCGACAGTATAAATCGGAGGTTGGCCATACCATAATCGCCGGCCTTTATGGGGTCGTTGCTCAGGTCTTCTTCAATGGCCGAGGGGTCGTAACGGGTGTTTGTCTGCTGCAAACCATAGCGATAGAAGGGGTCGCCCTCGTGCTTGTCGGCCAAGTTACGCAGCTGTTTTGCATCGTCTTCATAACCTTTCGAGCCGCGGAAGAGCCTGTACGCCCATTCAACAGCATAGAAATCGTAGACACCTAGTCGTGGGGGCGTAAGCCGCACACCGCGATCGGAGGGTTGTGCCACGTAGTTGAAGCGCGCATAGTCCATAATCGAGGCCGTAGTGCCATGCTTACGAGTGAACGTTGGCGAGCGCAACGAGTCTGTTGGGATGGCTGCCGATGCGGCCATGTTGTGCATAAAGCCCAAGGTATGTCCCACTTCGTGCGCAATGATGTATTCCAACGTCTGTTCCACGATGCTGTCGGGCATTTGCGCAGCACGTGCGGCGGGGTCTAACTGCGCCGTTTGCACCAATCGCCAGTTGTCTATGGTGTTCACCACATCGTTATAAACCAGCACCGTAGCATTGATTATCTCGCCCGTTCGTGGGTCGGTCCACGATGGTCCCATGGCGTTTTCAACGTCAGTAGGCAAATACCTGATACATGAATAGGCGAAATTATCGGGATCGAAGTCGGGATTATCGGTGGGAAAATCAGCTACTTGCATCACATTTTTAAACCCGATGCGCTCGAAAGCCTTGTTCCACCACAATATACCGGCCTTAATGGCGCGCTTCCAAAGTGGTGGAAAGGTGTTCTCCACATAAAAAACGATGGGCTTAACGGGTTCGGTTGGCGTTCCTGAGAAATAAGCCGCCGTGTCTTTGGGTTCTATACGCCAACGCTTAACAAACGTAGCCTTGTCCACCGAGCCATCATTAGCCAGCACATCCTTGTTAATGAGGAACATACCCACACGCGTATCGCTCAAACGAGGCGTCATTTGGTCGCTGGGCAACAAAGCAAGCGTGAAGTTAACGCCAATGGTTACGGGGTAATTGGAGATGGGCGTGCCACTCTTTCCCGACAAACTAACCAGGTAATGGCGGTCCATCTTGATGCAAGCGTTGCGTTCGAACACCTTGAGCGCGGTTATTCTCGACAGGTTTTCCTTTAAGGATGAACTCACCGAGTAAGATCCCACATTCTTGGCAATGATGGGAAAGAAGCGGTCTTCTTTGAGGAAGAACGACGAGGCGTCAAACAATACCGATGCATTGCCTGCACTTCGTGCCTTGATGGGGAAAGAAAAGAAGTCGAGATTGTCGTAGTTAAGTCGTGCGGCAATGCTTGCCGAAGGGCTATTTTTCGGAATAAACAAGTCGGTGTTTACCACCTGCATCACCACCGAACTATCTTTCTCGATAAAGCGCACATGCACGAGGTTGGAGTTTTTAAAGCCCAAGTCGCCCATTTTGGGGTTCGATACCGACGAGATGGTGGCTCCGATAAGCATGTCGCGCCCCAAAGAAGCTTGCGGCAGCTCAACCAATATCTTTCCATCCGTTTTGTGCAACGACACGAAAGCACCCCTACACGACTCGGTGGCGTGTTCGGTTAGTGCGCGTTCGTAGGCCGACTTCTTCTCGGTTTGGGTGGTTTGCGTCTTTTTCTTACGTTTGAAAAGGGGGAAAGCCGTTGCCGAAGAGCCAAGCACAACAAGCATCAGCGAAAGCGAGAAAATGCGTCGCGACATTGCGCTATATAATAAGGAGTGTGTCATTTGCCGTCCTCCAATGCCTTGTTCACCTTAAAGAGCAACATCTCGTAGTGCGAGCGCGCATCGGGCGAAAGGTTAGACTTAATACACTTTTCGAGCATGGGCTTAAGCTTTAGCAACGAACTGTAAAAATAGAGTGCCGAACCATCGAGCAATGCAGCATCAACAGTTGGTGCAAGCGATGCTGTGGGATTGCCGTAAGCCACTGTAACAGGAAGCGCATCTTGAAGTGCAGCCGGTCCATTGCCACCTTGCTTATTGGCTTTATCTACCACGGCGCGCGAGTAAGTGAGGTAAGCGCGCTGCAAAACCCTTTCTTCCTGCGAGGGGGCTTTTTGCTGAACCGCACTTTGGAAAACAGCCGAAAAGAGATCGTCGAAATATTCTTTCTGGCTGTAACTTTGCGGAGAGAGGTGTGACGACACAGCTAAACGCGTGCGTACACCAAAAAGATCGTAGCCGATAAACTCCAACAGTTGGTCGTAATAGCTAACCGAGATGAAGCCTTTACGTTCGAATGCGGGGTCGGCATAACGCTTAAAGCGCTTAGCTTGTGCCAAACACCACAGCATGGCTTGACGTTGGCGTGCCTTAGACACCACTTCATAGCGCGCCACACCCGAAGAAAGCTTCATGTCGTTGAGGTATATTCCGCCCACGTTGCTCAGCACACGCTTGAAAAAAGCATAGCGCTGCTGTGCAATAGTTAGGTAAAGCTTTTCCTTTATACGGCTATCCTCATCCTTCTTTACCCAATTATAGAGGTTGCGCTCTACAATCTGGAGGTTGCGCAATCCGTATTCGCTGGCCTTAATGGCGTCGTTGCCCAACGCTCCCTCTTGTACACGTGGGTCCCAAGCCAGCGAAGAGGTGCGGAAAAAACGGTAACGAGGGTTCATAACACGCTTATCGACCATCTTTTCGAGTATTGCCGTCTCTTCTTTAACGCTTGTTTTTGCAGGGTCGAAGTAGCGATAGGCCCACTCAATGGCGTGTTTGTCGTACATACCCGTTGCAGAAGGCATGAGCACAACACCCTTATCGGCAGGTTGAGCCACGTAGTTAAAGGGCGTATTGGCCATAATCGAGGCGGCCAAACCATTGGCGTGGGTGAAAGATGCATTGCGAAGCGAGTCTACGGGGAAAGCAGATGACGCCCCAATATTATCTAGCAGCCCCAAGGCATGCCCAACTTCACGTGCTACAAGATAACGCAAGCCCTCGTTGAACTTGCTTTGCGGCAAACGCGAAGTGCGCACTGCGGGGTCGGCAGCAGCTGTTCCGATGAAGAACCAACGGTAAAGTTGGTCGCCAACGTTGGCAGGAACAAACACCGAAGCGTTGATTATCTCGCCCGTTTGTGGGTTAGCCATGAATGCCGAAGAAACTTTTTCTGAGGCACTAGGCACATATCGTATGCAAGAAAAGGAGATATTGTCGGGGTCGAAGGCTTTATCCGATGCAGGAAAGTCCACCGCTTCAATGGCATTCAGGTATCCAGCCTGCTCAAAAGCCTTGTTCCAAAGCTCCACTCCTTGCTTTATCGCCGCCTTCCACTCGTTGGGAAAGGCGTCATCGATGTAAAAACGTATGGGGTTTACAGGTTCGCTGCCCTTGCCTAGTGCGTAAGCCTTCGCGTTTTTGGGCGTAAGGCTCCATCGTTGGGCAACAAACGTGGGCTTACTTTTGGTTATGGCGTTGCTGAAAGTTAACTTCGACACGGCCGCAATACCCACTCGCGAGTCGGATATACGTTGGCGCATCTTACTTTCGGATAGCAAGGAGATGCTGAACGTTGCACCTACGGTGGTGGGAATTTCGCTAGCCACGGGCAACGACATCAGCGTGACCGTGAGCAGATAATTAAAATCGACTTTCACCGTGATGTTGCGCTCGAAGCTTTTGATAGATCTCACAAACGACATTTCGCTCTTAGGAGAGGCGTTTACAGCCAAATCGCCCGACTTCTTGGGAATGAGGGGCAGCATGGTGTTGGGTCGTGCCAAGAAGTTAGTGGCATCTATCACAACGGCCGAACTGTCATTGTTGTATGCTTCCACTTTAAAGCCCATCAAAACAGGGTCGCGATAGCTTACGTTCAATGCTTGCTGCATCTCTCCGCTAGCGCTGCCGTCGGAATAAACCACACCATTTGGCGTTTTCATGACCAAGCTGCTGTCTTGCAATTCGAAGAAAAAATGCAAGGGCGAGAAGTTCTTTGTCCCCACGGTTATGTAGGTTGGGTCGGTGGTAGACGATACGGCACCACTCAATAACATCTCCTTATGCATGAGCTTTACAGGCACTTCCAAGTATAGTTTGCCGTCTAGCTTATGCACGGTAAGGAAACTGCTACGTGCCGTTTCTTTCTTCTTGTCTTTAAATAGTCGGTCGTACTTCGTTTCTTTCTTTGCTTTCTTACTGTCGTCGGCTTTTTTGTTGTCGTCGGCAAAGGCTTGAAAGCCAAAGCACAATAAGAACAAGCCAATCCCTATTGTGCGCACCGTTGCCTTGATTTCGTTTGTTATCATCCTATAAATATGGTGTTGGCGAAGGGTGATTTATCCACCCCACGCCAACATTCTTTATTGCCTGTAAGTGATGTTCTTTATGGTTCCCGTTATGTTCTTCTTCTCCCAAAGCAGTTTGTTCTCGTTCAGGTCGAAGCAATAAATGCTTCCTACGAGGCTTCCACTAGCTGCATTGGTGGCCACGAAGAGCTTATCGCTGCCCTCGGTTATCAACATATCAACGATGGTTTCGCCCGAATCGCCGAACGTTGACAACGCGCTGGTGGGGAAATGTCCGTTAGAGAGCACGTTGTAAGCATAGAGTTTGTTGCCCGTTGCATAATAAACGAGGTTCTTTTCAGGCGAAACCCTTACCACCGAGTTCTTCGTAAGTCCTGCACTGGCTGGCACATCCGCGGCGTGTTTCAATGTAGCCACCTCCACCTTAGTCTTGTTCGAGGGGTAATAACCTGGCGACACATAGTAGCACCTGAACTTAGATGCAGCCTTATTCCAGGTCATCAGCACGATGTTACGCTCGCTATCTACGGAGCCCATACCAATGAGCGAGTCGCCCGAGAAGGTTCCTTTAAGCAGTTGAGCAGGCATATTGCCCGTTGCCTGCACCTTTTGTGGCACGAGTCTACCCTCTGCATTATCGAACAACACATATCCTTGTATGTAGCGTAAGTCTTGTTGCTTCCATGCCGTAGCAGCATCTGCCAGCGATATTTTTTCAGTCTTCAAGCTATCCTTAATATATTTTCCGAGGTCGAAGAGCGAAGTTTCGGAAAGCGTGAGCCGATAGGGAACATGGTCTACCATGGTCAACATCGACTTAGGATAGGTCTGGGCGCTACGCTTCAGGTAAGAGATGTTGCCCGTAGAGGTGGTCTTAAAGCGGGTTGTCATGAGGTTACCGTCCAACTCGTAGATGGTGCTTGGATTGCCAACGGCCACATAAATAAGTGGTGTTTTGTTGTCGCGAGCCAATGCATAATCAATGCCTTTAGGCGCAGAAGTGAAGTCGGCATTGGGGTTATTCTTCTGAAGAACATCCAAATCGAACGACTTGCTGCTCTGTGGTTCGGGTAAATACGACACGATCGTTCGTCCTCCGTGGCTGGCCAGTATGTAAAGGCCCTCCACGTATGAATATTGCACGTTCAATTCGAACTCGTATAACTGTATGTTATCTCCGTTACTCACCTTCAATCGACAAGGGAACACGCCAAACTCTTCACATACATAGTTGAGCTGAGCATCGGTAGAAACCACTTTCTTATTTATTTCCCACTCGTAGGACACGTTCTTCTGCGCATTGGTTTGCACCACTTTGGGGGCTATTTTTAGCGTATCCCACCTGTCGAGCGTGTATTTCTGTTGCAGGTCTTGACTCAACGACAGCTTGGAAGAGTTGCCTGAAGGCGATGTCGAGTCGTCGGTGATGCACGATTGCAAGGACAACACGGACACCGAAAGAACCAAGACATGTAGCAAATATTTCTTTATCATCATTGTTTATTTTTCTGTTAGCCATAGATAGGCAAAGGCATTGGACTGCACAAGACGCTTTCTCCATACAGATGCCTTTACCTTGATAATCACAATTCGTCAGGATGCTCCGCAAAGTATTTCACAACTTCTTGCACCCTTAGATACAGATAGCCCTGCGCCGTGGCGTCGGTTCCAGTAAGAATTTTCCTTATCGCGTCTTCGTTACCATCGTAATACGAAAGCAACTTACGATATTTGTTCTTGGTGAAAGCACCCAAACCCCAGTAAGTTTCAAGCAACGTCCAGAAGTCGGGCTTAGACAATACGTTGTTAAAGGTAATCTTCACCGTGTTGTTAGCCTTAAATCTCACGCCAAGTGCAGAAGTAGGAACCAAGTTCAACACAAGTTTAATCGAGTCGTTCTTGTCTTCCGAGAGGTTCTCCCTCATCAATTTCACAGGCACATAAGCCCGATAAGCATTGGGCAAGAAAGCAAGTGTGTCGGCATTAAGCGTATAATGCTTACCGCTTACGGCGGTGGTGCCCTCCCCTACTTCAACGCGAAACGCTTGTTTTTCTGCCGAAGGGAGACCTGTCAATTGCACTGGCACGTACACCACATGCGTTAACGTGTCGAGTGGTTTCACTCCAAAGGAATAATTTAGCACGGTGTCGGCAGGTTCTGCAAAGTAGAAGTACACCTGATTTCCCGATTGGTAAGTGCCGTCTTCGCTGTACTCGCCCGTATAATCTACGTTGCTGCAAGCCACCAGAGCGGTCAAGGCCGCGCAGGCCAGCAGTATATGTTTGAATGTTTTTTTCATCTGAGCGTTGTTTTTTCTATTGTCCACCATATTCCTTTTCTCTCTCTGGCCAAGGCAACACGAAGATGGTGCTTGACGGTTGATAAGTGTTGATGCCGCGATAATCGCTGAAAGCCTTGTTGTAATGCTTCAAAGCAAAGAACGTTTGTCCTTCGCCGGGCATCTCTCGCATGCGTTCGCGCAGCATTTCCTTATCGAAAGCGGTGCGGTCGGCTACTTTGGCGTCGGCCACAGCTTCAAGACCACGACTGGTTCTCACCACATTTAGCAGGCGCACAGCCTCTTCTTTGCTATTGTCGTAGGTACACTCGCTAAGTATATAATACATCTCTGGCAGACGTATGAGGGTGAAACCTTGCAACGGACTAGTGTTCACCTGAGCGTCGCTCTCTAAAAGACGAACGAACGAATAGGTCTTTATCCCATCCGAAGTGGTGTTCTGACGGTAATATCCCGTATAGCGGAGGTCGGCACTAGTGGCCGAGAAAGCTGACGTTTCATATAATTCTTCCAAATCGCGACGACCTTCGGTGAACGTTCCACGCGCCGTTTGCGAGAGGAATATTGAAGATATTTCGGCCGAAAGCGTGTTGTTGTATAGTCCGAAAATCAGTTCGCCGGCTGCAGGGAATCGCTTCACGTTCGCCATCGAGGTAAGTTTCTTAAGCGAGAAGTTGCTTGTGGCGGCAATAACCTGCCGTGCATACTTGGCTGCATTGGCCGTATCGCCCATGGCATAGTACACCCTTGCCTTGGTGGCAGCCACTGCATACTTATTGAAAAACGCGGCACGACCTTTAAGATAGTCGCTCGTTGGAGTTTGTTCTATATTCACCTCGTTGTCGTCTGCCAGCAAACGCTCTGCCTCATCGAGGTCTTTCAATATCGCCTTAAACGTTTCGTGAAGCGTCAGTAGCTGCTTGTTGTTCAGGTCGAACGTAGTGGCGTAGGGTATGCCAAGTGTTGAAGCGTTACTCCTTTGATAGTCTTCGGCAAACAACCGCACAAGATCGAAGTGCAAAAAGGCACGCAAGCCATGGCATTCGCCACGCATAAAGGCCAGCTCCTTGTGGTTGAATTGTGGGCTCTCGGCATTGCGCAGCACATTATTCACATACGAGATGGTTTGGTATTGACCTTCCCATATCCCATCTACGATGGTGCGCACGTCGCTACGCAAGTAGTCGTATTGCGACACGAAGTAACTTGTTTCCGAAGAATTGTCGTAACCGAACAGCTGACCCAACTGGTCTACGAAACCGTAACTCAAGTTCTTACCATAAAGGTTGCTTGCAGCCATGCTTCCGTAAACGCCATACATAGCGTTTCGATAGCCGCGAATGGAGCCGAACTGTTCGCTCTCGTCCACCTCGCCTGCGGGGTGAACGTCTAGGAAGTTGTTGCACGATGTGGCGAAAACCACTGCCACCAATCCTGCCAACAGGTTTATCCAATATGTTGTTCTCTTCATTGTTTTCTTGTCTTATCTTTGTTTCTTATTGTGAATGTGGCACGTGGCGTTCGTTAGATAATGAACGCACGAGCCGCCATTGGCTAGAAGCCCAACCTCACTGATAGTTCTACACTTCGCTCGTAAGGGTAGCTAAGTCCGCGTTCGCGCTTTACCGACGAGAGGTAGAACAAGTCGTTGGCCAACATTTCCAAGTGCAATCGCCTCAAACCATATTTTTGGATGAAAGCCAAAGGCACCTCGTAAGCGAACGATAAGCTACTTAAGCTCAGATAATTGTTTGTTTGCACGAAGCGCGATGTTTGCATGGGCACACTCGAATCGCTGATGCGCTTGTATGCCGTTTGTTCGCCCACTTGCTTCCATCTGTCGTTAAACACTCTTTCGTCGGCGTTATAACGCGGGTCGGCTCCTTCCACTTTAGAGGCCAATGTCTGGTTGTAGACCGCACCACCAAACGAATAACGCAGTGATGCACCCATCGAGAATTGGCGATAAGTGAGGTAAGAGCTGAGCGAACCATTGCCAAAGGGCGTGGTATCACCAAACACAACCTTATCGTTGGGATCGTAAACGAAGGTGTAACTGCCATCGCGCTTGATGAACACTTCATTACCCGTGATGGGGTCGATACCTGCCGAAGGAACAACTTTTAAGGCTGTTAGCGACTGTCCTTCTTCATAAATGGGCAACGGGGCTAGTCCGCCCTTGGCCTGATTTTTCTCGTTTTGCTCGCGCAAAGCGTTGCTTATCTTCTTTATCTTATTTTTGTTATAGGCATAATTGAGGCTTAGCGACCATTGCCAGTCTTTATTCTGGATGGGTATCACGCGTGTTTGGAACTCCAAACCACGGTTTTCAACCTCGCCAACGTTCTCGCGCGACGTTCTCACACCCACCGATGGGGCCTTGGTTATGTCAAGCAAAAGGTTGTCGGTGTTCTTTACATAGAAGTCGGCAGAGAAGTCCCACCTTCCCTTAAACATCGTTAGGTCTAGTCCCACGTTTCCACTAAGGGTGCGTTCCCACTTCAAATTGGTGTTACCTATACCCATAGGAACGGCTCCAATACCTTTTATATAATTATATCCTTTGAGGTAGGTGTACATCGTCAGTGCCTGATAGGGTTCGAACGAGATGTTACCCAGGTAGCCCACACTAGCACGGAGCTTAAGCAATTGGAAAGGCGAGCCTTTGAGGAACGATTCGTTGTGAATGTTCCAACCAGTACCCAAACTCCAGAAGGGAGCAAAACGGGTGTTCTTACCAAACTTCGACGAGCCCTCGTAGCGGTAAATCACGTCGAGGAAATAACGATTGTCCCAAATGGCATTGGCATTAACGAAGAAGCCCACACCGTTATACTTGGTGTCGGTGCCCGAAGGACGTCCCGTGGGATAGCTTCCCGCCAACGATGCGTGGGCTATATTGTCGGTGTAATAACCCACAGAACCATACGTGCTGCCGTCTACCGAGTTAGATTCGATGCTCGCACCCGCCATGACCGTAAGGAAAAGCTTCTTCAACAGATAGTCGTTATACGATGCCATCAGCTTTCCTTGATAGGTGGTGGTTTTGGTAAAGGTCTCTTTCAGATGTCCTCTGCGCGACACGTCGGCCACGTTTTTAAGTTGGTCGGCCGAGAAAGGCGACACGAAGGTACGGCCGTCGTACTTGCTTTTCTGTATCGAAAAGTCGCCGTCTATTCTGAATTTCTCACCCAGCCATAATTGTAGCGAGGTGGTATTGAGAAAGTCGAAGTTGTCGCCCTTGCTGAAACTGCCCAGCGAGGCTTCGTAAAGGGGGTTCGACAAGTCGTAGTTAAGTTTGGGCTTAAGCGCCCCCGTCTCATCGTAAGGATATTCATAGGGATTTTGTTTCACCCAGTCAGAAAAGTCGCCATAAGGTGATTGGGTCGATCTCACCGAAGAAATCGTAGCCGTGTTGGTGACAAAGAATTTGCCGGGGAGGTTGTACGAGAGTTTGAAATTAGTTGAAAGGCGTTCGCGATTAGAACCTTTCATCACACCCGCATCGTTTCCGTAGCGCACGCCCAAGTTGTAACGAGCATGCTCGTCGCCACCATCAATGCTCAAGCTTTGTTGGGTAGAGATGGCGTTGCGCAAAGGCTTCGAAATCCAGTCGGTACTTACACCGTCTTGTATCTGATTGTAGTATTGGGCATATTTCTTATCCAGCGCGTATTGCTCGGTAAGGTCGGTCGAGGTATAAAGCCCAGCCAAGCGTTCATACTCAAGCTTCTGCGAGGCCGAAAGCAGGTTGTAGTCGCTGAGGTCGGGTGTCGACAAGCGCAGCGTACCACTATAATTAAGTTTCAGTTTTCCACCCTTCAAGGCCTTGGTGGTGATAACGATAACACCAGCAGAAGCCTTCGCGCCATACAATGCCGATGCCGACGCATCTTTAAGCACCGTCACGGTCTCGATGTCGTTCATGTCCATGTCGTTCACATAGTCCACTTTCACCTGCGAACCGTCCACTACAAACACGGGCATGTTGGCCTGTCCCGTGAACGTTGCACGTCCACGTATGTTGATATCTACGGGGGGTATAACGAAACGTGAAAATGAGGTAAAGAGCATTGCGTTAGTTTTCAGTGAGTTACGAAAAGGGGTGGAAAGGTGGGGGTAAAACGAGATGTGACATTCGCGTTACATTCGTGTTACATGTGGGCGTTTTTTGAATGGTGTTCGAGGGGTGAATGTTACATTGGTAGCTGCGGCGAGGGGTTTTCGCGTGTTTCTTTTGCTTTGTATGGGCCTAACAACAACCATACAAAGCGTTGTTCCTAGTGTATGGGCAGGATGCTTTATGTTGAGGGCTATGGGGTGTTTTAACCGTTCGTTGCTCAGGTTTTGCCCTGCTTTGCATATAGCGATATTCGATGTTGGGTTAAATTTATTTTTGTTGAATTATCGTAAATAGTTATTATTTTGTATCTTTGTGCCAAAATATTACGATTATGACAAAGATTATCCATGTTCATCTGCTGCATGGGCGGCGCAATTATTATTTTGGTTCTATCCCTGCCGTTTATAGCGTTTTGACGGCAGAGGACTTGGGCATAACTCAAAGTTCGCTGGAGCGCGTAGGGCTAAGCAAAGGGGGCGTTGTGCTGAATAAGAAGGCGGTTATCAGGGCTGGCGAACTGATACGTCATACTGCAAAGAAGCAAGTTCGCTAAAACATTGATTAAACGGCGGTTGAACGGCCTGTGTGCACAATTTGAACGGCACACAGGCCGTTTTTGTGTTCATGCGACCATTTGTGCCTCTATTTTAGGGGCAGGAATTGTTAAAATGACGGGTTGGAGGGACAAAAGGAGGGACAAAAGGGGGGACACGGAAAAACGAAATGTGTTGAGAGGGGGGACGAGAGGGGGGACAGTTTTAACACTTATTCGGGGGGGATTTTGGGGCGTTTAATACAGAAATTTGCGCGTTTTTAGGGCAAAAATAGGCTATTGGGGGGGGCTTATTTCTAATTTTGCATCCTGTTTTTTGCAAGTAAAACAAGCTAAACACCTTATTTCTCAAAGGGTTATGAGTTTGATCTGTTTAAATTAGCCCCAAAAAGTCTGTGTGTGCATGTATCTTAGGTGCAAAGGCAACATCTAGCGCAAGCAATTGAAGCGAATGGACGCCTTGACGAGGGCAATCGCGTTGACGCTCCGAAAATCTATATCGCGAGGCGCAAAGTCGGGGTTTTCAGAAGCGAGCGTAACATAGGGTTCACCCTTGCTCGATTTGAGGATGTACTTAACCACGATATATTCTTCATCATCTTCTATATAAGACAGCAGATACACTTCGCCATAGAGCAGGCTAACAAGCTCGAGCGGCATCTGCTTATATAATATAATGTCGCCAGGGTTAAGGCGCGGGCGCATGGAGTCGCCAACTAGGTTAATCGCTCCATCGCATTTGGGTAGGTTGGGGATGCGAATGTCATCGATTATTCTGTGCTGATTATTGTCGAACAAGGACTTTAAACCTGCTGACGCCTTGAAATCATATAGATATACCACCTGCGTGGTTTCTTTCTTCTCTATGCTTTTAGGCTCATGAATAGTTGTAATGTGCACAGTTTCATCTTTCTTATCTTCCTTCATCATTACGCCTTCGCCGGTTAAAAGCCAATCAGGAGAAACACCATAAGCAAGCACAATATTCTGTATTGCGGTTGTTCCGACGCTGCTTCTACCTTTATGTATCTCTGTTATCATGGAGGGGCTTACGCCAATTTTAGAGGCGAAATTCTTTTTATCAGATACAAGTCCCCTTTCGAGCAGCCGCTCATAGGCCTCGATAAACCGCCTTGATACATCATTTTTATTTCCCATAATACAAAATATTGAAATTTAGTTATGTTTTTTCTTGCAGGATAATACAGAATATTGTAACTTTGCATCATCTGAACAGTTCAACCGCGCCCAAAGTTACAAAAAAAAGCGCGAAGAGCATAATAAAACAAGAAAAATGGAAAGATACATCGAGCTAAGTCCAGATGGGAAGATTCATCTGAGGAAAATTTTCAACATCAGTAAAGGCATGGTAAGTGACACCTTGAACTTTAAGGTGGATACCGAGACCGCGCGCAAGATACGCCATGTAGCCTTGTCGCAACTTGGCGGAAAGGAGAAAGTTCGTCTGCCTATCGAAGAGACGATACACGACCATCAGGGGCTGATGGTGCAATACTTTCGCAATGGCGCAGTATTGCGCCTGGATAAGCGAGACGGAACTGTTACAATCGTGAATAAGTATGGAGACCTCGTTAAAGAAGCGGACGTGAGTACAATCTCCGATTTGGAGGCCTGTCAGGAGCTGGCCGCAAGATTGTAACGCACATTTAAAATTATTCCACAACGTTAAACCGTAAAATCGCTTAGAATGGAGTATTATAATAACATCTTATGCGTGAGTTTCGGAGACCTGACGGCAGGTGTTATCAGCCGTGACACGCTCATTAAGAACACTACTCGCAAGAACATCGAGTGCGTTCGCCGTGGCGGAGGTGAAGGTTGCGAAGCCCTGTACTCGTGGGATTCCATTCCGCAGAAATACAAGCGCGCGTTCGTGGAGAAGTACGGCGACCCGGTAGAGAAGATGAAGCAAGCGCAGATTCAGAAGACGCTGCGCCTTGACGGCAAGGCGCGCGAGTTCTACGAGGCCTACACCTATGAGAAGGACGGCGTGCGGCAGCACCTGACGGGCAAGCTCATTGAAGAATACACCGTGAACGCGAGCGTCATCCGCACGCTGTTGCGCCGCATGGCCGAATGCAAGGCCGCCCGCGCCTCGCTGGGCATTGGCATGGGCGGCGTGTGGGACGTGGTGGCGGCGAGCTGCGAGAAGCTGCGCGATACATACGGGCATACCCTACCATCCAATACAGCACGGTTGAAGGCTAAGATAAAGGCGTTTAAGGAAGAGGGCTATGCCGCGTTGGTTAGCGGCAAGGTGGGCAACACGAACACCTTGAAGATAACGGAGGAATTCGGGCGCATGCTCATTGCGCTGAAACGCAGCCGCGTACCGGTCTACACCGACGGTCAGCTGTTGGAGCGAGCCAACGAGATTGCCGAGGAGAGGGGATGGAAACCCATCCGCAGCTTGAGCGGGCTTAAACGCTGGCTCAACTCACCCGAGGTGCAGCCGCTGTGGTACGGCGCGGCGCACGGCGAGCAAGAGGCCCGCCAGCGGTTCAACCGCAAGCACCGCACGGCCTTGCCCACGCGTCGCGACAGCCTGTGGTACGGCGACGGAACGAAACTGAACCTTTACTACCGCGACGAGGACGGCAAGGTTCGCACGACATGCGTTTACGAGGTGATGGACGCCGCCACGGAGGTGTTGCTGGGCTACCACATCAGCGACACGGAGGACTATCTGGCGCAATATCACGCGCTGCGCATGGCGATACAGACGAGCGGGCACAAGCCCTACGAGCTGGTGACGGACAACCAGGGCGGGCACAAGAAACACTCGGCGAGTGGCTTTCTGGGCAAAGTGGCCACGATGCACCGCCCGACGATGCCCTACAACGGCGAGTCGAAGACCATAGAGAGCGTTTTCGGCCGCGTGCAGGCGCAAGTGCTGCACAAGGACTGGCGTTTCACGGGCCAGAACGTGGGGACGGTGAAGCGGGGCAGCCGCCCCAACGTGGAGTTCTTGGCCGCGAATAAGGATGCGCTGTACACGCTTGACGAGCTGAAAGACGCCTACGCCGCAGCCCGCAAGGAATGGAACGAGGGGCTGCACCCCGCCACTGGGCAGAGGCGCATCGACATGTACGAGGCGGGCGTGAACGAGGATACGCAAGAGGTGACGACATACGACATGGTGGACATGTTCTGGATGTTCACCGAAAAGGCGGTGACGTTCACCGACCAGGGCGTCACCATCACGGTGAAGGGAAAGAAGTACAGCTACGAGGTGTACAGCGCGCCCGGAGAGCCCGACCACGATTGGCGCAGGCGGAACACATACCGCCGCTTCGTAGTGGCCTACGACCCCTACGACATGACCTCGGTGCGGCTTTACAGGCAAGAGGCCGACGGCAGCCTGCGTTTCGAGCGCACGGCCGAGCCCTACTTCGTGATACGGCGCGCCAAGCAAGACCAGACCGCGGCCGACCACCAATTCATACGACAAGAGCAGGAGGCCAACCTGCGCGACCGCATAGACCGGCAGGTGGCCGCCCGCGAGATAGAGCACGAGAACGGCACCGCTCCCGAACAGCACGGCCTGAACGCTCCGCAGATAAAGGGCGCGGGCAAACGCGCCAACGAGGAGATAGAACGGCAGGTTGAGCGGCGCGTGGCAAAGTACGGCATGTCCGCGGCCGACTTCGAGCTGGGCGTGCACACTAAAAGGATTTCGATGGACGACTGGCTCAACGCGAAGGAAAACGGTGCGGAACTGGCTATTCCGCAAGCGAACTTGAAGAAAACGGCAGGAAAATTATAAACAAAAAAACATAAAGCATCATGGAGAATAGACAAAAGGAAGAGATAAGGGAAGCACTTCGCCGCTATGTGGCGAAATACCCCTCGCAGAACAAGGCCGCCCAGAGCCTGCGCGGCACAAGCGCGGCCACGCTCAGCGCGATATTGGGCGGCAAGTGGGAGAACATCAGTGCGGACATGTGGCGTAACTTGCAGGCGCAGGTTGGCGACATGGGGCAGGCGGAATGGCAGACGGCCGAGACGACGGCCAGCCAGGAGATGCGCTTCGCGTTGGAAGACGCGCAGCGTTGGAAGAACGTGACGTGGGTGGTTGGCGAAGCCGGGTGCGGCAAGACCACGACCGCCAGGCAATACGAGGCGGAGCACTCGGAGGCATTCTACATTCTCTGTTCCGAGGACATGCGCCGCGGAGACTTCATCCGCGACATCGCCCGGCGCATCGGCATCCGCACCGACGGGCAGACGCTGCGCGACAGCCTGGACGCCATTACGTCCGCGCTGGTGCAGATGGAACGCCCGCTGCTGGTGTTCGACGAGGCCGACAAACTGAACGAGCGCGTATTCCATTACTTCATCGACCTGTACAACCGTTTGGAAGAACGCTGCGGCATCGTGTTCTTCTCGACGGCCTACATCAAGAGGCGCATGAGGAACGGCCTACGTTACGACAAGAAGGGCTACAACGAGATAGACAGCCGCATCGGACGCAAGTTCTTCGAGCTTGAGCCCACCAGGCCCAACGACGTCTATGCCGTGTGCACGCTGAACGGCGTGACGGACAAGGACAGGATTTCGGAGATAATCCGCGAGACCGAGGAGTGCGGATTCGACTTGCGACGGGTGAAAAAGGCCGTGCACCGTGCGCGCCGGATGCGCGAACAAGAGGCGTTCGAACGCTGATTAAACGGCGTTTGAACGATGGTTAAGAGCGTAAAGAACAAGGACGGGACTCGCCGTCTGAACCGCGCGCTGTCGGTGAGTGACGTCTACATGCTGGAACGAGCCACCTACCGGCTGTCGGAGCGTTGGCACGAGGCGTTTGGCGAGATAGACCGCACCGGCGTTTGGCTGATATGGGGCAAGAGCGGTTCGGGCAAGACCAGTTTCGTGTTGGAACTCTGCAAGGAACTGGCCCGTTTCGGCCGCGTGGCTTATGACAGCCTCGAGGAGGGTGACAGCCTGACGATGAAGAATGCCTTCATCCGTGCAGGGATGATGGACGTGGCACGGAGGGTGGTGCTGCTGAACCGCGAGAGCATGGCGGACTTGCACGAACGGCTGAGTCGCCCCAAAAGCCCCGACATCGTTGTGATAGACAGTTTCCAATACACGCGGATGCGTTATGCCGAATACCAGCGGTTTAAGGAGGCGCACGCGGACAAGCTGATCATATTCGTTTCGCACGCCACAGGCGACAAGCCTAAGGGACAGGCGGCGGACGCGGTGATGTACGATGCCACGCAGAAGATACTGGTAAAGGGGTATGTCGCGATAAGCAAAGGCCGATTTAAGCCAGGCGGGCGGTACGTCATCTGGGACGAGGGAGCGAGACGCGTGTGGGGCGAGGACATGGAAAGCGAACTGGACAAGTTTGCGGAAGGGTAAGTGATTATGGTATTTGTTATTATGTATTTGTTTGACGGCATCCCAGTTCGGGAGAATAGGGATGTTTTTAAAAAGGAATTTCGAATAAAACGGTTACAATATGGGAAAGATACGAAACAACATGGTTTACGAGGAGCGCGGCAGGACAATGACATCGGCCGAGTTGAAAGCATACCTCGAACGGGTTATCGCCGAGTTGCCACCAGGCGAGGAAAGGATAAGTGCCGACATCCTGCTATTTTTCAGGTGGTGGGACAAGGCGCACGGTGCGAGGCTTCCCGTCGTTTAGCGATGCGACACACTTCTGGTCGGCCCGTTCTATTAGAGGTTCCACCTCCGGGTGTCCGCATGAATGCGTATAGAACTTGGCATAAGACGAGACCTCCAGACAGGGCGACTTGCCACAGACGGGACACTTGATTTTGGCATACTCGGTGGCGAGCAGCTCATAAAGGGAATTATTAATGCTCATAACGTTAATTATATGATTGTACGCTACAAAGGTAGCGATAATATCCCGGTTCGGGAGAATAGGGGTATTTTAAAATGAAAATTCAAAATAACATTAAAAACGATAAGAATTATGAACAACAAGAGAATCTACATCAGCGGTGCGATTGCGCACCACGACTTGGACGAGCGCAAGGCCGCGTTCGCGGCGGCCGCCCGCAAGTTGAGGGGCGACGGCTACACGCCCGTCAACCCATTCGACAACGGACTGCCCCAGAGCGAAGATTGGCGACGCCACATGCGTGTGGATATCGGCATGTTGCTGCAATGCGGTAAGATCTACATGCTTCGCGGGTGGGAGTTGAGCAAAGGCGCGAAGCTGGAACTGGATGTGGCCAGCAGCTGCGGAATAGAGGTAATGTTTGAAACGCACAAGCCATGATACGCGGAAAGTGGGGAAAGATGACGCTCACGGACGAGGAGCGGGCGTGGATGGAAGAGCACTTCGCCCATACGAAGAACGAGGAGGTGGCCCGCTACCTCGGGGTGTCGCGGCGAACTGCCGTGCGGCTGGCACGCGGAATGTGTTTGGAGAAGAGCGCGGAGTTCGCACGCGCGATGCAGGCCAATGCCGTCGAGCACGCCGTACGAGCCAACCGCGGGCAGGGTAATGCCGGCAAGGCCAACCTGCTGAAATACGGCAAGGCCTACCGGTTCAAGCCCGGTATGGGAAATAAGGACCGACTGTCGGCGGAAGCTTTCTCCGAAATGTACCGGCGGAGTGCAGAGACACGCAAGCGCACGGTGATGGCCGAACGTCGGCGGGTGGCCTTCGGGCTCGAACAAAAGACCGCCCTTCGCCTGGTGAAAGCCCCAAAAGCGAAAATATGTCTGCGCAACAGGCTTCGCAAGCGTGGCTATGTGGTGCCCCGTGCATCGTCGGATGCAACGATAACCGCCGACACGCGCCGCTCGGCAACGTTGGAGCAGCGGGCGGAGAAGATGGGGATCAGGTTTTATTTAACAGAGGGGAGCGAGGTTACTCATGATACATAAGGGAGATAAATTCACGGTGCATTGGGTTGGCCACGAGTCGGGCTATGTTGACAGGATCTACGAGGTTGTCGGAATAATTGACGATTGCCGCTGTCCACGCCCGTCGTGGCTAACGGGACAACCCGAAACTCTCAGACCAATACACTGTCACATATCGGCGCGTTTGGTGCGCTCTCCCCTGAAATGGCAAGATGATGGGCTGCACTGGTTCAACGACATCGACCCACAGACGCTCCGTAGCATAACCAGTTCCGACTTTTGGCTGGAGATTGTCCGGCAGCCGGGGGACCAATTAAGTTTATTCTAAAAATAAAGACAATGAAACAGATAATTGAAACAATAATGGCGCGCATGCAAGTATGGCACGAGCGTCGCGCACAAGCAATTGAGACACGATGGGTGAAACGGCTCGACCACGAGGCACGACAACGCCTGCAGCTGATGGAACACAATGGCACGACCTACCTCTCAATGGACGGCATGCCGCTATTGGAGGCGTCCGACCTGGCTAAAAGTCTTACCTCCAGCCTTGCACGGGCACGACTAAACTATACCGAATTTAGGGAAGAACAAATGTGGGCTAAGAGACAGATGCATTAAAGAACCATAAAAGCAAGAACCATGCCCCCTGAATTCAATTACCGCCAGTTCTACGCGCTGTTGGCCCGAATGCCCTACGCCGACAAGCAGACGCTGGTCTATCAGTATACCAAAGGCCGTACCGACCATCTTGGGCAGATGCACCCCGAGGAATACCGTATGATGCTGCGCGACATGAAACGCGTTGTAGACGATGACGAAGCGTCGCGCGAGCTGAAAAAGCGGCGCAGCACGGTGCTCAAGCTGATGCAACAGCTTGGTGTGGACACCACCCAATGGCCCTGCGTGGACGCCTTCTGTCTGCATCCGCGCATCATGGGCAAGCGCTTTTGCCGCATTTCGGTTGACGAACTCGAAGCCCTGGCCGTAAAGCTGCGCGCCATCAAGCGCAAGGGCGGGTTGAACCACGAAGGACAAGGCACGGTGGTTGCGCCACACGAAACGCTGAAAGTGAAATACAATTTTATAATGAACAAAAACAACAACAAAGATGAAAAAGGAAATGCTTGAGGGCCTTTCGCCCGAGGAGAAGAAGGAATTGCTGGCCACGCTGCAGAACGAGGCCAACGAGGAGAAGAACAACCGCCGCCAGGCCTACGAAGAGTTGCGCGAGAAGTTTGCACAAGACGTGCAGGCGCGGTTGAACGATGTGGTGACGGCCGTTACTGAGTTCCGCGAATGGCTGGAAAACGAAAGCCGCGCCTTCCGCGACGTGATGGCCGAATACGGTCAGCTGCGCAGTGAGAGCCAAGGCGGCTTCACCATGACGGTGGGCGAGTTTCGCCTGACGGTAGCCGCCAACAAGGTGAAGGGTTTTGACGAGCGCGCCGATATGGCCGCAGAACGCTTGGTTGATTACCTGAAACGCTATGTGCAACAGACCGAGAAGGGAACGGACGACCCGATGTACCAGTTGGCCATGACGCTGCTGGAACGAAACAAGAGCGGTGACCTCGACTACAAGAGTATTTCGAAGTTGTACGACCTCGAGACCCGCTTCGATGCCGAATATGCCGAGATTATGCAATTGTTCAAGGAGAGCAACGTGGTGCAGCGCAACGCGCAGAACTTCTACTTCCATCGGCGCGACGAAGTGGGCGTTTGGCGCAAAGTGGAGCCCAGCTTTTGCCGAATGTAGGAAAGGTGAAAGGGTGAAAAGGTGAAAGGGTGAAAAGACGGCTAACGCCCACAAAGCAGCATGGTATTTGGCTTAACTCCCTAACTCCTTAGCCCTTGAATGTAAAAAAGTCCCCGCA
>ERZ773010.258-NODE-258-length-40136-cov-4.405030_pt1 | contig 40136 bp, 53 predicted proteins | sample MGYA00580842_ERZ773010 | MGnify/ENA primary metagenome ERZ773010 (study PRJEB29015, sample SAMEA2737982) | human oral metagenome | biome: human oral; feature: human-associated habitat; material: dental | place: China | collected 2107 ... | reverse complement strand
TCCATTGCTTGTCGTCATTAGTTAGTGCCATGCGCCCTCCTGAATTCCATTATACTATAGAAACAATCTGTTAATTACTTCGTAAATCGTAATTTTCCAGATTGTTAAAGTGAAAGGCTCGCGGCGGCAATCCTTGCTGTCCTTACCTTGATGTTTTTATTGTAGCAAACCTAAAGCATTTTGTCAATATGTCGGCTAAACATTCACGATTTCGCCTCTTATACAAGCCGTGCCGGCGTGCGCATTCGCTGCCAACTTATAGTTCTTTATCTCGTCCCAAATCTCACACATGTCGCCGTCCAAATTGTGCAAATACCGCTGCGTTACTTGTAGGCTCGAATGCCGCAATAATCTCCGCACCACATCCACGTCAGCACCACGCTTGCGCACATCAGTGGCGAAACTATGGCGTAGCTCGTGTAGCTGGAACCCCTCTAGTCCCGCCTCGCGAAATTGTCGCTGTATCTTCTTGCGGATACCGTCAACGGTCAGCGGCTCAAAGTAATTACGCCTTGTAGTTTTAATCCACATATAATCTATTACGCCAGCCGCCCTAATCCACGCATCTAACCGCTCGCGTGTTGTGTCGGATATGTACACCCAGCCGTCCTTTCGCCCCTTGCCCACTGTATAAATCGTGCGCCCATTCAAATCGCTCAAGCGTAGGTTTGAGAACTCCTGCGCACGCATTCCTGTATCAAACAATACGCGAATCATCACCTCGGTAAGCAGGTCATCGCATTCATTTAGCACCATAGCAATCTGCTCAGAGGTGTACCATTTTCGGCGACATGGAGCGGGCTTTGGCTTCACCACCATCCGCGTTTTAATTTTCATCGGGTAATTCATGTCGCGCAGCCATACTATCCACGCCATGATCGTAGCAACGTTAGTGCGTATGGTTGATGAGTTGCACCTTGTACCGAAATATCCGAGCGCTTTCTTCTCGATCCACCAATTTAATTTTTTGTTTGTCAGTTGCGACATATTTTCAATACCCGTTTGAACAATAAATCTGCCCAGCACGCTGCGTTTTGTCGCCATGGTTGAGGGGGTTAATTGCTTCACATTCACGCACCACTTCAGGTAAACTCTCAGCTGATTCTCTGCTGGCGTTCGTTTTGTTTTCATCGTAAACTCCTAAATCTCTCAACGTGTCTATATAGATCGTTATAATCATTGGAATATTTATTCCAAGTCTATATAGACCGTTTCTGGTTAATTATTATGAAAAATCACCCATCACACCCTCCATTTTTCAAGCCAAGCTAGCTTTTTAGGCGGAATTGTTCGCCTAATTCGTGCCAGCTAGCGTTATTTGCTTTACAAATATCGCTATCGGTTATCTAATATCTAACAGTAGACATGCAAAAATCACGCCGCTAGATTTCTCCGGGCGCTACCCTCCATTTTTCAAGCCAAGCTAGCTTTTTAGGCAAATACCCATATCGCTATACATCTGCGATATCTTCACTCTACCGCTATAATTCATATCTCGTCTGACTTTTTCCTCCATCTTCCGTTGTTTCTTCTCTTGCCGCTGCCGCGCCAGTTCGTTGATCGCTCTGGCAATTCGGCCGCGCATCCACAGCAACGACTGCTCCAGATTTTTTAGCGACCAAACTGACGCGAGATACCGCTCAGGGTCGCGTTTAGTTTTTGCCACTTCAACTGATTCGTCGAACTCTTGTTTATATTTCTTTTGTCGATTGCGAAACATTGGCAAATACGCGTCATCTTTGATTAGCTCTGACGCTTTGCCGAGGTGTTTGCGCATCGTAGTAATTCGTTTATTGTCTACAACGAACATATTACCCTCACTTATTTTTGATATAAGTTTGAGGTCAAAAAGAGAAAACCCCAGCAAAAAACGTTACTGTTTTACTGAGGTCTCCCTTGCTCGATTGTTGTTCTCTATTAATATAGCAAATTGCGACTGTCTAGTCAATCAAAAACCGCCTCCGAGCTTTCGAGGCGGTTCAACTGTTCGGGATTTCCGAACAGCTCAGTTTGTAAACGATCCTTACTGCCTGAACTATAAAGTAATCATTTATAGTTGAGTGCTATTTTTCCTAAGCACCTGGCAAAGTCGCTGGCCACGCGTCATCGGTGGTGAATCGAACATAGACTGTTTTATATTTACCTACAGAAGCTTGTGTACTTATTTTGTTACTGCTTAAAGTTATACCTCCTGTACGTGACGTTCCTGGACCAAGTCCTGCATTAAGATATATGCCACTAGGAACTTGAAATCCTTGAGGCAATTTATCAAACATTTTTGTTTCAGTTGCCGATACAAATTCTGAAGAATCCATAGAAAATTCTACTACATCACCACAACGCCTAACTTTAATTATAGTTGACGCAATATTAGATGGTAGTGGATTAGGCGTAATATTTAGCCAACCAGTATCTCCATAGTCTACTGCCCAGCCATTGACTGAATTTCCGCCAGTCTTTTTAATCCAACGAATAGCACCATTAGTAGCGCCTCTATCTATATAAGTTGAGCCAACTGGCGCTAGGATTTTGCCGTTTGGCATACCGTTGCCTGCTATCATCGCGACGTCGCTTGCGCCAAAGGTCAATTTAGAGTTTTCAAGCCTTAATTCGTTACCTAATAAAGTTGCACAGGTAGTCATTGTGCCGTTTAGAATTGTTTTTACGATAACACTAGCAGATTCTTTGCCATCTGTCCTACCAAACAATACAGTCTGTAATTGTCCATATCTAACTTCTTTGTTTGCGGCGTTCTGTCCGGCAAATAAAATAGAGTTCTGTATTCCTCCAGAGTTTCTGGCGACCATGATTAAGTTTTGCCAGGTGCTTGTGGCGGAAGCTAAGACTAGAGAGTCTGCTGTGTTACCGACTATATTTAAGTTGCCAGTCATCGTATCGCCAGCTCTATCCACCTTGCCTTGCAAGCTTGTGTTTATTTTCTTCGTGAGAGCTATGTCTTGGCTGTCTACGTAGGATTTGTCGGCTTTTAAGGTTAGGTCTGGCTTGTTGTCTAATTGATTGTAGTCGGTAGTGCCAGGGTCTCCTTTTGGCCCGGTTGGCCCGATAGGGCCCTGAGCGCCGGCAGGACCGGCAGGCCCAGTTTGTCCAGCTTCACCCTTAGCCCCAGTAGGGCCTACAGGACCTGGTATACCTTGTGAGCCTCTTGGGCCAGCATCGCCCCTATCACCTTTCGGACCTTTTAACTCCGCCTTTTGAGTTGGCGTTAGGTCCTCATATCTTAGCGGCTCGCCCTGAACACCCTGAGGACCTGGAGGACCAGTAATCACCTCGCCAATTTTAATCACTTGAACTATGCTATCAGCTGTAATCGTAATGTTAGCCATTTCCCCTCCTCACATCTGAATAGACAATTACTTTTAGCGGCTTGGTTTCTGGGAACGTCTTAATCTGACCATCTGCATATCTAAATTCAAACTCACCTTGCAATGTTATCCTAGCATCACCATTAAATTTTATGCCGTTGGTGTCGCCTGGCTGAAATTTCAGAGCATAAGTAATTTCGTTGTTTTCGCGGCTAACGATATTGCTGTCGCCAAATTCGCGTGCTATTAAAGCCTTGGCATCGGCTGTATCATCGTCCATCTCCTCTTTTGCCATGAAAAACACTTTAAGACCAGCTTTATAAAACATCTCTGGAATGACTAGGGTGTGAGTAACTGTATCGCCTCGCTTAAATTCCATGATTACTCCTTCGCTTTCGGCGGCGTCTTACCGCGTGGCGCGTTTAATAGTGCGCCAGTTTTCGGATCATGCCAGCGGCTTAAGCCCGGCACGCCGTGCGCGTCAACTAGGCATTGCAAGCAATCATTATATGTCGAGCCTGGCGGCATCTGCGGCGTAACCTTGCCGACGTGTAGCGTCACGCAGCCGCAAGCCTTGCATTCGCGAAAATACAAGCTTGATTTGGTGATGGTTATTTTCTGTAGATTCATGGATTGATCCTTTGCCCTGGATAAATCAATCCGCGATTAGCAATCCCATTTCGCTCAGCCAGCCGCTGTGTGTAGCCAGAATTACCGAACAGACCGCCTGTGCCGTTATACCAGCCGTTCCGCAAAGCAATATGTCCGAGCGTATCCCCGCGACGCACGACGTAATCGCCACCGCTTCGCTGAACGTAGCCTGTCGAAGCTGGCGCGCTAACTCGTGGTGCTTGCGTTGCTACGCGAGCATTCACCGCTGCTTGCACTTCGGCTGGATTATAGCCAGCGGCTTGCAACCGTGCTACGCGGTCATTGCCGCTGCCGTACACACCCTTTAATACATCAGCCACCACTTGGTCATTCACTGTTTTTGAGCTGGCTGCTGGCGCGCTAGCAGTGCTACCATTTGCCCAGATGTTCGGTCGGTAGTAGCCGATGATTGAGTTGCGGTATCCGCCAAGATCCATCAGATTAAACGCGTTGCCAGCGTAGATGTTGCCGCTGCCTTGATTCTGCCCAAAGAATTTACCTTGGTAGTACATAGCAACATGTCCGTACGTTCCGCCACCAAAGATTGCCCAGTCGCCATCTTTCATACCAGCTTGTCCAGCATGCCAAGTAAAGCCGAGTGCTTGGATTTCACCTACTTGATTTGCATAGCCACTCGCTCCACCTGTCCTAGTCGCCACCACACGCCCGCTCAAGCTGAACATAAACTGCTTAAAGCCTGCCACACACTGCATGCCGTAGCCCTCGTTAAATCCGCGGCCGTTCATAGCATTGACAAACGCCGCAGGACTTGAGAGGTCAGTCTTGTAATACACACCAGAACCCATTTGTGCCAGCTCTTTGTCGGGTGCTTCACAGCCCGAGCCGGAATCTTGCGGCACGTCTAGACCCATAATGCCAGCAATCGCCGTCTCACGTTTCTTGGCTAGCTCGCACAAAGCTTTCTCAGTTGCTTTAGAATACTTGGCTTTTGAACCGTCTAACGTAATGCTGCCGTCCTCAGCCTGCTTGCCGACAATGACGAATGTCGCCGACAACACTACGACTGTCGCCACCAGAATCACGGCGAGGCGGTTGGCGAGAAAGTTCTTAAACTTCGATACTATTCTCTTCATTGCTACTTCTCCTCAGTGCCGTACACGCCGCGAGCTTCACGCTCAGTCTTACGGTTAGCCAACCACATAATAGCTTCCTCGATTTTTGTAAGAGCCACACTGTTTTCGCGACAAGGCAATTCTCGGTTGTAGCCCGCTAGTTTTGCGTAAGCTACAATAAGCAAGTCCTCGATAAATACACCGTTACGCTCTGTAGTAGCTGTGCCGCCAGTTTGAAACTTGATTTTCAGCACCTCTTTGCCACCGATATTAAGAGAAACTTCATCGCCTGGCGTGCCGCGATTCAGTTCATTGTGTAATTCTTCTAGCGCGTTATATTTGGTAGTTTCCATTATTTTGACTCCTTTTTATCCTGGTTATTCTTCTGATTTGTCACGCCTAGAAAGTAGACGTTGACACCGCCAGCAAACAGCAGCGCCGTACTTGTCAGCTGTTTTGCGACGGCAGCAAAGCCCCAAATATCGCCGAGCCCCTGCACGACGAACGCGCCGAACGACAGCAAGCCAACCGCGATTGATAGCTGTCTTGTAGTTTTCTTTTCTAATTTCATATTTGACCTCCTTGGTTGTTATTGTTATTTCGAAAAATCAGGTAGAGAATGAGCGAGATCGTAATGAGGGATATTGGTAGAGTGATCATCGTTTCGCCTCCAGGTGTTGTATATCCTCTTTCAGCGTCGTCACCGTTTGGCTTTGCTTAACCATCACGCCTGTCAGATACACGGCGAACGCCACCAGTGCTACAGCAAATATCTTTGCCAAGCCACTGGTGATAAGCCGCCAAAAGTTCAGCAGGCTCTCCACATCGCTGCGCGGCAGGTATTTCTGCTCTATCTCATCCGTAAGCTCTTTTTTATGCTGTCCGAGCTCAACTCGCGAAATATTACCGCTCAATATGTTCTCTATTCGCTCAAGCGCTGCTGTATGTCTATCAACGCCATCCTTGATGTACTCGACCTTGGCTTGCAGTGCACCAAATTCTTTTGCTGATACGTCTGTGTTGCTCATAATTTTACATTAAAAAAGCGACCACGTTTTGTGATCGCAATTCCTTATGTCTGGTATTATATCACAGATTTCGCTAAAATCCGAACAGGCGTGCGAGGTAAAGCGCCTATATATAACCTCGCGCGCTTGCTCGCATTTCTACTTATATTTTAGCATAAGTTAACAGCTAATTTCTACAACACAATACAACCACGGCACATGGCGCTATTCACTGAGCAAAACACTATAAAAGAGATGGTTAATATCGGTTACGGCTTAAAAGCCAGCGTAGTCAGAGTGGGCCAGCTGGTGTTTTTGACTGTTGGTGGCACAACTGTCCTGCCCACAAATTTAGCTAGTCTATCCGAAAAAATGCCTGATAAATTTTGTCCAGCATCATTTTTTGGCTGGGTTAATCTAAAATTGACCGCTCGTAATTCAGGAAAATTGAGCGGCACCGCAATAATCAGAATTTCTCCTACTGGCATAATGGATTGCGTGGCTAATAGTGGGCATAACGAATGGTATGGCACTGCATGCTGGTTTACAGATGAACCAGCTAGCTAGACTACCCCTATCGCCACCCATGAAACTCCATGCCACGCGTTACCAAATATACCAGCCGTCAAGACGTTGAGGGTCGCACCAGTGTTCGTTACGACGCCAGATTCAATATTTGATCCACCGCCAATTATCTGATTAAATTCGCTAATACTGGTAGCTTTTTTACCGTTCTTATAGCCAATTAAAATTGGTGTCATCGAGAATACTTGCTTGAATTGTTTTGGAAACGCGACGGACACTGCCTGGTTTTTATTATTACTCCCCAAAAATTGAACCCAGCCAGCCTGTACTAGAATGTTACCTGAAATAGTTTGACTGACGCTGTCGGCGCTGAACGTCAATAGAGACGATGAGTCTAAATTCTGTGATTGTATTGTACTATCATCTATTATATTTGAGTCATTAATTCTACCAGATCTAAGCGTGATCATCTTACGTAGATCGACAATATCTCCTGCAGTTACAGACGTTGCGCCAGCCTGCTTTCGCACCCTTGCTAAAACAATAAACGGATTTGCTGCGCCAATTGCCGCCTGAATTGCTGACGTTGTTGGATCGGATGGTGTAGCGGCTGCTGCACCAGAAACTGCTTTCAACTTAAATACATCGTTAGTATTGTCTGTGACAGCTGTACTACCAGCAACATCACGATCCACGTAGGCAACGATTAGCGTATTCATTGGATTTGATGGCGATGCTGCACCCACACTAACCGATTCACTACCTATAATGTTGATGTCGTATGACGGGTCTTTTCCAACGGAAGCAGTCCCGGACTTAACAGTAACGTTCATCCCACTGCCAGCCACCACTTCCATACCATTTGCTACTTCGCCGTCCAGTGCGTCACGTATAAATTGTGTTAGCGCTGCCGGGCTATGCATCCCGCCGCCGTAGTTGAAAACTCGTCTTGTCATATTTCAAATCCTTTCCGCGTACCGCCAGAAAAGCTAAAGAAAAATTGCCACCAAGCGGTCGCAATTTATTATCTACATTATACCACAGTTAAAGTTCCCTTGCCTGTCGCCGAGACAAAAAACTTAACCCTCACAGCTTGGTCTCCGTAATACTTAACTCGTACACGCCATTGCTGCGATTTTATGTCTGTCACGCGTCGGCGTACAGATGTTATCCGTGGCTTAGTATTCGGGGTTTCAGCCAGTTCGCTTTTTACATGTAAATCCAATCCTGCGGCCTTATTATTTGGGCAAAATGTTACTATGAATTCTCTCTGACGTGTCAAATCAGGAGATAGCGGCAATGTTTCGTCGCAGTCCCACGTATTTCCTGTTTTTATCAAAAACGTCCTGACGGCATCCGCTCCTACAATCTGCAGCTCTTTTTTCTCGCGCTGCCGGCGCTCCAAATCTTTCAATTCACGCAATAGATTTGGCTGCGAATTAACTCGATTTACTACCACGATGTCCACTCCTCAAAGCTAATTGAACAATCATCATTTGCAATTACTTGAAATTTGAGCTGTATTGGTTGTGTTTTAGGTCCGAAAATTGGTATAAACCATTTTTTCATACTGGATTGGCTTGGTGGCAGTGGGATATCAATCATTTCTTCAAGCGCCGAATCTACGCTGGACTCAACCGCCAAACTCGCCACTAAATTACCAGAATTAAAAGCTCTAGCGGTAACAATGCAGACATTCCACCCGTCGCTGTTTGCCGCTTGTCCTGGTCTGTGAGGCGTGATTGACATATCCCAACGGCTGCTTGTCTCTGACAATTTCATAACTATTTGCTCTGATCCGATAAATTGCAGCGTTTTCTCGTCGTTTAACTCTCGTTCTAGCGCCTTCATTTCCGTGATGTAATCGTTTATATTTAATCTACTTTTAGCCATACATCACTACCTTCACATAAGTTTTACCTCTGTCAGTGCTGCGCAGGCGAAAACGTACTCGTAAAGTTACGCTAGAGTTACTCGTTGTGCTGTATGAAGCGTCTGTTAAATATGTAAATAATATCTTTTCAGCCGAGTAATCAGTTTTATCAGACAAATAAATGAATGAACCGATTGAACCACTGTTTCCTTGTTTACGAGACGAAAAACCTAAACCAAGCGCTGGTGAATATATTGGCTCCCACTCTTGTCCGCCGAGCGACAACACTAAATACGGATATACGACTGGCGAATTTTGATGTTGTGGAGTATATGTGGTTGTGACATACAGAGCTCTCAAATACTGCACGCCGCCAGTGCCTGGCAGCTCTGCTGCTCGCGTTCGTATTACCTGCTCTACTCCGTTAACGATACGGACAAAATCGAACTCGTCCCATAAATTATCTTCAGGAACTTGATAGGTCTGGACGCCCGACTTCACGCTCGTCAACTGCGGTGTAAATTTCATCTCAGCCTGCTGCGCGCGTAATCGTACTAGTAATCCAATGGCGGTTTGCTCTTCCAGCTCAGTTAGTCTACTCATTTTCTTCCTGCTGCGCGATAATATCATCCATGCTTAAATTATCGAAGGTCAGAGTTACCTCTTCGGCATCGTTTTCATCAACGTTGACTTCAATTTTTTCAATACGGTAAAATCCACGGATGTGCTCAAACATAATATAACCATTCATCTCAATATATATTGTGTCGCCGAGACCCACATCATTCAAATCAAGCACGCCGTCAGATAGAGTAAAGCTCGGCAGCTCGCGCACGTCTTTTAGCAGTTCCAGTACGCCATTTGTATTCTCTTGCAAAGTCGTCTCACGAACAACCGAACTAAACGTTACAATTTTCTCACGACGATACAGTGCCTTGCGCGAATATGGATCGGTAGCGTATGTACTCGGTGCATCGTCGCCGTTACCGCTACCAATACCAATCACATAATTAGCCAGGCTATCTACACTTCGCTCAAATCCAAAGCTAGCTACATTGCCTGGGTAGCTCAATCGAATATCTGGACGATAGCTTCCCATAGCGTCAAACGTGTTGAACTTTTTATCAGGCGTAAACTGAAAATCTGGGCCGTCAATAACATTGCTTAGTCGCACCAGAAAATCTTTCACATTTGCCCGCTTCTGGTGGCGCTGGCGCGGATTTTTGCCGAGTGATGTAAACCTACCGCGCCGAATACCGAAATCTCCGTCCTGCTTTCCCTGGTACTGATTTATTACACCCCAAGCGATATCGCCTTGCCTAGTTTTGTCATAATCAACGTCCACATAAGCATCCTTAAAATAATTGAGATAGCCAGTAAAGCTCAGATCAATATCAACTGATGGGTCATTCGGCGAAAATGCCGCTTTAATCAGGTGCGCGCCGACTCTATCCTTGCCGTTGCGCACAACTCTAATGTCTGTCGTGCCGGCATCCATAAAATCATACGGCCGCATGCCGGTTTTTTTGACATATTCCTCATATCGTGCCAAATCCATCCGAAAACCCACTGTCTCGGCGGCGTTGCGCTGCTCAGTCCATTTTAGTCCTTGCGCTAAATGGCGAATATCGCCGAGGCATTTTCCATTCTTGCTGTAAACCTCAATCTTATACTCTGCCATGTTTCAAATCCCTATGTATCCACTTCTAAATCGCAGCTCTGCTTCTGTCTGCTCGTCTTGCTCCTCAGTTTGCAGCTCAATCATGTTGTCGCCGGGCGCTAGTCCCCAAAAACTCGACCCGGCAGCCTGCGAATCATACACATTCATTCCATCCAGCAAAATCGTCTTGTTCTTCATATCAATTTCCAATTTACCGCCCACTCCGACCGTCAAAATAAGCTCCATCGCTTGATTTGTCGTACGATTTATTAGCTTTGGATTAGTGGCTTTGGTGTGGATGATTATATTTGGTAGTATTGTCTCGTTCCCAGAATTATTGATTGTTGCTGGCTGCTCATCTGGACTGATGTACAGCGGTAGCGTGAATGGTATCGTGAACCCGCCCTGGCGCGTCTTGCGAATAGTTGCCAGCAATTCACCATCGCTGTTGTCGTACAGTAATGGATCGTCTGCTTTCAGGTTGATCTTCCACTTCACCAGATTTAGTAACTTTTCAATCGGCATCTCCACACCAATTAGCACTACTTCTGTCGAATAAACCTGTCCGCCGGGCGTAATCACGCGAAGTGTTCCCTTGTCCTTCACTAGTTTTGCCAAAATTGTTGCAAACTCACGCCGCCGCTCCTCAGTTTCACGTACCGTCCTGCCGAAAATCCGCCCGCTAAACGAAATAAACCGCGCCTCGTACAGCTGTTTTGTCGTCCAGCCGCCATTTCGTCCTAAGTTAGTCCCCTGCGACGTACGAATTGCAGGTAGCCCTGCTAAACCCTCAATAGGCTCATCCAGGTGCATGCCGATGAGCTGATCGTTTATCTGAAAATCGTTCAAAAATACTTGCCACATACTTACCTCCTACGCCTGACTTAATAAATATCCCAAATCACTTGCCACCATCTGCGCATCGACCTTGTCGCGTACATTGTAGGTATTATTTACAGTAATGTGTTTTGTCATGCCGCCACTCTCATTTTCCGTCCGCCTATTGATTTGCGCCACCAGGCTGGCCATTTTGCTTTCAGGGACGACCCATTCATTCTGTCCGCCATCGCCGGCATAAATAATCGAACCACCGTTAGTTGGCGGCACGATACCACCGGTTGCCAACATCGGTATTTTTGGAAAATTAGGATGTTTACCTCCGAGACCTGGAACCCAGTCTGGAACCTTAAATCCATTTAACACGCCAATTACGCCATTTATAGCGCCGATAATTCCGTTGATTGGAGCCTTGACGAATCCGCCAATTGTACCCATAACATTACCAATTACCCTAGCTGCACTACTAACGCCGCTGACAATCCCATTCCATAATCCGCCAAAAAATCTCGCTACTGGCTGTATGACATTTGAATTAATCCAATTTGCAATCGGCGCTATAACACCCATTACTCCATTTACAAATCCTCTTGTGACATTTACAACACTATCCCATAGCCCCTTAAAGAAAGTAGCGATTGGCTGGATGATATTAATATCCATCCAGTTCACTACTGGCAGCACTATGCTAGTAATCGTATCAATAATAGCTGTAACAATGCCGACAATAATATCGGCCGCCCCCTGAATAACTCCGCCAGTTGCGGCTGCCACTTCTGACACAAAATTGACGATACCTTGGATAATTCCACCAATAGTACCGATTACCCCCGAAATAAAATCTATAATTCCTTGGACGATTGGACCAATTGCACCTATGATCGCCCCGAAAACTGTTACAAAAACATCAATGATTCCGCGTATAATATTGAAAATTGTTTCCATAACAGTCGCTACGATTGCAACAATCAAAATGAACGTACTAGATATGATTTGCCAGATAGTCTGGAATATCGGTGCTACGAGTGTAACTATCGGCGTAAAAAATCTAACAACACCAGCAACTGCGCCACCGATAATCTCAGCAATCTTGCCGATAGCACCGCCAATAACACCGACAATATCGCCGATAGAGCCAGCAATCTTGCCGACGACTTGACCAGCAGTAGCTAACGCGCCGCCGACTACCTCACTTATCTTTCCTGCAACCCCGCTGATGGCCCCGACAACTTCGCCAACGGTTTTTGCGACCTGGCCAAATATCTTACGCCCCTCTTCCGTCTGGGTAAAGAACCACGCTAGTGCCCCGACCACCAACCCAATGACCGTGACAATTTTCATCAACGGACTAGCATTCATAGCTAGAGTGAACAATTTTTGCGCAGTAGTAGCTACAGTAACCGCACCCTTCCATAGATTAATTGCTACAGTATAAGCTTTGGTAGCTATAGTAGACATTTTGACCGCTGTGTCGTAAGCGATAACAGCTCCAGTCAGCACTCCTACGGCAATTGCAATACCAGTAAATACCTCTTTGTTTTCTTTGACGAACTTGATCATATCAGCAACGCCCGTCAGAACGTTCTCTAATGTTTTACCAAATCCTCCCGCTGCACCAGACATATCCCCACTGCCAAAAGCCTCAATTATCTTGGCAACTCCGCGCACCACCGCAGTTTTCGAGTTTTCCATCGCCGTCTGAATACCACCCGTACTGTTCCGCGCCTGCTTCTCAAAGCTCTGGAAGCCATTAGCGCCCTCTTTGTTCATCTTGGTTATGGTCGCCATGAAATCGTCCATTGAGATGATTCCGGTGCGCATTGCTGTGCCTAGCGCTGTCGTCATGTCGCCAGTACCGTTTTTAACCGCGGTTAGCTGCTCGAGTAGCTCCTTGCCAGTTGACGACATTGGATTTTTCTTGGCATATTCCTGAGCCTTTTTGAGGTAAACATCCAGCGCCGAACCATTTTGGAAGAACGCCTGCGCGATCTGCTTCAGCTGTGCCGGCATTGCGCTCTGCAGCGCGCGCCACTCCATCATATCGGGCTTGCCTTTAGCATATGCCTGTGAAATCTGCTCAATCGCCGTAGCCTGAATGTCCATCGGTGCGCCGCCAGCTAGGATGGCGTTATTAAGCGCCAAAAACATCTCGGTCGATTTACCAACATCACCATTTTTCGACGTCAAGCGCTGCACTGAAGCAGCTGCGCTATCTAGTGACGTCGGCAACCCTTTTAGAGACTCGGACATTTGCGTGATTGCCTTTTTTGACGCATCGGCAGATATGCCGAGGTTACTCATCACTTTAGGAAAGTTATTCAAAATGTCCACACGGCGGATAGCATCATCAACGGAATTGCTGATCATATCGAAGGATTTATGAATGCCAGCAGAAATCAAATTACCAGCCGCGACCGAAACTGCACCGCTCAAGCCGCTGAACGCATTTTTAGATTTGTTGCCAGAGCTGCTAGATTTATTAGCAAAGCCATCAACAGCCGCGCTAGCCTTGTTCAGGGCCGCAATAAGCTGTGAGCTGTTGCCCTTAATCGTTAGGGTGAGTTCATTGCTAGCCATAACTAACTACGCCCTTTCGATAATTTATCGTAGGACTCAGCCTCCAACTTGTTCTCGACAGCACGCTTCGCCATGATTGCCTCTATAATCCACTCAGGCGTATCCAAATATTCGTCATAAGTCCAGCCATAATCCTTGAGTATTCCTGCGATAACTATCGGCTCTGGAACTACAGACTTTGTTCGATACGCTCGCTCATAATCCTGCGCAAGCGCTATTCTCCTTTTGGGGAATCTTCTATCCCGTTGACAACCTTTGAAACTACATCAAAGACTGCCTTAAAATCTTCTCCATTAGTTGAATCCAAAAAAGATTCGACAGCGTCTTTACCGGTTTTCCCGTTATACTCCATGAGAAGCACCCGAACGCCAGCTAAGATGATATTCTCATTATTACCCGCACCAGAAATGCGAATTCTGTCTCTATTAGTTAAGGTCGTTCTAATAACAGCTTCGCCTTCGCCAGGCAGTTTAATGTTCTTCGTTGGAAACATTGTGTCGCTCCTTTGCTCATTAAAGCGACCACTCTGTGGCAAAAAGAAAAAGTTGCGACCAAAGCGATCGCAACTTATTACTTGTATTATACCACATCCTGGTGATATATTCGTAACATGAGTAGAGAAGTTGAAGTTCACAAAAAATACCTTGAAGCTAAAAACGAGGCTCGTAAAATCCAAGATAAATCAGAACGCAAGGCTACAATAAAGCGGCTTAAAGAGCAATATAAAATGGATAAACCTGTCGAGATATATGGAGAATATTTTGGCAGCCACAAAGCGATACAGCGCCACATAAAAACATTAACTCTAGTCGCATATAGCGACGGTATAGATTTATACTCTGGCGGCACATTTAATAGACGCAAAGAGCTACTGACAACTATACCGTGGTCTTCGGTGTTGAATTTTTCTTTCAATGAAGAATCTCACACCGAGAACTCAAGTAGAATTACCGCCACCCGTATGGTTGCACTTGGTGTATTTTCATTGGCCGCAAAAAAGAAAAGCGCCGAATCAGACCTTAAATTGACGTCAACTCTAAAAACAAAAACTGGTGATATTATTGTAGAATACAAGTCACACATAGATAACGCCAAGTCAACAACAGGTACTATGATAAAATCAGCAGACGATAGTCTTGTAAGATCTAACAATAAATTTAGGATATCGGTATTAAATCACACTGGAAATGATAATTCTGATCAGCCAATTGTAATATAATACAAAAGCCCGCAACCTGCGGGCTTTTCCGTTCAGCAAATCACTGCTAATAGGTATATTTATTCACTAACTTCGCAGTAATCGACTTGCCAAAATCAGCCGTGTTGAGCAACATAACTGCATCGATTTTCTCGGTGGCAATGTCGCTCACACCGTAGCTTGGCTCATAGCCGCTGAATGCCGCAACCGCGATGTCGAACGTCAAGCTGGTGTTGGTTTTTGTGCCAGCCTTGTTTTTGTCGTCAACAAACGATAGCCGCAATGCCTTGCGCTCGTCATTATAGCTCATCGCACGGTAGGTCTTGTCGCGGTATAGCTTCTCGATGGACACGGACACCTCAAACTCGCCGTTTAGAATCTCGCCGTAGGTATCCTTGGAATCCATAGTCTGCTGTGGCTGGAGATTTTTGGTGATGGTTAGCGTCAGGCTCTTAATGTCTTTTGCCTCAGGCGCCGCATCAAGCCCTGTCAAATCGTCGGCAATCTTAAACATCGCGTGTTTTGGCAAGAACTCAGTGTCATCAATGGTGTATGTCACATTGCCGCTACTAGTCTCTTTGCTCTTGTGCGACTTAAATGCCACTTCCACTTTTGGAAAGTCGTCAGGCGTCCACGTAAACGTCACAGAATCCGCCATGGCATAAGCAAATTGCGCTGATAGGTTCGGCTCTTTAATCGTCATGGTCGCCGAGATGTGGTTGTTGTCGTCCCTCAGCGTAAACAGATGCTCTTTAGCGTTAGTATCGCCTTGTACACCAGTGGTGGTTGGCTTCTGTCCAAATGCTAGCGCTAGCCAGTAGTACAGACCTTTAACCCACAACTTTGTCGAGATTGAGCCGTCACCCTCGACCAGTACATCGGTCTTACCATTGTTTTTGATGATCGTGCCGAGCGCCGACTCGTTCATCTTGCTGGTTGGCGAATCCTTAAAGCTAATATCGAGGTGTGGTGCACCGTACGTTGGCGCGACTGCTTTGCCTTTGTCGTTCGGGTCTTCTAGTCCAATACCGACGGCAACTTTTCGTCCTGAAAATGTTGGCATTTCTTGCTCCTTTTATTATTACCTAGGTAACAAAAAAGCGCCTCCTATAAAGAGGCAAAAAGAAAATTGCGACCTTCGGAGACCGCAATTTGTTACTCTAATTATACCACAATCACGATAATAAGTCTGGACGGAATTGCGCGTGCTTGACTTTGAATCTTACAATGGCTTCAGCGGTAAACAACCCTTTATCGCGTGACGTGGCGTCAAACTCTACCGTCGTCTCTTCGCCGGCGTCAATCCACACACGATCGCCCGGATCTTGATTAGCTCTCAATGCGCCGATAACACTGCCCTTTCGTAGCGTCATATCATCGTGCCGTGCCGCCACTAATTCCACCAGCTCAAGATGACTGCGCGCATCTGTTCCTTGATTAAAATCTTTGGTCATGTCTACAACCACGCACAAAACGATTGCCATATTACTCTCGACTTCGCCGCCAGCTGAATCATGAATTTCGTAGTCATTATCAAAACTAATAAATGCCATCGGACGTGTTAGCTGGCTTTTGTTTATGACAACGGGGTCGCCATAACCATACCGACCACGCAGAATTGCCGGGCCGTCTTTCTCCAAGATATCCTTGATCTGCTTAAGTATTGGGTCAACATATTTAGCCATGGTTTCCTCCTATTACATTATGTGACGCTGGAATATACGCGTTATTTCTCTTGCTTGCTGTTCCTCAATCGCCATCATTACGCGGCGTGGCAGATATTTGCGTGGCCGGCGTGATTGGTGATACTTGAAATACGGTTGTAAGTTAGATATTTCTGCTTTTTTCGTGTATATCCTGCTGCGAAAACCACGCCGCATCGCGCCAGTCTTCTCGAGCATCCGCCACGGATAAGCTTTTTTGCGTCGCTTCCACTTACCCCACACACCACCGTGCGAGCCAAAGTTCTGGTCGATGACTTTCATCATGTAATCTGCGGACTCTTTGAGCGGCGCCTGCAAGTTTTTAGCCTTGCGTCCACGCGTATCCAAATCCCGCAACACTTCCTTGCGCCCCTCAACAGAAAACTCAAGCTGCAAGCCCATCACTAGTCCTCGCGCTCATAGCAGTCATCATTGTGCCGACGTCGCCTGTCCGGAAAATCGCCGAATAAATCACCATCACACCGCGCACCAACAGCGCCAAGGCCAGCGCTCAAGTCATCACTGCCAGCGCCGCAAACACCACCAGATTTCACAAACTCTTGCATATCTTGTTTCACAATTTCCAGCCGCTTGTAGCCGTCTTTACTCGTACCCTCAATATCTTGATTAAAGCCATACTCACGGATCAGCAATCGAGCGGCCGCATAGTTGGTACACAGCTCCACTACCCTGCCTGGGATTTCGCGACCATATTTACCATACGGCGCGCAGGGATCAACCCCCTCCATACTCTTATCGATCCACGCCATTGCCGCTTTGCGTGCCAACTCTACTACGCGTAACGGCACAGATGCATATGAATAATCAATCGTTACCACCGAATCGTCAAAGGGTGCTTCTTTTAACTCAATCACGCCAAATGCCTCGTTTACGCTAACAGCCTTAACTGGTACACCATCGACGAACACCACGAAATCATCAACAGTAACTGTATCGTCGAAATTACGATCGGTGATAGGCTTGCGGTCGGTCGTAAATGTTGTATTTATTCCATCAACCACGCCACTCAAAGCTACGCCATTTTCAACATGATGCAATCCCGCCTCTTCGAGTATGTCTTGTAGTGTTGTGTAATACGCTGTCATCTGCAATTTATACCTTTCTCATTCTGGCGGCGGAAATACTCCTATCCGCCGCCGTATCAGAAAGCTATTCGCTTTGCTCAGAAAGAATGTTTTTAACTTTCTTCTCAGCTGCCTCTTGCGATTTAGCCATTGTTACGCCAAATCCGTCAACCCAGAAGGCTTTTTCAGCTTTCTTGTTTTCAGGTTTTGGCTGGCTGGTCTGCTCTGGAGCTTTCTTGTTTTCAGGTTTTGGCTGATCTTCCATGACTTCCTCCTAAGAACCCACCGAACCGGCAATTAATCGATAATTTGCGTACGCAGCGTCAAAGCGACCGTCAGTACCCCAAGTGTAGACGTCCTGGTCTTCCTGGCGATCTTTCAATATCTGGCGCAGCGGACCAGCTTTGCGGCGCTCAAACACTTCAACTGGCTTAACCTTTCGACCCAAGCAGGCAACATACCAGCTGTTGTCTGTAATCTGTGGAACAACCAAAATCTTTGCGGTGTGATAATTGGTGTTGCTCTCTCCCCCGGCGAGATTCTCTTTCTCAACAACAGCGCGCGCCTTGCTCTGCATGTTTGGTCCGACGATTAACGTGTCGACGAGATAGCCAAATGATTTGCCGTTTTCAGCTTTCTGAGTCTGGACTTTCAGGCGAGCAGCTTCGTAATTAGCAGCTGTCAGGTCGCCAGTTTGTAGGTTACCGTGCTCAGTAGAGAAGAAGTTGTGTCCATCGCCAGACTTCGTGACGAAGCCCTTGTTGATAGCCTCGATAGCCAAGGCTGAGTACATCAACTTGTTTTCGAGAGCCATTTCTTCAATACCTGATTTGTAAATGCCAAGCTCGTCGTCTTCGATATCTGCACCGTCAACGGCAACAGACTGCTCCCATTTACCAATTTTCTGCATCTCCACGTTGAACGAGAACGTGCCTGGTCGACGCTCACTCTCCCAACGCCTCATGCCTGGTACGGCGGTTAGGTTCAAAATCCGCGCGAAACCAGATTTGTTTGGGGTGATGGCATACAAATCTTTTGCTATGTCGTTCGACTCTTCGCTCATTGCTTTGCGGAAAATTGTCTTGACGTACAGGTCCGCGCGACCGAGCTGTGTAGGATTCAAACTCATTTTCTATTCCTTTCTATCGTAATTTAACTCGAACCGATGTAGTCGATTCAATTTTAGTAATAATCCCGATGACTACAGCGTCATTGCCTGTTGCCAAACCGACAGTATTGTCATCAACGAGCGCGACATTTTTGCCTACGTTCGCTTGAACACCGACAGCAGCCGCACAGTTAAAGCTCACCACACCCTCAGTGTACACGCGCACCAGTCCACCAGTTACGGACTCCTGAGCGACACCTACAAAAGGCTCTTTTGGAGCGCCAGCATGTGCATAGCCGTTGCTTGCGATTGTCACGGCAGCGCCGTGAAAAATCTTATTTGTTCCCGCATCAACTTCAACCAAATCACCGGTTTGTCGGCTGTCGTCTCGCGGAGCTGTTAGATTAGCCATTTGCTATTCTCCCTTTTCCTGACGTTTAGTTTCTTTCAAATCTTCTTCGCTCAAGCCGAGGTCTGTCAGGCTTTGTTCGTCCTCGCTTAGCTGAACTTCATCGCCGCCACCGTTGCCTTCGCCGTCAGTTCCTTTCTCGTCAGTTAAGTTCAGTTTTGGACTTGCCTCGATAAACTCACTTAATAACGTATCAACGGTCTTGGTTTCATCATCAGATAGGTGGATTTCAGTGCTTGATGCCTCGGATAGTGCCATAAATGCATCTTTTTGAGCAGGCACCACCTTGCCATCACTCAGTAACTTATTGAACTTCGTCTCAGCGTCGCGCTTTGCTGCTGCAGCTTCCTTTTCTGCCAGCACAGCTTCGCGATCAGCCAATGCTTTCTCGCGCTCAGACAACTCGCTCTCTTTATCATCGTCTTTTGGCACCTCAGCGTCAGCGATTTGCTGCTTCACGACTTCTGCTTGGTCTTCTGGCACTTCAATCTCAGAACCAGCAGCAACTGTCTCAGTCTTATTTTCGCCGTCAACCGCGTAGGTTACTTCAACATCAAATTCGCGGTCATTCTTAACTTTTACTGTCATAGTCTTGTCCTCCTTTTCATAATCTTGACTATCACTAAACAATACTGCCGGCACTTCATCGGCAAGCGGCACAAACCGCCGCATACCTTTGATGTACGGGTCGACAACCAGCCCGACATGCTTCAATAGCGGCCCGACAAATTTGCCGGTCTTTTTGTCGAGGTAATTGTCTTCAAAGCCCATTGATACATCAGGAATATTGCGGTTCTCAATACTCTTTGCGGTCTCGTCGTCTCGTATCTCGATGACAGCGTTGATTCCATTGTCAGTCAGCTCCATATTGACCATTTCACCTCTATTCCAAGCTGCCAGCTCGGACGAATTCCTAGGATGACCCAGTGGCACTGCCACAACGCCATATTTGCCGCCGTCAAAGTTCTCTTTCAGCCGTTTGCCAAATAGCTTATCAAGCACCATCCTCTTTGAGGTGTTATTCGGGTCTACATATTCGCCGAACTGACAAATCTGCTTCTTGAAACGCTTATATTTACCGCCCTCACTGTCGGCTAGCTCTACCTTTGTGTCTCGATTGATAAAAACATGCATACTCATATGATTTCTCCTGGCTGAACCGCGACCGCACGCAGGCGAGAAAGTGGAGTTTTACAATATCAACTGTAAAATGTTTGTGTTGCAATTATTCAAGAGTAATTCACAGAGGGTAACTTCCGATGTCAAAAGAAAAATTGCGACCTACACGCGATCGCAATTCATTACGGCTATTATACCACAAAGGCTATATTAGCAACAACTATTCATCGTTATCTTTGGATTTGATAGCTTCAGGGTGCTCATTAAAGTAGTCAGAGTCCATTTGCCAGATGTGGTGTAGGCGCCTGGTTGTTTGGCTCGGCTTGTAGCTTGGATCGGCAAGGCGTTTCTTGGAGCGCTCGTACGATTCGTCAATCTCTCGCAGTAAATCCTCAGTGAGGATACTGTCGCTGTTGTCGTCTAAATATTTTGTATCGTCTGTCATCTCCACCTCCGCCACTATAACCCCATTATCCCTCTTTGAGAGATTTTTTACAACAAATTTCTTGCCACGTGACAACAAATATTCGCGTTCGTTAATCATTGAATTGACATTATTATCTGCCAATGTTTTCTCAATATCCAAATATGGCATATTTTTGGGTGCACGAAATACCAGAATGTATTTTTGCCAATCAGCTTTCTCGGCAAATTCCATTGATATGTCGCGGCTTGTCGATGTTGACAGAAAATTAGGGTTGTTTATTTCTTCACCCACCTTCAAGGGATTCTTGAACCCTACTCCACGATACAATAGCACGTCATTTTCCAGAGTTGTCCTCTTAATCGCTTTGTCTAACTGTTTTATGTCATTTTCAGCGTACGGATTCATAGGGTGATTGCCTAACAGTGCCTGGTTGATATTAATATATCCATTTCCCTTGTACGCCTCAATGCTCGATAGCTCCGCCTTTGTGTATTTCAATGCTCCAGGTATCGTATTTGCCAGCTCAGCTTTGGTTGTTCTCTGGATATATTCCAGCCGCTCAATGAGCTTATTATCAATCCCCGTTATTGCTGGCAGCTTATAGTCCTTATTTAACGCCGATATTCTCGTCCAGATACATTTACAGTTGATGTGCTTTGGCGGCCGCTGGAACGTAGTTTTGCGCTCATTAGCAGATATTACCTTGCCGTCTAGCTCGGCGCAGATCGGACAAGTATTCGCCTCCATCCGAGCTGACCATTGATAAACTGAAGTGTCATCGTCTTCATCAAAGAATGAAAAACTATCATCACGCCCATCATTCATACCCTGCGTAACGATCGTGCCTTTTGTACCAATTACCGCTTGCGTTATCCAGGCGCTGGTCAATAAGCCAATTGATTCTAACATCGTATTGCGGGCAGCTTCGTCCTGTCTACCACTAGTATTAGATATTCCAGCTTCTTCATCAATATCCTCGTCGTCACCGTCAGCCAAGTTAATAGACTGCTTCAACTTCTCGCCAGCAATAATATTACGCACGTCTTCAGTCTGCATATTGATAATGAAATCCACATACTGCTTCTCGCGTACCTTCAGTTCCTTTTTCAAAGCTGGTGCTGGCAGCTTCTGCTCATCTGCCGCGGATAGCTTGCCGTAGTTGTAAGCTGTGCGATATTGCTTTGCCAGCAGTGCAGAATAGCTAGCTGGCAGCGTGAACTCCTCATCGAGCGAGATATCAGCCACCGCTTTACGCAGTTCCTCGGTCGCTGCGGTTTCAAAACTCGCCTCCTGCTCAGCCATCCACTTTTCGATAGCCTCGAACTTGACGCGCTTCTCGGCATCAGTCAAATCTCGGTCAATCGCAACGTGTTCGTGCGGCTCAGGTGGAGCAACTTCGCCAAGCTTGTCATCTTCGCCTAGAAATTTACCGGCGTCGCCGCCAGAACCTCCATCTTTGTCATCTTCCGCGTTTTTATTCTCTTTACCAGTGGGCTTGTCGTCTTCCGCGTCTTCCTGTCGTCGCTTTTTAATCGCTTCTAAGTCAATACCAAGGCGTGTCGCTGTTGATTCCTCGATTCCAGCAGCAATATCATCTGACACCTTGTCTTTTTGCACAAGCAATTTGAACGCCTCAAATACCGCCGAGATAATCGATTCGTCCGGTGTATCGAAATGAAATTCTGGATAGTGTCGTTCGGCAAAATTCAAGTCAATGAGGTCAGCGATGAGGTATTGGTTGATATGCGCTTCCAGTAACCGCATGACACCGGTGATAGCCGTTTGCAACAGATCTTTTTGATTGGTGCTCAGGCTGTACGAACCAACATTACTCGCCGAGCCTTGTGTTGCGGTAAGAATAACGCTCGCATGAAATGCTCGCGCCATCTCAGAGTTTTGCCGCTCAATCGATTGGTGTGGATCACGGCCCTCCGTGTTTAGTACGTCGAGCTCGTAACCATATGGCAGTGACGCTACTGAGTTACGCTTGCCCAACCTGCCCAACACCTCAAGCGCCTTATTGCGTGCTTTTTTTAGCTGATCAGAGACGACGCCGTCAGCGGTACGCCGCAAAACTTTCGGTTTAATTGCGTCAGCTTGCAAAGCAATACTATCCAGGTATTCTAGTCGACGTTTCTTGTCGTAGCGTGGATACAGTGGCTTGAATGCACTGCGTCCATAAAGATAGCTACGGCTCTTGCCATACGTAAACAGGAAGCACTTGTGTGCTGGAATAATCACCTCGTGATAAACACCATCGGAGTCAGCAGCGCGCTGTTTTGTTCCGCCAAAACCACCATCCGTGTCACGAATGAGTGTGAGCGTGGTGGCGTCGCGGTGCGCTAGCCTCTTGAGTACCAATTTGCCGTCTCGCACTTCGTAAACCTTTTCAAACAGCGCAAACCCCTCGTAAATCGCCGCTAGGGATTGATCAATAAACAGATTCATCGGCGTTTGCATCCCGCCCTTGTGCGGTGGCTCTAGTAAATTGCGCCGCACCAGCTCAGCTTGCATTTCCCCCTCATCGTTACTGTCGGCGTCAATATGACACGTTGCCGCCAGAATACTCATAGTAAAGATGTTGTACAGTGCTTCGACTGTCGTGTCGTTATCAAGCATCTTGCGGTAGTCTTTAATGCTAATCTCGTCAACACGCGACTCCTCGCGGTCAAAACCCTCAAATACAATGTCGCCGGCAAAGCCGATTTCGCTTGTTAGATTTTTCGGTGTCGGTTCTGGGTTGTTTTTACTAAAAAATGCCACTACTTTGCTCCTCGCAATAAGGCGGCTATCCTAAACCAAAAGAAAAATGCGGCTGTGATAACCGCAATTTCTAGCTTGATTATACCACATAATCATCATCCGACCAATCTTCTTCATCCTCGTCGTCTGCACTTCTTTTTTCGTGATACGCTCCGCTCTCATTGAATCCATCAGAGTCTTGACCTACCCCCTCCACCAACAACAGCCTCACTGCATAAACCACCATGTCCACCATGTCATCATGCGTCCCCTTCGGGAATTCAATCAGCTGCTCGCGTAATGCCTGCCCATTCTTAATATCCTTGACGATGTATATCCTACCAGCCTCAAAGAATCGGCTCACGGACAGCAGTCGCCGTACCTTGTCTTTGTCAGGCTTCAAACCAATAACAGGTAGTCCCGCCAACAAATCCCGAAACACCAGCCCTAGTGCGCCCTCCTCTATACCAATCACCTGAGGTTCATATATTTCATCAAGCTCTCTAACCGTATCAGCAGTAACACTCGGCGAGGTTCGTTGATTGCGTATTGCACGTATGTAGACGTTGCCATCGGTGTACAGGTCGGCAACACCCATAGCCGTCGGGTCGGCCGTCTGGCGTTCACTAGCGGCGGGGTCGATTGTCAAAACTCTGGCTATCCTTGAGTGCTCATCTGGCACCTGGCTCGGCTCACATTCCTTAATCCAATCAGGCTTGATGATAGCGTCCTCTTCGCTGAACGGCTTGTGCTGATACTCCTGCGCAAAAGTAATGCTTCCAATGAAATCCTGATCGCTCGGGTCATCTCGCATAGCCCTCAGCTTCTCTAGACTGCGGTGTTCCGGCCACAAAGCCCGCTCTGTGCCGTCCTCCTCGGTGGTGATTGCGTAAAACACCCGTGTGTGCCAGCTCTTAAACACATCTTGCTGTTTCATTACCTTATTGACGAGGCTGTCAAAGTGAAGAATCGTACCGATGATAACAGCTCGCCCGCCTCTAGCTAATGCTGGTATAGCCGCCTTGGTAAACCAATGGTACAGCTTCTGGCGTTGCTCGGCGCTCTTGATGTTTTCGTCGTTCTCGATGTCGTCAAATATCATCAGCGTCGGTCGGGTGTGCCGGTGGCGAATACCACGGATTTTCATGCCAGAACCTTTAGCGGCGTACTTAATGCCGTTGCTCAGTACAAACTCACCATCTTGCCAATCGTCACCCTTCATGTCACCGAATAGCCACTTGATTTTCGGATTGTCTTCAAACTCATCTTTTAGTGCGTTGATAAACTCGGCCGCTTGCGTATATGTATCGCTGATTATCACCACGAATTCTTCCTGTTTGAAACATCCCGCCCACAACGGGTATGTCATATCTACTGTGGTTGATTTTGCATGACCACGCGGCGCAATAACGCCAACTCGTCGATTGTCCTTGTCGCTGATCAGGTCTAATATCTCTTTGTGAAACGGCGGCGTTTCTAGTGGAAAATACGGCCGTGCGATGAACCAGCCAAACAGGTGGATATTCTCCCGACGCTTAAATATCGCCAGCAGATAACGCCGCAGCTTGTCGCGGTCAGTGTTCCAGTATTTGTCGCAAAGCCGCAGAATATCCGCTCTGGTGAGATTATTCAAAGATGGCTGCTTTGAGCTCGTCGTCATCAATATCACCTTCCTCTTTCGCTTTTCTCAGCTTCAGATCTCGCTCGTCCCTCCAGCCGCAGACGTTTTTCATAGTAAAGATAGCAAAACTTGGTGGCGCAGCACCGCTCAAAGCCACGTCGACGATGAACTCGCGTTGCAAATCCTTGGCGGTATCGTAGGCTTCGGCAAATTCTGGATGTTCAGCACACCAGTTTTTCAGTGTATTGCGATGAACGCCAATCTTACGTGCAAAACCTTCAAACCACGGAAAACGTTGCGGCAGGCGGCGCGAGACGTATTTGCCGCCCTCGGTGCCGGTTATTTCCTGCTCTCTAATAATTTCCAGCGGCTCGATTGAAAAATAGTCAATGAGCTGCTGGCAATACTCTGACTTATATTTCGTCGGTTGTCCTGGTTCTGGCTGCTCAGGCTGTTTTGACGGCTTGACAGGCGGCTTTTTTGGTTTGTCCTTAACAATCCCGCGCAGTTGCTGCTTCGGGGATTTGCGACTAGACTGCTTGCTGCTTCGCCTGTTCCTGCGCATCATTTTTCTGGTTGTCATGATAATTTCTCCAAATAAAAAAGCGGCTCTTTCGATCCGCAATTCCTAGGGCTATTATAACATAAAAGAGGCGGCACGTAATTCGCCGCCGCCTCAGTCAACCTTTTAGGCGCACACATATTATTGACGTTTACGCCCATTATGTTTTAGCTAGTTTGATTTATCCACGTCATGAACTAAAGTCAGCTCGTAAAATTTTTTATTAAAGTACTGAATAGTATTGCCGACGATGAGCTGCGGATCGTATTTAACCACGAACACTCCATTTTTATATCCAACAACTACACCCACTACTACTCTGCCGTCTTTATCAATATTTCGAGCAAACGCTACCCTGTCGCCGATTTTTATTGTGCATTTCGACGCCAGTACATCTCGCTCTCGCTTACACACATCAGCCATCGCCTTAATATTTCTAATTAGCCCCACTTCAAGCCTCCTTATTTCCTTTACTCAAGTTGCAACTTCTATGTGCCAGCTGGCAATTCTCAATCGCCGTCAAGCCACCCTTACTAATTGGGACGATATGATCAATCGTACAATCTTTCATTGTTTCAATCGGCTTGTCGCAGAGTGAACATATTGCTCCATTCTTATTTATCAGTTGTTTACGGATAAATTGCTTTGAGCGAGTTTCTTTTATGCTGTAAACTCTAGGTGTTGGCGTTTTATAGTTTCGACCTTTGATTTTGCGTTTCATAAACCTCTCAATCGTCCGATTGCTCTTGTGTTTTCGGTGAAATGACGATCAGATCATCAAACGGCAGAATGAACGTTTCACGAAAAAATGACGCACCCGTATCAATTACCGCCTTACTATCTTTAACCGCAGACACCGTACCGTACGACGCCTCTGAATTATTGCCGCGTCTAAACGCCACTATGCTACCGACTTTAGGCTTAGGCTCAGCTTTTGGTATTATCTGCTCCTGCTTGTCTACACCGAATATCGTTTTGATTCTTTTAATTAGCTTCATCTTAAAATCCTTATTTAGTTATTGATTCAATAAACTCAATCGCTGCATCACAACCCTTGCAAACGACAGTCTGGATGCCAGCCTCGTTGAGCGTTTTAATCCACTTCTTTTGATTTTCTGATGTTACGCCTCCTTTCTTGCGTTTCATTTCGATGAATACCAAACGGCTAATAGGCTGGTCGTAATCAGCGCTATCGTCGGTATCAAGTGTTTCTACGTAGACTCGTCGTGTTCCTGTGTTAGGCACAACTACGGCCAAGTCTGGCACGCCAGAACTCACACCAAGCTTCTTATTCTTGATTCGCTGCTTGTGGCTTTTGGTATAGGTTTCGTTAGGCACTCTAAAACGTGGATAGCCGTTATCGTCCAGCCATTTAACAAACGCCTCTTGCTCTTGGTCTTCGTATGGATTATCTATATTTGCAAGATTAGGCATCTTCAATTCCTTTCACAAAAAACAGCCACCGTGTCATTCCAGATTTGTCGCCGAAAGCTGGTTTTTGAGGTAATATTTTTAGTAATTCTATGGTTTTAATATCGCGCTCGCTCCATTTCATAGCGACGACGCAGCCAGGCTTTACGACACGTAGGCATTCGCTTAAGCCTTTGCTTAGTGTTTCACGCCAAGTATCTTTATCAAGCTTGCCATACTTTTTAGCCAGCCAGCTATTCTTGCCGCAGTTGATGAGATGGGGTGGGTCGAAAACAACAAAATTAAAACACTCATCGGGAAACTTCATGTCTGTAAAATCCAAAACAAAGTCTGGGTCGATTTCTAGTGTCCTAATCTTGTCTCCATCTTTCATCTCGACAGTTTCGCGCCGACGGTCAATGTACAGAACGTTTGGGTGGTCTTTGTTGAAGTAAAACATACGGCCGCCACAACAAGCGTCAAGTATGGATGTTGGAGTAGTTTTCATTTCTCCTCCAAGAGTTCATGATTTTCGTGGATATTGCCGACGACCTCAATTTTCGAAAAACTGATAGATATATCAGTTAGTGATTCTGCGGTGTCCTTGATTGGATTGTACAGCTCAAAGCCGCAATTTTTGAAAACCACGACGCCATATTGCCACTCAAAAACTTCGCGCTGATAGTTGGCGTTGCGATATTTTGCGATGTCGCCCTCGTACATCTTATTTTTGACAAGGTCAATAGCGCCAGTTTCCTGTTCTACGACATATTTTTTAGGATTATTCAAAATCTCGGCGAAGTTTTTAATCAGCTTGCCATCGCAAATTTTTTGAATATCATAAACATACTGCTTTGATTCGACTAGCCAGCAGCGAAAACGCTTTATCGAGCGCTTATCCATTTTTGTCATTTCCTACCTTTCTTGCGGCGCGCTTTAATCATAGCGCGAGTAAGTTTTCTTTTAGTGTGCGGTTTTTTGGCAGACGGATACGTCATCGGCTTGCCGTCGCAGTGAGAACCTCGGCAAAACTTATCGCTTATATTCCGTACTGGTTTACCGCATATTTGACATGCTGGCCACATATATTGACATCTCCTTTCTCTCTATGCAAAATTAGTGGTTTAGTTGACATTACCGCTTCCAATCATGAGATATCCATCTTCCAAAAATCTATGATATAAACTCTTACCTGAGCTAGTGACTGTGTAGGGCAAAAATACTTGCGTCGTCGTCACCATCTTCGTTTCTATGATAGCCACTTGAGCATCTACCCAATCTTTAGTAATACGCCAGGCTGTACGACGTGCCTGTTCTTCAAGGCGACTTTTTGGTACAGCACGCTGGCGCTCTAACACTTGAGCAACTGGCCGCCAGTCGGTAGGTAGGCTAAATGCCAATTGTTGACCATTGAGCTCCAATTGAAAGCTAAGAGCGACAACATTGCCTGTATCATCATACTCGGTCATAATACGCTTTGCGCCAACAGTCGCCATCTTTCATACCAGCTTGTCCAGATCATCATACTCGGTCATAATACGCTTTGCGCCAACATAGGCGAGCTTGCCTTGAATCTCGCTCAGTGTTTTTTCAACAGATATGCTAGTTGTATAATTTTTTAATGCCATTATAATCCTCCTTATCTACACGAAATCGTGTATTTTGGTCGTGTTCTTATGTTAAAAATATGTAAAGTACATGTATGTTGTTTACATGTTCTATTAGCGTTTATTTGCTAAATGACGCAAGAATACTTTTGTAATATTACGCGTAATTTTGTCTAACTTCTTATGAGATACATCATAAAATGCACCAAACAAAATACTATACACACTGTCGTAAATCTTCCCTTCTTCTATAAGGTCTTTGTTCTTATTCATTTCTTGTTCTCACTTATTTTTAGTTAATGTGTTCAACCGCATAACTGGATGGCTATATAAGGTGATGATTTGCTGAATTTTAATTTCCTCGAATATGAGGGAATTAGCAGCATAAAGGCTATCGACACCCGCTACGATTACTTTCGCAGTCCAATATTTCTTATATTTCTTATATAGCCAGTTAGCAACACCACCATGGAGCAAAGGAATTCTCGTCTTTTAGACTTACTCCCGTTCGGGAACCCAGCTTTATTCCTCAGATTATGTTGCCAGTTGAACAGACAATGCACGTAGTATAGACCCAGAAATCTCTCAAAACGTTCCACGGTTTTCCCCTGGTCGCAACGCAAAATAAATTGACGAGCCCAAGGTGGAGGTCGTGCACACCATCTGTCCAGTTGAGTAGACGATATGTGGAGGTCGTCTACCCAGTTATGCGGTTGAAATGTTAATGTTCACCCAGTTTTTCGACGTGTGGTAGGTCATTGGTTAATGGTGTTTATGCGTCGTCAGATTTTATCGGCGCAACACCAGCCACGATCTCGTTTCCGTCCCAAGCGTAATCTGGCGAGGACTTTATCAAGATTGGCTCATCATATTTGCCGACGTGGATCGTAACGCCGCCCATCATACCGTCGCTCTGCTTGAACTGTCGTAGTGCCTCGATAAACAGTTTAGGATTAACCACAACCGGCTTTACAGGAAACGCCTCTGAACTTTTTTGCTCAACGAACGGGCGTGTCTCCGGGAAGCGCAGCTCGGTTTGCTCCTGGAATGGGATTTCAGCCTTGATCGGAAAACTCTCATCGATTGGCACCATTTCGCCGTACGGATTTGTGCGAACAATAATTTTGCCGTCGTGAACATACGCTCGGTCAAAGTCAGTCTTCATGACTTTATCAGCGGCAACAAGAACGCTCTGCGGGATATTCATTGAGCAGGCTTTCGCACCAGGCTCGGCGTCAACTTCGCGGCGGATCAGCTTATAGCCGTCTGTAGCGATGAGCGTGGCCTTATATATGCCTTTCTCCTGCTCGACAACCTCCAGTCTGACATTCTCCAGAACCTTATTCTGCGGCGTTGGCTTCTGCGCCATTTTATATACAGCGATCTGCTGTTTGGTTAGCGAAACGATACTGCTCACTTCTCCCACCAAAATCCTTTCTGCTCAGTGTCAGTCTCAGACGGATTGTCGTCCTTCAGACTGCCGGCTGGCTTATTATTTATCTTGACCGCGATATCTACGCTCCGAACGCCGTGCTCCAGCAACCATTTCTTGGCTCGCTTAGCGTCGGCTTCGGTAGCGTAGGCTTTCGCGTGCGGCTTATTCTTGTCGTCGCTCCAGCGAACCGTGAATGTGCAATTCATTAGGGACATTACGTAGCCTCCAGTTTCTTGCGTTTGCGGCGCTGCTTTTTGCGAAGTGCTTTTTTAGTCATTTGGCCTCTCGATCGTGCCGCCAAGTAATTCAAGACGTTTGGTAAACTCTTCCTCAATATCTTTGTCGCTGGGTGAATAAAATGTTTCAAATCCAATAGTAAATTCAAACTCGCTTTTGCCTAGTTCAGGTATACTCTCGTACCGAAGATTGAATCGTTTACCGTCAATGTCAGCATTGACCAATCTATGCGCCTGCTTGCCAATCCAGACCATATGTGGAATTGTGAATGATGTGAGCCCTGCCATTTTCTTACAGCCCCACAACCCACAATATTGCCTTAACCAATACTGCTATAATAGCTACTCCGACTAGCGAGACTAAAATCCCACCGATCAGATAACCGATAATATCTGTCACCTTCTTCATTTTGTCGTTCATAATTCTTCCTTTATGGTTTTACTTAGCCTCTCAAAGCCGCGGGCTTCTACATACGCCCACCTCCCGAGAAACGAGCGCGGACAGTCGCCAAAGGTACGAGGCGCTTTTTACAAAAGCTGTCCTAAAATTGCGATACTACCCGCAGCTTAAAGAGGCTAAATTGTTAAAATACGATGTTTCGGCACGCTCTCACGCGCCCTGTTGCTGTAACTCTCGGCGCAGCAGCTGGCTTTCTGTCAGTTCTTCGCTCTCAGATTTGCGATGTCCATCAGCGATAGCCGAGACTTCATCAACAATGTCGATGTCCGCCAGCGTCATCTGATCGTAAAACCAGTTACCAAGATCAAACCTGTCACAGAACTCCGCTAACGGCTCATCTTTCAGGTGTAAATCCAGTGCAATAGCGTCAAGTTCATCAGACGGATACTCAAACAGCAATTCTGCCAGTGTCCTAATGATTAATTTTCGGCTCACTATTTCTCCTTTCCTTAAAATGGTATTTCGCTCAAATCAATCGGCGTGTCGAGGTCGATATCCTCGGTTGCTTTCGCTGTTTGATTAGTCGTTGTATTTGCCGCTTTAGCGTCGTCTTCGGCGTATCGCTCCGTCGCTGGTGCAGCATTATTGCCGCTACCCTTGGCGTCGCTCAAAAACTGGAACTGATCGATGATGACTTCAGTGGCTTTGCGCTTGATGTCGTCCTTCTCCCAGATTCTGGTTTGCAATCTGCCGGTTATGCCAATCTGCTTGCCTTTCGGTGCGTATTCTGCCAGTAGTTCGGCCGCTTTATTCCAGGCAACGCAATCGATAAAGCTAGCGTCGGCATCTTTGCCGTAGCCATCAACCGCTAGTGCGAATGAGGCTACGGACTTGCCGCTGTTCGTCGTTTTAATTTCAATGTCTCGGACGACGCGGCCGATTAGAGTTACTGTGTTGATTGCTGCCATATTTAGAAACTCTTTTCCTCGCGAATCTCCACGCCTGGGATTTCACGTAATCCATTAGCGATGGCTTCGCGGATTAGCTTGTCGCTCGGCTCGCACAAGTAGCGTGGCACTAATTCAGGGTTGGTGACCGTGAACACCGTCTTGGTTTTAATGCCAGATTTGACGGCTGGCTTCTGCGATTTAGCGGCTTTAGCTGCTTCAGCCTCGGCGATTTCCTGCTCACGTTTACGTTGTGCGGCTAGTTTCGCAGCTTCAGCCTCATCACGCTCAGCGGTCGTCAATTCGTCTTTACGTGTCAACAGCTCGTTAATAGCTTTAGTAAATGCCAGCTTGATTTCAGCGTGTTTCTGATCAGCTTCTGGCAACTCAGCGAATACCTGCTTCAACTCAGCGCCTCGCTCGTCGCAGGCTTTCTGGCTGCGTAGCGATTTAGCATTGACCTCAAACTTGGCACAGATAGCGTCAACGCGTGCCGCTTCCTCTTTTGCCAGTCGTTCCTGTTCTTCCTGGTAGGCTAGAATCTTCTGGCTGATATTCTCCAACGCTTCTTCGGCTGGTGCCAGAACATCTTTTTCGGCGTCGATGAATTGCGATTTGACGCTGTCAAAGTTGCGAGTGATCGCCAGTCGTGCGTTTTTAACTTCAGTACGGTGCGAGGTGATTGACTTGCGAATTGCAACTGCTTCTTTGGCGGTAGCGTCGTCAGTTATCTCTTTGGCTTTGGCCTGCTCAAGTAATTCTTGAGATTTCACCTTGAACGGTGATATTGTTGCGACTTGTGAGTCGACGTATTCTTGTAGTTGTGACATGTATCCTCCTTTAATTTTTAATAGCGGCAAGTTCCGCCAGCGTATTGTTCATCTCAACCAGCGTGCCCAGCTCCATCTCAAGAGTTTCATCAATAAGAGGCTGCACATCGCTGCGCTTAACGTGGATAGTCCACAGCACCAAGTGATTCATCTCCTGCCTGTCATCGAACAGCGCAAAGTACAAATCCTCCAGCTCGGGATTAACCACGAAATATTGCAAAACCTGGTCTTGATAGTTGTTTTGAGCGTCGTTTGGAATGCTGTAGTATGGGTTGTAATCAAGGCGCTGCTTGGCTTTGTAATCGGTGTAAATATACTTGAGATGTTTTGCTGAACTCAGCGATTTTACCTCGCCGGCGTATGTCGGTAGCTTGTCTCCCTCGACAGGTTGCGCGCCGTCTGGCGAAACCATGATGTCGTCATCGATGTCACTCACCCAAATTCCCGGCTCAGTATCGAACGGCAAACCTAGCTTCTCGCTCATCATCTGCAAAGCCACATTTTCGAGGCGATGTCCGCGCTCCATGTCTGGCTCGCCGTCTGCCGGTACAGCTGCCTTTTCAGCCAGCACCGTCCAAAAACCGTCGTAGCGCCGTGATTTGTCGCGTGCCATCGGACGTACGCCTTTGACTTTCGTGCCGGTGATTCGCCCCAATCTATGCAATAGCCACTCTTCGCTGTTTTGCTCAATTTTATGAATTTGCATTTTTCAAATCCTCGGCCTTACTTAGCGCTGCTTGTAAACGGTTTTGAGTAGCAGCAACGTGCGCCTCGCTTGCTTTTCGCTCTGGTTTCAGATCCGGGAAGAAATCCTCAGGCTTTGATTGACCATCTTTGATTGCCTTGTAGACACCCCGCAAATCTACCAAATCCTCTTTCAGCGCAACCGTTAGTTGCTTGTCGATGTATTTCTCAAGGTGTTCTTGCTTGACGCCCAACGATTTGAACGCGTCAAGTAGTACCGCAACAATTTCATCGATTGGTCGCTTGTCGGATTTAGCAAGTGTTTTTCGGGTTTCAGCCACTGCCATCTCGACAATATCACCAGGAATGACTGACAGAATACATGCTCGTTGCCGGCGCGCTGCAAAGTTAGCTGTGGCTTCGTAAATATCTCGTCCGTCAGTTAAATCTTTGCGTCCCTGTTTTGTGTCGCGTTTGTGCTCGACAGAAAATGTCTTGGTAACGCGAGTGTTCGTTTCCAGATCCCACGCATATGCCATCATCTCTGAACGCCCTTTAGCGGTGCTTAATTCAATCACGCCAGTATCGACATTACCCCAGTTTTGAGCTAATGCTTCAGCCAGCCTGATTGACGGCCCAGACACGCGCTGGCCGGCGCGCGGATAGGTGTATATTGCTTGCTCTGCTAGCGTTGGTCGCTGGCAGGTTGCCTTGATTCTATTGATTGCCTCAGTCTCGTTTCGCGGAAACTTCTTGGCTGATAACATCGCCACCTGCACTTCCTGCGCTTGGCGCGCTATCATCATCTCAGCTTGAGTTGTGCGTTGTAGTTGAGTCTGTTCCACTTACGCCTCCCCCGCCAGAGCTCGATCGAGAAATGTTGGATCGATTAGGTTTTCCAATTTTTCCAAAATCTCACTTTCACTCATTTCACTTTCTCCTTAAAGAATTTAGTAGCATTTCACCTTACCATCCCAGCACGAAGTCCACGCCCTCCAGCCGCTTATGTCCCAGCTGCGCCGGTCTTTGTAAATCCTGTATGCCAGTGCCACGTTGTACTCCGGATCGTATCGCCTGTCGGTCGCGTCATGGATTGAGTTATTTTGGAACAACCCAGCGTCGTTCGTACCGTCGGTGTTGTAATTAAAGTTCTTCGGATTACACCCACTCTCAGCCTTCATAACCGCCATAGCGATGTCCACATTCCAGTCGTATTTAGCGACCAGCGGTCGAAACCCCTCGCAGACATCTGCGCCAGCTGCCTCCACAGCAGCTTTTGGCGGCGCAGATGCATGAGCTTCGACCGCTGCGACCTTAGGCTTCAGTAGCGCCGGTCGCACGCTCGCTACTTTACAGCTTTTAACTGCTGAATCTGCTCAGAGATTCTTGTTTCTAGCTGGCTATTCTTCGATTCCTGGTACTTCACCCCCAGTCCGAATCCAACCACGCTAGCGATTAGCGCCACGATGGTGATGGTTTTAATGCTTTCAATAACGTTTTTCCAGTTGATTTTTTTCATAGTCTTTTCTTCCTTTTTATGTTTAGATCTTTTAGTAACTCCAAGCTGCTCAGGTGCCGGTGGCTTGCTTGGTTTCTGATGCTGAATTTTCGTCAGCTCATATTCTAAGGCGTCTTCGTTAATAGCTGCCTCCTTTCTTGGTTAAATATCCCTTTGAGAAGCCAGCTGTCTATGTCGCCACTGTATAATTTCTTTGGCCGATCCGCTTAAGTTTCGCAAAGTTCAATCATTGATAACTCTCAGAAGTCGCTACAAACAACAATCGAGCGACCTCGGTCAAGCCATCAAAAGAGGGGCGAGCCTTTACGATGCTCGCCCCTCTGAAATTGGGTCTAACCTAAAAAATCACCGCAAAGGTGATTTACGAAGTGCCAAATTGTCCAAAAAAGAACTCTCTGATTAACAGAGAGTTTCTATAGTTCCATTATACCATGCCGTATTCATGTACAGACGAAGCGCTAAAAATTTAGAGTCATTTAAGTACAAACTTTTGTCGGCTATCAAAGCAAGATTCCCGCTGGCAAGAAATATGACACAATAGCTACGATCAGCAAAATCGCGTACCATATGTGCCGGTTGCCTGGGCGCTTTTCCCAGAGATAAACGGCCAGTGCTCCGCCAATTAGCCCCAGCGGAAAGGCTGATAGCGTTAAGCTGCCGATGTCTAGCGGCACTTTGAATTTTAGCCATAATGTGCCAGCAATCGTTACCGTGACTAGTTTTAGCAAATAGACGCCGTCGGGCTCGAACTTTTCGTTGCCGCGCCGGCTAAACACACGGTTGCGGGCGTATGTGCGTTGTTTGTGTTGCCGTGAAACCATAATTCAAGTATATCATAAGCGTTATACTTCCCTGTTTTTCGCGACTCTCTAGCTGCTATTCTGGATTATCGTTGCTCTCATAGAAAAAGAAAAGACTCTCTCAGTGCCCGTAGAGTCTTTTCTTGCGCAAAGAGCGAGATGCTGTTTACATTTTAATTTCGGCGTCAACGCCAGCTGGCAATGATAGATTTTGCAAGTTCTCGATGGTTTTTGGCGTAGCGTTAGAAATATCAATCAAGCGCTTGTGTACGCGCATTTCGAATGTCTCGCCGCCCATTTTGTAGACGTGCGGGCTTTTCGTTACCGTATAAGTGCTGCGGCGAGTTGGCAGCGGCACTGGTCCGGCGACTGTCGCGCCAGTACGAACAGCGGTGTCGACGATTCGCTTAGCAGATTCATCAATAACTGTGTGGTCATACGCCTTGAGGCGGATGCGGATGGTGAGACCTTTATCTTCGGCCATTTTGTTACTCCTTTTACCTCGTAACCTCTGCTCGAATCGGTTTCGTTAGCGTCTGGCGGAGTTCTCGAGGCGATTAATTAATACGAACATTACTATAGCAATAATTAGCGTGAATTGCAAGAACTGCGCGGGCGATAAGACGTGTTAAGGTTTAATCTTGTCGGTGACCGCTGGTCGCAGGCAATAAAAGCACCCCCGATAGTCCGGAGGTGCTTTCGGTAGTAACTTACAGAGTGTAAATTACTTGATGATATTGGTCACCACGCCAGCGCCGACAGTACGGCCGCCTTCGCGGATAGCGAAGTCTTGACCTTTGTCCATAGCGATTGGGGCGAGCAATTTGACCTTGAAGGTTACTTGGTCGCCTGGCATAACCATCTCTTTGTCGGCTGGCAATTCAACTTCACCGGTCACGTCAGTGGTGCGGAAGTAGAACTGCGGCTTGTAGCCCTTGCTGAACGGCGTGTGGCGTCCACCCTCTTCTTTCTTGAGGATGTAGACTTCGGCCTCGAACTCGGTGTGCGGAGTCAGAGTGCCTGGAGCAACAATGACCTGACCGCGCTCGATTTGTTCGCGCTCGATACCGCGCAGCAGCAAACCAGCGTTGTCACCGGCTTGGCCCTGGTCGAGGGTTTTCTTGAAGGCTTCGATACCAGTTACGACCGAGCTCTGAGTTGGTTTTAGGCCAACGATTTCGACTGGGTCGTTCAGCTTGATGACACCTTGCTCGATACGGCCAGTCGCCACTGTACCGCGGCCTTTGATCGAGAAGACGTCTTCGATCGGCATCAAGAATGGTTTGTCGAGGTCGCGCTTTGGCAGCTCGAAGTAGTCGTCCATCGCCTTGACCAATTCCATGATAGCGTCTTCAGATTCTTTGTCGCCTTCGAGAGCTTTGGTGGCTGAACCCTTGATGATTGGCGTATTGTCGCCATCGTAGCCGTTCTTGGTGAGCAGTTCGCGAACGTCCATCTCGACCAATTCGACCAGCTCTGGGTCGGCCAAGTCCATCTTGTTGAGGAAGACGATAATCTTCGGCACGCCAACCTGGTGAGCCAACAATACGTGCTCGCGAGTTTGTGGTAACGGGCCGTCGTTGGCAGCCACCACGAGGATAGCACCATCGATCTGAGCAGCACCGGTGATCATGTTCTTGACGTAGTCGGCGTGGCCTGGCATATCGACGTGCGCGTAGTGGCGATTCTCTGACTCGTATTCCTGGTGAGAGGTAGCAATAGTGATACCACGTGCCTTTTCCTCTGGTGCGTTATCGATGTCCGCGTAGTCGCGCGCTTTGTTCACGTCGCTTGGGAGCCGCTTAGCCAAAACGTGGGTAATGGCGGCGGTCAAAGTCGTCTTACCGTGGTCGACGTGACCCATGGTACCGACGTTGATGTGAGGCTTTGAACGGTCAAAGTCTGCCATAGAAGTAGTTCTCCTAACGTTAGTATTATGTTATTCACGACGCGAGCAATTATCGAAAGTGTTACCACCTCGACAAAACGCGTCGCGCGTTATTCCTTATTATAGTTGAAAGCTCTGCGGGTGTAAAGTGGCTACTGGCGTAAACGCTTATCAATATGCCGGCAAACGATAAACAACCAAATAGCAGCCAGCAGTCCCAATATAGCTTCGATAATCACAAACCAAAAGCTTCGCAAGATGTAGCCCTGAGCTGCCAGAATTGCTGCAAAAATCGGAAAGCCGAATGACAACAGTCGCTCGCGCTGTGTCAAATAATTAAGGCTCGACGGTAAAGTCAGCATCATTAACACCATAGCGACAATTATCCCGCGCGAAAAAACAAAATGCGCTGCGTGCATAGTGTCATTCGGACAAAGCGCTACGCCAATCATACATACAGACAAAGTAATCATCAGCCAAGCTGACAATTTGGCGGTGCGCGATTGCTGAAGCTTAGTATAGCTTCGGGTCATGCAAATACCGATAGCAGTAAGTATCAATCCTGAGGCAAAAACACCGGCATTAAAAGCCAAAGCCGACTGGCGGTTGGTACTAGTCTCGCCCAACCGGCTGAGACTCCAGCTCGTCCAGTGCGAATCATCAGACAGTATGATTGAGACCATCACGCCAGAAGTTAAAATCACTACGTATAGCGCGCAGAGTGCCTGCAAGCGATTATGCCTGTAAAATTGAACAGCTAGCTGGTAGCTCATATATCTATTATAGCAGTAAACGCGCCTTGGTGAGAGACGCGTTTACGTATTTAGCGAAGTTCTCGCTAGAGCTAATTATCAAACTACTTGTTGCGTTTTTCGATAATCTCGGCAGCGACGTTTGGCGGAACTTCCTCGTAGTGAGCTAGCTCCATCGTCGATGCGGCACGGCCTTGGCTCATCGAGCGGATGTCTGATGTGTAGCCGAACATGTTGGCTAGCGGCACGATTGCTTTGATTAGTTTGGCGCCGCCCATTAGATCATCCATGCTTTCGATGCGGCCGCGGCGGCTGTTGAGGTCGCCGATGATGTCGCCCATGAATTCCTCTGGGGTAGTGACTTCTACTTTCATGACTGGCTCGAGCAAGACTGGATTGGCTTGTTTGATACCAGCACGGGTCGCTATATGCGCTGCCAAGCTAAATGCCAGCTCACTAGAGTCAACGTCGTGGTACGAGCCGTCGTAGAGGGTTGCCTTGACGTCCACCACTGGGTAGCCGGCAATAACACCGCCATCTAGAGTTTCGCGAATACCCTTTTGTACGGCCGGACGGTATTCTTGCGGCACCACGCCACCTTTAATCTCATCGACGAATTCAAAGCCTTTGCCTGGCTCGTTCGGCTCGAAGCGTACCCAAACATCGCCGTATTGGCCGCGGCCGCCAGATTGCTTGGCGTGCTTACCTTGAACCTCGGCGGTACCTTTGATGGTTTCGCGGAAGGCAACCTGCGGTTCGCCGACATTAGCTTCAACATTGAATTCGCGCTTCATGCGGTCAATTAGAATCTCCAGATGCAACTCGCCCATGCCCGACATAATCGTCTGCCCAGTCTCTTCATCGGTGTGAATGCGGAAGGTTGGGTCTTCCTCGGCGAGGCGCTGCAAAGCAATGCCCATCTTCTCTTGGTCGGCTTTGGTCTTTGGTTCGACAGCAATTGATACCGGCGGCTCTGGGAACTCGATAGATTCCAGAGCTATTGGATGACTCAATTCAGCTAAAGTATTACCGGTGAAAGTATTTTTCAGCCCGACCACTGCAGCAATATCGCCGGCGCCAACACTATCGATTTCTTCGCGTTTGTCGGCGTGCATTCGGACGATGCGGCCGATACGCTCTTTCTCGCCAGTGGTGGTATTAAGAACGTAGCTGCCAGCTTTCAGTACGCCAGAGTAGACACGGATGAAGATTAGCTTACCGACAAACGGGTCAGCAGCAATCTTGAAGGCTAGCGCAGCCATCGGTTCTTTGTCGCTTGGTTTGCGGCCGACTTCGTCGCCAGTTTTTGGATTTTTGCCCCAAATTTCGTCGACGTCGAGCGGACTTGGCAAGTAATCTGCCATCAAATCAAGCAGTTTTTCGACAATCACGCCGCGGCCGTCGCCGCCAGTTACCAAATAGAAGTCGCCAGCTAGTACGCGTTTGCGCAGCGCACTCTTGAGTTCGTCGATGGTAATCGCTTCCTCGCCCTCGTCGAAGAATTTCATCATCAAGCCGTCGTCGGCTTCAACAGCGTTCTCGACCAACAAGCTGCGCGCATGCTTGGCTTTTTCGAGCATATCAGCCGGAATCTCGCCGACTTTCAGCTCGTGGTCAGTGTAATCATCGTAAGTATAAGCCTTCATATCGATCAGATCGACCACACCGCAAACATCCTTTTCAAAGCCAATCGGCAAGTGGATCGGGAACGCTTGCTTGCTGAGGCGGTTGTGAATTGACTCGACAGATTTGTAGAAGTCTCCGCCAGTCTGGTTGATTTTGTTGATGAAGCAGATGCGCGGTACGTTGTATTTGTTGGCCTGGCGCCAGACAGTTTCGCTTTGCGCCTCGACGCCCATTTTGCCGTCGAAGACAGTAACAGCGCCGTCGAGCACGCGCAAGCTGCGCTCCACCTCGGCTGTAAAGTCGATGTGCCCTGGCGTATCGATAATATTAATCTTGTGGCCTTTCCAGAAGCAAGTCACCGCCGCCGAGGTAATGGTGATACCCCGCTCCTTTTCCTGCGCCATCCAGTCGGTGGTGGCGCCGCCGTCATCACCCTTGACGGTACCGATTTTATGCGTCAAACCAGTGCGGTACAAAATACCCTCAGTGGTCGTCGTTTTAC